>JGI24142J45722_1000427_pt1 | contig 24140 bp, 23 predicted proteins | sample BarGraIncu00431A_FD_45722 | JGI IMG/M metagenome (IMG submission 45722) | reverse complement strand
GGGTATGGACTTTAGAATTGTATCACCAAAGAGCTTATTCCCAGAAACAGCATTAGTCCAAAAATGTAATGAAATTGCTAAAGAAACAGGAGCAAAAATTATTATTACAGATGATGTAGCAGCTGGGGTAAAAAACGCTGATGTACTATATACAGACGTATGGGTATCAATGGGAGAGCCAGATGAAGTTTGGGCGGAAAGAATAGAACTATTAAGACCATATCAAATAAATATGGAAATGATTAAATTAACAGGAAATAAAAATGTTAAATTCATGCATTGTTTACCAGCATTCCATGATTTAAAGACGATTGTAGGTAAAGATGTATTTGAAAAATATGGTCTTGAAGGTTTAGAGGTTACAGATGAAGTATTTGAAAGTAAACATTCTATAGTATTTGATGAGGCAGAAAACAGAATGCATACAATCAAAGCAGTTATGGTTGCAACACTTGGTGACTAGCCTAAAATAAATTATATTCTATATATAATATAAAAGGAGAAATTAATATGGCAAGAATAGTAATCGCACTTGGAGGGAATGCCCTTCAAGCAAATCCAAAGAATACTACTGCAGAAGCACAGTTAATAACTGCAAGACAAACTTCAGAAGCTATTGTTGATTTAATTGAAGAGGGTCATGAAGTGATTGTTGCTCATGGTAATGGACCTCAAGTAGGTCAACTTGTAGCTACTTATGAAGCAGCAGCTTTAATAAATGAAAATAACCCAATAATGCCTTTTCCTGAATGTGGTGCTATGAGTCAAGGCTATATAGGATACCATTTACAACAAAGCATTAGGGCAGAGATGAGAAAAAGAGACGTAAATAAGGAAATTGCAACAATAGTTACTCAAGTAATAGTTGATGAGAATGATCCAGGGTTTAAGAATCCAACTAAGCCAGTAGGTTCTTTCTTTACAGAGCAGCAGGCTAAGAAATTAATGACTGAAAAAGGATATGTAATGAAGGAAGATTCAAATAGAGGCTGGAGACGAGTAGTGGCGTCTCCTCTTCCAAAAGCTATAGTTGAAGAACCTATTATTAAAACATTAGTTGAAGCTGGACATGTTGTTATAACTGTTGGTGGAGGAGGTATACCTGTAATTGATAAGGGAAATGGAGTTCTTAAAGGGGTAGCAGCAGTAATAGATAAAGATTTTGCTTCTGGTAAAATAGCAGAATTACTAGATGCTGATGCATTGGTTGTACTTACAGCAGTTGAACAAGTTGCTATTAACTTTGGTAAGCCTGATCAAAAGAATCTTTCAAGAATAACTGTAGAAGAAGCTAAAATCTATATTGAAGAAGGACATTTTGCTCCTGGTTCCATGCTCCCAAAAATAAAAGCAGCTCTTACCTTCGTTGAAGCAAAAAAAGGTAGAAAAGCAATTATAACATCTTTAGGCAAAGCTAGGGAAGCAATAGATGGAACAGCAGGAACAGTGATAATAAACTAACTGTGATTCGCGTCAAGTAATTATGGAACGCATTATTTTGTTAGCTAGAGGAACTACCGAAATGTAATTTTATATTTCGGTAGTTTTTAGATTACAAAAAAAATTATAATATAATTTCATGTGGTATAATTAATTTAAAGTGTAAATACTCCATTAGGGAGGGGTAATATGGATATTAAAATTCCAACGGCAGAAAAGATATTAGCATGTCTATTAGAGAATTTGGAGGAAGGAATTCAGGTAGTAGATAGTGAGGGCAAGACTATATATTATAATAGTGCCATGGGAAAAGTAGAAGGGGTAGAGCCAAGTGAAGTAATAGGTAAAAAGGTTAGCGAGTATCTAGAGGATGTAAAAGATGATGATTCCACCCTGATGAATGTATTGAAGACCGGTGATAAAATTGTAGGTTTAATACAACATTATGGCAATGGATATAAGAAAAAAGTCACTACTATAAATACTACTGTACCAGTAACTATAGATAATAAGGTTATAGCGGTGATTGAAATAGCAAAAGATATGACTCAACTAAAAGAACTAACAGAAAGCATTTGTAAATTGCAAAATCTGGATAAGAAGCTTTATAGCCATTATACTTTCAATGATATATATGGTGATAATCCTGCTATGAAAATTGCTATAGATAAAGCTAAAAAAGCTAGCATGTCAAGTTCCTCTGTATTATTATATGCAGAAACTGGCTCAGGGAAAGAAGTTTTTTCTCAAAGTATTCATTATGGTGGGGTAAGAAAAGATAAGCCTTTTATACCTATAAATTGTGCAGCTATTCCGGCTCTATTACTAGAGGGAATGCTTTTTGGTACAGAAAAAGGTGGTTTTACAGGGGCAGAGAATAAAAAAGGATTATTTGAACAAGCAAATCACGGAACTATTTTATTAGATGAAGTTAATTCATTAGAACCTTATCTTCAATCTAAACTATTAAGAGTACTTCAAGAGGGCTATATAAGGCCTATTGGAGGAACTAAAAGTATAGATATTGATGTAAGAATAATAGCTACCTTAAATGAGGAACCAGCGAAACTAATTGAAAGTGGAAAATTAAGAAAAGATTTTTATTATAGGTTATGTGTACTGAGAATAAATATACCTCCACTAAGAGAGAGAATAGATGATATTCCTATATTTGTAGATAAGCTAATTGAAAAATATAACAAAATTCTTTATAAAAATATAAGAGGCATTGATGAAGTTATGATGAAAAAACTTCAACAATATAATTGGCCGGGAAACATACGGGAGCTAACAAATGTTATTGAATCTGCAATAAATATGGCAGACTATAACTCCATTTTAACAGAAGACTATTTTGATTTTAGAATAGCAAATGATAATTGTACTAATGTTCAAGACATTATTACAAATAATAAGGGAAGCTTTGATTTAGAAAATTATATGAGTGATATTGAAAAGACCATAATAGAAAAAATGTTAAAAAAGAATGATTTTAATGTAAGTAAAGCGGCTAGAGAACTTAGTATTTCAAGACAAAATCTTCAATATAAGATAAAGATACATAAAATATTGGAAGAATAGGCAAGATTACTTGCTATATATGCAAAATATTTTGCATAGGGCGTAGCCCCGGAAAACACTGGGATTGTTACAATTTACAAATTTTAATTCTGTACAAAAAAAATAATGCAGAATATTTTGCAAATAGTAAAACACATGTATTTAAGCAATGGCTTAAACACATGTGTTTTTTATTTGGCACGGAACTTGCTCTATATTAATTAAAGTATGCTCAATAAAAATTTCAAATTTGGAGGTAAAAATTATGATAAAAAAAGGCACCTGGGTTGAAGTCGAAGAAACCGTTTTAATACCTGAAGATAGAGCTACAAATATACCAGATGAGACAAAGAAAACTCCACTTAAAAGCTGGACACGCGGAAAGTGCCTTAGTGATAGTGAATTAGGCAGTGAGGTAAAAGTTGAAACTAATATAGGTAGAATTACTAAAGGCACAATTGTTGAAATTGAGCCTGGTTATTATCATACCTATGGTAAATATGTTGAAGAGATAAGCAATATAGGAAAACAAGCTAGGGAAATAATAGCAAAATAGAATAATTATTTTTAACCATAGTTTTAAGGAGGTAATAAAAGGTGAGTAAATATGAAAAGCTTATGCAGCGTAAGAATGAAATAATTCTTAAATCTATAGGAATAGACTACAACAAATATGAAACAGGCAAGCTTTCCTTCGATTATGAAGGATTGATGAAGGATGTTGGATATTGTTTAGAGGAAGTTAAAGAAATTCAAAAAGAGGTGGGAGTAGGAAATACACCACTAATAGAATTAAAAAACATTACAAAGCTCGCTAGAAAGGTTTCCAAAACTGGACACGCGGCTAGAATATTTGTAAAGGATGAAAGTTGCAATCCTTCTGGAAGCTTTAAAGACAGAAGAGCATCAATATCTGTATTTGATGCAATGAATAGAGGGTACAAAGGCGTAGGAGCAGCTACTTCAGGTAATTATGGTGCTGCAGTTGCGTCACAAGCAAACATTAGAGGACTTAAATGTATAATAGCAAACGAATGTTTTGATTCAAGAAAAGTAGGACAGCCAGAAATATTAGAAAAAGCAAGAAAGTGTGAGGGTTTTGGAGCAGAAGTTATTAGACTTTCTGTAGGTCCTGAATTATTTTATACATACCTAAAAATACTTGAAAATACAGGATATTACAATGCTTCCTTGTATTCCTCTTACGGCGTAGCAGGAGTTGAAACACTAGGCTATGAAATAGCTGAGCAGTGTAGAGAAAAATTTGGTAAAGATCCTGAGGCAGTTGTTATAACTAATGCAGGTGGTGGAAATGTTACTGGTACTGCAAGAGGACTTATTAAGGCCGGTGCTTTGAAAACAAAAATAATAGGAGCCTCAGTTGATCTTTCAGGTCTTCATATGGCGTCAGACATAGACTTTAATAAGAAATCCTTTACAACAGGCCATACAGGTTTTGGAATTCCCTTTGTGACAAATCCAGATAGATCAGATGTACCTAGAAGTGCTGCTAGACCACTAAGGTACTTGGATAGATATGTAACAACCACTCAAGGTGAAGTATTTTGGATGACTGAAATATTAGCCCAGCTTGAAGGCCTAGAAAGAGGACCAGCAGGAAATACATCTCTCGTAGCAGCCTTTGCAATTGCTCAGGAATATGAGGATGATGCCATAATAATTGTCCAAGAGACTGAATATACAGGAGCTGGAAAACATTTAATACCTCAGCTTAATTTTGCTAAAGATAATGGAATTAAAGTTTATGTAGGTGATCCAAAAGAGCAAATACCTGGTGAAAATATAGTAATTCCATCTCATCCTTCAAAAGTTTCAGTTACAGATTTGGACATGGAGGGGTTAAAAAATTCCTATATGAAAAATGCGGTTAATAAGTTAACAGAAAATAAAGCTGAACAAGTTGATATTGAGTTTCTATCTTTAGAAACAAAACTTAGCAGAGAAAAAGTAGTTGAAATATTAAAACAACATAATATTGAAATATGTTAAGTATCTAAATATGTTAGGGGGAAATTAATTTATGAAAAGAGAAGATGATTTTGAGAAAAGAAGAGAGCATTTAAAAGGACTTACCGAGGAACAATTATACGACAGATTTTGGAACTTGACTGAGCAAATTGTAAAACCTATTGTTGATTTAGCATATACTCATACATCTCCAGCTATTGAGAGGTCTGTAGTACTCAGAATGGGATTTTCAAGTTTACAGGCAAAACCATTAATTGATTATGGTACAAAGTACAATTTACTTGGAAAAGGTGTTGGAAATGTTATTTTAACTTATGCAAAGTTAAAGAATATGGATTACCTTAAAGCAGGAGAAGAGTTGGCTAAAGGAATAGGCTGGGATATCATCTCAGAAAAAATGAAGGGAAGTGACAAGTAATGGTTGAAAGGTTAGAAGAAAATGTAAAGCTTAATGTAGAAGAAATATTAAAAGACTTAGATAAGTATGAACCGAAATGGAGAGGCTGGCACTGGAGAGAAGAAAATAAAGAAGGAAAAGTAGGAGAATTCACCTACCATGAAATATCAGCTCCACTAAAGAAAAGCCATGGCCTTCCAGCAGCAAGAAGCTTTGAAGGTATAGACCCTCAACCAAGACCTGTTATTACCACAGAAATAGCTTCAGGAAGATTCGAAGATGATTTAAGAAGAATGAGAATGGCAGCTTGGCATGGTGCAGATCATTTAATGGTTATAAGGACAATGGGACAAAGTCACTTTGATGGATTACTTGAAGGAAGCCCAGAAGGTATAGGTGGCGTTCCAATAACAAGAAAAGAAGTTAGGGCAACAAGAAAAGCTATAGATTTAATTGAAGAAGAAGTAGGAAGAAGAATTAATTTCCATTCCTATGTATCTGGTGTGGCTGGTCCTGATGTAGCAGTTATGTTCGCAGAAGAAGGCGTTAATGGAGCTCATCAAGATCCTCAATACAATGTACTTTATAGAAATATTAATATGTATAGATCCTTTGTAGATGCTGCAGTTGCAAAAGGTGTAATGTCCTGGGCAAATATACTTCAAATAGATGGTGCTCATAATGCAAATGCAACAGCTATGAAAGGTTATAAAGTAATGCCAGAGCTTATGGTACAACATGCTATAAATTCTTGTTTTTCAGAAATGGTAGGAATGAAACCAGAAAACATTGCACTATCTACTGTACCACCAACTTCAGCACCAGCTCCTTGTATGAGATATGATTTGCCTTATGCAGTTGCACTAAGACATTTCTTTAAAAAGTACAAAATGAGAGCACAGATGAATACAAAATATGTAGAATCTTGTGAAAGAGAAGCTACAGTTGGTCATACATTGAATTTGTTAATTTCAGAATTAACTTCAGTTGATATTCAAAGTACTATAACTCCTGATGAAGGACGTAATGTTCCATGGCATTATAATAATATTCATGCTATAAATACTGCAAAACAGTCATTTTTAGGTATGGATGGTCTAATGGATATGATAGAACTTAAGAAGACCGGATATCTACCTGAAAAAGCTAGGGAACTAGAAGAAAGAGCCATATTGTTCCTTGAAGAAATGATAGAAGTAGGCGGATATTTTAAATCAGTTGATGCAGGCTTCTTTATAGATTCAGGCGAGTATCCAGAAAGAAATGATGATGGTATTGCAAGAAAGATGAATGGCGGAGATGCTGTTGACACAATAGTTTTAAGAGACAGTGATTATTTCGCACCAGTTTGTGGTCATTTTGGGTTTAATAATGTTCCATCAGAATATAAAAAACCTTGCGATGCTATTTCAGAATGTACCTTATGCAACCATTCGAAAATTCAATATATTGATGAATTAGATGAAAATGATAATGTATTTAAGAGAATGGAAAAAGTTAAAGAGGATGGTACTATCATTCCTGAAGTTCAATGGGCAAAAGACGGATATGTGAAGATCACTCTATTTATTCCAGAAAATGAACAGATTGCTGAAGCAGCAGCTCTTGAAATGGGTAAAAGAATGAACTTAATAAATGTTGAAGTTCTTCATAAACAAGTTCTACAAAAGGCTGAAGGTTGTCTTGTAGAAATTAAAGGTGTTTGTGATTTTACTCCTGTAAAACGAGATGAGTTAGTACTGCCTAAGAGAAGAAAAGTGCTGTCAAATCAAGTTATGAAAGATTATGTAAAAGAGCACCCAATAAAAGTTGCCGCAGCTACTGTAGGTGAAGATGAACATTCAGTAGGACTTAGAGAAGTTATAGATATAAAACATGGTGGAGTTGAAAGGTTTGGTATAGAAGCACTTTACCTTGGAACCTCCTGCCCAATAGAAAAATTGGTAGATGCTGCTATAGAATCAAAAGCTCAAGCAATCCTATGTAGTACAATTATTTCTCATAATGATGTGCATATAAAAAACATGAGAAAGCTTAGTGATCTTTGTATAGAAAAAGGAGTAAGAGATAAAATTATACTTGTTTCTGGTGGTACACAAGTAACAGATGATATAGCTAAAGCAAACGGTATGGATGTTGGATTTGGCCGTGGATCAAATGGAACAGCTGTAGCATCTTTCATAATTAAAAAATTAATGGGTATTCCTGATATCGAAGAAGAGTAAGAAGTGTAAAAGGAGGGAATTCACTTGAAGGTAGATTATCTAGTTGCTGAAATAGGTAGCACCACTACTTTAGTTACAGCTTTTAATGCCACCTATGACGATAGGGGACAGGTTGTTGTAAATATACCTTTTCAAGGTAAAAGCTGTACTACAGTATTAGACGGTGATGTAACTATAGGACTCAAAAATGCAGTAAAAGATATAGAAAATCAAATTGGAGGACCACTTACCTGGGATAAGATGCTCGCAACCTCAAGTGCTGCAGGGGGGCTTCGTATAACTGTTCATGGACTAATGGAACAGATGACAGTTAAGGCTGCAAGAGAAGCTGCTCTGGGTGCTGGTGGTATCATAAAAATGGTTACTGCTGGCAAAATGAGAAAAAGTGATTTAAAGAGAATCCATGATATAAACCCAAACATGATAATGATTGCTGGGGGCACGGATTATGGGGAGAGAGAAACTGCTCTTTATAATTCTGAACTAATAAGCGCGGAAAAATTTAATATTCCTATTGTTTATTGTGGAAACATCGAAAATCAGGAAGAAATAAAAGATATATTTGAGGGACAAGAGATTTATTTGATTGATAACGTTTATCCAATGGTAGATACCTTAAATGTGGAACCAGCAAGAAAAATAATACAGAAGGCTTTTGAAAAGAACATCGTAAAAGCCCCTGGAATGAATAAAATAAAAGAAATGGTAAATGGAAGCATAATGCCAACTCCGGGAGCAGTTATGGAAAGTTCAAAAGTTTTATATGATATAATAGGTGACTTAGTAGTTTTTGATGTAGGAGGTGCTACCACAGATGTGCATTCTGTTACTGATGGTAGTAGTGTAGTTTTAGATATGCTAGTAAATCCCGAACCAAAGGCTAAAAGAACTGTAGAAGGAGATCTTGGAGTTTTTATTAATAGTAAAAATGTAATAGATTTACTTGATGCACGCGATTTAGGTGAATTTACTAAGGAACACATAACGCAGCACATAAAACCTATCCCCACAGAAGTTGAGGATATAAATGCAAGTAGCCTACTAACTAAGAAAGCTCTAGATGTTGCAATAAGTAGGCATGTAGGATTTATAAAAAGAAAATATGATGGGGAAAGTGGTTTTGTGGCTTATGGTAAAGATTTATCTGAAGTTAAATATATAATTGGAACAGGAGGCGCACTCACCAGACTACCTAAAGGGGAAGCCATGCTCCTAGGAATAAGATACCTAAAGGATGAAGTAACAATGCTACCTAAAAAAGGTGCTAAAGTACTACTCGACAAAAACTATATTATGGCCAGTGCAGGAGTATTAAGTAGAGAAAATAAACAAGTTGCCCAAGCATTATTAATTCAAAGTTTAGGCATAACTAAGGATATGGAAATTAATGAAGTCAGCATGTGTTTAGAAAAAGGAGCGTAACCAAATGAAAAAAATTTACCCTTGTGTAGATGTAGATTTAGGAAAATTAACACATAATGCAAAAGTAATATTAGACCTGTGTAACAAAAAAAATATTGAGGTTGCCTCGGTAACTAAAGTGTTTTGTGCTCAAAGTCCCATTACTGAAGCTATACTAAAGGCTGGAATTAAAGGTGTTGCGGATTCTAGAATCTCTAATTTGAAAAAATCAAAAGATTTTGATTGTAAAAAATTAATGATTAGAATTCCAATGATTAGCGAAGCCTATGAAATTGTTAGATATAGTGATACAAGTTTGAATTCAGAGCTTGCTACAATTAAGGCCTTATCAGTAGCTGCAAAAGATTTAAATAAAACTCATAATATTATTTTAATGATAGATATAGGGGATTTAAGAGAAGGTGTCTTAATCCAGGATGCAGCCTCTACTGTACGCGAAATATTAAAATTAGATAACATTAAATTAATTGGACTAGGCACCAATGTAACTTGCTATGGTGGAGTAATTCCTGATAGAGAAAACTTAGGCATCCTTATAAAGTTAAAAGGGGATTTAGAAAAAACTTTCGATATAAGGTTACCTTTAATTTCAGGAGGGAATTCTAGCAGTCTTTACATGGTTATTAATGATACTATGCCAAAAGAAATTACTCAGCTTAGAATTGGAGAATCAATACTTCTTGGCAGAGAAACTGCTTATGGCATGCCAGTGGCTAATTGCTATGAAGATGCTTTTATCTTGAAGGGTGAAATAGTTGAAATAAAGAATAAACCAACAATCCCAACAGGTAATATAGGAGTGGACGCTTTTGGCAATATTCCTCATTTTGAAGACCTAGGGATAAGAAAAAGAGCTATTCTAGCAGTAGGAAGACAAGATATAAGACTGGAAGGGTTAGTTCCAGTGGACTCAGATATAAGTGTCTTTGGTGCAAGTAGTGATCATCTTATTTTAGATATAACTGATAGTAAAAAAGAACTAGCAGTTGGGGACATAGTGGATTTTAATGTTGATTATGGATGTTTAATGGCAGCAATGACTTCTCCATATGTTGAAAAATATTACAATAATAAATAATTAACTTATATTAATATCCTAAAGATTAAAAAATTAAATTTTTGAGGAGGAAAATATTATGAAAAACAAAATAAGAGTAGTAGTTTGGGGATTGGGTGTAATGGGTAGCGGTATTGCTACAATGGTACTCGGTAAAAAAGGATTTACTATCGTAGGTGCTATTGACATGGATCCTAATAAGGTTGGCAAAAAACTTTATGAAGTTTTAGGTGTTGAAGCTAATGAAGATAATTCATGCATAATTACAAAAAATGCCGAAGATGTTATAAAGAAAGGTTATGCAGATGTTTGCCTTATGGCTACAGCTTCCTTTACAAAAGTTGTATTCCCATTAATAAAAATGGCTGCAGAAGCTGGCATGGATATTGTAACAACAGCTGAGGAAATGTCCTACCCAAGAGCACTAGACCCAGAATTATCAGATGAAATGGACAGAATTGCTAAAGAAAATAATATTGCTATATTAGGAACTGGAGTAAACCCTGGATTTATAATGGATTTAGTTGCTATAATGCTTACAGGAGTTTGTGATACAGTGGATAGCATAAATGCTACTAGAGTTAATGACCTAGCTTGCTTTGGTAAGGCAGTTATGCATGAGCAAGGTATTGGCTTAAAACCAGAAGTATTTAAACAAGGGGTTATAGACAATACAATAGATGGACACGTTGGATTCTTACAATCCTTTGGAATGTTTGAAGAAGCCTTTAATATTAAGCTTGATAATATTAGACAAGAAAAATCACCAATTCTTACAACTATTCCACGTAGCACAGATATTGTTTCAGTAAAGGCTGGAGACGTTGCTGGATGTAAACAATTAGGATTTGCAGATTTCGNAGACAAATTATTTATAACAATGGAACACCCTCAACAGATCAAACCAGAAATGGAGAACATTGATACTGGAGATTATATTACAATTAAAGGAGTTCCAAACTTGAACCTTCAAATAAAACCAGAAATACCAGGAGGAATTGCTACAATAGCTATATGTGTTAATATGATTCCACTAGTAATGAATTCAGAGCCAGGCCTCAAAACAATGTTAGATTTACCAGTTCCAAGAGCTATAATTGGAGATGTTAGAGACCTAATAAAGGTAAGAAAATAACAACAAGCACCATTTTCTTCACTATGTACAACTAAGTGGAGATTAGAAAACCACATTCCTACAGTCAATAGGAATGTGGTTTTCTAATGCCAGTTGAATTCTTTTTTAATGAATAATAATTAGAAAATTATAAGCATTTGTGCTATTCTTGAAGTATTGAAAAGTAAAATTAAAATTATAGGAGGGGTTATTTGGATGGAAAACATAAAAGTTATCCTATGGGGACTTGGTGCAATGGGAACTGGTATTGGTAAAATGATAGTTACTAAAAAGGGCATTGAAATTGTAGGTGCAATAGATAAGAATCCTTCAAAATTAGGTAAGGATTTAGGAAAAATTCTAAATTCTGAAAACTTAGGAGTAATTGTTAATGATGATGTAGATACTTTAATGAATGAAACAAAAGCAGATGTAGTTATCCTTGCTATAGATTCTTTTGTTAAAAGTGTATATCCAGCAATAAAAAGAGTAGTAGAAAGTGGCAAAAACTGTATTACTATTGCTGAAGAAATGGCTTATCCCTACATAGTTGAAAAAGAACTATCTGAGGATTTGGACAGATTAGCAAAAGAAAATAATGTAACAATTTTAGGTACAGGAGTTAATTCAGGCTTTGTTTTAGATACATTAATTATTACATTATCTGCTGCCTGCAGAAGTGTAGATTTTATTAGAGCAGAAAGGGTAAATGATTTAGCTCCTTTTGGTCCAACTGTCATGAAAAATCAGGGTGTTGGAACAACTCTAGAAGAATTTGAAGCTGGAATCAAAAAGGGCACAATAGTTGGTCACGTAGGTTTTGCACAATCTATACCAATGATTGCAAAAGCCTTAGGACTAGAGTATGACGAAATAACACAAACTCGTGAACCAATAATATCAAATACATATAGGGAAACTCTCTGTGCTAAGGTTGAACCGGGTATGGTAGCTGGCTGTAATCATGTAGCTATAGCTACAAAAAACGGAAAACCAATTATAACACTAGAACATCTACAACAAATACATCCAGAAGCTGAAGCAGTGGACACTGGTGATTACATATTTATAAAAGGTGATCAAGATCTTCATTTAGCAATAAAACCTGAAACACCTGGTGGAATAGGAACTATAGCTATGGCTGTAAACATGATTCCTCAAGTTATAGCTAGTAGAGCTGGTCTTAAAACAATGATGGATTTGCCAATTCCTCATAATATAGAAAATAGCTTTGCAGAGCAAGTTAATTATTACAAATAACAATTTAGGGGGAGTGTTCATAAATTATTATCATAGCTGTCATGTGACTGACACATTAATAGTTCAATATTAATGAATAGGCTCCCCCTATAAGATAGATGATTACAAATAACACTGGTCTTAGGACGGTGTTATTTTTTTGGGGTTTTGTATAGGGTAATGTGACTAACAGCTATAATTTAATTGAAAAATAAAAAAGCACTCATAAAACGAGTACTTTTTTGGTGCAGATGACAGGAATCGAACCTGCATGCCGTAAAGCGCTAGACCCTGATTCTAGTGCGTCTGCCAATTCCGCCACATCTGCATAAATGGTAATCAACCAAGATGTATTTAGTGTAAGTAACTACATTATATACCTTTTTTCTGATTTGGTGTTAAATATTTTGAGATTTTTTTACTTCTTATGATAGTGTTCATAAATTATTGTTATAATTGTCATGTGACTGACACATGAATGGATTATTATTAATGAATAGGCTCCCCCCTATAAGATAGATAATTACAAATAACATCGGATTGATAACGGTGTTATTTTTTTTTGGTTTTTTGTAAATTAAAGAATGATTAAGGGAAAGCTAATAATTGTTGACATTAAGCAAATAAAAGGTCTATTATGTACTTTGTTCTAGCTTTTACTTTAAATATGATTATGAGGTGTCCTAGAAGATATAGGATAAGGTATAATAGAAAATAACAGGATGGTGATTTTATGTTAAAAGCAGTTATCTTTGATATGGATGGGGTAATTATTGATAGTGAACCTACACATATGAAGCTAGAAAATGAGACTTATAAAAAATTAGGCATAGAGGTTACAGGAGATGAGCATCACTCTTTTGTAGGAGCAACTTCTCATTATATGTGGGAATCTTTAAAAAATAAATATAAACTTAATCAAACACTTGAGGAGTTAATTGAATACGATAGAACTATATATTTTGAATACCTTAATTCAGATGAATGCGAGATTACCCTTATTGATGGGGTGAAAGGGCTAATAGAAGAGTTGTATGAGAATGGAATAAAGCTAGCTATTGCCTCATCATCACCACTAAATGTAATTGAGGCTATAGCAAAGAAATTTCAAATAGAAGAATACTTTGAAGTTTTTGTTACCGGAGACTATGTAAAGAGAAGCAAGCCTGAACCAGATATATTTCTTTTCGCTTCAGAAAAGCTTGGGGTAAGTCCTGAAAATTGTGTAGTTATTGAGGATTCTCATAATGGAGTTCGTGCGGCTAAAAAAGCAGGTATGAAGTGTGTAGGAATCAATAGCGATCCTACAGGAAGTCAAGATATTTCCATGGCGGATTTAGAAATAAATAGTTTTAAAGAAGTGAATTATAAAAAGTTAAATGAATAAATTAAAAATATGAATTAATATTAATGAATAGGATCCCCTTTAGATATTTACAAATAACACCAAATTGATAACGGTGTTATTTTTTTTGTAATTTTTGTAGGATTAATGTATGGTAAAGGTGACTCTCGGAGTAAAATTTGGAGGTATTTACTTTTTTATGTAAATTTAGAAGGTAAATGTTGGGTGTGTGTAGAAATAAGATAGTGAGATGGTTAGATGTATTTATGAATATTATGTCTATAATCGGAAGTTGAAAAAAATGAAAATTAATTATTGAGTGTCGGGGATATCAGATTTATATGAAAAGTCTTGTTTTATAAAGACATTTATCAGTTGGGAAATAATGGGGATATGTCGAAATTATAAAGTAATATGCAACAAAATAGAGTAAAATTAAAAACTATTTTTAACAAAAGGGTGTGGTAAATTAAATGAAGATGGATTTATCATCAAAAGAAAAAAATTCGTATATATGGTTGATTATAGGTGGAATTCTTTTAGTGTTCTTCAATGGGAAATGGGTAATACCAATTGCATCATGGATTGCTCCAGTATTTCTAATTCGTTTCTATAGGATAAATAGAAATATAAAGGGCTTATTTCTGCCTCTAATAGTACTAGTTGTAACAATCTTCTTTTCATTTAAAGGTGTTACTGGTACTAATTGTTGGATTGAATATCCCGTTTTAGCAGGACTTAGCATAGTTTTTTACTTGCCATTTTTAATTGATAGAATTATTGAACCTAAAATAAAAGGTTTTTTATCTACCTTTATTCTTCCATTTGCCGGAGTAACTATTGAGTATGCACTTTCCATTGTCAGTCCTTATGGAACTTGGGGTTCTCTCGCTTATACCCAGTATGGCAATTTGCCTTTAATGCAGCTAGCTTCTGTTACAGGAATTTGGGGTATAAGTTTTATGTTATATTGGTTTTACTCTTATGTGAATTGGATGTGGTTAAACGAGTTTAATATTAATAAAATAAAGAATGGAACAGCTATTTTCATTTCTGTATTCACTTTAATAATGTTATTTGGAGGACTTAGGACTATTATATTAACGCCTATAGATAAAACTGTAAAAATTGCATCGATAAGTGTACCACATAAATACCTAAACAAAGATATTCACGCAGCTATGAAGGATGAAAACTATTCAAAAGAGGATAAAGAATTATTTAAACAAAAGGCAGGTATTCTACAAGATGAATTATTAAATAAAACAAAACAGGAAGCAGAAAACGGTGCAAAAATAATATTTTGGGATGAAGTAAGTACACCTATATTTAAAGAATACGAAGATTTATTGCTAAATAAAGTCAGTAGTATTGCAAGACAATACAATGTAAATATTTTATTATCATTGTGTACAATCCAGCAAGGAAATGCTTATGATGAAAATAAATCTGTATTTATTGATGGAAAAGGTGAAATAAAGTATACCTATCTTAAATCAAAAATTGTGCTAGGAGATAATGATAGGGTTGGCGATGGAATAATTAAGTATGTAGATACTTCTTTTGGAAGAGTAGGAAACGCTATTTGTTTTGATGCAGACTTCCCCTCATATATAAGACAAGCTGGGAAGGACAATATAGATATTCTACTTCTTCCGAGTTCAGATTGGAAAGAAATAGACCCTATCCATACAAAAATGTCTGTATTCAGAGCAGTGGAAAATGGATTCTCAATAATTCGACAAGTGCAAGATGGATATTCATTATCAACTGATTATCTAGGAAATACCATTTCTTCAATGGATTATTTTAATACAGATAATAAGGTTATGATATCTTATGTTCCGATAGAAGGTGTAAAAACAATATATGCTTCAATAGGAGACATTTTTGCATGGGTTTGTACTTTTGGGTTTTTAATTATGTTAGTTGTTAATATTAAATTAAAAAATTCTTGTAAGTAATCTAAACGACATTTTTATATAAAAGTGGTAAAGAGTTAAGTCAAACTTGTATTAAAGTTGGAAATAATATGAATCAGAAAGGATGATATTATGAAAAAGATTATTAAAAATAAGTCTATTATCTATTTGCTATGTTTGGTTACTGTTATTTTTGTCTTAAAGGCATTTTATTTAAATAATATAATAAGTTTATCATTTCTGAAATATATATTATTATCATTAAATATTGCTGTCATTTTACTAATATCTATATTTAGAAAAAGGATTAACAATATATATATTGTAATAACATTTATTATATTTGTTATATACAATACTGTAAATATTTTTGTTATCATATATCCTGATAATTTAATTGGAAATAAAATTTCTTTAATATTATTCGTTTTATTTTTATTATCATTTTATAAATCTAATAGTATTAAACAAATTTAAGAAGCTATTTAATCCACAATCGATATGTTCAGAAAATTAATTTGGAACCTTAGAGAGTTCTATAGATGTCAACTTTATAAATAGGTCAATATTTGATTTTGAAATTCTAGATAATAGTTATGATTACATCTATGACAGTGGATGTTTACATCATATTAAGCCTCACAGGAGGAATCAATATCTTAGTAAGATAGCGGGATTATTGAAAGAGGATGGATATTTTGGGCTGACCTGCTTTAATTTGAGGGGTGGAGCAAATATATCAGATTATGATGTATATAGGGAATTTTCTATGTGTGGAGGTCTAGGTTTTTCGGAGTCAAAGTTAAAGGCAATTTTAGAACCTTATTTCACTGTACTTGAATTTAGGGAAATGAAAGAAAGTAAAGATATTAATATGTTTGGAAAAGAAATTTTATGGGCTGTTTTGATGAGAAAGAAGTAGAAATAATCTACTATCCAGACTATTTTTTAGATAAGCTATATTTATATGCAGGCCAGTGGCGTGTACACATTTAAGGTTACCACAAATGGAGAGAGCTTTGAATGTACGATTGGTGAACCCTTGCAGGGTTATAATAACGTGGTTACATTGGACGTATCTAATAGGAAGTTTACGCCTGGCAAATATCTATTTCGCTCGGTGCTCTTGGTGTCTATACGTGTACTGCTTACGCTTTTGCTTGAAGGCATCATTTTTTGGTTCTTTAGATTTAGACAAAAGAGAAGTTGGTTTATATTTCTTGCTAACAACCTTGTAACACAGGGTGCATTGAATTTTTGGTTAAATATCGGAAGTTCGCTGATGTCAAGATATTTTATTTTCAGTTTAATTATAGGAGAGGTTTTTGTATTTGCGGCTGAATTGATTGCGTTTCCCATTTTCATTGAGGAGCATAAAAGAGCCGTATCTTGATTTATGTTTTTATCGCAAATCTTATAAGCTTAATTGTCGGTGGTTATATTATCTCGGTTTTGCCGGTTTAATGTAATTAAAAGACGATAGGGGGTGTTGGAGGAAAGTATGAGTAATTATATACTTGAATTAAGAAAATTTGTCGGACAAAGACCATTAATACAGTGTGGAACATGTGTAATTATTAGTGATAGTAATAATATACTAATGCAGTTAAGAACAGATAATAAGAAATGGGGCTTACCTGGTGGTTCAATAGAAATAGGTGAAAAAGTTGAAGAAGCTGTTATCAGGGAAGTTAAAGAAGAGACAGGTTTGTCAATATGTTTAAAGGATTTAAAATTATTTGGTGTATTTTCAGGGGAAAGGCAACATTATATATATCCACATGGAGATGAAGTATATAATGTTGTTACTGTATTTACTACAAGTGTATTCAGTGGTGAATTACAAATTGATAATACTGAAAGTAGTTCTTTAAAATTCTTTAAAGTTGATAAATTGCCAACAGAAATAAGTCCTCCAGATATAGAAGTTATAGAGAAATATATTGCAAATATTTCATGTAAAATCATGCTTTAAATTTTCATATTCAAATTAAGAAGAATGATGAAATTTGCTTCATATCATTTTAATTCAATAACAAACCCTTTCGTATATCCATCTATATTAGAGTCTATATAAATCTTTCCTCCGTGTTTCTCTATTATTTTTTTTGTTATGGCTAGTCCCAATCCATTTCCACCATTACTGTTTCTAGATTCGTCCTCACAAACAAATGGATTAAAAATTTCTTCCTGCAGGTCATCTCTAATACTCTCTCCATTATCTGCCACTATAACTTTAATCCAATCATTTTCTTCCAAACGAATAGCAACTTTACTCCCAATTTTATTATGGCGATATGCATTAATTATTAGATTGGAAATTGCCCTTGAGAACTCTACCCTGTCTAAATTTCTTTTTATAGGTTTCTCCGGTATTTCTATATTTATTTCCATGTTCCTTTGCTCAAATTCATTATAATATAATGCTGTTATCTCTTAGATAATTCTTCCAACATCCGTCTCCTGTCGTTTTAACTCAAAATCCAGTCCATTAAGTTTCGTGTATTGAAACATCAGATCCAATAATTCATTTACTTTTTTGGATTTTTCATAAATTGAATTGAGGAGCTCCTTTTTTTCTGCTTCATTAGCCACATCATCATATAATGCCTTTAAAAATCCCATGATTGTAGTCATAGGTGTCTTTATATCGTGAGCTATATTAGCAAATAACATACTTCTTTCCTGATTATATCTTTTATTTTCTTCTTCAATTTTCTTACTCGTCATACGAACAATTATAAGAGGACCAAGAGAAAAGTTTTAATTTCTCCTTCACCAATTTTGTTTCTCAGCTTGCACTCGAATCCGGCAATATACTCTCAATTTTATCTGCTTTATATGAACCGAATATCTTATCCTTAATTCCACAACACAAAGATCTTTCATGAGATTGATAGGTCATTATAACTACTGCTAATCCTTCTTCAGGTGCAAAGGTTATTTGTGATGAAAACGCATCTGTATTACCTCCATGTTCCAGTGTACGAACAGATTAAACTATCTTATACATAATAAAAACTCCTTTATGCTTTGATGTACTCAGTATAAAGGAGTAATATTTCAATAAAATATGAGAAACATTAATATAACATTAAAAATACATTTTTATAGTTGCTAAATATGTCAGTTCTATGAGCTATTTCATGTAAGGAAGTATAAAACAAGATCACACCACATCAAACTGTACATTGTAAACCTTTTTTATTATAACAGTTGACAATTATTTTTTAGTGTTTTATAATTAATTTAATAAAAGTATGGGGGGAGGTTATTGTGATAAATAAATTAATCTTAAATCAAGAAAAATGGATAGAAGCTCTTTCATTAAAATACCACTTAGAATATACTTACTCACCAATAATTTGTTTAACATTAGCACTATCTACATTATCGGATGAAATTGAAATTGGATATTTTATTGGTAAACAAGAATTCATAATCAATACACTTCCATCTTTGAGAAAAGACTTAATGTTAAAAGGAAAAGTAAAGATGAAGAAGCATATAAATAGCATGGATTTTTTAATATGTCAATCTGAAGTCATTGAAAATGAAAACATACTAGTAGAGATGTTTTCAACGCTCATTAAAATGAATCAGGAACTTAATAAAAAAATAGAAGAAACTCAGGACAGGGGAGAATTCATCACGTCTATTACTAAGGATCAAGTACATAAATTTAGTGAACTCAGTGGTGATCCAAACAATATTCATAAAGGAAATAACCCTGTAGTGCAAGGTATGCTTCTTTTACTACTAATTGAAGATCATTTAGCCACAAAAGATCGTTTTATTAAAAGGGGGAAAATTATTTATTTTACTCCTATTAAAGCTGATTGCAAGTTATTTTTTTTCTTTGAATCATCTAAAAAACTTTCTGGAATTGTAAATAATATAAAATGTTTTACACTTACTATCGAGGAGGAATTTATATGTTAAAAAAATTACAAATTAGAGATATGTTATATGCAGCTATATTCGCAGCTCTAATTTCTGTTTTAGGGTATCTTATTATTCCCTTACCTATTAGCCCAGTACCAATTACAGGACAAACTCTAGCTGTGATGCTGGCAGGATGTGTATTAACTCCACTTCAAGCAGGTTTGAGTGTAATTACTTTCATATTTATGGGTGCTATCGGAATTCCTGTATTTTCTGGTGGAGCTGCAGGCATTGGAGTTATTTTCGGAACTAAGGGTGGTTATTTACTTGGATTTCTAATTGGTTCTATAGTGATTAGTTTAATAAGGGGCAAGACTAATTCTATTCCTCGTATGATATTTGCTTGTATTATAGGAGGAATTATCATTGTTTATGTTCTAGGAGTTCCTTGGCTTTCACACATTACAGGTATGGGAATTCATAAAGCAATTACTGTAGGTGCATTACCATTTATACCAGGTGATTTATTTAAGGCTATTGTAGCGGGATTTATTGCAAAAAAAATTAATGCACAAAGAAGAAATTAAAATGCAAAACTTAGAAAGAGTATATATTATAGGAGGGTTAAGAACCCCAATAGGAAAAACAGGAGGAGTTTTAAAATCTTTTCTTCCTGAACAGTTAACAGCATATTTGATGAATGCTTTGTTAGAAAAATATAAATTGTCTAATAAGTATATTGACGAATTAATATTAGGAAATTGTGTAGGCCCTGGAGGAAATATTGCAAGGCTTTCCTTGTTGCAAGCAGGTTGGCCCCTATACATTCCGGCTACTACTATTGATTTTCAATGCGGTTCCAGTTTAAAGTCTATAGAAATAGCTGCAAGTTTAATTCAATCTGGTAATAGAGAACTAGTAGTTGTAGGTGGTGCAGAAAGTACAAGCTTACAACCTAATAAACAATATCATCCTAAAGACCCAAGATTTCAAGGACAGGATGTATTTTATAAAAGAGCACAATTTTCACCTTTACCTATTGGCGATCCTGATATGATAGAGGGCGCTGAGAATGTAGCTGATAAGTTTGCTATAAGTAGAAATGAAATGGATAAATGGGCAGTAGAGAGTCATATAAGGGCTCTTCATGCAAAAAATGAAAAAACATTGCAGAGTGTGATTTGTCCTTTACCAATAGAAGATAAAATCATTAGTGAAGATGAAAGCATAAGAGAAACAGCATCTTTAAAATTAATGCAGCGTGCAAGTAGCATTATAAAGCCAAACGGGAAAATTACACCAGGAAATAGTTGCTTAACTCATGACGGTGCTGCTTTGATTTTAATGGCCTCTGAAAAAGCAGTTAGAAAATATGGCCTTTGTGCTGAAGCGGAATGGTTAGGTGGTGTAAGTGTTGGATTAGATCCTAACTTATCTCCTCTTGGACCAGTACTTGCTGTAGAAAAGTTATTAAAACAAAAGCAACTATCTATTTCTCAGATAGACTCTATAGAAATAAATGAAGCTTTTGCAGTAAAAATTCTAGCTTTCCTAAAAAATTTTCAGTATGATGCAGAAAAAATAAATTCTTTAGGAGGAGCTCTTGCTTATGGCCATCCTTATGGAGCCTCAGGAGCTATTATAATTCTTCATCTTTTAGAATCACTAAAAAAGCATAATGGAAGAAAAGGTATTGCTACGCTTGGAGTAGCAGGAGGTCAAGGAATTGCAGCATTGATAGAAAGGTGCGTAGGATAAAAATGCTTATATATGAAAATATCGAAAATAATGCAATAAAATTTAAAAATAAAATTTGTATGGTACATGGGAAAAAAAGTATGACCTATAGAGAAACTGCACTATCCATTGAATATATTGCAAAAGCATTAACTAGTCAATGGAATCCTGGCGAAAAAATCATTATTAAACATCCTGATCCAATTAAGCAGATTTTATATCTTCTTGCTATTGCAAAAGCAGGATTATCTTCAGTGCTAGTGGAGAATAATATACAACCTGAGGTTATGAATAACATTATAAAAAAAGTTAATCCATACTATGTTATTGATGAAAAGTTTATTCTACCGACCAAATTTGGAAAGCTCCCTATTGTTTTAGNTGAAAATATTTTTCTTGGAGCTCTTAGCTCCGGAACTACTGGACAACATAAAGTAATTTGGCGAGATCACCAAAGTTGGACAAGTGCTTTTCATGCCCAAAGTGAAACTTTTTCAATTAATGCTACTGATACTCTTTTTTTATCAGGCTCTCTTGTGTATACAGCAAATTTAAATAGCGCCTTACATATTTTAAATGAAGGTGGAAGGGTTGTTTTTTCTGAAAGGTTATATCCACGGAGTTGGATAAAAGAAGTTGAACAAAATAATGTTACTAGTATTTTTATGGTGCCTTCATATTACCGTATTTTAGTTAAAAATATGAAAGCACCTCTTTGTGAAATTCAGTCTATAGTAAGTGCTGGAGAGAAAATGGATAAAGAAACTGCTGTAGCATTAATAAAACTATTCCCTAATGCCAATATATGTGAATATTATGGCGCTAGTGAGTTGGGGCATGTTAGTTACATAAATGCAGAGGAAATCATTAGAGGTGATAGCGTAGGGAAAGCCTTTCCAGGAGTGAATTTTTGGCTAGAAGATGGTGTGGTGTGGGTAAAAAGTCCTTATCTTGCACCTGAGTTTAGACCTGAAGCTACTGTAGGAGACTTAGGAAAGTTGGATGAACAAGGCAATCTATCTATATTGGGAAGAAAAACGGACATTATAAATAAAGGTGGAATTAAAATTTCTCCCTGGGAAATTGAAAATGTTCTTCATAAACATCCTCAAATATCACAAGCAGTGGTCTTTGGAATCAAACATCCAATTAAAGGGGAGCAAGTGGCAGCTGTTATTGTAAAAAAGGACCCTGAACTAACATATGAAAAAGTTCTAACATTTTGCAGAAATCATTTACCACACCACGCCTGTCCACAAAGAATAAAATTTGTAGAAAGTATTCCCTCAAATGTTGATGTAAAAAACAGCCGAAAATCATTGGCAAAATGGTTCTAAACTTTATTTATATAGAGGATGGACAAGAAAATAATAGCTTACAATAAATAATTTAAGCGTGGGGTTAGAGAAATCTAGCTTTATGCTTTATTTTTTTTACCTAAATTTACAAATGTTGCAGGAAAAAGGTAGTTTGTGTTGAAATGAGTAAAGATATAAATTTAGTGGCATTGATTGTAAAATATTATGTAACTAATGTCTATAATGGAAAGTCAAAAAAATCAATACTTAATTGATGAGTATAAAGAGATTTCTCAGTAGAAGAATAATTGAGATATTTCTAATTTGTAAAAAAGTTAATATTATAAACTGTAAAGGAGAGGATTTTATGATTAATGGAATTTTCAAAGACACAATGGCAAATATGAAGTGGACTGAAATACAAAACTTCGTTGATAAAAATGCACTTGTCTTATTGCCGATAGGAGTCATTGAAGAGCATGGCCCGCAATTATGTTTAGGAACAGATATTTACACTGCTCATATATACTGCCTCACCATAAAAGAAAAACTTGAAGAAAAGGGACATACAGTTGTTATTGCCCCACCTTTTTATTGGGGTGTTTGCCAATCAACAGGTGGCTTTATAGGTTCTTTCTGTGTACGAAAAGAGACTGCGAAAGCATTAATTTCAGACATTTTATTATCACTGTCAGAGTTTGGTTTCAACAATGTTTTTGGTGTTAATACACATGGAGATATTGAGCATAACATTGCGATAATAGAAGCATTTAGGGAAGCACATGAGCAAAAGCATATCAATGCTTGTTATGCTTTTGATGAGGGTAGGTTTCCGCACTTTGGACTAAAGTTGGACGAACCCTATTTATGTCCGATAAAACCACAAACAATTAATGTAAGCAAGGCAAAAATCTCTGATGTGCATGGGGGAGATATTGAAACAGCCATGATATATGAGTTCTATCCAACTCTGGTTGATGTTGAAAAAGCGAAGTCTTTACCTCCGATTACCTTAGATGACAGCAGTGGTGAAGCGTGGTTGTTTGGAGGTCACATAAAAGAACTTTCATCCCAAGGCTATTTAGGTTCTCCTGCTGATTTTGAATATGTTGAAGTTCAAAAAAATGTTGATGATTATGCTTATAGAATATCTGAAGCAATACTAAGACGAATAGTATAAGCATAATACGAAGGTAAGTTAGTTCGTAAAGTTCTTAAAGCTTGTCACAAATAACTGTAAAAATCACTAAAGAAATTAGAAAAATTGTACAGGTTGTGTCTATAATCGGAAGTTGAAAAAATGAAAATTAATTGTTGGGTGTCGGGGATATCAGATTTATATGAAAAGCCATGTTTTATAAAGACATTTCTCAATTGAAAAATAATGGGGATACGTCGAACTTGTATTCAAGAACTAAACCGCTAAAAACGGTGGCAGACAAGTGCTAATCATATTAATTTAATTTTTACTTAAATAAAATAGAAAGAAGTATCCTATTTTACCAAGATA
>JGI24142J45722_1000416_pt1 | contig 24437 bp, 32 predicted proteins | sample BarGraIncu00431A_FD_45722 | JGI IMG/M metagenome (IMG submission 45722) | reverse complement strand
TAATTATATACCCTAATGTCTAAAGACGTGAATATAATTTGAAAAAGTGGTCAATAATCTAAACATACCAATTATCGAATTTGAAATTTACTAGAGATACCGCTCTGGGACTCCTCCCTATGCGGTATTTTGCTACGCAACCTAATAGTATTCAAACTTCTCAGAGCAATAAATCATACTCTCTAATGCATTAAATATATCGTCTTCTTTTTTTCCATAAGTTTTCATTAATACTTCTGATACAATCTCTTTAAATCTATAATATTTATCATAATCAAAATTTTTAAGCTTTTTATATTTAGAAAGAATTTCGCCATGTACCGATTTGCTCCTTATATCGTACATATACTTAACCAAACTAAAAATTTCTTTTCTTTTTTCAATATTTGCCTCTACAACGAAACTTGTATATAATGCTACTCTAAAATTTAATTCTCCATCACCTTTTACTAACAAAGCTTCTAATACGGTTATCAAATTTTGAATACTCATTTCCACTGAAAGACTCTTATATGCTCTTAAATATTGATTATATGCTACTAGCCACCTATCTATATTGAATTTTTCTTGTTCTTTAAAATTATACTCAACTATAATATTAAAAGTGTTTTTTATTTTTTCAATCTCTCCTTTACATATTTCTACATAAGAATTATCAAAATTATCCTCAGTATTAAAGTAGTAATTGAACATGTAACAATTTAAGTATCTTATGTTATCCTTATACCTATTAAATTCAGATTCAGTTTCTTCAGGTCCTTGTTTTCTATAACTAATAGTTATATGAACTTTTGGGATAGCTATAAGTAAGGCATAGAAAAATAAAGTATAATCTGAATGCCAATTTTCTTGCGTTTTAAAACAAACTCTAGTTTTTTTTATATTTTTTTCATCTTGTTTTAGTAGAATAAACTCATTAATTTCATAAGTCTTTTCGTCTATTCCTACATTGTCAACAATAAAATCCGTTACCACCATTAGTTTCACCTCTTACTTTTATTTTTTATTATTTAATGCTATAAAGACTATATTCCACCTCTTCTTTTAAGACTTACCCAAATATATTCAACACAAAACAATTATTTCCTTCAACATTTTTAAATTCAAGCAAAAAAGACCCAAAGCTAGATTTCTCTAACCTCAGGTCTTAGATCTAATTAAAACGGCAAGTCTTTATCTGATCCTTTATTCCCATTAACCATTCTTTCTAATATAGGTGGAATTGGTAACTTCGCTATCTTAGCATTGTCTATCGAACCTTTTAACTCACCCCATACTAACCAGCATGTTAATAATGCAATAAATGTTCCTGCAGGTAGTCCGTTCACAGCAACAATATTAGAAAGGACATTACCTGCTGCTAATAAAATATATGGCCACATAAATAATTGAATACTTCTTGAAGTGCTCACATAATCGCTTTTGCTTCTATATCTATTAGCTATATTTCGCATTAAACAATGAATTGATGCCATTACTAAGAGAGTCCAAGATAAAGCTGTAAATGCCCCAAATAATAAGGTCATAATTGATCCTACTATTGCAAACAAAGTTTTTCCGCTCCTAACTTCTATAAAATCATTCATACTCTTTTTAAGTTCTGATAATTGAACTAAAGGAAGAGAAATTAATGAATTTTTCATATAATCACTAGCCGCCCCCTTCTTAAATCTGTTCACTTCATAAAGTTTATACCTTTTACCTTTTTTATTTATTGATAAAAATGTATTGTTTGTTACTCCTATGATTGGTAGAGGAATTACATTACAATTTAAAGAACTAAGATTCTCATTTGCTAAACATTTAACATCTGATTCCTCGTTATAAATGCTTATTCGAGAATTACTTGAATTATGAATAATTTTATCAACTTCTTCTTTTATTTTCATTAATTGTTGAGCTTTAATTATATTATCTAACTCCATTGAATTTACTATACTCAAAATGTCTTGATTTAACGGAAAATAAACATCTTTTAATAAAGAGTTTTGATTTGAGGTATTCCTGTAGCTATTATCATTTCTATTTGTGATAAGTTTAATAGCTAACGAACTATTCATGCTTCGCCTCTCCTACTGGTGATATTTTATGATATATTCTTGTAATTAAATCTTCAAAAATATCATTTAATACTACTTCACTTTCTTTTAACACTTCATTCAAATCATTAGCTCCAACTAATTGACAATCTAGACAAGTAAAAAAATATTTATTATCTGAAATGTATGGCTCATATCTGAACTCACCAACGAGCTTTGACGAATTTAACAATAATTTAATTCCTACTCCAGATATTAGATTTTCATCTTTATACTCCATTTTTAAGATATTTTCCGATGTTTTTTTTATATCATCGCAATCAATAATATATGCAAATGAACAAGTTGCTTGACACTTATAATTCAAAAAAAGTTTATCGCAAATTCTTTTAAAGAAATTTTTTATTTCATATGTATTATTACAAATTGCGCCAGTTCCATCCTGAGAATATGTAATTTGTGTTGGTGTTATAAATAGTGATTTTACAGTTGTATTATCAACACCTTTAGTTAAAAGAAGCCCCAGGGGAGTATTGTTTTTTCCAGGAAGTTCTTTTGCAAATTCTTTAGTAAACATTTGTGCTTTTTCATCAGACATCTCACCAATATTTTTAATAAAATTAATTTTAAATCCAATAAGTTTCTTATTCATATTTACATTCCTCTTTTTCTTTCTGTTTTTATTTATTTTTAGCCTAATCAAACATATCAGATTAATAAGTACACAAATAATCTGAATATTTTAGGATATAATTGTAGTAATTACCAAACATTAGATATTTTCTTTATTATAACCTTTTTATTATGGACAAGCAATAACTCTTACAAATATAATAAATAAAAAAAGGCCTCAAGGATTAATTCTCCCTGAGGCCTTAATAAATTATACTGTTGCTACTTGCTCTGTTACCGTTACTGGCATTAGTTCTGTGCCATCATCAGCAACATATTTTTTAGTAGGTGTTATCACTACGGTTTCTGTACTATTTACGGTTGGCGCTGATTCTGTGGCTTTTACTAGAGCCTCTTGATTATAAGTTAGAAGTGTTATATCAGGGTTTTTTAATTTTTCTTTTAATACTACTACTAGATCCGTTATATATTTACTAATTACAGCTCTACTAAATAACAATCGAAGCATAAGAGGTAACTGTAAATATAAGTTTGCTACTACTTGACTATATTTAGCACCGCCTGTAGCACTACCTAAGGCTATTTCCGCCTTTACTATTAAATCATACAGGATATCTTTCACCAGGTCCTTTTTACCTCTCCTATATAGGTAAGCTAAAACCCCAGCTACAACTATGACTAAAAGTGCATCTGACCAATAAGCTACTAACAAAGTGTATAAAAATATTAATATGTTCATTTAATACATCTCCTCGAAATTTTATTATTTTACTGTTTTAAAACTATCTACTCCAAGCGCCTTTAATTCTGCAATTCGTTTATCTGCATTTGCTTCATCTGCAAAGGATCCTGTTACTACTCTATAAGTTGTTCCATCTTCAACTACTGGTTTTGCTACTGGTTTTGCTACTGGTTTTGCTACAAATAATGTATATAAGTTTTTACCATTATTATCATAAACGTAATATCCAACATGTAAATTCGCAAAATCTTTAGCTTGTTGAAATTGACCAAAACATTCTAACTGACTTGTAGGTTTATCCCAACCTAACCTAATCCTAAACGGACTATTGACCTCTGCCGTAGCTGATTTTATTACAATCGCATGTCCAACTACTCCCTCCGCTATAGCTTTACCAATAGCATCTGCACCAACTTTCTTATAAATATCCACATCAGACTGGGTATCTAAGAAGAATGGTTCAACTATGATTGCAGGAGCATCCGCGTTGTTAAGTTCATAAAGACCAGTTCTTAGTTTAACTCCTCTGTTTTGAAATCCTAATGCAACGATTTTTGCGCAAACTCTTTCTGCAATTATCTTACCTTTTGCACTTACATAGCATACTTCACAACCATGACCTCCTCCTGCATTAACATGATTAGAATCAAATATATCAACTTTAGCATTGTTAGCTTTGTTAACACCATATTGCAAATCTGCAAGGCTTTCACATCTGCCCGGAGTACAATTAACAGTTTCATGGCCATCAAGTTTTAAATATTTATCAACTGCTGCATCAATTAATCTATCAATAACAACTTCATTTACAAAACCATTTGCGCCTTGCGCCTGTTCGTTGTGTCCACCTCTATGACCTATATTCATAATAATTCCCCTCTCTTATAAACCTATTACATGTGGAGCATATTTAACTAATAGTCCATATACTGTATTTACTACCAATACAAACACTACCATCCATATTGCCCTTGTTTGAGCTCTCTTCTCTTTTGATGCGTCCTTTTTATCTTGCGCAGCTATTTTTTCTGCTTCTTTTTTATCATCAATAGCTGTTTTTTCGTCAGCTTCTTTTTTAGCTGCTATTGCTTTTTCCTCTTCTGCTTTTTTATCTGCTATAGCTTTGAATCCGGCTGCATTCTCAGCTTGATTTTCTTTAGTTAGTCTTGCAGTTTCTTTTTGATATTCTTTAGTTGATAAAGCCAATGCTACTTGATTTTTTTCAGTTGCTATTGCCTGAGCATCAACATTCTTTTGGATGTCCTTTAAAACAAATTGAGTTTGAGTGTGACTTTCTTTCATCTCATACACAACCTTTTCTGTTTCTTTTCTTGTTTCCTTTTCCTCTTTGTTATAATCCCAGATACGTTTGAACTCTTCTAACATAATGCATTTTATACATTCGTCTGCCATTGTTACGCCCCCTATACTATTTATCTTTGGAGGACATACTTTGCCCTTCTTGTCATTTGTAACCCCTCAGATTTATCCAAGGGGTTAATTGCCTATCCTATAGTGTTATCGCTATTACTGACCAAATCCACCACCAACCAATCATAGTCTCACCTCCTTTTTGGACATGAAAAAGACACCCTTTCGAGTGCCTATATTGTATTATTCAGTTATTGTGCTAACTACGACATATTATCCTATGTTGAAGCAATTAATTTGTTTTATATGATATTATTTTTGCTGGTATTCCTGCCATAACCACATTGTCGGGAACGTCTTTTGTTACAACGGCATTAGCACCAACAGTAACATTATTTCCTACTTTAATTCCACCTATAATCTTAGCCCCTGCACCTATATTTACGTTATTACCTATTATTGGTGATTTAGATCCTTCCTTATTGCCTATCGTAACACCGTGCCTTATTATGCAATTATCACCTATAATAGCTGAACCATTAATTACAATGCAATTATAATGGAGTATGCACAATCCATGTCCTATTTTAGTAGAAGGACAAATTTGAATACCAAACTTATATTGATAGTGTAACAATATGGCACGAGATAACAGATATAAAGGATAATGGACTTTATTGGTTTTCAAATATTGGCACAAACGCAAATAAAAAGTGTACTTAAACCCTGGTATCTTTATAAAAGTTTTTAATTTTTGCATGAGGCTAGGACTAGTATGCCCTGAATATGTTTGTAAATCTGATTCCCAAAATTTTAAAAGCTCTTTGTATGTCATCATAATCCTTCTTTCTCATGATGTTAAAAAGGTTGCCCCATTTGGACAACCTTTCGGTTTATTGATTTTCAATAGCCTTGTTATTATATATTTTAACCTTATTATTTCTCTTTAGAATATTTGGCTTTAAACCAATCCATATACATAATAAACAAGGAATAAGACTAGCAAAACAAGATATTAAAGAACCTCTTAATATAAAAAATTGATAAAAGGAAAAAAATGGAACAAAAATTTGATAAAAATTGATTTGGTTTCTTGTTTTTATATACCCTTTTTCAAGCTTAGCAGTTAGTATCCCATATAATGCAAATAGTACAAATACCCCTATTAATCCAAAGTTTATCTGAAATTCAGACCATAGGGGCGCGGATATATTCGTATTTATATAACCTAACGATTCTCCTATTATTGTTCCAGTTCCGATAGGTTTGTTTAGCCATATTGTTCTTGGCACAAAGAAGAATAAAACCCCAATAAATTGTCTTCCAAAGCCAATACCAAATGTACTTGTATAAGCCGATATATTCATTATTTGCTGAAACGCATCGAAATCTCCTACCAGTAGATTATTAACAATAACTGACATACCAAAACTAAATTTGTCACCACTTCTTGATACATCAGCATAAGGAAATATGATAAAAAAACCTAATAGGGTAGCGTAAATTATATAGGTTAAAGTGTTTCTTTTCCACTTAATAAAGACTAAAATTACACTTATAAATACTGCTCCAAACCAATATCTTGCAGAGTAAAACGGATTACTTCCAATTAAGTTTAAAATTAATAATAAAATTAAAAGGATATAATGTTTACCCTTTATTTTATCATGGTTATGCTTTTTTCTTTTGAAGTCCAATAAACAGAACATGAAAGTTATATATATTGGAACTCTTAATAGACTATTGTAAATTAGAGAATAAGATGTATCTATGGACGTTCTATCTTTCCCTAAATTTGAAATTCCACCAAATTTCAAGATTGCGAAGAACATACAAATAATCGAAATTGCAAAAATAAATTTAAAATTTTTGTTTGAATAATTATCATTAATTGTTACTTTTGTTTTATTTCCAACATTTAGTCCAATTTCATAGCCTAAAATGCCTAGCATAATGATACTTATTGTTTTAATAATTTCACCGTCAGTATAATGCCTGTACCCTAAAGGAAACCATCCCTTAGAAACTTGAACTAAAGGTGCTATTACAAGAAATATATATGTAAAGGCATAAAATGTTAATTCAAGTAGTTTGACATCCCTACTTACTATAATTCTTACTATCCTAAATACGACAAATAATGATAACGAATATAACGCTGTAGTTAAGATATTAAATGTCAAACCTGTAACTAAAATTGGAAACAAGAATCCGAAAAATAGTATAAAATACGATACTAATATATATCTAACGCACAAAGATAAAGATTTAATAACAATCACCCCCGGCTTTATTATAGGTTACTATCATATTTTATACCAGTATTTTCTTAAAATAATTAAACATTTAAACTGTTGTGCCTACACCATCTTTCCAAAATGTGCCATTCCAATCGATACCTTTACTTAAAGTAGTATCGAATACATGATAACCAATTGGTATGCCTGTAGGTCGTGTTGATGTAGTACACGTATTAATTGTTTGCATTTCTTTGAAATTATATTTTATTAATCCAGTATAAGATATATCAGCATTAGGCTCTATTACATTTAATCGTATTGCGTTAGAACCTGTTATGCCAGTACTGGTTATCCCTCTAAAATCGCATGAATTAAATAACGTTTTACGAGGCGAAACGACATCACTTGTGGAGAAAAGAGCAGCAAGTGCATTTGGTGATTCATTTAAAAATGTAGTATCATTCCCTTTTATAATATTAATAATCCTTAACCCTTTATATGCACTAGATAATCTATAAGTATTATTTACAAATTTGATACTTATATTATCACCACTACCATTTGTGCTATCTATTAATACAGCATAAGCACTTGTTTTACTATCCGCATAGCCCAAATTTACAACGAATATGTTATTTGATAACATTATATCAACNTTAACGCCTGTTAATTTAACATGATTAGTCGTACAATCATGCACTGTATTACCTAACATATTTATTAATGTTGACGAATTAATATTTAAACCACTTTCGCAATTTGTAATTTTATTTCCTAACACTATGCAACCTTTTTTTACAGCAGAAATCCAAATAGCTTCACCACTTGCATTTGTATCTAAACCAACTCTCCCATTCATTACAATGTTATTGCTAACCCCCACATTAAATACGTTAATTCCTAAATCACCACCATAAACAACAATACCACGCGAGACAAAACCATCCACTATATTATTATTAATACTTCCAGTATTACTAGCAGACGCAAACACACCACCATTCCAACAATTTTTAAATGTATTATTAGATATATAAAATTTTTTTGATACGTGGAGTTCCCAGTCTGCATGTCCTACATATCTTTGGTCCCAATGCATTGCAATTCCACTTGTACCATCTCTGTCATTCACAGAAAGTGAAACATCGTCTATATACCCAACACCATTAGTTTTATTGTCAACATATTCTATGTTTTCATTCCAACCATAAAACATAACAGGGGTGTTATAAAAATTATTAAATTTACAATTTTTGATTATAGTATTTGTTGTACGATAACAATATATTGCTCCACATGATGTGCCATCATAGACAGTATGTTTTGTATTATCAATGCTATCTCGTGTACCCATAAATATTAATCCACTAAATTGTGTATTTTCTACACCATTTTCATAAACTACATCATCAACTGTGTCCGATTCTATTCTTAATCCATTTGTAAGCCAAAAAATTTGAGATAACACCGTCACAATAGCACCACTTGCATGATTATATTTAAAAGTTGGGTGGGTTTCGGTTTCCAATCTGTGTATTCTAAATGTTTCAATACTTATCACATTACCTTCAACGTTTGTAACAAGTACAATATCTGTAACATTACTTTTTACAACTAATACATCCCCAATTTTAATATTGCTTGCATCACTTACGGTCATATTTAAATCACTTGATATAATATCGTGTGTTATAGTTGTATATGCAACGTTTTTTTGCTTAATAATAGTATCTTGTCCAATTACTTTTACATTAGATGGTATGATAATGTTTCTTAGTGTATACTCATTGCCTTTTGGTAATAATAATATTCCACCACCAATTGTTTTTAAATATGCTAATGCAGATTTCATTGCTAATGACCAATCATTATTAACTACTAAATCAACATATTTATTTATATTTACCGTCACAATATTAGCCAATTCCGACGAGTGAGAATTGATTTGATTTTGCAAATTTGCAACTGGACTAGCATCAATCATTACATTTTTATATGTTTCATATTCTGCTTTTATAATGTCAATATCAGATTGCCACTTAAGTATATTTGTATTAATTGCAGATATATATTGTACACTTAATACCCCAATTGAAGCTTCAACAGTAAAGTCAAAACTTGATACTGGTAATACAGTACCACTTTTAGTACTATATATTTCGCATTCCACAACTCCTGGAACTCCTAAAGAAGCTAAGGTACATTCTACAACTCCGTTAACTGCATCTAAAACTGTAACACCGTTTGAACTATTTTGATTGACTATACTACCATCAATTCTTTTAAACTTAAATTCTATGGTTTCACCTGTTAAATTCACAGCCATGCCATTATCTACAAGGGTTACTTCTAAAACTGCGCTTCCAATACTTCCTTGTTTATATCTTATAGATGTTATTATCATTCGTTTAAGATCATAAGCTATTTTATATCTGTTTTCCATCTACTATCACCCCTCTTATGTAATTACTGGATATACATTCCCGATTGCTTCTTTTAACGATAATACTGGCTCAGATCCTTTTACATCCATTATAAATAGATTAGGATTTGCTAAAACGTATGAATCATTTGGGATTACCTTAAGCGCCCATATTAATGCATAGTCCTCAGCATCTGTGCCAAAAGCTCCCATATCTTGTATTCCACTATAAACACCTTTTAAATTTCCAGTGCTTTTAGAATAATAAACTGTCATGTTTGCCTCATGCTCTGCAATTGTATAAGCCAATTATATTCACCTCTCTCTAAGCTATTATTGTATATAAAATATTCATTTTGCCGCGCCAAACTGGAGAATTTTCAGTCGTCGGGTTTCTCACCATTATTGAAGCTTTAACTTCAAACCAACCTGCAGCTTTATCTTCTCTCACCCATTCAGAATTTGCGGAAAACAATAAGTCCGCGGGATCCGCAGGGAATACATTACCACTCCACCAATCAACTTTATAATCAGTCCCAATAAATTCAGCCGGTACATTTATCCTTATAGCACTTTGCGTCTCTATATTGCTTACACTTCCTGAATACATCATATAATGATAAGATCTTTCTGTACTGGCATCATACCTTTTTAGACCATTTGAATCCATACGAGTATAGCTTCCATCAACATGAGTTACTTTTATAACTCCAGTGGTGAGATCAATTTCTAAATTAGGGCCTGTTATAAGCCCTTTTTTAAAACTAATTTCTCCGGTGTCTAAGTCCCAACTAGAATTAGAGCCTTTTATTAAGCCTTTGGTAAAACTAATTATTCCAGTGTCTAAATTCCATGAGGAACTGGCACCTTCAATCAATCCTTTATTAAAATGGATTTTACCTGTTTCTAAGTCAAAATAATTTAAACCATCCATAGACTGTATAAGGATTGCACTTAATACACCGGTGCTAATCAAGCTAGCATTAATCACTCCATCCAATGTAAATCCATAAGTGTATTCACCATAGTAGCCATTAGAACTAAAGCCTAGACCATTCTTGTTAAATCTAGCGACTGTGGTTGCTGTATTTATATCCTTAGAATCCATGGCCAGTAATTCATTATCTCTAACGACTAAGTAACTATTTTTCATCCCACTTTTTATAACGCTATCAATATAACTAGCCATAGAGTTATTGCTTGTATTGTTAAGTTGTTTTTTTATGTCTGCTAAAATAGTATTTGAACTCATAGCCTGCAATACCACTACATTAGATAAGATTAATTCATTTACCTTTTGCGCCAATATATCAAAATTCTTTTCTACTGCTCTGACCTTTATATCTGTTTTTATTTTAGGTACATAAACTCTTATCGTATCGCCTATATAAGCTCTTTCAGCTTGTATATAATTCTTATATTCTTCCGTTTTTTCGAGTTGTACAAAACTAATATCATAAGTTGCTTTCATTTTATCGATATCATTTTCGCTAAATTCTAAGTTTATTCTTCTATCAAGTTCGGTTTGTGCTAACGCTAAAGTATCAAAACCCTCTTCATCACTTTCACCTTTTACCTTTACATCAGAATACTCAAGAGTTTGCGTATAAACCCTAGCATAAGAATATATGAGGGGACTATCAATCCATGTACCTTTTATACCATTAAACCCTTTGCCTCTTGCTCTTGTAACTAGACCATCTATATTGGAACCACCATTAAACCCAGTAAGATTCTTTGCTTCTCTTATCGATACCCCTCTATTAGTACCAATGCTTGCATTAATAGTTATGTTATATCCTCGTCTAAGAACTTCACCGCCCCATTCATTTTGGAATGAATTATCGCTATCATGTAGAGCTTTATATAGACTCATATCTTGATAGTAAGCCGTATTTATTGTAGATATATTGGAGGTTAATGTTATTTCCTTAATTCCAGTAGCACCATTTAATAACTCAGTTAAAGCACCTTGACCACTTTTACCAGTAGGCCTTACATCTTCAAGATATAAGGTTAATGATTCAGGTATAGTTATTTGTCTTGCCACTATAGTTACATACCTGGTACCAACATCAATCTTGGATATTCTAAATATTTCATCTCCATAGTCAAGCTTTACTTTTAAGATATTTTCTTTTTCTAAATACTCCTGAGCTTCTAATAAAAATATAGCATCCATCGTATAATTTCCTGTTAGCAAATTTTCATTTGTTTTACATGAAGTACAAAAATTATCTAATACTTTTCCATTTGAGGTTAAAACTTTATTTTTTAATGTAGCTGAATGGAAATAGGCTATCTTAATTGATTTTTTCATTATTTCCACCTCACATAATATTCAATGATTATTTTTGATATAGTACCTACAAATGAAATTATATTTTTACCTTTCTCAAACAAAACAAAATCCCCTAAAGTATCATCATCTTTAGAGGTTAGATCTGAGTTTCTTACTTGCATTAAGTTACTATCTATTTCTACATAGCTATCAACGTCATTTATAACCATGGTTTCACCATTAACTATAATTTGTACATTGCCACTTCCATAAATCTTAAATAGAGGCTCGCTGGGTGCGTTGCCTTGATAATATAAGGTTGACGTTGATGTAATTATATTAGATATTAAATCTAAATCTCTCGTAAAAGGTTCACATATAAAAGTTACTTCAAATTCACCTATACTTTTAAACTCTTTTTTTAGATTTTCAAATAATATTTTTTTAACTACATAACATCTATCTTGCCTACCAAAAAGCATCCTGTTATCCTGTATCTCTGTAAGCCACTCATATACCCTCTCAAAATCTATTTCCATATCTTCAGATAAGATCGTAAAAGTAAATGGGATTATTTTGTCAGGATAAGTGCCTTTATTTATATAATAAAGACCACTTCTTCCCTCAACGGGTATCTCTTCATATTCTTCAGTGGCGATTGGTATAGAAGGATACTCTTCTAAAAACAAATTAAGATTTATGCTAGTGTTGTTGTTAAAATATAATTCTCCCTCTTTTAACACCTAATCACCTTCCTTCATAATATTCATCAAGTACTCCTTGATTTGGAGCAACGACTGTTTGTGTAAACTCTTTACCATCCACGTCAAGGTGAACATGGACTACCGTTGGTTTTTCATTGGATCTACTTGTCTCATCTAATGCTTGATTATCTTTTGCAACACTGAAATTATGTTTTGCTGCTACACTTGCTGTAGTTTTAGCGGTTTCATAATCAACTGTAGTTCTCATTTTAGCAGTTAATCCAGATAAGTTTTTTTCAATATCTTTCTGTAAATTAGGCATTTCATTATCTATTCCGACACCTATACCTTGAGGAATAAACTTACCAACATCATCTCGCATAACCCGAGAAGGTGAGTTAATATCAAAGAATCCTGTAATACTATTCTTTATTTTTTTTGCAGCATTTACTGCAGCATTTACTGCACTTCCCACTCCAGCAAGGATTCCTTTTCCTATACCCGCTATAATATTTATTCCAATTCCGCCCCAATTAACACCTTTAAATGCTTTTACTATAGCAACTACTATTATCGGTACTGTGGCTATTAATTGCGGAATAGCTTGGATTAAACCAGCTATTAATGCAATCATTATTTGCACCGCGGCATTGATTATCATAGGTAAATTATTTGTGAGTACTTTCACAATAGTATTAATTATAGTTGGTAGCATTGCTATCAATTGTGGTAATGCTTTTACTAATCCATTTATAATTGCAAGTAAAATTGTTATCGCGGCCTGTAGAATTACTGGTAAATTAGTACTTATTACTTTTAATATACTATCTATTATTCTAGGCAACATAGCTATAAGTTGTGGCAATGCAGTCACTAGGCCATTTATAATTGCAAGTAAAATTGTTATCGCTGCTTGCACTATTACTGGTAAGCTGGATGATATAACTGTGGTTATACTATCAATTATTTGTGGTAGCATTGCTAGTAATTGTGGCAATGCAGTTACTAAGCCATTTATAAGAGCTAATAACAAAGTTACTCCGGTTTGTATAATAATGGGTAGACTAGTAACTATAAATGATACTATGCTAGTTATTAATGTAGGTAGCATGGCTATTAGTTGTGGTAATGCAGTTAAAATACCGGTTACTAACCCAGTTATAATTTGTAACCCAGCATTTAATATTAACGGTAAATTTGAAATTATAGTATTTACTAAACTCATTACGCATGTTATAGCAAGTGGGATTAATGCAGGTAACGCCTGTCCTATTCCTAAAGCAAGACCCGCAATAATTTGTATACCTATATTTAATAGTTGCGGTAGCATTGTTAATAGTGCAGTAATTAAATTGCTTGCTATTTCGACTGCGCCTGTCGCAATGATGGGCAAATTAGTTTGTATGCCTGCTATTAGAGATGTTACAATATTGGTTCCGGCTTCAACCATTTTTGGCAATAAAGACATTAGTATCTCTGGCACTTTATTTGCTATAGGTGGCAATAATTGAGTTATCAATTCTCCAATACCATTAAGGATAACTTCTACGCGAGGTAACAAATTCTCTCCTAGTGCTCCAACACTATCAACTAAATTGCCTATTAATGTATCGAAATCAGCATCATCAAAAGCCATGTTAGTAAGCAGGTTAGTCCATGCTGACTTAGTCATGTTTAAGCTACCTTCGATTGTGCTACTTGCTTCTTTTGCAGTTGTTCCAGTAATACCCATCTCATTTTGCACTACATGTATTGCCTCTATTACATCGCTAAAGTTGCCTATATCATAATTCATTCCACTAAGCTTTCCAGCATCAACAAGGAGTCTTTGCATTTCTGTTTTTGTACCACCGTAACCAAGCTTCAAGTTATCTAACATAGTATAATTTTGCTTTGCAAATCCCTGATAGGCATTTTGTATATTTTCTATAGCTGTTCCCATCTTATTCGCATTATCTGACATATCTGTAACAGCCGTATTTCCTACCTCTGCTGCCTTAGCCGTATCTCCCCCAAGTCCTTGTAATAAACTTGCGCTAAATCCTGTAATGGTGCTCATATATTCATTTGCGCTCATTCCTGCAGTTTTATAAGCATCATCGGCATACTTCATTACAATATTGCGGCTGCTTTTAAATAGAGTTTCTACACCACCTGTTAATTGTTCGAACTGTGAAAATTGCTCTATAGATGCTTTAACCAAGCCACCGACCGCAACTGTAGCAGCAGCTATCCCTACCAACGCGCCTTTAGCCATTCCACCTAGTTTCCCACCCAGACCAGTAATGCCCTTTTCTGCACCGCTACTATCTATACTGGTATCAATTATAATACTTCCATCAGCCATATATTTCACCTACCTTTTATATAAAATAAAAGGCAGGCTCAGGCTCACTACTTAAGTGTGGCTCTTGGCTCTGTCCTTGCTATATTAATATTATTTATTTTTTTACATCTTGGGCACTTTATTTCTCCCTTAACATTGTCCGCCTTCAAAAGTAGTTGATTACAGTGTTTACATCGAACTTCTACAATTTTAACCACCTTCTTTTTATACAACAAAAAAGCACCTACATTAATGTAAGCACTTACTTTTATTTATGTTTTAAATTCTCCACCTACGACCACAATTTTGGCATATAGCCTCAGAATGCGTTTTTGACTTTGTTTTAGAGTTAGTTAGCAATGGGATTATAATTATAAGTCCTAGCGTACAACACGCTAATATAATCCATATAAGCCAACCCAAGCAACCCCTATGTCTAGTTTTTACATTTGTAACTGCTTGAACGGATACATTTTCACTCTTACACTTTGGACACCTCATATAATTACCCCCAATACAATATAAATTAATTATTGCATAAATAGGATAGGTTTACAATAGTTTAGATATATCCTCACCCTTTTGCAGAGCTTCTTGAATGCTCTTAAGTTTTTCAGTTTCATCTTTATTTGCATGACCCTGTATCTTAAACAAATCCTTCAGTTCTTTATAACGTGATCTTTCTTCTTTATCGTTAATTTTATTTAAATCTACGGAACGATAACCCATAATTTTTACTATTTCATTATCTTTTTTGAGACTTTTAAACATAGCTTTAAATTTCCACCAATGCAAGTCTGCTACATCCTGTAAGTCAATTCCATACTGGTCTAAAAATGCGCTATAGATATAATCATCATCAAAATTAAAATCATAAATCTGGCCACTCTTACCTTGGCCATTATTATTTCCGCTTGATTTAATCATATCTTTACCACATCTATAGAACCACAATATTTTTTCCATTGCTTCATTAATATCCCTTGGAATTTTCGGGTAATAAAGCTTTAGCGCCCGTTTTATTTTTTGCTCATCACTTAACTCTCTATCAGCCATCATTAACTCAAACATGATAGAAATTCTAAAATCGCTTCTAATAACATACTCTTCATCATCTAAAATCACTATTGAAGGTAATAAATCTAATAGAATGTTCATTACTTTTTAGTTCTGCGGTCTGCCCTATTAGGAGAATATTTGTTAGCCATGGCTTGTATTTCTTTATTCTTTGAGCTTAATACTGTTGCTAATTCTTCAAAGGCTTTAAGACAAGTCATTAGATTCACCTTGTCACCAAATATCTTTTTATCTGTTCCCTCTCCGCATATAGCATTAAAACAATTGAATATAGTTGTACATTGTTTCCTTATTGATTGCGATAGAGTTGAATTTTCTATGTTACTTGCCTCTATTTTGACTTTCGCCATTGCAATTTCACATTTTTCTGCTGCATCAGCATCCAATAAATCTAAGTCCTCTAGTTCTACATTATTAATTAACATTTAATATCCCCTCTCCTATGCTACTACTTTTGGTGTGAATCCTGTTGTAAAAGTTTTTAATAAAACATCAAACGTACCTTCTATTGGCTCACTGCTACCTAAGAAACTTCCGCTAGCTCCTAACTCACCATCATTATCATCGAAAGAGTCTACTTGAATTGCTATATTAAACGTTCTTGCTCTGTAACCACCCACGGCCGTTCCCGGCATATCTAAATCTACTATTATATATTCTGATTCTGCATCAGCACCTGTAAGCTGCATTTCACCAATATTACGAATATGAGTAATTGCATTTTCACTTAATATTTGATCTGCGTTAAAGCTAGTTGCCCACTCATACCCTATGATACCTTGAGTAGCACTAGACTGATTAACATACCTCTTAGAACTTGTTTGTGCAGATGGACTTTCATTAAGCTCAGTAAATCCTGTTCCAAGTAACTCAAAAGTCTCTTCTACTTTTAAATAATTTGCTTGTATCTTTCTTTTTCTAACACCCATAATTTTTAATTCCTCCTCGATTTATAATATTTTAATCTTAATTGAATTTGATATTGCGCTGTATCTTCGCTAACTGCAAATGCATAGCCTGTACTTGTTACCTTAATTTCTTGAGTTTCTAAGTCATTATCCAATACAGGAAATATTTCGTTATCATTTTTAGTTTCAATCTCATCTGCAAATTTTTCATAAAACCCTGAGTTATCTATATTTTGTAGCACATCTGCCCCGTATGGCTCTCTACTCGTAAATATAAAGGCATATTGTCTAATACTATCACCATTTACATATGCCTTTAAAATAGGTGCTATGGGCATTTCCTCAATACTATATGTGTCTACGGTAGAATCTAAATAATTAACATTTACTCTAATTGCATTATTAAACATTTCTAAGCAATCCATTTCTCTTATAAAATTTCTTATACTTTCTATAATCATTCACTACTACCTCCACAAAAATTAGCAATAGTTCGTGTTATGGTATCACCACTGGTTATCCAGCAACGCTTATCCCATAGTTTCCCACGTTTTCCACCCATTGATTCTCCTTGCTTGCCCATACCTTTGTTATTGTAATATTGTGATTTTGCATATGGCGCCGAATATGTAATCCTTGAAGCCTCCATAGTAATCATCATATCCTTGAGCCTACCAGTATCATAAGGCACCGTCATACATAATTGTTCATAGCTTTAGCGCACTCTTTAGTAAAGAGTATTTGTGCTTCACCATTGTTTTGCAAATGTCTTTTTAGCAATACCTTTTGCGTATTATCCATTCGTATATGAACAGTCATATTAAATCACCCCCTTAAAATAAAAACACCTACTAAATAGTAAGTGCTAATTGTTGATTATCATATTCACTTAAGCGCATCCATACCAATCTAGTACCATTATCTAAACAACCCACTGATTTAGCCTTACCTCTGCAATTTTTAAGAATAGCGCTACTATCTATGCCATAATATTCACTAGCCTTCTTTGCACTAATAAACTTTTTACCAGTTGTTACACATATTACTTTAGTTCCCTCTTTGTTAGGGTTGTATTTTTTATGCCCATTCTTATTTATTTTTTCTTCAATTTCTTCATCTGACATTTTTTACAAAATCATCATAATAAGCCCATGCTAAACGTTTGTTAGTAAGCTTATCTTTACCACAATGCTCTCTAGTACCTACACAACAACTAGAGATGTGAGGGTACCCACAACCGTAATATTTAGATGCCTCTTGTATCGTATCAAATATTTTCCTATTGTTTAAACATACAACCTTTTTAGCCTTGTAACAGTTTTCACCTTTAAGACTATTATTTGCCCAATGTATTTTGTTTATTATTTCAAGTGAAGACATTTTTACATAATCAGTATAATATGCCCAAACAAGTTTTGCACCGTTTGAATCTTTGCCACCCGACAACAATTTATTAGTACAACACTGTGTAATGCTTGAACAATCAGAATTAGTTTGTTGTTTTGAAGCTTTGCTCATTGAATCATAAATAACACCAGTGTTTAAGCAAACCACTTTTGTAGTTTTCCGCTCTATTTCTCCAATAACTCCACTCCCACCAATTGTTATATTATAATATTTCCTATTAGTAGAAGCACCGCTATTATTAATCCATTCAATTTCTAAGTCGTCTAATTCTTCTCTTGAATGCGCAGTAGCAATTATATCTCTATGGAAATTTTCTTTACCATATTTCTTAATGGCGAGTTTTAATCTTGTTCCACTACCTAAATAAAATTTCCAACCTTGCGTAACCTTTCTTTGACCAATGTACTTTTTACCATTGATCAAATTAGTCGTTATATAAACGAAACCATAAGAGTTAGCAATTTCAGATTCTCTAAAGGTGACCATTTAAGCCACCACTTTCTTGTAAAAAAGTCTTACCAATGTATCTATGTTTTTTATATGAGCATCATTTAAATCATGTGTGAAAGACACTGATACTAAATCAGGGAAATTAACTGACATTCCGTTTAATACATTCTGTTGGTTTTCTGATTGCGGAGTAACTTGTATTTCAGTTTCTTTTTTATCCAAGAAGTAAGTATCATCATTTTGCCATTCTGAATATGCATTGTTTATTATATAGGTTAATTCTTGTGCTACCTTTGCTGAATTATTCATATATCCCCAACTAGCTAATTCTTTTAATCTTCCACTTGTCACTTTATTCATTTTAATTACCCCTCTCAACATCTTATATACTTATTGTAACACAGTGGTAACACCTTGTCAATACAATGTTATCATGTTATAATGTTTTTGAGGTGATAATATGAGTATTTCTAAAGATAATACAAGAACTCAGTTAACTATAAATAAAGAGTTAAAAAAACAACTTGAAGACTTAGCATTAAAAGATAATAGAAGTTTCAACAATTTGGTAATAACAGTATTGGAAAATTATTTGAAGTCTACTGAAAAGTAGGCTTTTTATTTGCCCTCGACTTCAAAGTGGTCACTTAATTCTCGTATAGACATTACATTGACAACATTATCAAACCCACTTTCTAAATCAGCCAGCCTATATGGCCTAACCCCAGAAACTTCAAAATCAATTTCACCTTTTACAATTTTGTCTGCCATAGCAAAAGTAAAATAATTTATCCTTTCGGTATCAGACAATTTTGCAAACTGTTTAGGCGATACATAATTTTCTAATTTATCGACTATGATAATTATACTATCCGCAAGTAACAAGCCAGTATTAGCAACCGTTGCATTACGCTTTCCCTGCCAATCAACATCATTAATAACGGTCCTCTGATACATGTCATAGCCAGTTGCAAAGTCATAGAATTTGTTATAGATTGTAATGTCTGAATTCTTGAAAAAAACCGCCATACTAAGTCACCCCCATCATCCTAGCATAAGGTAGTGGTAATAACATTTTAACGCTTGGGGTTATAGTCCATGCTTCAATGCTATCGGTAAATGTAATTGATTGAACACCATCTGATTTAGATTTTATACCTATAGATTTTAATGATTTAATTTCACTTGCGTTTTCAACCAATTCATCAACTGCAAGAGAATAAGTAGTCAATATATAATCATCCGTAAACTTAGGGTTAGCATCTACATTTAAATAGTTCCTAATTATAAGAATTGATTTTTGTTGTTCTTTACTAAGTGCCATAAAAACACCTCCTCTTTAAATTTTTATAAAAGAAAAGGGAGAGGCTTTTATGCCTTACCCTTTTTAGCTGCTTTTTCTTCAACCTTATCAGATACTTTATCAGGTTCTTCAACTTTATCAGATACTTTATCTGAATCAATTTCTTCTAAAAATTCTTTTCTAGTACATTCGGTATACCCTCTTGTTAATAATATATCTTTTTCTTTCTCAGTTTGTACAATTTTATGAACATTTAGCTTTCTTAATTCAAACATCCTATACCGCAGCCTCCTTAATATTTACCTTTAACGTAACATACTTATTGTCCATGATAAATAAGTCATGATATTTTCTATAGTCTAACTTCCAAGCATCAGCATCTTGGTTTGTATTAGGATCAAAGATTCTCATTGTATCTGTTTTGCATACTGCTATTGCTGTATTTTGTGCCATGATAATCCAATTAATATTTAGTGCTGTTTCAGCTGGTGTAAACCCAAAGTTAGTTGAACCATCTGCAAACACATAAGCAGTTTTCATTAATGCGCTTGGCACCTCAATTATTGGGCATTTATCAAGCATAGTTACTTTAAGGTCAATGTTCGCACCGGTTGTCATTGTTCCAGCTTGTACAGGTGATAACCCGCCAACATGTAATTGTTTAACAATTTCAGTACTGCTTTCTAAAACGTTTTTTGTAAGAATTGACATTACTACTAGCAATTGTACACCACTTCCAACAACATCCTGGATTGCTGCAACATCTGCTCTAATTTTAGTCAAAATATCAGCAGCTAAAGGAGTATAGCCATAACCAACACAGTTACCAGCTTTTGCAATAGCTAATGTAGCAATTTTAGAAAGACGATATGCATCAACTTCTGGGATAACTTTCACACGTTGAAATTCGCCCATTAGGTTAGATGCTGAAGCTACAAAATTTGTTTCATTTACATCTTGAGAATCTAAAGAGAAACTAGTTGCACGATCTTGGCCCATAACAAATGGTTCAAACTCTAGTGTTGCGGAACCCTTTTTAAACCCTGTATTTCTGTCATAATCTCCTAATCCATCCATAGAAATTTTTGGCACCTTTACTGTTTTACCCCCAGAGTATGAAACTAATCCTGCATTTCCCTCCATAAAACCTGTAACTGCTCCAGCTACTACTTGCTTATCTAATTCCTGTTGAAATAAAGTTGCATATTCTAATACGTTTACTGGCATTTATATTACCTCTTTCTTTTTTAGAGTGCTTTTTAAGGGAGCCTGAACCCTTTATTTCATCCACTTTGCAATATCTGCTCTTACTTTTTCATTACCAGTTAGAGCTACACCCTCAACTGGAGGAACATAACTATTACCTTTTGCAAATTCTAACTTTATAGCTTCATCATGCTTTGCCATAGTTGCAATTAATTTCTCCATATTTTTAGTTGTAATATCATCATCTGCGCCTACAAAGAAATCAATTAGATCCGTTGGTAATTTCTTTTCTTGAGCAGTCTTTAAAGCCTTATTAGTTAATGATTCTCTCAGGCTCTTTTTTTCAGCTGCATTAAATCTATCTTCCATAGCCTTGTTTTTTATTTCCTGTTCTGATTTATACTTAGCAAATTCAACATCTTTAGGATCAGCACTTGGATTTTCTTTAGCAAATCTTTCTTGATAAATTTTATCAAGGTTATTAGTTTTCCAAGTATCCATATTTTTTGCTGAGTGTTTATCTTTTTCACTATCCATAAAACTTTTAAAATCTACGTTAGTATTTGCTAACCCTTTAAATACCTCTAAAGTCGGTGAGACCTTTAAACTATCCATATAGGTTTTTACTTCATTTCCCTCTATATTGTTAGTTGTTAAATATTCTTGTACCTCTGCAAAATTCTCTATTGGCATATTAATAACTCCTTTTGCCCTTCTAACTTCTAAAAACTAGAAACGCATTTTATTTTTGGGTATAATAAAAGCACCTATAATTAAATAAGTGCTTGTTTTATTCTTTTACTGAAACTTTATCCATAATACCAACTACATGTTTATCACATATATAATCCTGATCATAGTTATGCCATCCATAAGGAATAGGAGGCACAATTAAAGGAAATCCCAAATTAACAGGAAATACATCTTCATGTGATTTCCCACATTTGCTACATGTAATTTTAAATACAACTTCAAGCATTACTTAACGCCTCCAACTAGTTTATCTTATATTTTTGGGTATAATAAAAGCACCTAGAATAAACTAGATGCTAAATAAATCATTTATGTGGGTAAGATTCGAACTTACATATAGGAATACTACTATCCACGACGAGTTGCACGTCTTTTAGGCACGGATTCGCTACCGCCCTACACTACCATTGTGTTACCACATGTAAATATTATACTATTATATGAATTAATGTTCAACTCCTTTATTTATTATTTGTTCCTAAAACTGATCTTTCAATTCTATCTTCTACTCGTCTATTCATCCACATTAAAGCTTCTTCAACATGCGTTAGTGCAACCGCATTATCTCTTGATGCAAATGCACCTTTCTGAAAACATTGTAGCCTATGTCTTACTATTTCGAGCAGATCAGTATCAAGCACACCATGTATTGAACCTTCTAATTTTCTGGCACCATTTTGAAGTTGAATTTCTGTGTGAAAAACCTTTGCTTCAATTGAATCTTTATCAATACTGGATATTGAATATTTATGATTAGCACCACCATTGCCTTTTTCATCCATTGTATAAACATTGTTTAGTTTTTCTCTTTTTTGTATTGTTGATAATTTACTCATTTTAATACCTCCCTTTTATTTAACTATAGAATAATAGCATCTACATAAAGCATGGATTGGTATTTCTAATTCTTCACCCAAATTAAATACTTGCTCATTATGCGGAGCACAATCTGAACATAATTTACTATCTAAAGTGGCATTATACCTTATCTTTTTAACCTTTGTTTCTGAACAAAATCTTTTAAATGCTTCGCTAGAACATCTCGAAACCTCCGTTTCAACAAGTCTATGCGCATAATAAGCATTATCATTAAAAGTTTTTTCAATATCTTTTTTAATTTGATTAACGTTTATTTTGCCATTGAGAAAATTATTCATTTGTTGATGTAGGCGTTGGGCCACTTTTTCTTCATTGTCCCAAACTCTAGTACTAAAATGTTTTCCAGCGAAATTGTTATCTACTATCTTTTTAACATCTTTAAGACCTGAGTTATAACTATAAAAATCAAAAGTTTCATTTACCGTACTATTTAATATATTTTTTATAACCCTATTTTGTGTAATACCTTGAGCTTGTGTACCTTTTGTAATAAGCCTAGACAATATACCATATTGTATTCCCTTTTCTACACCAGGAAGTTTCATAAAATTATTTAAAATAGTATAAACAAGCATTACATTTGCAATTTCTTGTAATAATTTATCTTGATTGCTTTTTTGTTCCTTATAAACCTCATTTAAATACTTTTCTGATTCATCATAAAGACTTTCAATAAAATCAAGTTCTTCTCTATCGGTATAATCACTCATTAGCAGTCACTTTATTTAAATCAATTTCAGGTAATTCAGCGTCAAGCTCCTCTTTTATATTTGCTAATTCTTCTTTTGGGTTATCTACAAAACTAAGTTGTGCAACTCCTGTTTTTGTTGATAATTTACTACCTAATTGAGCTATCATTTGGGCAACAATGAAATCATCGCTTGGAATATTAGGGGTATACTTTATTTTTATATCCCTATAATCATATTTTGTATTTTTTAAATTATTAAGATAATAAAATAACATACGGTTTCTTGTTTTGATACAATTAGATAATGCTTTCTGGTTAAGTTTACATTTTTCTTCAAGAGATATTAATTTTGCCCTTAACGCCAGTGAACTTGTATTTGAAGTCGCTTTCTCATTTGTATCTATATGCGCCGATATCTTATACATAACCTCTTGCAGCGTAGTTAAAGTATTCTGTATAAATGTATCATTAATATCTTTGACAAGCCATTTAGCATCTCCATCACCTTTAAATTGTATAATTCCATTCTTTTTCATTTCCGGTAAGTCATTCTCATCTATCTGCGCATTTTTAAAGGCAAGGTAAGCGTTCCTAAATTCAGTTATCTCCTGACTTATATCACTTAAATTGGTTTCATATGCATCTTGAAGAGTTTTAATATCGTGATATACACTATCAAGCCACCCTTCTTCACTTAACTCAGCAATCCCCACAGGAACCTCTCCAAAAGTATGAGATTTTCTATTTGAAATTTCTTTAAATGTTTCATCACAATGTATAATCTCATTTTCAGTATAAATATCGATATACATCTTAGGATCAAATTTTTCTCTAAAAACATGTAAGAAAAATATTATATCCCCATTATTATCAGTGAGTGCAAAACTGTGTCTAGGACTTATCACACGACTACAAAATTCACCATTTTTATTTATATAATATAATTCATATGCGGTAGAATATATAAGCATGTTCTTAGCTAATGTAGAATCATGATCCTCTTTC
>JGI24142J45722_1000394_pt1 | contig 25355 bp, 21 predicted proteins | sample BarGraIncu00431A_FD_45722 | JGI IMG/M metagenome (IMG submission 45722) | reverse complement strand
AAATTAAAAAAGTACCTAGAGTTGAACTATTAAAATCTTATAAGTTTCAAAGAGGATTTGTGTATGGATTATGTTAGTCAAAATCATAGTAAACATTTATTTATGGTACACTTAATATTTGTTTGCAAATATCGTAAGAAATTAAACAGATATTTTATAATATTGCAGAAGAGAAAGATTTAAATATTTCAGAAATGGAAGTTGACAAAAATCATATTAATGGTTACTTTGCTTGTAGCATAGGGAATGTAAGCAAAGAAATTATCGGAAAATATATTCGAAGTCAGGGATAGACACAAGGCTTACATCCACTACCCTAAAGGGATAGTGGTTTTACGCCCAAGGTTATAAATGATGCTTAAATTACCATCTGGGAAATTAAACTACAAAGTTTAAAATAGATATATAAAAGTTTAAAATAGAAACAAAAAAGTATTGACAAACAATAATTTAAATAGTATAGTATTAATTGTTGTGAATGAAAATATAAAAAAAGATTTTAATAGAATAGAATTGTGTTTAACAAGAAGAAACAGCCGTTTCTCACCTAACAGTAATGCTAGTTAGGTTAATTAGTAATTTAAATTTGTTACTATTAAGGACGGCATTTGCTGTCCTTTTTATTATTTTAATATTGTAAAATTTTCTTAATACACCTAGGAGGTGAAAACTATTAGTAAAAACAAAGATTTCATGATGAATGAAGAAATAAGACACGCAGAAATAAGAGTAATAGGATTTGATGGTTCTGCATTAGGTATTTTAAATACTAAAGACGCTTTAAAGCTTGCAGAAGAAAAAGATATGGATTTAGTTATGATGTCACCTACGGCAAAACCACCAGTTTGTAGAATAATGGATTTTGGTAAGTTCATCTATGAACAACAGAAAAAAGAGAAAGAAGCTAAAAAGAAGCAGAAGGTTGTCAATCTTAAAGAAATACGATTGAGTGCAACCATAGAAGACCATGATATTGCAATCAAGGCTAGCAATGCTAAAAAATTCTTGTTAGATGAAGATAAGGTTAAAATAACTGTAAGATTTAGAGGTCGAGAAATTGAAAACTCGAAAGTAGGACATAAGATATTAAGCTCTTTTGTAGAAAAAATCGGTGATATTTATATTGTTGAGAAGCCAGCAAGGCAAGAGGGAAGAAATATGATAATGATTTTAGCTCCTAAAAGAGCATAACCGAGAGGAGGAATTTTATTATGCCTAAGATGAAGACACATAGAGGCGCAGCAAAAAGATTTAAGATAACAGGTACAGGAAAGTTAAAAAGAGCGAAAGCTTTTAAAAGCCATATATTAACAAAGAAAAGCCCAAAAAGAAAAAGAAATCTTAGAAAATCTACACTTGTTTCAACAACTCAAATTAAAGCAATGAAGAAATTGTTACCATACTTATAATTGAATGGTGCTTAGGAGGTATATTAAATGGCTAGAATAAAGAGAGCAGTAAACTCTCGTAAAAATCATAAAAAAGTATTAAAACTTGCAAAAGGCTACTATGGTGGAAGAAGTAAGTTATTTAAAACAGCTAATGAATCAGTAATGAGGGCTTTAAGAAATGCTTATATTGGAAGAAAATTAAAGAAGAGAGATTTTAGAGCACTTTGGATTGCTAGAATCAATGCTGCTTCAAGACTTAGTGACCTTTCATATTCAAGATTTATGAATGGAATGAAACTTGCAGGCATAGATATTAACAGAAAGATGCTTTCTGAAATTGCTATAAATGATCCAAAAGCTTTCGCTGAATTAGTAGAAGTTGCGAAAAAACAATTACAAGCTTAATTTATTTATGAATGTAGCCTTTAGGCTACATTTTTTATTGCATTATTCACAAAAATATGTTAAAAAATATAATTAGCTATAAAATATGATAGGTGCTATAATATAGCAATATAACATCAGTGGTAAAATTTAGAGGTGGTAAATTTGGAATCAAGTATTAAGGCTATTAAAAGGAAAAATATATATACCCCTGTTCAGATACTCGCATTGGGTTTTGCTATAGTAATATTCATAGGTGCAATATTGCTTAGTCTACCTATAGCTTCTCAGAGTGGTAAAATTACGCCCTTTATAGATTGTATATTTACTTCTACTTCTGCTGTGTGTGTTACAGGGCTAGTAACTGTAGATACAGGAACATATTGGACATATTTTGGAAAGACAGTGATAATGTTACTTATAGAAATAGGTGGCCTGGGATTTATGTCTGTTGCCACACTGGTTTTTTTGATTGTAGGGAGAAGAATAACATTAAAGGAAAGATTAGTAATGCAAGAAGCTATGAATGTAAATTCATTACAAGGATTAGTTAAAATGGCGAAATATGTATTGATATTTACATTTTCTGTTGAGGCAGTAGGTGCAGTTTTATTCTCAACACAGTTTATTCCTCAATTTGGAGTAGCAAAAGGAATTTATTATAGTGTATTTCATGCGGTTTCTGCTTTCTGCAATGCTGGGTTTGATTTGATGGGAAATTTCAATAGTGTTATTGCTTATGCGAATAATTCTGTAGTAATATTGACAATTGCAGCACTAATCGCAATCGGTGGATTAGGATTTTATGTTTGGGTGGAAATATATAATTGTAAGGGAATTAAAAGGTTGTCTTTGCATTCTAGAGTAGTTATTTATACCACCCTAGTGTTGATTTTTGGCGGTGCAATACTTATGTTCCTTTTTGAAATGAACAATCCTTACACTATGCAAGGAATGTCTATTAAAGGCAAATTTTTATCTTCTATTTTTGCATCAGTTTCTCCTAGAACGGCTGGGTTTAATTCTATTCCATTAGATAAAATGACTCCAGCGGGAATTTTTCTAACAATAATCTTAATGTTTATTGGTGGGTCTCCTGGTTCAACGGCGGGTGGAATAAAGACAGCTACTGCGGTTATACTTTTTATGACTGTAGTGTCTATGGTTAAAGGACGGGATGATACTGAAATATTTCAAAAACGCATAAACAAGGAAACAGTGTATAAATCCTTTGTAATAACTATTCTTGCCTTAACTCTTGTTACAGCTGTTACCATGATACTATCTATTACAGAGCGGCCCGGTATTCCTTTTGAATACTTTTTGTATGAGGCTACTTCAGCATTTGCAACAGTTGGGTTAACCTTAGGGTTAACTACAAAATTGACATTTTTAGGAAAGGTAATAATAGCTCTTACCATGTATGCAGGGAGAGTAGGACCGCTTACTATAATATTGGCATTAGCTAAAACTAAAAACTCTAAATCTGGAACTATAAAATATCCAGAAGATAAAATTTTAATTGGTTAGGGGTGGGGTTAATGAGTAAAAAACAGTTTGTTGTTATAGGCCTAGGAAGATTTGGAACTTCTGTTGCTGAAACGTTATATTCTTTGGGAAATGATGTATTAGCAGTTGATCATGATGAAGATGTAGTTCAAAACATATCGAATAAAGTGACTCATGCAGTTCAAGTTGACGCAAATGATGAAAATAGTTTAAGGGCCCTTGGTATACGTAATTTTGATTGTGCAGTTATTAGTATAGGTTCTAATATCCAATCTAGCATTTTGGCAACAATTTTAGTTAAGGAACTCGGAGTAAAATATGTAGTTGCAAAAGCAACTACTGCGTTACATGCAAAGGTATTATATAAAATAGGTGCAAATAGAGTAGTTTTTCCAGAACGAGATATGGGTGTACGAGTTGCTCATAATTTAGTGTCATCAAACATATTAGATTATATAGAGTTATCTCCTGATTATAGTATAGCTGAAGTTGTTAGTCCGGAAGAATGGCATAATAAAACCTTGAAAGAATTAAATGTAAGAGCACATTATGGCATAAGTGTAATGGCTATAAAAAGAAACAATGACATTGATATTTCTCCGTCTGCTGATAATATTATTGAATCAGGCGATATTATTGTGGCTATAGGCAGTATTGAAGAATTAAATAAATTAGAAAATCTAGTTAAATAAGGGGTATTAAGTTTGGAACATATTCAAAGTAAAGATAATTTATTGATTAGAGATATTAAAAAATTAAAGGAAAAGAAATATAGAATAAGCAGTGATATGTTTTTAGTTGAGGGTTTTAGATTTGTACAGGAAGCAGTAGATTCCGATTTTGAAGTAGTGAACATCTTTATAAGTGAAAGAGGAGATCTAAAATATGAAAATTCCTCTGTGAAAAACAAGTTACAGAGCAACACTAAAGTTTATAGTGTTAGTGATAGTTTATTTAAGAATATTTGTGATACAGAGCATCCACAAGGAATTATGGCTGTTGTTCGCAATAAGCCCGTAGAAATTAAATATGACCATGGGTTCTATATGCTTGCTGATAAAATTCAAGATCCTGGGAATATGGGAACTATAATTAGAACTGCTCATGCGGCGGGAGCATTAGGGGTTATAATTACAAAGGGAACTGTGGATATTTATAATGAAAAAACTTTAAGAGCAACCATGGGTTCTATTTTTAAAATACCTGTTATTTTCGATAGTGACTTATCATTGGTGCAAAAACTTAGGAATAGTGGGTTTAAATTAGTTGCTAGTTCATTAGATTGTGATAAGAACTTTTATGAAATAGATTTAAAAGAAAAAGTTATTATATCAGTTGGAAATGAAGGTAATGGAATAAGCGAGGAAGTTTATGACCTATGTGATTTGAAAATTAAAATTCCTATGCCTGGTGGTGCAGAATCGTTAAATGTAGCAGTGGCTGCATCAATTATGATGTATGAAGTGGTAAGGCAAAAAAATAACATAGGATTTTAAATTTATAGTTGAATTTTTTTGTAATTGTGGTTATAATGTTTGGTATACTTTCACAAATTAATTAATAACAATAAACTGTGACGGAGAGAGTAAATATAGAAATACTTACAGGGATAAGAAGTCTTTGACTGAGAGCTTCTAAAGGGAATTTTTATATCGAAGTTCACTCCTGAGTTCTAACAGTGAAACAAAGTAGCTGCTAGCGGGTAGAATCGATAACTTTATCTAAGAGGACTATTTTTAGTCAATTAGGGTGGTACCGCGGATTTTCCGTCCCTTCATTGTGGACGGTTTTTTTTGTTTTATAAAGAATTATAAAAATTACACAGATATGAAAGGAGTAATCATTATGAAGGAAAAGTTAGAAGCCATAAAAGCTGCAGCTCTGCAAGAATTAAAAGATGCTGTAATTAAAACAGAATTAGAAAATATTAGAGTTAAGTATTTAGGGAAAAAGGGAGAACTTACACAAATATTAAGAGGTATGGGACAGCTCTCAAATGAAGAACGACCAACTGTTGGTAAACTAGCCAATGAAGTTCGGGAGGACATAGAAACACTCATAACTAAAGCCGCAGATTTATTGAAAAACAAGGAAGTGGAAATGAAGTTAAAAAGTGAAGTTATAGATATATCTATGCCGGGGAATAAACAAATAGTAGGTAAAAGACATCCATTAGATTTAACACTTGAAAAAATCAATGATATATTCTTATCTATGGGATTCGCTATTGAAGAGGGACCTGAGGTAGAGACAGATTATTATAATTTTGAGGCACTAAACATACCTAAAGATCATCCTGCAAGAGGTGAACAAGATACCTTTTACATAAATGATAGTTTGGTTTTAAGAACTCAAACCTCAGGAATACAAATAAGAACTATGGAAAGTCAGAAACCACCTATAAAAATGATTGCACCAGGTAAAGTTTATCGTTCAGATGCAGCAGATGCTACCCATTCACCAATTTTTTATCAAATAGAAGGATTGATAGTAGATAAGGGCATTACTTTTGCTGATTTAAAAGGAACTCTTGAGTTATTTACTCAAAAGATGTTTGGAGACAAAATGAAAACCAAGTTTAGACCACATCATTTTCCGTTTACAGAACCATCTGCAGAGATGGATGCTACTTGTTTTGTGTGTAATGGCGAAGGGTGTAAGGTTTGCAAAGGTAGCGGCTGGATAGAAATTTTGGGCTGTGGAATGGTTCATCCTAAAGTTTTAAGGAATTGTGGAATTGATCCAGAAGTATATAGTGGATTTGCTTTTGGATTTGGTCTTGATAGAATTACAATGTTAAAATACGGAATAGATGATATTAGAGCACTTTATGAAAGCGATATGAGATTTTTGAAACAATTTTAAAGTAAAAAAAGTGTTCCGTACTTATAAGGAATATAGAGGCAAAACTATGGATAATTGTTTTGTACTGCTAGGAGGATATAAATGAAAATTCCAGTTAAATGGCTTAAAGATTATGTGGATATAGATATATCACCAAAAGAGCTTGGCGACAAATTAACTATGTCTGGTTCAAATGTAGAAGAGGTTATTATCTCAGGTGCTGAAATTGAAAATGTTGTGACGGGAAAAATAATAGAAATAGTAAAACATCCAGATGCTGACACATTAGTTGTATGTCAAGTAAATATAGGACTTGACAAGCCAATACAAATTGTTACAGCAGCTACTAATATGAAAGAGCAGGATATTATACCAGTAGCACTTCATGGATCAAGTTTGCATGGAGGAGTAAAAATAAAAAAAGGGAAACTTCGTGGTATACTTTCAAATGGTATGTTCTGTTCTGAGGAAGAACTTGGAATTGCGGGGGATGAACCTGTTCATGGTCTAATGATACTTCCAGTGGCCACTGCCATAGGAAAAGACATAAAAGAAGTTTTGAATCTCCAAAGTGCAGTAATAGATTTTGAGATAACCTCAAATAGACCAGATTGTCTTAGCGTTTTAGGCATAGCTAGAGAAACAGCTGCAACATTAGCTACAAAATATAGAGAACCAGCCCTTGACTATAAAGCTAGCGCAAATGAGAATGTGGAAGATATTTATAAAGTTAATATTAAAGATGAACTTTGCAGAAGATACATGTTAAAGGGTATAAAAAATATAAAAATAGAACCTTCTCCACAATGGATGCAAGAAAGACTTTTAGAAGCTGAACTTAGACCCATAAATAACATAGTGGATATTACAAATTTTGTTATGCTAGAGATTGGTCAACCTATGCATGCTTTTGATGCAAGGCAAATTAAAACTAATAATATAGTCATTGAAAGAGCTAATAACGGGGAGAAGTTTACCACCTTGGATGAAGTAGAAAGAGAAATAGACAAAAGTATTTTAAATATAAAAGATGGAGACAGAGCTATAGCTCTTGCAGGTATAATGGGAGGCTTGAATTCGGAAATTAAACAAGACACCTCAAGTATAATATTTGAGAGTGCAAACTTTGATGGACTAAATATAAGACTCGCTTCTAAAAAATTATCACTAAGAACTGATGCATCTTCAAGATATGAAAAAGATTTAGATCCTAATATGGTTCAAATGGCTATGGATAGAGCTTGTCATTTAATACAAGAATTAGGTGCAGGGGAAATAATGGAAGGGTGTATAGATGTATATCCAACAATTCTAAAACCTCATACTTTAGAAGTAGATTCAAATTGGGTTAATAACTTTTTAGGTACTGATATATCAAAAGGAAATATGAAAATGTACTTAGATAGATTAGAACTCGCCTCGCAAATAAATGGTGATTTACTAATTATACAGGTACCTACTTTCAGGGGTGATATAAACATAAGAGAAGACATCGCCGAAGAAATAGCTAGAATATATGGTTATGACAATATACCATCTACTATACCTAATTGTAGAACTTTAAAAAGTGGAAAAAGTGAAAAACAAAAATTAGAAGATAAAGTAGTACTTTCTTTAATTAGCAGTGCACTTAATCAATCTATAAGCTATTCATTTGTAAGTCCAAAAATATTTAATAAAATTTTAGTTCCAGAAGATAGTAAGCTTAGAAAAGTAGTTACTATAAAAAATCCACTAGGAGAAGATTATAGTATAATGAGAACTACAACTATAGCGTCTATGATGGAATGTTTAGGTCGGAATTATTCTAGAAATAATGAAGAAGCTAGATTATTCGAAATAGGAAAAGTTTATATACCGAATGAAGATTCTACGATGCTCCCAGAAGAGAGAAATATATTAACTATAGGAATGTATGGAAATGTTGATTATTTGGATTTAAAAGGTGTAGTGGAAAATGTAATAGATAGTTTAGGAATGAAAAATATCTCATTCAAAAGAGAAAATGAAAATCCAACTTATCACCCTGGAAAGACCTCAAATTTATATGTTAAAAGAGAACTTATAGGCGTGGTCGGAGAAATTCATCCTAAAGTTTCAGAGAACTATGAAGTGGAACAAAGATGTTATATTGCAGAATTAAACTTAGATATACTATATAAATATGCTGACTTAAATAAGAAATATAGTGCACTGCCAAAATTTCCTGCTGTAACAAGGGATATAGCACTTATAGTTGACGAGGAAGTTCTAGTACAGGATATTGAAGATGTAATTGTAAAACAAGGTGGAAATATTTTAGAAAGCACTAAGTTGTTTGATGTGTATAAAGGCAAACAAATAGCTGAAGGTAAAAAAAGCATAGCCTACGCTATAGTGTATAGACGTGAAGATAAGACATTAACGGATGAAGAAGTAAATAAGGTGCACGAAAAAATATTAAGGTCTTTAGAGCATAATTTAGGTGCAGAACTTAGATAAAAAATTTAAATTAAAACTCCCTTAGAAATAAGGGGGTTTTATTATTGATTCTGAAATAATAAAGAAATAATTGGTGAAGTAGTTTGAAAATATTGGTTTTATTAAAAACTATATTGTGGTATAATAGATATAACTAATCTGTCTAAGAGGGTGTTATGGATGAATGTTGTAACGATAAAGATAAATGGTAATGAATATAATTTAAAAGGCAATGAAAAAGAAGAATATTTACATATGGTTGCTAGTTATGTTGATAAAAAAATAAAGAATATAATGGGTAACAATGAAAAGCTTAGCACTTCCTCAGCGGCTATTTTGACTGCTTTAAATTTAGGTGATGATATGTTTAAAAGTCGTTCACTTTGCAAGGAACTTTCAAATAAAAGCGAATCTTTAGAAATACATGATAAAGAATCCATTGTGCAATTAGAAGATTTTAAAAAGCAATTAAATCATATGGAAGCATATAACCAAGAACTGCTTAATAAATACAAAAATATAGAAAATGGTGAGTATGTAAAAACCTTAGAGCAAGAAAATATAAGGATTGGGCAAGAATTAGAAGCAATGAAGGAATCTACAAAAGTGTGTATTGAAGAAAATAGAAAAGTAAAAGTAGAAAATAAAGATATGAGATTTAAGCTCCAATCTTCTAAGTACAAAATAATTGATTTGCAAAATAAATTGATAGAATACCAAATTAGCTTGGCTAAACAAAGAAAAATTAGTAATCCTCTTTTAACTAGGGATAAAAAATAAATTTATTCATAAATAAAGTTAAATTATCGCTGAAAGGCGGTTTTTTTTTATGCGGTAGATATGGTAAGAGGAAATATATTCAAGCCTTTTGAACCATTACTAGTTTCAGCTTTTATGTATTTTGTTATGACGTTTACGCTTTCTAAATTCATAAAACGTGTCGAAGAGAGGATGAAGATTAGTGATTAAGGTTTGTAACTTAAAGAAAAATTTTGGGAAATTGCAAGTGCTTAAAGGGATTGATATTCATGTAGAAAAAGGAGAAGTTGTGGTAGTTATTGGGCCGAGTGGAGGTTTCAATAATAAGTAAACATAATAATATTGATCTTCAATGACAAAAGATGGATATATTGTTGAAGATGGAACTCCTGAGGAAGTTTTTAATAACCCTACCAATCAGCGAACAAAAGAATTTTTAGCGAAAATTTTATAGGAAAAGTTAAATATTAAAGGGAACTAGAAATAGTTCTCTTTTTAGTTGAGTATGGAATTTCTCTGGAGTGACTTGCAATAAGAAACGATAAAACAATTGAAATTCGATTTAGAAATTCTTCTTTTACGAGTATAAAATTCTCGTAAGCCTGCCAGGACGGCAGGCTTAGCGAACGGCAGGACAACCAATGTGAGCGTAGAGAATTTTATATGAGTAAAAGATTAAAATTTCTTAATGGAATTTCTTGTTTTGAGTTCTATTGCAAGGCATGCAAGAGAAATTCCATAATTACTATTCACCTTCATGATAATAAATTCTCTCTATAAATATAAATAAAGTATATTTTTCATTTTTATGTTTACGACCTGTAATTAATTGTAGTATTATAGATTTATAACTATTTATTGGATTATAAAGACAATTAATATTACAGCACCAAACTTAATGCAGTTGTAACAAAACAAAGGTAAAATTATTATTTGACGGGAGATAGGGTATGAAAAAGCAATCGTTTATAAATATTAATAAGTTTCAAAAGGTATTAAGCATATTATTAATACTATTATTTTTAAATCCCATATATGCAAAAGTATTAGCTCAGACTACTGTACTCCAAGAAGGCAAAGATATTATAAAAAGCAATTATGTAAATACAGTATCAGATTACGTATTAAATGCACCAGATCTAACTGAAATGGTTAAGAGACTTGATGATCCCTATTCTGATTATTTTACAAAAAAGGAGTATTCAGAATTTACAGGTAGCATAAACAATACATTTAGTGGAATAGGTATTGGAATAGATCTGGTTCCAGAAGGAATAAGAGTGTCTAGGGTTATTGAAAACTCTCCAGCAATAGATGCAGGACTTGTGGCGGGAGATATTATTGTACAAGCAGATAACAACAGTTTAGTTGGAATTACATCTACTGAGGAAGCAACAAATTATATAAAAGGTGAATCGGGTACTTATGTGAAGATAGTAGTGCACAGAGGCACAGAGGTACTTAATTTTAATATTCAACGTAGAGAAATAAAGTCACCAACAGTAGAAAGTAAAATGCTGGCAGGTAAGGTAGCATATATAACTATAGTGTCTTTTGGTGAGGATACTGGTGATTTGTTTTCGGCGGCCTTAACTAAAATGGGTGATTTGGGAGCTAACAGTTACATTATAGACCTCAGATATAATGGTGGTGGATATATGGGCACGGCACTAGATATAGCAGGCCATTTTATTGGGAATGCACCGGCAATTATTATAGAAGATAAGAATTCAGTACAATATAAGTTTAAAGCAGAAGCCCATGATAAACTTATAGACAAGCCAATAATTTTTTTGATAAATGAATATTCCGCTAGTGCATCTGAAATATTAGCAGCAGCTGTTAAGGATTATGATAAGGCTATGTTTGTAGGTACAACAACCTATGGAAAAGGAGTTGCTCAGCAGATGTTCCCGTTGTCTGATGGTAGTTATCTTAAGCTTACTGTGGAGAAATTTTATTCTCCGCTGGGTAATATAATTCATAAGAGTGGGATATCTCCAGATTTTGAAGTAGTGGATGATGTAGTTGATTCATTGAAGGTAGCAAATTTACTTCTTAGTGGTACAAGTGTGCCAGAAGACAAAAGCGGATATATGAGAATAGATCTAGATGGTAAAGAGTTTTATATTGACCTTACAATGGCTAGAAGTGAGGAATATTGGACTACATTTACTTACATACTAAGTAAATGTTCACTAAATAACGCTTACCGTGGAACTAATGTAGGCTGGAAGAAAATCACCAGTGAAGAGTTAAGTAGTAATATTCTTCAGGGCTTTTCTAATTATAAAATATTAAGTGAATTAAAAAAAGACATAGATGTAGATAAACATTTTACCGTTAATTTTAATATGCCTATAAATTTTGACAGTATAAAGTCACAAGGAATTGAACTTATGGCTGAGGCTACTGGAAAAAGAATTCCAATAAAGTTAGACATTAATAATAATACAGTAATAGTAACACCTAATGAAAAACTAGAAAAAGGACATACTTATTATTTAGTAGTAAATGATAGTGTACAGGATGCAAAGGGGAAAAAAATTAAACAAGGCACTGTAATTAAATATATAGTACCTTAAAGTAGTGGGTTATTTTAAAAATTCATGTAAGGTTTAAATTTTAGAAAAATAAAAAAATATAAGGTTAAGAATATATTCCTAGAAGACGCACAATTATAAAAATAATTGTGCGTCTTTTCTATATTATTGTGCACCTATGAAACCTTTACTAGGCTAGATGTTCTAGCACTTTTTTTGTGGATAAGTAAAAGAAAAAAATAGCTGTAAATATTAGTAAGAAAATTGCTTATATTAAAAGGTTTAAGTACTTGTGTAAGATTAAGACTGAATATTGCAAAAACAATTATTATATTGCAAAAAAAATTAAAAGGCAAAGAGAAATAGAAGTCGAAGAGTATTTATTGCCAATATATAACAAATATATTATAATTTACATAATTTATAAATATAACATTTAAATAATTACTAACCATATAATTATATAGGTAGCAAAATTAGGGTATATGAAATATAAAGGGGGAAGAATCATTGAAAAAGAAAGTTGTTGGATTTCTGTGTTTAGCTATGTCAATGACTCTATTATTTTCGGCTTGCGGTAAAAGTGCTATTGGGGGAGCAGGAAAAGATTTAAAAGCATCTGAAGTTTTAGCCCCTGCAAATCCAGAAAAATTACCACAAACAGCAGTAAATAGAAAAGATACTTTAATTATTGGTTTTACAGCACCTGAAGGAAAATTTAATCCTATATATGCGAGTTCAGTAGATGATAATTATGTTACTAACTTAGTGTTTGAGGGGTTAATGTCTAATGATGTGCAAGGAAATCCTATAGGAAAAGTAGTTAAGAAATGGAAGATTTCAGAGGATAATAAAACCTATACTTTCACTTTAAACAAAGGCATTAAATATAGCAATGGAGAAGAACTAACGGCAAAAGATGTAGAATTTACTTATACAGCTATCTGCGATCCAAAGTATGACGGAGCAAGAACAGATGCAGTAGAAAAATTGGTCGGATACAAGGAATACAATAAAGGTGATGCTAAAACTGTGGCAGGCATAAAGGTTATAGATGACTATACAATTTCATTTACCTTAACAGATGTTAAAGCACCAGCACTAAGTTCTGATTTTATATATGGAATTATGTGTAAGAGCTATTACACATTCGAAAAGGGGAATATAGACAAATTAAAAGAGTCATTCTTAAAACCAATGGGAAGTGGTCCATACCTTTTTAAAGGATATAAGGCAGGTCAAGAAGCTGACTTTGAGAAAAACCCTACTTATTGGAAGGGTGAGGCTAAGATAAATAAGGTAATACTTAAGGTTACTAATAGCCAAACTAATATACAATCACTATCTGCTGGGGAAGTAGATATGGATAGAATCGCAGCTGCACCTGAAAATATTCAAATGCTTAAAAGTGCAGGCTTCATGGAAATGCAACTTTATCCAGATAACGGATATGGATATATAGGTTTAAACCTTAAAGATGATAAGTTTAAAGATGTGAAAGTACGTCAAGCACTTACTTATGGGTTAAATAGGAAAGGCTTCATAGATGCTAGATATAAAGGCTATGCTGAGGTTTGTAATGCACCGGTGTCACAAGTTTCTTGGGCATATACTGATGATATAAACAAATATGAATATAATCCTGAGAAAGCAAATCAATTGTTAGAAGCAGCAGGGTGGCTTAAAAAGGATGATGGCTTTAGATATAAAGATGGTAAAAAGTTCGAAATTCATTTTATGACTTATCAAGGAAGTAAATACGTTGAAATGTTAATTCCAATAGTAAAAGAGAATTGGAAAGCAATAGGAATAGATGTTATTCCTGAATTAATGGAATTCAACACTTTGTGTACAAAGGTTTATGATGAACAAAAATTTGAAATGTATAATATGTCTTGGAGTTTAAGTATAGACCCAGATCCATCAGGAATATTCTCAGCTAAGCAAGCAGAGCTAGGTGGATACAATCCAGGAAGTTGGATAAATGCAGATAGTGAAAAATTAATGGCAGATGCTCTTAAGACTACGGATATAAAAGAAAGAAAGAAATTATATCAAGCTTGGTTAAAACTTTTCACGCAGGAAGTTCCATATGTTTTATTAGACCAAAGTAAAAATATGTGGGCAGTAAGTTCAAGAGTTAAAGGTATAAGCTTCTCTCCATATATTGATTTTACTTATCAAATTGCAGAGGCAGAATTGATCCAGCCTAAGGCTAAATAGGTAAACAAAATTATAAGTAAATTAAGTATATTTTACTATGCTTGGTTAAACCCAAGCATAGTTTATAAAGGAGGACTATCATGAGGCAGTATATAACTAGAAGATTACTGCAAATGATACCAGTTTTAATAGGGGTATCTATAGTAATATTCACAATATTACAGTTGGCACCAGGTGATGCATTAACAGGTAAAATGGATCCACATTTAACTCCAGAAAGAAAACAAGAATTAAGACATCAAATGGGCCTGGATCTACCAGTATACAAGCAATATGTTAGATGGGCAGGTGGGGTACTCCATGGAGATTTTGGTGAATCTACTAATTTTAAACAACCAGTAGGAAAGGTTATGAACACATATATTTGGAATACATTTTACTTAGCTATATTTTCATTAATACTAAGTGTATTAATTTCAATTCCAATCGGAGTAGTTTCTGCCACTAAACAGTACTCAAAATTTGATGGATTTTTCACCATATTTGCGCTGATAGGTATTTCTATGCCTTCTTTCTTTTTTGGCATGCTTCTTATAAAAGTGTTCGCTGTAGACCTTAGAATATTTCCGGTTTCTGGCATGAGCACCGCGGGAAGTACAGCAGTAGGTATTTCCTATGGGCTAGATGTAGCTAGGCATATGATATTACCACTAATTGTGCTTACGCTGGGTAGTGTTGCAGGTCTTATGAGATATACAAGATCTAGTATGCTTGAGGTAATAAGACAGGATTACATAAGAACTGCTAGAGCTAAAGGGCTTAAGGAAAAAGTGGTTATATATAAGCATGCTCTTAGAAATGGAATGATTCCCGTTATTACACTACTAGGATTTTGGCTTCCTGCATTATTTTCTGGAGCCTTTATTACAGAAAGCATTTTTGGGTGGCCGGGTATAGGACCTATAGAAATTGGTGCAGTAAGTGGACGTGATTATCCACTCTTAATGGGAATAAACATCTTGTTTGCAGTGTTAACTTTGATTGGAAACTTAATTGCAGATGTTACTTATGCCGTAGTTGATCCAAGAATAAGGCTTAAATAGGAGGTATCAAAATGCATCTAGAAACAAAGTCAAAAGTAGTGGAAGTTAAAAAAGAAGAGATTTTGAGCCCCTGGAAGATAATAAGAAAAAGATTAAAGAAGAATAAACTAGCTATCTTTGGAATGTATATATTGTTTTTTATGGTAATTATGGCTTTAATTGGACCAATGATATCTCCTTATAAAATGGAAACCATAGATTTGTACAATGTATCAGCATCTCCATCCTTTAGTCATATTTTGGGCACAGATGATGTGGGAAGAGATGTTTTAGTAAGAGTGATGTATGGAGGCAGAATCTCTCTTTCAGTAGGGGTCCTAGCTGTACTAGTTGAAGTGCTAATTGGAAGTATACTAGGCGGAATAGCAGGCTTCTATGGTGGATTAGTGGATGGCATAATAATGAGAATAGTTGATATATTTTTATGCTTTCCAGGACTTCCACTACTTATAATGCTAGCAGCAGTAATGTCAGATTTAAAAGTTCCTCCACAGTATAGAATGTACGTAGTTATGTTTATTATAGGATTACTTGGATGGCCTGGTCTTTGTCGTATAGTTCGTGGTCAAATATTATCCCTTAGGGAACAGGAATTTATGCAGGCAGCAGAAGCACTAGGACTTAGAGATAGAAGGAAAATATTTAGTCACCTATTACCCAATACCTTTGCGTCTATTATAGTTTCAGCTACTTTAGGTATAGGTGGTGCGATTTTAACAGAATCAGCATTGAGTTTTCTAGGACTTGGGGTTACGCCTCCTACACCATCTTGGGGCCAAATGGTTCAGTCAGTTAACAATTCATATATATTACAATTCAAACCTTGGATTTGGGCGCCTCCCGGTATATGCATTTTCTTAACGGTAATGGGTATAAATTTATTTGGGGATGGACTTCGGGATGCCATTGATCCAAAGCTAAAGGTTTAGGAGGTAGTTATGAATAAAAATTTAGTGCAAATAAAAAATCTTAAAACATATTTTTACACAGAGGACGGAATTGTAAAAGCAGTTGATGATGTTAGCTTTAACATTAGGAAAGGCGAAATAATAGGTGTGGTTGGAGAATCAGGTTGTGGTAAAAGTGTTACAGCAATGTCCATAATGAGGTTAATTCCGTCACCGCCAGGAAAAATAGTTCAGGGTGAAATTTTATTTGAAGATAAAAAAATATTAGAACTCAAAGATGATGAAATGAGAAAAATTAGAGGCAATGATATAGCTGTGATATTTCAAGAACCTATGACCTCCTTAAACCCTATTTTTACTATAGGATACCAAATACAAGAAGTAATAATGCTCCATCAAAAGTTAAATAAAGTTCAATCTAAGAAAAAGGCAATAGAAATGTTAAAGCTTGTTGGAGTACCAAGAGCAGATGAAATTGTAGAATGTTATCCTCATGAACTTAGTGGAGGTATGAGGCAAAGGGCCATGATTGCCATGGCAGTGTCTTGTAACCCAAAACTTTTAATAGCTGATGAGCCTACAACTGCCTTAGATGTAACAATTCAAGCACAGATACTTGATATTATGAAGGATTTAAAGAAAAAGCTTAATACTTCAATAATGCTTATCACTCATGACCTTGGAGTAATAGCCGAAATGGCAGAATATGTAGTAGTTATGTATGCTGGAAAGGTTATTGAGGAAGCTCCTGTCATTGAGTTATTTAAGAATCCAATGCATCCATATACTGAAGGCTTAATGAAATCTAAACCATCATTAGATAAAGATGTAAAAAGATTATACTCAATACCGGGACAAGTTCCAAATCCTATTAATATGCCAGAAGAATGTTATTTTTGTGCAAGGTGTCTAAGGGCTATGGATATTTGTAAAAAGCAGCAACCACCTATTAAAGAGATAAGACCGGGACATAAGGTAGCTTGTTTTTTATATGATGGTCAAAAAAATTAATAATTGTTTTGTGCTGCATGCAATGCGAGGAGGGGAAGTTGTGAAGCAAGAAATAGTTAGAGTAGAAAATTTAAAAACATATTTTCCTATTCGAGGCGGAATACTTCAAAAAACTGTGGGTTACGTTAAAGCTGTAGATGGAGTATCTCTATATATAAATAGTGGAGAAACCTTGGGACTAGTTGGTGAATCTGGTTGTGGTAAAACTACAGTTGGCAGAACTATGTTAAGACTAGTAAATAAAACAGAAGGCAATGTATACTTTAAAAATCAGAATGTATTTGAACTTTCAAAAAAAGATTTAAGAAAAATAAGACCTCAAATGCAAATAATTTTTCAAGATCCATATAGTTCCCTTAATCCAAGGCTTACTGTAGGGCAAATAGTTGGAGAAGCACTAATAGATCATGGGTTATCACCTAAGAGTGAAGTTGCTAGTAGGGTGCAAGAAGTGCTAGAGATTTGTGGACTTGCCCCTTATCATATAAGAAGATACCCTCATGAATTTTCAGGTGGTCAAAGGCAGAGAATAGGAATAGCAAGAGCTCTTATATTAAATCCTGAATTTATAGTGGCAGATGAACCTGTATCAGCACTAGATGTGTCTATTCAATCACAAATAGTAAATTTAATGTGTGATCTTCAAGAGAAAATGGGTTTTTCATATTTGTTTATTTCACATGATTTAAGTGTAGTAAAACATATTAGTCATAGAATAGGGGTTATGTATCTAGGATCTTTGGTGGAACTTGCATCAAAGAATGAATTGTATAACAATCCACTACATCCATACACAAGGGCATTGTTATCTGCTGTACCAATGCCAGATCCAACATTAAAGAGAGAGAGAATTATTCTAAAGGGAGATATACCAAGTCCCGCAAATCCACCCACAGGTTGCAAATTTCATACCCGGTGTCCATTTGCTATGGAAAGATGCAAAAATTATTGCCCGCAGTACAAAGACGTAGGTGGAGAACATTTTGTAGCTTGTCATCTGTTGTAAGGTAATTATTTAGGAATTTAAGATATTCAAGATTACTAAAGGGGGAGAAGTGTATGAGAAAGGCAAAACAACTAGAAAGTTTAAAATATATTAATTTACAATCAAAAGATTTGGAATATAATGAGGGTATAGACTGGAAGGACATGGTTGCAATCGTTTTAGCACAATTTCAGATATTGATACCCATAATATTTGGGGCTGCATTAGTTATGAGTTTACTTCTATTTATTATAATGAAAGTATGGATTAGAAGTTAATAATACGCGGGGGGATATTATGTTAAGGATGCTTAAGTATATATTAGGTTTAGTAGGGGCTTTAGTTTTAGTTTTCTGTCTGTATGTAGTTTTTATGATAATAACAGATTATAAGCCAAAAGAGATAATTCCCATATCTGTATTGAATAATAAAGCTGAAATTATTAATACTAATCAAACCTATTCTATCTTAACTTACAATATTGGATATGCTGGTATGGACGATGGCCAAGACTTTTTTATGGATGGAGGAAGTGGCTCAAGGTCGGAAAGCAAAGATAAAACTGTAGAGAATTTGAAAGGAATGGAGGAATTTATAAAGGCTAGCAGGACCTCTTTTATCTTTCTTCAAGAGGTAGATGTTAACTCTACAAGAAGTTACCACGTTAATGAGTATGAATATATAAAAAATAGCCTATTAGATTATAGTTCATCATTAGCTATTAATTATAAGTCACCATGGGTACCAGTCCCTATTTTAAAACCACATGGGAAGGTGGAAGGTGGGATTGTAACATTATCTAAAGCTAAAATAAATATTTCAAATAGGTATGTTTTACCAGGTGTAGAAAATTGGCTTAAACAATTAGCTGATTTGGATAGGTGTTTCATGGAGTCAAGAATAATTTTAGAGAGTGGTAAAGAGTTAATATTAGTTAATATACATCTTTCAGCTTTCGATAAAGGCGGACTTGTAAGAAAAGAGCAACTTGGGTATTTAAAAAAATATATTTTAAATGAATTTAACAAAGGAAATTACTTAATAGTAGGAGGAGACTTTAACCACCTTATTCCAGGTACTGATCCGAGTATATTTAAGACTACAGAAGATTGGCCAGAATGGCTTCAAAAGATACCGGAGGATTTTAAACCTGAAGGTTTTCAATGGATAGCAGATGCAAGGGTTCCAACTACAAGGACAGATGCAAATAGGTATGTAGTTAATAATAATTTTCTAGCAGTAATTGATGGCTTTTTAGCTTCGCCAAATGTGGAAATAGAAAGTGTCAAGGGGTACCAATTAGAATTTAAATATACAGATCATAATCCAGTAATAATGAAATTTAAGCTTAAGTAGAATACCCCAGTGATAGTGTAAATTTATCCAAGATAAATTTACACTATCACTGGGGTGTTTATTTGGTTATAATTAGAGTATGATGTTATAACATGAAAAGGATGGTACATATATGAATTTATTGACAATAGAAGAAGTGAGTAAGAGTTATAGTGAGAGAATACTCATTAATAAAGCATCACTAGGTATAAGTGATGGCGATAAAATTGGATTAATAGGCGTTAATGGTACGGGNAAATCCACTTTNTTAAAAATAATAGCGGGNATNGAAGTTCCGGACGCCGGAAGAATTTTAAAGGGCAGTATGGTAAATATAGAATATTTACCTCAAGATCCTGAATTTGACCCAACAGCTACAGTGCTAGAACAGATTTTTAAAAGTGATACTGACGTTATGAAGGTTATAAGAGAATATGAAGCTGTTATAGAAAAATTGCAGGACAGCCCAGAAGATAAAATACTTCAACGGTCTTTAATGAACCTTAATAATAAAATGGATGCAATTAACGGATGGCAAGTTCAAAGTGAAGCTAAAATTATTTTAACTAAGCTTGGCATAACAAATTTTAAGGANCTTATAGGAAACCTTTCCGGTGGACAAAGAAAGAGAGTTGCATTATGTAGTGCACTAATTACTCCTTCTGATTTGCTTATCTTAGATGAGCCTACAAACCATATGGACAATAAAATAATAGACTGGTTAGAAAATTATTTAAACAATAGAAAAGGTGCACTACTAATGATTACCCATGATAGATATTTTCTAGATCGGATAACAAATAAGATTCTAGAACTTGATAAGGGTGAACTATATAGTTACCAGGGTAATTATAGTGTATTTCTAGAAAAGAAAGTTGAAAGAATGGCTTTAATGGATTCATTAGAGAGAAAAAGACAGAGTTTATTTAAAAAGGAACTAGCTTGGATAAGGCGGGGTGCAAAAGCTAGAACTACAAAGCAAAAGGCTAGGATTGACAGATTTTCTGAGCTTCAAGAAGGTCAAATTGACATATCAAATGATAAGATGGAATTATCTTCAGCATCAACTAGGCTTGGGAAAAAGATTATTAATGTAGAAAGTATTTATAAAGCTTTTGGTGAAAATAAATTAATTGCAGATTTTAGTCATGTTTTTACTAAGAGAGATAAAGTGGGGATTATAGGACCTAATGGTATAGGTAAGTCCACACTTATGAATATTTTAAGTGGAATGATAAAACAAGATGAAGGCATGATAGAATGGGGAGAAACTGTTAAAATTGGATATTTCCATCAAGAAAATGGTGCTATGGATGAAAATATGAGGGCCATTGATTATATTAGAGAAGGAGCAGAATATATATCTACAGCAGATGGAGAAAAGATTACAGCTTCTCAAATGCTTGAGAGATTCTTATTTGATGGAACTACCCAGTATTCTTTTATTTCAAAATTATCTGGTGGGGAAAAAAGAAGATTGTACTTATCTAGAATTCTTATGGAAGCTCCAAATGTCCTGTTTTTAGATGAGCCTACTAATGATTTCGATATTCAGACCCTGGCGGTCCTTGAAGACTATTTAGATGGATTTGCTGGCGTTGTCATAACTGTATCTCATGATAGATACTTTTTAGATAGAGTTTCTGAAAAAATATTTAGTTTTGAAGGAAATCAAAAAATAATTCAGTTTGTAGGGAATTATTCTGAGTATCAAGAATATATAGAAAAAAATTCGAATTTACTTGGGGAAAATGAGACAATAATTAAACAAGATAAAAAGGGTAAAACTTACGATACCAAAACAGATAAGCCTTTGAAGTTTACATTTAAAGAGCAGAAGGAATTTGAGGAAATAGACCAAAAAATTGAGGAAAAAGAAGCAGAACTAGAAGAGGTTGATAAAAAAATTAATGGCGGAAGTAGTGATTTTGAATTTTTACAGAAGCTAGTTCAGCAGCAAAAGGAAATAGGTGTAGAACTTGAACACTACATTACTAGATGGACATATCTAAATGAATTAGATGAAGATATAGAGGCGCAGAAAAACAACTAAAGCTTATTGAAAGGTAAACTTATTAAGAAGGTAAAATTTATGGAGAAAAATAAAGATATAAAAATATCTGTGCGTAATTTAGTAGAGTTTGTACTGCGAGCTGGGGATTTAGATACCAGGTTTATGGGCAGCAATAGAGCTGTAGAAGGTACCAAAGCGCATCAAAAAATTCAAAAGGAAAATAGAGAAAAATATTCAGTATTTCTTGGGGAAGAATATTTGTCGGAAGTAAGTTTAAAGCATAGTGTGCCATATAATGGTGGTACCATTATAATTGAGGGACGTGCGGATGGTATTCTAATAAAAGACAATGATGTTACTATAGATGAGATTAAAACAGTCACTAAGGACATAGAATTACTCCATGAGAATTATAATAATCTTCATTGGGCTCAAGCAAAGTGTTATGCATATATATATGGGATACAAAACAATTGTAAGGCTATATATGTGCAATTAACCTATTATGAAATAGATAGTGAAAAAATCAAGAGATTTATCAAAATTTTTTCCATTAAAGAATTACAAGATTTCTTTAATGAAATTATTTCTAGTTATTTCATATGGGCAAATATTACTAGTGATTGGAATAAAACTAGAGATAATGCTATAAAAGATTTGAAATTTCCTTTTGATAATTATAGGGAAGGACAAAGGGATCTAGCTGTTTCTGTATATAAGACAGTGGTAGAACATAAGAAATTGTTTCTACAAGCCCCAACCGGAGTAGGTAAAACTATGTCTACACTTTTTCCAGCGGTTAAAGCCATGGGAGAAGGGTATACTTCAAAGATTTTTTATTTAACAGCCAAAACTATAACAAGGCAGGTTGCAGAGCATGCCTTTGATAAAATGAAAGTAAATGGACTTAAATTCAAGACTATTACAATAACAGCAAAGGATAAAGTATGTTTTAGTAAGGGGAGTGCCTGTAATCCACAGCAATGTGAATTTGCAAAAGGTCATTTCGATAGAGTTAATGATGCACTACTAGATATTCTAGAGCATGAAAATACATTTAGCAGGGAAACAATTGAAATTTATTCGAATAAGTATAAGATTTGTCCCTTTGAATTTTCATTAGATTTAACACTATGGTCTGATTGTGTTATATGCGACTATAATTATGTGTTTGACCCTAGGGTTTATCTAAAGAGATTTTTTATGGATAATAATGGAGATTATACTTTTTTAGTGGATGAGGCTCATAACCTAGTGGATAGGTCTCGCGAAATGTTTTCCTGTGAGTTTCATAAAAAACCACTTTTAGGTTTAAAAAGAGAAATAAAAGGTAAGGACAACAACTTGTATAAAGTTTTGAACAAGTTAAATGCTTATATGCTAGGTATGAAAAAAATGTGTAATGAAGATGGATATTACAAGCATAATTCTCAGCCTGTAGATATATATAATCTTCTTAATAAGCTTACTAAAATATTAGAAGTATGGCTTACAAAAAATGAAAAATCTGAAAAATATGATAGTTTTTTAGATTTGTATTTTAATTCCTTGAGCTTTATTCGTATAGCAGAGCTTTATGATGATAAATATATAACTTATGTACAGTGTACTGAGGATGATGTAGTATTAAAGATGTTTTGCCTGGATCCGTCTAAGCTTTTAAGAGAAGCTTCAAAAAGAGGGAAATCAGTGGTATATTTCTCTGCAACTCTGCTACCATTATTATACTTTAAAGAGATTTTGGGTGGAGAAAATGAAGATTACCATCTAACTTTAGATTCCCCCTTTGATAAAAATAAACTTAAAGTAATGATAGCTAGGGATATTTCCACTAAATATAATTATAGAGAAAATAGTTACTCCAAAATAGTAGAATACATATATGCAGTAATTAGTGCTAAGAATGGAAATTATATGGTGTTTTTTCCTTCTTATAAATATATGGAACAAGTGAGTAGTAGATTTGCTATAAAGTATGCACATATTAAAGTAAGAATTCAAACTAATTTTATGTCTGAAGAGGATAGAGAAGCTTTTCTCCAAAATTTTAGTGCTATGGACTCAGAAAACATTTTAGGATTTGGAGTTTTAGGTGGCATATTTTCGGAAGGTATTGATTTAAAAGGTGACAGGCTAATTGGTGCAATAATAATTGGTGTAGGACTTCCTATGATTTGCTTTGAAAAAGAAATTCTACGCGAATACTACGATAATAAAAACAATTGTGGTTATGAATATTCTTATATGTACCCAGGAATGAATAAAGTACTACAAGCAGCGGGAAGGGTAATTAGAACTGAGGAAGATAGGGGCATGGTGCTATTAATTGATGATAGATTTCTAGAGCAAAGGTATCGACGACTGTTTCCAAAGCAATGGGATGATTATCTTAAAGTAAATGGTAACGCTGATGCCAAAAAAAAGGTTTGTGAATTTTGGAAACTAAAAAGAACTTGAGCATTTGCTCAAGTTCTTTTTATATAAATAAAATTTATTTATTAAATACATGGGGGGGGGATAAAGAAAAGGAAACTAAATATTTATAACTGCTACAACTATATCTATATTAATATAAGATATTTACAACTATGAATACGATAATATTTCTTTGTTTGTTAGTTAAAATATTTAGAACAAATAATCACCATCATTGTTAAATATAAAAATAAATAGTTTCCGTTTATCTTTTGTTTTTGGGGGATTTTATTTTATGTAGGTTTATATCAAAATAAGTTTTTTCTTTAGTTTGTTACTGTTGTTGTTTTTCGACTTATTTCTTATTTTTATAATATCATGATTAACACAAATAGTCAATAGATTTTCTAAAAATTTAATATGACAAAGACTAAATATGAAAAAAACCAAATACATTCGACAAAAAGTATAAAATTTGGAATTTAGCCTCTGTAAATTGAAAATCCACAAATATATTAAACCTTCTTAAATGTAAATAAATAAAAACTCTTACATAATTTTGTGAACTTTTTTCGGATATTTTTACAGAAAATTAATAATGATTTAAGTGTTATAGTGCTAAAATGTAAGTATAAATAAAAGAATAATGACAATTGTGAATTGTTATTTATTCTAGAGAATAATAGGAGGAATAGTATAAATGTCTGTTAAATTTTCTAGAGAATTTTATGGCTGGGATAGATTTTCAAAAATAACCTTAGTGGTAGGAATATTTTTGTTTGTAACTAGGTATGCATGGATTTTAGGAACAGCACTTATTATCTATTCAATTTGGAGAAGTAAATCAACAACTGTACGGGGGAGAAATAATAAAAAATTTGTTTTTGAAAATACGAAAAGAGGTTTTCAACATAAAATGGGTAATTTTAAAGAAAATATGAAATTAAATAATATTAAGAAAAATATGAAATTAAATAATATTAAGAAAAACATGGAATTACTAAATGATATATTTAAGAAATATAAACCTATGGAAAAATTAAAAGAAAGAAGAAAGTATATAATAACTAGTTGTCCTAAATGTACACAAAAGTTAAGAGTACCAAAAGGAAAAGGTAAAATCATAGTAACTTGCTCTAAGTGTAGTAGTGAGTTTAGGTTAAAAACATAAAAAAAGAAAAACCAAAAGAGATTTCTAATAAAAGAGATTTCTTTTGGTTTTTCTGCTTTAAGCTAAAATCTTTTTAAATTATTTGCCTTGACCTAACTCAGCAAGACAATCTTTACAAATGTTCTTACCTTTGTAGTTTACAACGTCTCTTGCATTTTGACAGAAAATACAAGCTGGCTCATATTTTTTAAGGATGATTTGTTCACCATCTACATAGATTTCTAAAGCATCTTTGATATCTATATCCAAAGTTCTTCTTAATTCTATAGGAATAACAATTCTTCCAAGTTCGTCCACTTTTCTTACTATACCTGTTGATTTCATATAATTTCCTCCTCAAACATCTTTCGACTTANTTAT
>JGI24142J45722_1000388_pt1 | contig 25681 bp, 21 predicted proteins | sample BarGraIncu00431A_FD_45722 | JGI IMG/M metagenome (IMG submission 45722) | reverse complement strand
TTATTTAAAAACTTATTAATTGTAATTAACATTTAACTTGTCCTGCCACTCGTTCGTGACGACAAGGAGTATTCTACCATATAAATAACAGCTTAATTTCAACTTATAAGTACTCTAACTAGATTAACGCCATATTTCTACATATACATCGAAATAATTCACTATTCCACATTCGGATACGCGTGGATAGATATTAAGAATACGGATTTATAGAAACTACACAAAATAAACATTATATTGACACTTCTTTGACATTATCAATTGATATAGTTTAAATATAAAAATAATAAAATAACTTAATAAGGAGAGATTAAAATGAAAAATAACTCTATAAAAACCAAAATACTAGCAGGATTATTAACAGGAGGAATTTATTTGTCATCTGCTAGTACTTCATTTGCATCAACTACTAACTCATTAACCATTGATAGCACAGTACCTTTAATAAGTGAGCATAAACAAATAAACACTAAAACAGATCATAATTTAAAAACAAATGATGTTTATGAAGATATTGTAACTGCTAAAACAATAACTGAAGATCAAGCAAATAAAATTAAAGCCATCATAAATAAAACAATAGCGTCAAAACAATTAAATCCTAAGAAATCGGATCTCGCAAAAACCAATACGGATCAAGAAAGTAAAACATATAAAAAGGTCAACAATCTAAGTCATATAAAATCTATATCGACCCTTCTAGATGATGGAACTATAACTGAGTCTCAAGCTGAAAAGATTTTAATTAAGCAAATAAACCTATACCAATATAAAAAATTAAATGCCCTACTTTAAAAACATACAAACTCATTAATAAATATCTGAAAGCTCCAATTGCATAAGTTCATTTTTAATTTCAAACCTACTATTAGGTACCACATTTTCCTCAAATACTATTACAGACGGAAGTGTAAAAGTGAATTTGCTACCGATTTCAAGTTCACTTTCAAAAAATATCTTACCTTTATGTAGTTCTACAATAGATTTAGTTGAAATGATCCAGTTTTAACTTTTGATTAATCAACTATATTATTTATAAATTCGGATTAAATTGATCTGTTGCTTAAGTTGATTCGCCGTGTAAATATATATACCTATCCCTTCTAAATCGTCAATATCCTTAGAATATCCTGTCAATTTCTTATCACCTAAATAATAGGAATCTAATAAAACTCTGTCTCCTGGAATTATATAAGCTCTGATACCATTTTGTTCATTAATTACTGATGTTAAAATTTTCATTCAAAACATTTTTGCAGGGACTATTTTTTTGGTGATATAATCAACTTATATAAATTATTTTGTATATGTGAAAAATTCACCAAACTTAATTTTATGTGTAGTCTTACTTATATCAATATCCATAATTTTATCAGTAAAATATTTAGTTTCGCCTGATTTAATACCAATAACTTGGATAAACTGAGTTATAAAAGTGGTTCCATCTTTATTTAAATAAATTACTTCAAACCCAAAATTACACATTGTTTTATTATTATTAGTGGCAGTTCCCGTTACCACTGTAATATTATTAGCATAATTAGGTTTAATTTTTAGTTGAGAAATTTTAATTAATTCTGGCTTTAGCTTATCAACTTCTGCTAAAGCTGTAGTTGCCATTGGAACAGATATTTGTCTTATAGGTGTTTTTACGACTAAACTTGATTTAGATGAACATCCTATAAAACTAAAAATCAAAACTAAGAAACAAGCAAATAAACTAATTTTTTTAACAAGCATTATATTCTTATTACAATATTTCATAATAACATCACCTTCCATATATTCGTAGTATGCCCTATATTTATATATTTCAGTAAAGTCATTTAAATGCATGTCTTCTTATTTTTTTTATTTTTAGTATCATTTTGAAATAAACCTCAAACCAATAATAATCAGTGTAGACTTGTAACTAACAATATTCAGTCGTATACAAGTCTACTGTGAATATTAATTAGCCTGTTCATTAACTGAAGTTGAATTTTAAGAAGTTAAATTCTTAATCGAAGCTATATTTATCCCATATAATCGTAATTTATCTTTATCTCTATCAAGAATGTTTCTACCATCTGAAAGCTGAGTGATTGTTTTAGAGTTTGTTTTATTTTTTTTAATAACAATGGAATAATCCCCTGAAAAAAATATTTCAAATAAAACTGCAAGCAAACAACTAATTAAAATTATAATCTTGGCCCATTTTAAGACCCATTTAGAAATACCACTCATAATAATACCCCCTTCTTCTACATATTTTTTTGTTTTATCACTACTAATATATACATACAACGTATTAATGGAATACAAAAAAAATAAAGTCTTTTTCGCTATTTTGCGAAAAGACTTTATTTTTCATTATTTGTTTTGTGGAGCTGGCATAGGAGCTACCTCTCTCACTCCATTGGTTGGATAAATTTTCGATAAATCAACTGTTTTTAATTTTAACTTTGATTTTTCCTTTAATGTGTTTAGGTCATTTGCTTTTATTAATCCATTTGATAGTGTATATAAATTGTCTTTTATATATATAATTCTGTCAATTGAATACTGTCCATTATTATCTATAGAAGCTATAGAATCTGATGATGGCGCAGAGGAAGTAGTGCTGCCATCCGTACTTGTGCTAGGTGGCTTACTATTAGTTGTTGAATTATTTTTATTTGAGTTATAAACTTGATCCATATGAGAAATTTTCCCTTTGAGTTTTATACCATTTATTAAATCAATACTATAAATATAAGCTCCTTGATAACTTTGCAAAGAATTATTTGTATTGTTTTCATAATTGTTTTCAGTAACAGGCAATGCTAACAGTTTTTTTTCTTTGGAGAAAAGTAAAGCCTTGTGATTATTTAACACCTCGGAATAGGTACCCGTACCACCTATTGTTGTCATAAACTGCTGCACTGGTTTAGATACATCACTCACATCGTAGATTGCAATTTTCAACCCTTTAGTTTTTGCTCTATCCATGCCTCCCTCATTAATAACTGTAGAATCCATTCCAAATCCTATCAAATGTGTCTCATCATAAGGATGTAGATAATTACTAAATCCTGGCACCTTTAGCTCTCCCAAAACCTTTGGACTTGTTGGATTTTTTAAATCTATAACAAACAGAGGATCAGTCAGCATAAATGTTACTATATAAGCCCGGTCACCCATAAACCTAACTGAATAAATTTGTTCCCCCTTGGCAATGCCTTCTATCTTTCCTACTGTTTTCATATCTTTATCAAGTACATAAAGATTATTAGTAATTTGATTTTGCATCTGTTTACCCATCTTTTGATCAGTCGATGTTACGCCAGTGTTCGGAGCTACACTTGTGGTTGCGCCCTGGTCTGGCAAAGTAGACTTTTGAGGCGTATTGGGAGCTACTACCGAATAATTATAAACAGTTGTTGCAATTCTAAAAAAATTGTTTTTCTCATCCATAGAAAACTGATTAACGATATTGCCTGGAACTTCACCACTCGCCACATATTTTACGCCTATATTCTCATAGGCAAATTTATAAATCATAGTATTTGTGGATCCATTATTTTTACCGTTCTGAATTGACTTGTTTCCTACTATATATAAATTTTCATCTGAAGAATATATACTATTTCCTGAACCAAGAATTGTACTCATATTAACTTTTTCCTTATTATCATCAACATTATAAGATGCCACCATTATATAGTTTGGCTCAATAACATCCGACAAATAATTTATTGTATTATAATCAATAATTATCTTATCCTTGCCAAGCGCACTATCACTATAATACGCTTCTCCCACTTTTACATCTTTTTTTATATTACCTATATTATTTAAATATTTGTTAGCAATAACATATACTCTTGAACCAATCATTCTTGAGGAGTTATAAACCCCATCCATTTCAATGTCTCTTACTTTCTTGATATTTTTTTTATCCGATATATCAAAACTTATAATCTTTGTAACCTCATTTGATGGCATCATATAGGAACTTTTACTTTGACCACCATTCTGAGTATCTGTATTTTGATAACTATTACCAACAACTATCAAGATATTATTCCTTAAAAAAATTCCATTAATACTGTAATTTTCTTCAAAGGTTATATTGTTTAGTGACTCCATCTTAGAATTTGAATCTACTTTTATAACATTTATAATTTTTTGTGCATTTACCTTGAAGATATATTCTCCATCGGTTTTTACTAAATCCTCTTCTTCAACCCCTTCAACCTGAAGGTTGGTTGTTGAATGGTCAAGAGTGGCATCCGATGTTTTGCTTTGTGCACTCTCTGGCGCTGCTGCAGCTACCGCAGGCATCGGTGCGCCATTTTTTGTGGCTGTATTATATTCCATCCCATTATTTTGACCAATATAAGTTTTCAGTAATTTCTGTAGATTTTTTGATGACCCTACAGTTGGTAGCTTTTTACTCAAATTGAGAGAAGCAATAGGTGATGTGTCTTTTGTAGCAATAAATTTCCCNCCTGCTACAATTCCAACTACTAAAATTAAACACGCCGCTATCGCCATAAATGGTTTAATTAGCTTTTTCCTTTTATAAGCCTTCCCTTTTTTTATACCTCTTTCGATAGCTAAATCCACCTCTGGTGGAACTTCTATATTGTCATATTCTTTTTTTAGATCATTCATATTATCCTTATTCATATTAGTTCCTCCTTTAAATCTAACCTAAGTTCTCCAAGTGCTTTATGAAGTCTCGTTTTAACTGTTCCAAGAGGACACTGAAGTATTTTGGCTATCTCCACCAAAGTCATATCCTGAAAATATTTTAATATAACAATTGTTTTATATTCGACCTGCAACTTATCAACTGCGACCTTAAGATCAATTATCTGCTCATTGTCTTTTAAAATTATTCCAATATTAGAACTTACATTTTCGTCTAAAGTTATAACTCTACTATTTTTACTAATACTATCCAAAGAAGTATTAATAAGAATCCTAGTTAACCAGGTATCAAAAAAACTCGGTTCCTTTAGTTTTTTAATAGATATATAAGCCTTATAAACTGTATCACTAACTATATCCATAGCCTCTTCTTTATTTTTAACATAAGCAAAGGCTGTTTTATAAAGCTGACTTTTTCGCTGGCTTAGGAGCTCATAAAAAGCGTTGTCGTCTCCCTTTTGCGCTAATTTAATCTTTCCATTAGAATCCACTTTGCACCCCCATCTTCTATATAATTTAAAATTTTATAATCTTATCTATTAATGTTATACTAATTAGACTGTCAGAAACAACATTTGGTTTTTATAACCATTAAAAAATATAAGCTTCAGCAATACTTTTAAAAAGAGGCTAGAACAAAACATTAGTTTTGCTATAGCCTCTTAGTTTTTAAGTTTCTTGTTTTTAATTGATTTAATAAAAAAGTATAGAACAATAATTAAAATCGCTATGTACGTTATAAACTGACCAAATTGTGTTACTATGGGAATTATGCTTTCAAATGAATCTCCAAACCAATACCCCAGTCCTAAATATATACAAGTCCAAAACAGTTCCCCTAATGCTACAAACAAGCTAAAGGTCCATAATTTATACTTCGTAATACCTGCGGCAGCATTTACAAAAGGCCCCATTGCTGACATAAAAAATCTAGTAAAAAAAACTGTGCTTCTCCCATGTATTTTTAAATAATTTTCAGCTTTTAATATTCTAGCTTCAAAGTAAGTTTTCAGTTTAAATTTTCTACTTAAAACTTTACCCCCTATGAATCTCCATATAATATACGCGATATTGTCTCCAAGCCATGAAAAAAACCAAATCTCAAGTAGTAGAATTACCACATTAAATTCACCGGCATAAGCAAAAGCGCCAGAAGCTATTACAAGTAAAGATGCTCCTGTTGGAATTCCTATACATTGAAGTACAATTATAATACTTAAAAACCAAATGTTATAATGTCTAAAATATTCTATTAGAAGACTACTTAGTTCACTCATTTTTTTTACCTTCTATATTTGTAACACCTTTATTTACATCACTTTCTATAATTTTTTTTAAATTATTTTTCATCTCTTCCTGAGTCTTATTGTACTTTTTTGCCAAATCTTTGATATATAAATTTTCATCACCATTCTGTGGAATGATTTGGAGACTTTTAAAAATATTATCTTGACTCATATTGTATTTTTCAGATATTTTTTTTACAGTTATCCAATTATGAGTACTCATATTTCCAATTTTTCTTGTTTCTTTATTGGGCATATTAATACTTTTAAATTGTTCATATAGTATGTTGGATTGCTTTATTATTATAAAAGTAGTTATAATAATAAGAACTAATAATATACCTATTCTTATATTCTTTTTCATTAAATCCCCTCACGCTAATAATATTATATACCTTACATTATAATACATAATATCAATAACTTCAATTAGTAATAAAAGGATCATCTGCTTGCTATTAAATTTCCTTCTTATCAAAAAAATAATACCCCAATGTAAAAAATATCACTCCATATGCTAATACCATAAACAAAGTATTTATTGTTCCTAGAAAACTAAATTGACCTATTGACCATATTGAATACCAGTTTAAATAAGAAGTAAAAACAATATTGTTTAATCCACTTACAAATAAAGCTACTCCTTTAATTGCAATAAAAGATAAAATACAAGTAATTATAGCTCCACTACTACTTTTGAAAAACTGTGCTATAAATGAGGAAAATAAAGCTAACACCACTGCTGGAATAATATCAATAAAATATGCAAACATAATATTAAGAATATTAGAGCTAGATGCTCCATTTAAAAGCATACTTGAAAGCATTGATACAATAAATACAACTGTTAAATTTATTATTATATATATAACTATTGCTATGTTCTTTGAAATAAAAATTTTTAATCTACTAATAGGTCTTATTAAAACTAGTTTTAAAGATTTATCCCCTACCTCACCTGAAAATAGTTCTGCTACTGTCATAAATATAAATAACGGTAAAAATATATTAGTAAATACCCATAAAGTCATTAAGGGGAAGATTACAGAATCTACTGCTATAAATACCAATTTCGCTTGAATAGCAGAAATGAAAAATGCTGATAAAAAACATATTATAGCTGTTATTATTAAAAATACAGTTATTTTTTTCTTAAAAAAAAGTTTTTGCACTTCATTTATTATATTAGCATTCAAATTATTCATCAGATCCCACCCCGTGTACTTTTTACTTGATCCATATAAAAATCCTCTAAGGAGGCATATTTTTCTTTTATAATCTTTATGTCTTCTCCCTTATTTATAAGTTGTCCATTATTAATTATTGCTACTCGATTGCACATAAGTTCTATTTCATGCACAAGGTGACTAGATATGAAAAATGTTATCCCTTTAGTCGATGCGAGTTCTAATATAAGGTTTCTCATTGCAACAGTACCTTCAATATCAAGCCCATTAGTAGGTTCATCTAAAATTACTAATTCAGGTTTTGATATAAGTGCCAAAGCTAAGGCCAGTCTCTGTTTCATTCCCAATGAGAATTTTGATACTTTTTCATTTTTAAATCCAGTTAACTCAACTATATCAAGTATTTCATCTATACTGTAATTATCCATGCTTTTATAAAATCTTGATGCAATTTTTAAATTGTGATAAGCACTCATATATTCATATAGATCTGCAGTTTCAATAATAGCTCCTACTTTGCCTAAAGCCTTTTCAAACTGTGTCCTTGAGTCAAAACCTAAAATCTCAACCTTTCCACTTTTAAACGTATTTAATCCAGTAATAGACTTCATAACTGTTGTTTTACCTGCACCATTTGGTCCAAGAAATCCAAATACATCTCCTTTATAAACTTCAAAATTTATATCCCTTACCCCTCTACCATTGTTATAAAGTTTAGTCAAACCATCTACTTTTAAAACTGTTTCCATAATAGCTCTCCTTATTTTAAAAAGTAAAATGGAAACTAAGAAATCGTTATCCCGTGCAGCAATGATAACTTCCCAAAATTCCCATTTTAACTCTATACTTTAAACTACGTAATTTTTACTGTCTAATAAAAATCAAAGTACTTTACTACATTCCTCTGTACTGGTTAGTTATAGTTTTCACTTGTTTGCCAGTTGTATCTATAGCACTTGGTGTTGTACTGTTAATATTTGATAAATTTAAATTAACATTAATAGTAACAACATGTGGTGCTCCAGCAGCATCTTTACCTGTTACAACTATATTAGCAACTTGATTATTAATTATGTTGTTTTTATTTATATCTCCAGTTACGTTTACACTTGTAACTGTGATACCATCTACAAGCTGTGGAAGCATGTTTTTAACATCAAGGTTTCCAGCCTTCTCACTGTGCATTGGTGCATTTTTGCCTGCTGTAAGTACCATTGATGTAACAGCATTTACTAGTGGAATTATTTGATTTTGACTCAAATTAACATCTATTTTTTTAGTGCCATCTGCATTAGGCGTTACAGCTACATTATTTTTCATGTTACCCACTAAAATATCAGCAACTGTTTCCATGCTTTTAACTACTTCTGGATTCATATTTTCATCTTTTTTATTTAAGTTTTTGTTATTATTTTCGCGTACATTGTATACTTCACTTGCACTAGATTTAGATATACTTTTTCCAGCTTGACTAGATGTACTAAAAGATTCAATTCCTTTACTTGACTTCACTGTAGTATCCTGACTCATAGCATTGGTAGCCGAGTTAACTTTGAAATTAGTAGTCACATCAACTAAACTTTTGTCATTGTCCATTACAGATAATTTTAAATCTGCTGTTTCATTTTTTAGATTTGCAGTGTTTTTTACAGCGGTCTTATAGGATTCATACCCTGACAATTGTGAAGCGTTAGTATAGGCTGTTCCCATAAGTATGCCTCCACTAACTACTAAAGTTGTGGCAATTGCAATAATTTTCTTATTCATATCTATTCCTCCATATTTTTTAAAATTTAGAAAGCAATTTTAGCTTTCCATAATATAAGTATAGCATTGCTTTGTTAACTTCCTTTGAACTATTTCTTAAGATTTTCTTAAGATTTACAAATTTTTAATCTATCCTACCTATATTTCCCTATTATATATAAAAATATCCTATAGGATAGATTTTTTTATACTCTATTCTATAGGATACATATTAATATTTTAAATAGATTTTTCCATATTCTAAAGTTTACTCTCACACTCACACAGATAATTTAGTCTTTCTATCTTAAAATTTGATTTCGCCAATATTTCCGGCCAAATCTTAACCATTTGGTATACCTTTTTCTTCTGCTTCTCTGACATTTTGTCCCAATGTACAAATGTTGGATCAGTTTTTTTATTGTAATCTTTAACCTCACCATACTTAAATCCAGCCTTTTTTCTAAAACGGTATAATCTCATATGTTCATTTTGCGCTAAGATATCAATTTCTTTAATTGTAAAATCTTTAAATTTTGGTTTTTCTTTAACTGACACAACATCATAATTAATTTTGAGTAAAGCACTTGGAATATTTTTAGCTCCATTACGGTTAGAGTTTTTAAGTTCTTCACTTAGATCCTCCCATGGAATTATAATATCCCCATTCAAATTACCACTATCTTCATTAAGTTCCCTGCATCTTTCATGAATAGCTATCGCAAGGCTTTCAATTTTTTCGCTATAAAAAGCATCATGCATTAAATGACGCATAAATTGTTCTTCATCTACATGAAGTTTTAGCTGCTCTTTAGAAGGCAGATCGGATTGTTCCCATTTCCTTGCATTAGTTAACATACTCATCTCAAGTATCGCTTCCATAGACCTTGATTCATGTTTATATCTTGGAATTTTGAGAAGTGCCTTCAATACGCCATTATCAATTTGAGTCTCTCCATTATCATTTATAAGATGAGGCACTTTACGTTCAAGTAATGAACGAAGCAACATTGACCTACGAATTATAAATAACTGATCCTTTTTATCATCTGTTTGATTTGGTCCTAGGATATTTACGTAACCCCTTAACCTACTTATAAAGTCAGGGCCTTTCGCACTTTTAAATTCAAGTGCAAAGTTTTTTTGTTCTTTTTCATTTTCAATATTTTCTCCACAAAACCCTTTAAAAGTACTGCTTGTTCCACCAGCGAATACAAAAATAGCTTTTCCAATAGGATGAATAGAATCTCCTTCTCTAAATAAACCATCTTGCATTGGTGCTAAAAAATATTTTAGCCATCCAAGTTTCCCTTCGAGTGCAGAATCAAATTCATCAAAAAATACTAAAGGAATTTTTTCTCCAAGTGCAATATCCCGTACTTTATGGAAAGCATTTACTAAATCTAGTGGTGTGCGAAACTGAGATAAATTAAAATCCAATTTCTGAATTAAATTTGAAGCAATACTATTAGCTACCTCAAGTATTCCAAAAGATTTTCCAGACCCCGGAGTTCCAAATACTGCAATGCAAAGAGGCCTAACTGTATTTTTAGTTGAGATATATTCAAGCATAAGATTTTTAATGCTCCTATAGCTTTCTATTTCTGCCTTATCCACTGTTGTAAGCTTTCCAAACTGTGCTATTGGTATAGATTTTAATGAATTTTTCACTCCATTTTTAACAATATCATAAGCTATATCTTCTAAATTAGTAGAGCTTTTATCCTTTAAAATATACCAACAAGCACGGCAATTAAGATTTGGCGATGAAGGTACTAACACATCCTGTACATTATCACTAAGTATAAAATCATCTTCCTTTTCAACAAATATAGAAAGACTGGGAAATGGTGATTTGGAAACATTTTCACCAAAACCCTCTATAAAATATTTTTGAGCTGAAACAATTCCTTGACGTATACCTGTGCTTATTGCTTCAGATAACTCTTCATTATTTTGATTCCCTAAAACAATAGCACTTGTAAGTCCTGCAACAAAAGCTGATGTAAGTCCATACATTTTACCTTGAGATTCTTTAATAAAACCACCTTCAAATTCATATGGAAGGAAATATAATCTAATTTCCGTTGTGCCTTCATTCTTATAATAAATGGCACCTTCAAGACCAAAAGGTACTATAAGATGATGACACTTTGCAAGAAAAGCAAGGTTTGGATTGTTATTAATTTGCCAGACAAAATCCTGTGCTGTTCTTTCCCAAGAAAGACTTTTGCTTATATTAACTCCCTTAGACCGTAAATCATCAACATTAATAATTACAATTGTCCTTTCGTTGTGAAGTTTTTGCACATGTTTCCAAAGTTCACTAGAATCAATAGGATTGTTCATTTTATACAATATTATTGGTGATGTCCCTGGAGACTTTAAAGCTTTTGGCCAAAATTCTTCATTAGAGTTAAACCCATTATTTTCGTCATCTAATATAATTATATCTGCATTAGGATCATCGTTAATAATAGAAAGTAACCTGGCTTTTCCAGATTTCGGCCCCGTAAACCCCATAAGACGTCTTATCCTGTACACTTTAGCATTATTGTTTTTATCATCGAATTTAGGAAAAAGCTCAAGTTCTGCAGTAGAACTAAGACATTCTCCCGGTCTAATTAATTCTATATCCTCCATCTGTGGTGAAAGAACAGATGCACCTGTTGACAGTGATACAAATTCCGATAAAAGTAAAGCTTCTCCTGGTTTTACAGTACTATGCATATTTAAATTAATTTGCCAATTAAGCCCTGTATCACTTTGAGGATATAATATCCTTTGCACAAAATTTACACATATATCTCCTGATACAACAATTTTTATATTTTCATTTTTCATATTTAAAAACTCCTATCTTAATACTAGGTTTAGTTATACAACAAAATTCAGAATATTTGTGCTTCATTCTAACATTCACAACAAACTATTTCAATATATTTCAGTAATTATTCTTAGAAAATTGCAATAAGGATGCCTCAATTTACTTTTGAGACATCCTCTTAATTTTAAAACTTTTTCAATTTCTTTTATTCCTTATTCAATTCCACCGATCTTACATATTAAATCTTCAGATTCAAGTACTTTTTTAAGATAATCCATGTCCTTTTTTAAAGGTGGTTTTAATTCAGTCATTTTATACTTACGTCCCAAATAATCATATTTATTTTGTCCAAGACGATGATAAGGTAATAGATGAACTTCCTTCACTTTTTCTAAACTATTTACAAAATTTGCAGTAGCTTTGATATTTTTTTCATCATCATTAAATCCAGTTAATATTGGAATCCTTATAACCAATGGTTTACCTGATTTCGCAATTATTCTGGCGTTTTCTAAAATAATTTCATTGTTTTGCCCTACATATTCTTTGTGTTTTTTCGAATCCATATGTTTAATATCCAGCATAACTAGATCTAGATGGGGCAAAATTCTCTCTAAAATACTAATGCTTGCAAATCCAGATGTCTCTATTGCAGTATGCCAGCCCTTTGACTTACATCCCTTTAGTAATTCCTCTGCAAAATCTATTTGCGCTAAGACTTCTCCCCCTGAGAGCGTAATNCCCCCGCCAGAACGCCTATACATTATAGTATCCTTACTCAGTTCTATTAATATTTCCTCAACTGTTCTCACAGTTCCAGCCATATTTAAAGCCTCTGAGTTACAAACATCAACGCATTTACCACAATTATCACATTTATTATGATTAATTCTACTAGGCAGTGTAAAATCTATTGCACCTGTGCTGCAAACGTTGAAGCATCTCTTGCAGCCGTTGCAGTTTTGCGCAATAAACATAACTTGTGGTTCGTTATCTTGGGATTCAGGGTTACAACACCATCTACAAGATAATGGGCACCCCTTTAAAAAAACTATAGTACGAACACCTGGACCATCATGCACAGAAAACTTCTGAATATCAAAAACAATTCCTTTTGTATCTAGCTTTGGCTCAGATATAGGCATTTTCCCACCTCCAATTATTAAAATAATGAGGAAGCAATCGCTCCCCCATTATTTTAATGATATATTACATTATTTGTTCAGTTCTCATTATTATATCATCCTGTATTGATTTATCTAGTGAAGCAAAGTGAGCGCTGTATCCAGCTACACGTACTACTAATGTTTTATATTTATCAGGATTTTTTTGAGCATCTAATAACGTTTCTCTACTTACTACATTAAACTGTACATGCATCCCCTTTTGATCAAAAAAGGTTCGTAGTAAAGCTATTAAGTTATGTAACCCTGTTTGACCTTCTAAAGCTGATGGGTGAAATTTTTGATTAAACAAGGTTCCATTAGAAGCTCTACAATGATCTATTTTAGCAACTGAGTTAGCAGCCGAGGTTGGACCATTTTTATCTCTTCCTGAAACTGGAGATACACCATCAGCCAGAGCTTCTCCTGCCTTTCTTCCATCTGCCATTGCTCCTGTTTGTGATCCCATAGGAACATTTGCAGAAACAGGATAAAGTCCTGGTTGGAAATGTCCTCCACGTGGATTAGTATATTTTTCGACTTCCTTGCAATAAATTGCTGCTGTTTCACGTGCTAAGTCATCCACTTCATCTATATCATTACCGAATTTAGGTGCTTTGTTTAATAACATCTGACGAAGATTTTCTTTAGTACCATAACTTTTAATGTTAATAACTTTTTCGGGTTCTAAATCATCTAATATAATTTTCTTATCGTCTAATTTTAACTTTTCTATATCACTCATAATAGTTCCACCAAAATTGCTGTCAAGAGCCTCTTTTAAAATCTGTAGTGAGACACTCTTATCTTCAAATACTAGTTTCCGCATAGCAGCCAATGAATCAGCTACATTCGCAATACCGACGCCTTGAGGCCCAGTAAAGTTATAATGTGCTCCGCCTTCTTGGAGTGACTTACCACGTCCTATGCAATCATCTACCATGGATGATAAGAATGGTAATGGTGCTCTTTCTCCATGTGCCAAATCTACACTATTATCTGCATTAGCAAGCAATTTAACAAAATACTCCATTTGCCTTTTATATGCATCCATAAATCCATCAAAAGTTTTAAATGAAGTAAACTCACCTGTTCTAAGCCCAAGCTGTTTACCTTTTTCCTTTCCATTATTTATAGTTATCTCTAATACCTTTGCTGTGTTAAAGAAAGCAGCATCGTGCCAACCTTCTGTTTTCCCACCCTTTTGAGGTTCAACACATCCTATTATTCCGTAATCTCTTGCATCTTCTAAAGTTACTCCATGACTTGTTAATGATGGTATTATAACTTCATCATTATAATAAGCCGGCATTCCCAGGCCTAAACGTGTAACTTCTGCAGCTTTTAATAATAAATCCTCTGGAGTTTTATTCCAAACTCTTATAGATATTGATGGTTGAGGAAGTCTTGTATGCTGCGTCGCTGTAAGACACATAAAAGAAAGCTCATTAGTGTCATCTTTCCCATCAACATTTTGTCCACCTACTATTAAATTTTGAAACATTGGGTAGCCACCAAAAGCTTTAGTTGAACCCTCATCACGTACCTTATTTACATCATTGAATTTAACCCATAAACAGTCTATAAGCTCTTGGACACTTTCATCAGTTATGTTATCGTTTTTGTAATATGGATACATATACTGATCAAAACGCATTGGCGAAACTGAATGTCCATTTGATTCTATTTGAATTATAGCTTGTACAAACCAGAAGGATTGTAATGCTTCATGGAAATTCCTAGCTGGATTTTTAGGTACATTATCACAATTTGCAGCTACCGTTAATAATTCTTCTCGCCTGGCTAAATTAGTAGTTTCTTTTGCCAATTTCCTCGCTAGATTTGCAAATCTTTTAGCAAAATTTATAGTAGCATTGGCTGTAATAATTACTGAATTTAAGAAACTTTGCTTTTTTATATAATTCGGTTCACCTTTATCAGCTCTAGCTTTTTCAGCCTCAGCTTGAGCTATTATACCCTTAAAACCTATAGACAAAACTTTACCATAATCAACACAAATATGTCCTACTCCATTAAAATAATAATTACCAACTGTAAATACTCCAGCATTCATTGCTTCTTTAGTTTCTTCAAACATAAATTCTGTAGCAAGTTCATTGGTAGTTCTTCCATCCCAGTAACCGAATACTTCTTTAAGACTTTCCTTTACCTCTTCACTTATAAGAAATACATCACCTTTTCTCTTAGCTAAAGTTTCAAATTCCTCCAAAACCCATTTATTTGAAAATTCCGGAAATATTTGGCATGCTCTAGGCTTTTGAGTTAAATTTCCTACAATAAGCTCTTCATCACGAATAACTATTGTCATTTCATTTAATATTTTTTCTAAAGCTTTAGCACGTCTTACAATCATAGGATAAGCTTCCGTCTCCTTATAAGATTTTGTTATTAAAATTGCTCTTTCAGCTTCAATTTCAGGAGTTACCGAAAATAAATTATCAGATAATTTTTGGATTCTTTCACTTACTTTTGTACTACAATTCTTCACTAAAAAAACCTCCTTCACTTAATTAAGAGTTTTTAATTTCTTAATATAAACGTTTACATTTGAATCTACTGTCAGTATACTCTTTTTCTACTCTATCGTCTATACATAAAATCTGACAGTGGTAATTAGTATCAAAACATTTCTTTTATAAGTTTTACATAGTTATTAATAAATTTATGTTCAACCTTTCTAACATCAAATTTAAATATTTTAAAGGATAATTGCACAAAATATCCTCCACCAACTACCATAATCAAAGTTCCAAAACCAACATTTCCGCCTAAAAAAAAGCCAACAACTAATACTACAAATTCAATGCAATTTCTAATAAATCTAACAGATTTTGTAGTCTTTTTTGTTAATGAAACCATTAATCCATCTCTAGGACCAGATCCTAATCCTGCACTAATATAAAAATAACTAGCGATTCCTATAACAAACATCCCAAGAATCATCATTATTACCCTCGCTATTATTGTATCAAAAATAGGCACCATGTGATTAATCATCAATAAATCCATAAAGATGCCTATAAACAACATATTACATATAGTTCCTATACCAACTTTCTCTCCAAGTACCCAGTCTAATATTACAATAAATAATCCAACTATTATACTTGCTTGTCCCATAGTAATACCTGTGAGCTTTGATATTCCTTGGTGAAAGACATCCCAAGGGGATAATCCTAGATTTGCATTAATAGTTAAAACTATACCAACTGCATATAGAAAAAGACCTATAAATAATCTTACTAACATTAAAAAGAATTGTTTCATTTAATAAACCCCCAATATTTAAACATAATCTATAATGATATAAGTACAATAAGCTATAATTATAATACAATTAAATAAAAGGGTCTAGTTATTAAATCTAAATCTTAAACCTTAAAATTTCTTGTTTTAATTTTTCCGCGCTATCTTGTGATTTCTTTGTTACATCTAACACATCATTAGATTTTGAAGTTATGTCAGATATTTTTTGAGCAATGTCTGTTGTTCCAATTGCTCCCTCGCTTGAAGCTTGTGCTACTGCATCAATTGTTTTTAATACATTTAGTATTGAACCTAAAAGTTCTTCTGACGTTGAACTAAAGCCTGTAATGAGATTGTCAACAAATTTTGCATCTTTACTATATTGATCTGCAACATCAATTATAGTTTTATAATCATCATATACATCAGTAGACACAAACTGAAGTAATTTATTTGAAGTACTTGATAGATTATTAACTGACTGAGTTACCTTTTGAGTTATATTTTGTATCTCAATAACATTATCTTTTGACTGCTCTGCAAGTTTTTTAATTTCTTCAGCTACTACTGAAAATCCTTTTCCTGCTTCACCTGCTCTTGCAGCTTCTATTGCTGCATTTAGTGCGAGTAAATTTGTTTGCGACGTTATATCCATTATAGATTTTGATAAAACATTTATTTGTTCCACTACTTTTGCGTTTTCAATCGCATTTTCAAGCTCTTTTTTTGTTCCCTCAAAGATTGAAATAGCCTTTTCCTGGGATTTAGTAACGCCATCTTTTGTGTCAACTGCTCTTTTACTAATATATATAACCTGTTTTGCACCCATTTGTGAGTTTTCAGATATCATTCTAACAGCTTTTTCAATTTCCTGTGCAACAGCAGTCATTTCCTCTGATGAAGCAGCTGTTTCTTCCATACTTGCAGCTAACTCCTCAGTATTTGCTGATATGTCTTCTATATTTGAGTTAAGTGCTGTTATATCTCGTTTTGACATTTCACAAAGTGTGTTTATATTTGTGGATTCCTCATCTATGCCTTTAATAGTCGTTTTTATAGAGCAAACCATTGAACTTATAACTTTCGCAATATTTCCAAGTTCGTCCTTAGATGAAATCATTTTTTGTGGAAATTGCCTAGTTAAATCCCCCTTATCAATTACCTCACAATATGAAGTAACTTCAGCTAATTCATAACGTAATTTTCTTAAAATTAAACTGAAAATTAAAATAAGAATAATAGCAGAAGCTAATGCGACTATTATAAATGTTAATCTTGCATTTATTACAGCAGTGTTACTTGCCTCATTAAGGTTAGTAGCTGATTCTATATTTAATTCAACTAGTTTTTCAGTTATTGTAAGAATATTAGTTCCTACATCCCTAGCAGTATCTCTATCAGCCTGTACAACTTTTCCTGTTTCACGTATTGTAGCGATTAGTGTTTGTGTAAGCCCCTTATAATCACTAATGGTCTTTTTTAATTCTACTAGTGATTTAGACTCCTCAGTATCTAAGGTTCTACTTTCATAAGATTTTATGTATTTGTCAATTACATTGAAAGATTCTTGTGTTAATTTCCCAAGTTCTGGTGTGTAACCGGTATCCATCATTTTTGTGTAATTTAACCTTAAAATTAGATAATTTGATTTTACCTCCAATATATCTTTTGTAGGTAATAATCTATCCAAATACATTTTTTCTTGCTGCGCCTTTGCGAAATCCACTGATTTTATTCCTTGAAAACTTACAGCTCCAAGTCCGATAATCGCTACTAAAACAATTATTATAAAAGAATGTGATATTTTTAAATTTTTCAACATAATTACGCTCCTCAAAAGCCATACTCTAGATGACTAAAATTATTAATTAACATTACTGTACATTAACTCCACAAATTACTATAAAACATACATTAACACAATTCAACATTAATCTCCTATTATCCTCTAATATTTATCACTTAATGTAAATTTCTCTATAATGTTAGCATAATTATAAAAAAAAGAGAGTTGCCATTTCTGACAATTCTCTTCTATGATCATCTTTGTTAAATCTACTTATTCTCTAATTTTATTTTTTCTTCTATAACCACATCATTAATGTCGCTAGTCTTATTTGACAGGTTATACATAACACTCATCTCGGTATCTGAAACTCCACTACTGCTTTTATTAGCATCCAATTCATTAATTGATTTTTTTGCTTTTCCTAACTTATTTTTATTCATTAGTATTCTCCCTTCCAGCACAAAATTACCAATATATATAGTGCTTTATATAGTTTATCCTCTTTTTTATAAACTATAACTGGAAAGGATTTTATTAATTGCTTGTTAATTTACCCATATTAATGACCCTTTTGGCATATTATCATAATACCATTTTGCCATATCCAGTGGCATACGAATACATCCATGAGAAACTCTTTTACCTAAAGTTCCATCAATCACACTTCCAGAGTTGTTTAAAATTACTGAATGTAACATATAATTTCCACTATACCTTGTCCAATATTTCACTATAGCTCCAGGCCCCGCAACGAAAGAATAACCCTTATCTTGAATCGTGAATAATCCTCTCTTTGAAGGTGTAACATTATTACCAGTTGCGCAGGAATATGTTTTTACTAAGGTCCAATGTTTCGTTCCTCCAGTAAATATGCTAACCCTTTGCCTACTTAAATCCACCCAAGTGAAATATTTTGTAGCACTCACAAAATTGCTTGTCATATTCACGTAGGTTTCAAGTTGCTTTTTATCCAAGTATTTTGTATTAGTAGCCGGGTTTGAAGGTACAATCACCTTGCTACAAGCTACCCACAATTGCGAACCATCTGGTTTTCTAATTAGAAAAACATTATTATTTTGATCTTTTATTTCTACTTTTAGACCAACATACTTTCCGTATACTGCATTTGGCTGTACTAAACTATTAAAAACGATATTTGTTGTCATGTTATAAACAAATGTTGTCAACTTGCTATATACTCTTGTTTTTCCATTAAGTCGGTATGAACTTATTTTATAGAAATAATTTTTCCCTGTTATTAAACCTTTGTTTTCATAATTAAAAGCTAATGTTCTCATTATTGGAATATACGTTCCTTGACTTGAAGTAGCTCTATATATTTCATAGCCATCTGCTCCTATTGCAGCGCTCCAGGTAAGATTAATACTAGAATAACTGTATATAGTGGCTTTTAAATTTTCAGGAATTCCAGGTGCAACAATTATCCACTTAGCAAATAATGTTGTATTTTCGGTAACTTTATTTATTGATGTGTTCCAAACATTTAAACATTCGGACTCTTTGTACCAACCCCCAAATATATAACCAGTTTTTGTTGGTACAACTGGAGTTGTTACTAACCCGTTATAATCGACACTTTTACTACTTACAAAGCTTCCACCTTGGCTATCAAATGTAATTGTATATTTATTTATTGTCCACTTTGCAAATAGTGTTATGTCTTGCGTTATTTCTGTATTTTCAAAATCAAATAGGTTTGCAAAAGTAGTATCATCTGTATACCATCCTCCAAATGTGTAGCCCATCTTAGTTGAATCTAGCGGTGCAACTGCTTTCTCATTATATGCAACAGTCAAACTGTCCACTTCTGAACCACCGTTTGAGTTAAAGATTACATTATCATAACTATTGACTTGAGCTGACGATCTATCCTTTGGTGTGGATGTATCTGATGCTGCATTCGCAACTACCTGAATATTTAAAAATAGGAACAATAATGATACCGTGATAATTAAAAACTTCTTCAAAAAAATCCCCCCGTAATAATATTAATATTAGTTAATTGCATAACCTTGTAGTCAAGTGACTTCAAGGCTTTGCAATCATATATTTACAGGAATCCCCCCACCTTTTGTCGAATTTATATTCATCACAACTAAATTCAAGGAAGGAGAGAATTCCATGCAACCGAATTTAAAACAATTATCTCTTACTGATATTTACACAGATCTTGATGAGTATTTCCATCAAGATAAACCAAAGTTAATAAAACTTTTCGACCAATATATTGACTTATCTGAATTAATTCCTCGAAGCTTCATCAATCACTACTATGCTCCAACTGGTCATCCTAGAGATTATAAACTCTCATCCATGTTAACAGCTTTAATTATAAAAATGATACTTTCTATCCCCGATATATCCTTATTAATTAACATACTTAATCTTTCTTCGGAGCTTAAGACTTTATGTGGTTTTTCCAGAGTACCAAATGCATCTCAATTTTCAAGACTAAAAATGGACTTTGAGGATGATTTTCTTGTGTTTTTTAATAATCTGGTCGAAATTACTGAACCTATATGCAAAAGGCTGAGCCCAGATCTTGCTGCTATTCTGGTGGCTGATACTACAGGCATTGAGGGTTATGTTAAAGAGAACAACCCTAAAGCCTTTGACTCAGTTATGAGAAATACTAGGAAGTTTTCTAAGAACATACCTAATTTCAATGCTCATAGCTACGCTTGTTCTCAAATGCCTAAAGAATCTCTTTCTAATAAAGATATTAAATTATCTTATATCAACGGTCACTATTGTTACTCAAGTAAAGTCGCTTTTGTCACCAATGGTCTTGGTATCATAAGGCATATCGATTTCTACAACACTGATAATTCTATTAATATAGCTGACGCTAAATCGGGAGCTGAACATAAAGATAATTATGATTCCAAGAGTCTTATCCCAGTCCTTAATAATTTTTTCAGTTATCATCCCAATTTTAAATATAAATATTTTTTAGGTGATGCTGGTTTTGACGCCATTCAAAATTATAAGTTTCTGTTCAAAGACCATGATATTATTCCTATAATCCCACTCAATCCAAGAGGAACTAAGAATATAGGTAAACCTAAAATCAGTGATAATGGCATACCCACCTGTCCAAAAGATGATTCTTTACAAATGAAATTCGATGGTTCCTCAAAAGAAAAAGGAAGACCATTAAGGCTAAAATGGCTCTGTCCAGAATCCAAAAGAACAACCAGAAAAGGTAAAAAAGCGTATATCTTATCTTGTGAAAATCCTTGTACCACATCCCCTTGTGGTAGAATTCATTATACTAATGTTAATGATAATTACAGACTAAATACTATTATCCCAAGAGGATCAGATAAATGGATTCATCTCTATAAAATAAGAACCATAATTGAAAGAACGAACTTCATGGTGAAATTTCCTATGGGAGTTGGCTACACAAAATTAAGAAATACTGTTTCTCTTAAAGTTGAAGTAATCCTCGCTGCAATAACACAACAAATTGTAATTTTAATTGCTGATAAACTTAATAAAAAATCTCATCTCTTATCCATAAAATCTTTAATAGCATAATCATTTTTTATAATTAGATTAGTGCTTATTAAGTTCGCTATAAATCAGGAGACTATTAATCCATTATCTGTCTAATTTTCTTGAAGAGTTTTGCAATCAACTAAATATTAATATGTTTTAGCTTTTATTATATTCTCTACATTTGTGTTAATTCCTTCAATAGATAACTATTTATTTTAAAATTATATTGTATATTAAAATGTAATCGTTTTATGATGAATTCATATAAATTCTGCCCTTAATGAAAAATAATAATAGTATATAATAAATATGAAAAACCGAGTCCTTTTGAACTCGGTCTCGGTCTCGGTCTCGGTCTCGGTCTCGGTCTCGGTCTCGGTCTCGGTCTCATTCTCATGTGCTTTTCGCCAAACTAATAATTACTCAAATGAAATGCTTTATTAGTTACTCAATATAGAAGTTCTAGCAGGAATATTGTCATATATAAATTTAGCATTTACTAAAGCTAACCTTACACATCCGTGAGATACAGCAATTCCAAGAGTATTATCTATAATATAATCTCCATTGTTATCATAAAGCACGGTGTGAAATAAATAGTTGCCACTTATTTGAGTATAATATTTACACCTAGCTCCTCCATCTGCAATAAAGTACCCACCTTTACTTCCCACCGTGAAATTACCTTTAACTGTAGGTGTGCTTGCTTTCCCTGAGGAACAAACCATTGATTTAACAAGATTCCATCTTTTATTGGAACCATTAAATATATTTACCTTTTGGTGAACTGAATCTATCCAAATAAAATAAGCAGTTGAGCTATAATTATTCTTACTGTTTATAAATTCTTCTATCGTCTTGTTTGAAACTGCAGCTTTAGCTATAGATTTTTGTACCGTTGGTAATTTATACATAGTCTCTGGAGTTGGTGTCATATTAAGCTTTTTCAGTGTTAATTCACCTACTATACCATCTTTAAGCATCTTATTTCTCATTTGAAAGTCCATAACTGCATAGTTTGTTAGGTTACTAAAATCTCCGTCTACACAAAGTTTATAACCAAATTTATTAAGTTTTTGTTGTATTTCTTTCACTTTATCGCCCTTATCTCCTTGTTTGAAACTTGTTTGAATCTTTATCTGTTGTACTTTCCCGGGCATAATCTTGATATTTTTATCTTGAATTATCTTACTGCTGTTATTAATGTTATTTTTTACATTTTCTTGTGGTGTAATGTTTGGGTATACTTTTGTAGTAATAGGAGGCAACTTAACAGATGCCCTATCTTTACTCGCTATAGTACAGCCACTTAAAATACTTATAACCATAAAGAGAATACACACTAAGTACCTTTTCTTCATACTAATACCCCATTTATTTAGAAGTATGGAACTGTTCACTTATAGTGTATTCTCTTTTAATTAAAGTGCTACTAAAACAGGTTGCTAAACTTTTGCCTATATAAAAAGTTGGTTACCATTTATTGAATTAATTAATACTTATATGTAATAATTCATAGACATATCCCCTCATATTCATGAAACAAATTACATTATAAAAGTAACATCACTAACGATGTCCTAACTCATATATTCTTGTATATTCTTCAGTATACTCTTCTATAAATTTTCTAATTATCTTCCCACTTGTTACAAATCTAAAGAAATCTCTATCAATTCCATTTTGAGAATAAATAAAACAATTATCAATAAAATCAATTTGTTTTATTAGCTCCCTCCAATGATGCCCATCAAAATTATCTAACTTAAGGCCATTATTATCAGCCATAATATACTCAAATATATAATATTCTTCTGATGATCCGGTTTTATAATATTTTACTATATGTGTACTCTTAGTATCATTTGTAACCAATGGATTAACGGTAATAATTTTATTCCAAACGAGTTTATCTTTATCAGTATCAAATATTTCTTCATTATCAATTAACATAATATCACCCCTATACAATATTATTCCTCAGTAAAGGGTTTTATTACAAAAAATAATATGTATAGCTTAAACATTTTAATTGATAATTTTTACAATCTAATGCATAATTAAAGAAGAAATTTTAGAAAGGGCTTATTTAAGATTCAGTTGCTATTATAGATATTAATCTTAAAAATGGAAATACATTAATGGATTCGAAAGGAGTTATTTATGCTTTTATCATTAAACAATCTTTCAAAGGAATATATAATTGAAAAAAAGAAAAGTTTTAGCGCTCTTAGTGGAGTTAATCTTAATTTTGAAAAGGGAGAATTCGTTTCTATATTAGGCCCTTCAGGCTGTGGAAAATCCACCCTTTTAAATATAATTGCAGGCCTTGACGGGCCAACTTCAGGCGATTTAATTATTGAGGGAAAATCAACTAAAAAGTATAAAAAAAAGGATTGGGATTTATATCGTAAAAATAATATAGGTTTTGTTTTTCAATCCTTTAATTTAATCGAACATTTATCTGCACTTGAAAATGTTGAAATTGTTATGAATTTAATAGGTCTATCAAAAAAGGATCGTATAAAGCGTGCAAAAAACCTACTTAATCAAGTTGGTTTGGAAAAACATATGGACCACAAGCCTGGGGAATTATCTGGAGGTCAAAAACAACGTGTTGCTATTGCTCGTGCACTTGCAAATGATCCAGATATAATACTAGCAGATGAACCAACAGGAGCATTAGACAAAAAAACAGGAATTCAAATTATGCAACTTATTAAAGATGTTGCTCGTGATAAGTTAATAATTATGGTTACTCATAACCGAGAACTGGCATATGAATATTCTAATCGCGTTGTAGCCATTCTAGACGGGAAAATTCAAACGGATGAAAAAATTAATGAAACCGAAACAAATAGTTTGAAATCTGAACTTAAGAAGAAAAATGGAAGTATGTCTTTTGGGGATGCAATGAAATTATCTCTTAGAAATATTAAACAAAAAATGGGACGTATAGTAGTAACAACTATTGCTGGTTCCATTGGAATTGCAGGTATTTTATTAGTTATAGGGCTTAGCAATGGAGCCACTAATTATATAGATCTCCAAACAAATTCTTTTGCTAGTGCTAACATAATCCAAACCTCTATAAAGTTTAAGGATCCAGAGCTTCAAAAGACTGATTATCCAAAAAATATTAGTGCATATGATAGTATTAAGAAAAATTCTGAGGTATTAAAGGTTAGAGAAGACTTAAATATAAAAGATATTACGTCTTTTGAAGTAAATAAGGAAACTTTAAAGGATATTACCTTTAATTCACTAGCTGGTGAAAATTATCATTCAAACATTGACCATGCACTTAAAGGTAGTGTACCAAAGGATAATAAGAATGAATTATTAGTAAATAAAGATATGGCTAAAAAAATTATTGAGAAGTATGGCATGAATCCAGACAAAGATGATTACTCAAAAGCTATTGGTAAAACAATTAAGGTTGTAATTCAAGAGAAAACCACAAATCCAATCACAGGTGATGAAATCTTAGGTAAAAAATACACACAAGATTTCAAAGTTGTAGGAGTCGTGGATGAAATAGCCTTAAGTTCAGCTGCTGTATATTACTCTTATGATGCTGTTAATACTTGGCTTAAAAATGATGGCTATTTTGTAGGCAAAGATAACCGCATGGTAAACGCAGAAGTGGTTATAAAAGATGTTCATAACAATGAAACAGTACTCAATTACATTAATGCTAAGGAAAATGGCGGTATTGGTGGCGATAAAATGACTGAGGTTAAGGGCTTCTACGCAACCTCACAAATTGTTATGGTTAAAACTGCTATTAAGACTTTAATTAATTTGGCTCAAGCAGTTATGATTGTATTTATATCACTAGCTTTAGTAGTTTCAACAATTTTAATAGGGATTGTAATTTTCTCAAGTGTACTTGAACGTAAAAAAGAAATTGGTATTTTAAAAGCTGTAGGAGCAAGAAATAAAGATATTGCTCGTATTTTCAAAGCTGAATCTGCCTTAATTGGTCTTTTTTCAGGAGTCACCGGAGTCATTGTCGCTTTTATAATACAACCACTTGCAAATAGAATAATCAATGATGTATTAAATATTAATGCAGATAATATAGTAAATATCCCACTAACGGGTATTCCCTTTACAGATATTAAAGTTCCCTTTGTAACTATTGCCGGTCTAATTGTTATCAGCATCTTAGTTGCAGTTTTAGCGGGACACTTTCCATCTAAAAGAGCAAC
>JGI24142J45722_1000381_pt1 | contig 25917 bp, 21 predicted proteins | sample BarGraIncu00431A_FD_45722 | JGI IMG/M metagenome (IMG submission 45722) | reverse complement strand
TATTCGTAGGGCACGATGCATCGTGCCCCTACGTAGCCTCCGCTTTTCGTTGGATCAAGAGTTTCGAGCAGTATTCAATCATTTCTCGCCGACGAACAATCCCAATAAAAATCTGTTGATCGTCCACAACAGGCACAAAATTTTGCACAACCGCTCTTGAAATCAAATCCTCCATTTGGGCATCGATCGTTACCGGCATATTCTGAACATGTTGTTCCACTTCGCTCAGAAAAATATCTTCCGTATTTTGAAAGGTTAAACCCGGTGTATTTTTAAGCTTCCACAGCAGATCTCCTTCCGTAATCGTTCCAACATATTCCCCCTCATCGTTAATGAGAGGGACTGCAGAATAACTGTGATACTCCATCCTCTCCAGAGCCTGACGCATCGTTGCATTTTCCTTAAGATAAACGATGCCCTTTTTTGGTATAAGGAAAAAAGCTACATTCATTACAATTACGCTCCATTTTGCAAATTTTTACTTCACCATTTTATTATCCAATTTTCTGTTTCATTTTCTTCAACTGTAAGGCTAATTGAAACATATCTTCTACTGCCCGTACTGTGGAATTACCGGGTAAAGCTACGCTAGCCCTTTTCCGCATTGCTTCAATATCCTCCGGATGGCTTAAACAGCGGTTGAGAAACTGCTCCAATTCCTCTTCTGAACCTACAACATGGCCTGCGCCTATGCGTTGTACAAACTGTGCATTCTCCTCTTCCTGCCCGGGAATTGGCCTAAAGATAACAAGTGGCAACTGCTTCGTTAACGCCTCAGAAACCGTTAAGCCGCCCGCCTTAGTAATAATTAGATCGGAAACTGTCATTAATTCTTCTACGTTGTGAACATACCCAAACCGCACCATAGGATTGCGTGCCTGAGTAATCACTGTGTCCAAAGAGCGATATAGTTTATCATTTTTTCCACAAACAACAATAGACTGAACCGGGACTAGAGAATCCCCAAGTTTTTCGCAGATTCTCTTCGCACTTTTCAGAAGCCCATACGCGCCTCCCATCAGTAAAAAGGTGGGGAGATTGGGATTTAAACCTAGCTTGGAGATAATATGCCCTCGATCTGCATCCTCTTCGAATTTTGGGCTTACCGGGATCCCCGTCACATGAATGCATTGCGCTTTGATTCCCCAGAATTCTAAACTTTCCTTAACCTCTGAACATGCCACAATATAACGATCAACGCCTGGATGGACCCAATGACTGTGAACAGTATAATCCGTTATTACAGTAATCACTGGGACATGAAGAATCTGTTCAAATCTGAGTTGGGCTAGAATGGAAGATACTGTTGGATAAGTACACACAATAAAGTCCGGTTCAAAAACATGAATGTATTTGAGGAAATCGTTTCGTCCCAGTTGGTTCAGGAAGCGTTGACTCATCGATTGAGGTTGCACCTTGGCAGTTTTATAATATAATTTTCCCCAAAGCTTCGGGATATGGTTAATCATCTCACTATAAATGTTTTTAATAATGGCATTAAACCTTTTACTCAGGAAATCGCCGAAATCAAGATGAATAATCTTTGCGGAAGGTTCCTTCATCTGTATTCCTTCAATAACAGCTTCGGCCGCCCGCAAATGTCCGTTTCCAAACGTTGCGGAGAATACAAGAACCTTTAACTGTTTCAAAGACTGGCCCTCCCTCTTTTCAACAACAACTTGCTTTTGACTATCCTTTAGTCAAACAGATTATTAAACTTTCTCTAGGCATTTTGATTATCGAGACATACTTATGACACTCCCTATAGATAATCCAAGAAACTCTTAAGCAACGCCATTAGGCCTCCTAGAACAGACCGTATACTGTCTAGGCTGACAGACTACTACCATCTGCCACAGATTTTTATTCGTTTGTTGTTTAGCGATTTTTGCTTGTCCATTAGCCCAGTTGATAGTTTAATTATACCATAAAATAATAAACAAATGAGTGAAGCTAGGGCTTTACTGCACAAAGTGAAAAAAAAGAAAGACTATAATCAACCGCCTCATTGGGCATTTATATGTTTGGATAACCCGGCGTTCTGGGTTAAAATGATCGTAAGTAATGAATGATGGATGGATGGATGTAAACAAGTGAGCAAAATCATTCTTTAGGCATATGAAAGAAAATAACAAGTCAAAGATGCCTTGGATATTTTCTTGAATGTGCCTTAAACAAAAAATTACACCCCTAGGGTGCATGAAGGGTTGATAGGAAATGGCGCATAAAACAAACGCCGCCCGAATTCTTGATCAGAGCAAGATTTCTTATGACTTAAAAGAGTATATTGTCGATGAATCCGATTTATCTGCAGTTGCCGTCGCCCATAAGGTGGGCTTACCCATCGAACAAGTTTATAAAACCTTGGTTGCCCGTGGCGACAAAACTGGAGTAATCGTCGCTTGTATTCAGGGAAATCATGAACTCCATCTCAAAGGATTAGCTACGCTTAGCGGAAATAAGAAAGTTGAGGTTGTTTCCCTTAAAGAGGTCCAACCTCTAACTGGTTATTTACGGGGTGGCGTTTCTCCTATTGGAATGAAGAAAAACTATCCTATCTTTATTGACTCGGACATAGTAAGCCATGAAAAGGTTGCTGTTAGCGCCGGGTTACGTGGGCTTCAACTTTTCCTAAGCCCCGTAGACTTGATTTCAGTGACCCATGCCCAATTAGGCACGATATCTACTATCTTTAACTCATGATCTATCAAAGCAGACGGGAGACAAGGGGACGGTTCTGCTTTGAGACAGGTACCTTAGAGGCGAGAGACTTCTTGCCGCACGTGGTTAAAAAACTCGCCGTGCCCCTACATAAACGGATTTCCAATACGGTCCAATCACGTAGACCGTAACCCCTTTGGACGTCGAAGCATTAATGAATTGTCCCGCGCCGAGATAAATTCCGACGTGATTTACAACACCGTCACCGGTAAAAGAGAAAAAAATCAAGTCTCCGGGTTGAAGGTCTTCAAAAGAAACCTTGGTCCCGACAGTATATTGGTCAATTGAAATCCGAGGCAATACAACCCCGTTATACCCAAATACATAAGAAACAAAGCCAGAGCAATCGAAACCGGTTGCAGGTATACATCCACCCCATTGATACTGAACACCAAGATATTTTTTTGCTGTGGCGAGCACGGAATCTAATTTCTTCTGACGCTGTATTCCTAAATAAGCCTGATTGAGCGATTTTACTGTCAAGGGTCCAACTATCCCATCACCCACTAAACTATGGGTTAGCTGAAAACTTATCACGCCTTGTTTGGTGGTACTCCCAAAGATGCCATCCACTTTTCCGACCTTAAACCCCAAATCATTGAGTTTTGTTTGTAGCTCTACGACATCCGCTCCTGTGGAACCTACCTTAAGTAATAGATTCCCCAGCGATGCCTGGACAGGCGTTGACAATGACATTGAAAAAATTATTAATAGTAGCATCAGGATTAGTTTGTTTCTCATTCTTCTGTCCCATCCCCTCATTATTAACATCTTGCAGGTACGAAATCCTTGAAAGAAACTGCAAAACTGATTATTATAAATATCGTCAAACTAAGAAAAAGTCTCCATGTATAAAATGTTACATCTCTTCAATGACCTTACAACTCTTCAATGGCCTCCCATATGCCGTTTTAATCTATAAATAAAAGTAGAGACCAAGATAATCTTGGCCTCTACTCTTATTTATAAATCATAATACATTTTAAACTAAGAAAGAGTTAACTCTTTCACTACTGAGCCTCGAAGCTTCTGTCTATCAAGGCCAATGGAGCTATCGCTTAGGTGATTCGAAGGAATTCTTTAAAGATACAATCCGGTTAAATATAAGATCCGTTGAAGAGAACGGATCGACGTTAAAGTATCCATGTCTGAAGAATTGAAATTTTGCTTGGGCCTGTGCCCCTTTTATATTCGGTTCTACAAAACCATGCAGGACTTCTAAGGACTTGGGATTAATATGCTCCAAAAAGGACTCTCCATCCTCTAAATCTTGATCCAAAATTAAAGCTTCATATAGCCTGAACTCCGCGGGAATGGCTTGCTTGGCATCAACCCAGTGTATTGTCCCTTTGACCTTTCTCCCCGTGAAGCCTGACCCGCTTTTAGTTTCTGGATCATACGTACAGTGCAGTTCAACAACATTTCCAGACTCATCTTTAACCGTATCATTACATTTAATAAAATAGGCATTTTTCAAGCGGACTTCATTTCCTGGAAACATCCTATGATACTTGGCCGGCGGATTCTCCGTAAAGTCATCTTGTTCAATATATACTTCGCGAGAAAAGGGAATTTGGCGAGTACCCATTTCCAGATTTTCCGGATTGATTTCGGCTTCCAGCATTTCCGCCTGGTCTTCTGGATAGTTCGTAATAACTACCTTTAGGGGCTTTAATACAGCCATCGTTCTCGGTGCTTTAAGTTTCAAGTCTTCGCGAATAAAATGTTCGAGCATCTTGGTATCGACAACACTGTCCGCTTTAGCCACTCCGATTTCGCGAGCGAAGTTGCGAATGGCCTCTGCTGTATACCCTCTTCGCCGCAGTCCAGAGATGGTAGGCATCCGAGGATCATCCCAACCGTCAACAACTTTATCATCCACTAGTTGCTTAAGCTTCCGCTTGCTCATTACCGTATTCGTGATATTTAAGCGTGCAAACTCATATTGATGGGGTTGATTCTCCATCTCGCATTCCCGAACGACCCAATCATACAAGGGACGATGATCCTCAAACTCCAACGTACAGATCGAATGTGTGACTCCTTCAATAGCGTCTTCCAACGGATGCGCAAAATCATACATCGGATAGATACACCATTTATCTCCCGTATTGTGGTGAGTCGCATGGGCAATTCGATAAAGAACAGGATCCCGCATATTTATGTTTGGCGAAGACATGTCAATTTTAGCCCGCAATACCTTCTCCCCATCTTTAAATTCTCCTTTGCGCATGCGCTCAAACAACTCGAGGTTTTCCTCAACTGTCCGATCACGGTAAGGGCTTCCTTGGCCCACCTCTGTTAGCGATCCGCGCATTTGTCGAATTTCCTCTGCTGTAGAATCACAAGCGTAGGCTTTACCTTTCTTAATCAGCAATACTGCTCGCTTGTACATTTCCTCAAAATAATCTGAGGCAAAAAACAATTCGTCCCATTCATACCCTAACCACAGCACATCTTCCTTGATGGATTCTACATATTCCGTATCTTCTTTAGTTGGATTCGTGTCATCAAAGCGCAAATGGGTCTTGCCCTTGAATTCATCTGCCAATTCAAAATTCAAAATAATGGATTTAGCATGTCCTATATGTAAATAGCCGTTGGGCTCCGGTGGGAACCGTGTGATAATATGATCGACCTTAGCTGATTTTAGGTCTTCGATGATAATGTTCCGGAGGAAATTTGATGTAGACTTATTTTCCATCAGTTACCAACCTTTCTCGCAAATATCTTCCAATTTTACTCTTGCCCTAAATAATACTGCATACTTGAAGAGAGTTCAACTTTCCCCTGTACTAGGGGCACGATGCTTCGTGCCCTCGTGGTGGCACAGACACAATTAATCCAAGATAAGGTACGATGCCTCTTGTCCCTACTGATGTAAAAGAAGGGAGGCAGCGCCTCCCTTTTACATACTGAAAAGCCAGTTCATAACTTGATTGTTTATTGGGACTTGATTTCTGCAAGCGTTACTGAAACGTCCTGTGTCTTATTATTACGGAAAATCGTGACGGTAACCTTGTCACCCGGGTTATACTTGAACAATTCATGAGTTAACTCTAGCGAGCTCTTAATTTCCTTGCTATTAATTTTCGTCAAAACGTCCCCCGCAAGGATACCAGCGCGTTCAGCAGGGCCTCCGAGCGTGACCTTAGAAACATAAGCCCCAGCTGGCCATCCTTTTTGACTGGCATACTCAGCCGTATACCGGGGATCTATCTGAACATTGAGCCCGGGATGGCTAGCATACCCTTTTTCGATTAGTTGTTTAATCGTCGGTAACGCATCTGAAATCGGGATAGCAAAGCCCATTCCCTCAAAGCCTGCTTCCTGATTCTTAGCAGAATTAATCCCGATAACTTGTCCCTGATAGTTTACAAGTGGGCCACCGCTATTTCCTGGGTTAATGGCGGCATCGGTCTGGATGAGATTAAAACTTGCTTCCCCCGGAATGTCTAAGATTCGGTTCGTTGCCGAAACAACACCGGTGGTCACAGAGCGCGCAAATTCTTGTCCCCCAGGATTTCCGATCGCAACCACCGGTTCACCCACTTGAAGTTTTGTCGAGTCCCCCTGTTGGGTGGCTGTTAAGTTTTTTGTATCTGCAATCTGAACAACCGCTAAATCCGTACGATCGTCAGCCCCCACTAATTTTGCCGTAATATTTCGGCCATCAGCCAGGCTCACAACGATCTTTTCTGCTCCTGTAACCACATGATTGTTCGTAACTATGTAGCCATGCACTGAATCAATGATAAAACCAGAGCCACTTCCGACTTCGGCAGGACCGCCCCCACCGAATAAGGTCCCTTTAGACTGAAAATTGGCAATCCCGACAACTGCCGGCCCTGTTGCTTTGGCAATCTGAGCGACCGGGAAATTAGTGACCCCATCGGTTTTAATAGTAGGGGTTGTTGTCCCACCATTTAAGACCACTGGACTATTAGACGCTGGTTGTTTATTTCCGTAGATAGAAGGAATTAGCGCCACTGCCATGACCCCGCCTAGTAAAGCGCTTATTAAGGCAACGACAATAGTTGAAAAGAAGCGGGGCCTCCTCTTTGAGTAATCATCCCTATCGTTATAATAATTCATTGCTTTCCCTCCCACTACCTATTGTTCCCTTAAAATAATAAGTTCATGCGGTGTATGCCGCGGAGCAACCTGTACCTGCACATCTGGGCACTTTTCAGATATATTCAGTTCTTCCAGAATACGCAGAACCGTAGACAGCGCAATTTCAGGCGTATTATTCTCTTTACTCAGATGGGCTAACACGACTCGTTGGGTATTCTCCTCGATCCATTCCGAAAGCCCTTCAGCCAACTGCGTATTTTCAAGATGCCCGAAGTTTCCGCTGATCCTTTTCTTCAGATACGGTGGATATGAGCCCAGTCTTAGCCGTTCCTCATCATAGTTAGCCTCAACAATAAAGCCGTCACACCCCTTCAAATGCTGATGCATTTTTTCAGTGATTCTTCCACTATCGGTGGCAATTCCAATCGCCAAATTCCCCTTATTTTTCCGTTTCGGCCGCGAGACCTTCACTCCATAACTCTCCCGACTATCGTGAGACGTTGGGTAAAGCAAGACATCTAGCCCTGCGCATGAGAATGAATCTTGAACGTCAATATGCAGGTCTTCTGTGATCTTCCCCAAGGAAGGACTCATCGCCTCCCACAACCCAATAGTGGCATAGATCGGTATCTTCAATTTACGGGCGAGCACACCCACTCCACGGATATGATCTACATGTTCATGGGTAACCACAATTCCTTCAATTTCTGAGTACGGTATGTTTAATTGCGAGAGATTATATAATAAACTCTTACCACTAATCCCACAATCAATGAGCAGATGCCTCTTACCTTCTCCCACGAGGATCGCGTTCCCCGAACTCCCGCTCGCCAGTGTTGTAAAATGCATTTTGTACCCTTACTTTCCTCCGTTTTTCAAGGCAGGGTTTGGATTCGAAGAACCGTTCGCCGCTGGATTAGTCTTGAGCATACTTTGAGCTTGACTAATCATAGCTTGGATCTGCTCTTTATCTGTACTATTTTGGGCCAAAGGAAGAGCTTTTTGCCACTGCGTAAGAGCTCCAGCCCAATCTTGCTTTGCTTCAGAAAGGAAAATCCCATAGTTGATCAAGGCATTAATAAAATCTGGTTTGATGGCTAACGCCTCATTAAAGCTTTTTTCGGCTAGATCGTTATCCCCACTTTTAAAGGCAGCAGTTGCCATATCGACCATAACATTGGGATCTTTATTTGTCTTTAATACATTCTGATAAGCTTCAACCGCCTTTTTAAAGTGCGCTTGGGCCTCAGTAGGCGCCAAACTTCCGGCCGCCATGCCCGCATTATAATATTCATTTCCCAAGGCTGTTTGCAACGGCACATTCCCAGGATCTACCTTGGCCTGCTTAACCATCGCTTCAATGCGCGCTTTCATGGCTTGGTAATCTGCAACAGGGTCGGTAGCCTTCGTCGAAGTATTCGTGTTGGCAGGGGGCACACTACTGCCGCTAAAAAACATTGATCCTCCCGACGCAACCATAGCTATAATAATTAGAACAACAAGTACCCATGCGAAAAAACGGTGCTCTTTTACCAACAACCAGCTCTCCTCCTCAACCATTTAATTCCATGTATCATTATAACATACCTTCTCCAACCATCAATCTCCAATTATCTAACAGCGGACCGCTGCGGTAGCTCCCGTTGTGAAAACGTAATTTTGTTGAATCTCTTTGATTTTCACATAAAGCGCAACTTCTAACCGTTTTTTCTGAAGCTCACACCCTAAAGTATAAACCTCTGTTAGTTTTTGGGTCGAGGCCACGTTAGCCGCATGACATCCACCGCTACAGGCAAAGCGCGCCCAACATTCCTGGCAAGTCGATTTGGCATAGACATTTGCCGAGCGAAAGTCCTTAACCACCTCAGCCTTAAGTTGATGAGGGTTCTCGTCATAAAGCGAGCCCAGTTTATAGGCTTCTTGCCCTACAAATTGATGGCATGGATACAGGTCTCCCTCTGGAGAAATCGCCACATACTCATGACCTGCTCCGCAGCCAGAAAGCCGTTTAATCAAGCATGGCCCCTGATCCAACGCGACGTTGAAATGGAAAAAGTTGAAATCTCGATCCTGCGCACGACGAGCTAATAGTTCCTCACCGAGGCGATCATATGCTTCTCGAATTTTATCCAAATCGCCTTCTTGGAAGGCATAAGCGTCCTTTGGACCTGCGACAACTGGTTCCATCGAAATCTGTTTGATCCCTAAGTCCGCCATGTGCAAAACATCGCGATCAAAATCTAAATTGAAATGAGTATACGTCCCCCGGACATAATAGTAAGTCCCTACCGCATAAGGTGAGCTCTCCGACCGTTTAGTTGCAAATTGTTTAATGAGAGGGGTAACTTTTGCGTAACTTCCCTGACCATTCGCATAGGGCCGCATCCTATCGTGTACTTCTGGACGCCCATCTAGGCTCAAGACGACACTAATTTCTTCTTGTTCAAGATAATTTTGAATTTCCTCATTAAGTAGCACTCCATTTGTGGTTAGCGTAAATTTGATCGTTTTACTCAGAGCTGCCCCTGCTTTTCTGCCGTATTCGACCAGGGCCTTTACCACGCCAAAATTAAGCAATGGTTCCCCGCCGAAGAAGTCGACTTCGCAATGATCCCTATGCCCTGATGACTCTAAAACAAAGTCGATGCCCTTTTTCCCTGTCTCTAAATTCATGAGCGTTCTGCTGCCACCAAAGGCTCCTGTCCCAGCAAAACAATACTCACAGCGCAAATTACAGTCATGCGCCACATGGAGGCAGATCGCTTTGACGATTGGATTTTCTGGATAGTTCAGTGTTATTACCTCTGTCTCCTCCGAAAAAAGAGTCCCTTCCTGGCGAAGTTCTTTCATTTCCGCCAAGATTTCCCCAAGGTCTTCTTCCGAAAGAGCTGCTTTCCCAGCTTGTCCAATAAACTGGTTAATCCCTTCCGAAGTAATATTTTCCTCTCCCTCTTGTAAATCCTCGATAGCCTTAAGTACATCAAACGTCTTCTCATCCAGCAAATGCAAAGAACCTGAATTGACGTCATGTGCTATGAACAGATCTCCTTGACGATAACAATGAATATTTTTCTTGATGCGATATCCCTTAAGATTTAATACGTTAAACAATTTAAACCCGCTCTCTTTCTTGCCTCACATTATATAGGAAACTTACTTTCATGAAGTTCCAGACTTTATGAAAGTTAAGTTAAGTTAAGTTGAACTGAATCAAACAGAAACAGAACCCAGCCCGTATGCAGGGTGGGTTCTGAAATTCCAGGTTTCAATTAAGCCAACGCGCTTATTTAACACACACTTGGTTACCAACCGTGCACGATGTCTTACAGGCAGACTGACATGAAGTCTGACATTGTCCACAGCCTCCGGTTTTAACCGTGGCACTTAGGTTTGCTTTCACAATGGTCTGAATGTGTTTGGACATTCAAAGACCCTCCTCTCGAGACTTATAGCATTTAATCCATTATAGATTATAACACAAAGAGCATCAAAAAGGAAAAGCATAGTTCCTATAAATGCCACACGCCTAGCCACCTCGAGGAATTGAGAGAAATATGGCTATAATAATATGTAATCCGCTGATTTCTGAATTATTAGCAAAATTCTTGACATATTTGTTCAATGAAGCATATAATAAATTGTACTTATATTTATTTTCTCTGTTAGGTGAGGCTCCTGCATAAACATAGGCCACTGCCCAGAAATGTCGAGAGACGCCAACGGGTAGAACAGGTACTACCGGCATAAGGTTTTACTTAATGTGGCTGAGCAAACTCTACGCTATGCAGTGCTAAAGCTCAACGAGTAGGGAGGTCCTAAACAATTGCGTACAAGACCTTCTATTTTGTAATAGAGGTCTTTTTCTTTTACAAACCCATTATGTTCTACCTTTATGGATAATTTAAGGAGGTGGTTTTATGGACGCTGGACCTTATCATTTGTGCAATTCTATTTTTTCTCATCCTTGGCGCAGTCATTTTGACTCTAGGTGCCAAGCTCCATCACTCAAAGGAGGGAAATAAATGAATGAACTAAAGATTTTAGGGGAATTTTATTTCAGTCAGTTGTCAAAAAAGCCGATTTGGGATGCCAAAGGACATCGGGTTGGCAGATTGCTCGATATGACCATGCGCTGGGACAGTATTTCTCCGCATGTCACCGGCATTCAGTATGCCAAAGGGGTTCATGCCTTAATTCCGATTGAATGGGTCGTTTCCTGGGATGCAGACGGGCTGCACCTCAATACCTCTTTCGACCCCTTATTAACGTGTCCGATGCATGAAGATGAAACGCTTATTGGCAAATGGCTGTTAGATAAACAGATTATTGATTTAGAAGGCTCTAAACTGGTACGAGTGAACGACATCGCCTTATCCTTAGTCTCCCATGATGATCATCAATACCTTGTATTGGTTGCTGTTGATATTGGTGTTCGTGGTTTATTCCGCCGCTTGGGCGTTGAGTTCTTATTGAGCCGTATCGCTAATAACTTCGTGGGTTGCCAATATATTAAACCTCTGGAAAATCGTACATCGGCCCTCCAACTCACTAGGGAAAAAGAGCAACTCCGCCAACTTCATCCGGCCGACATCGCTGATATTATCGAAACTATGGACTATAAACAACGGGCTAATTTCTTAGATGCGCTTGATTCTCAACAGGCGATCGACGCCTTAACTGAGATGGAATTAGACGCCCAAGTAGAAATGATTAATCAGATGGAGGAGGGCCGCGCGTCGGATATCCTCGAAGAAATGCCCCCTGACGAGGCTGCTGATATTCTAGGCGAGTTGTCCTTGGAGAAGTCCGAAGAATTGCTGCGTTTAATGGAATCGGATGACGCCGAAGAAGTTCGAGAATTAATGCAATATGAGGAAGACACTGCCGGTTCGCTTATGACCACTGAATATATTGGGTTACCGTTCTGGCTTACCGCTGAACAAGCCATTGACGAATTAAGACGGTTAGCGCCTGAGGCTGAGACCATCTATTATCTCTATGTGGTCGATGAACAAGAAACGCTCGAAGGTGTACTTTCGCTACGCCAGCTAATCATAGCTTCTCCAGAAACTCAGCTAAAAGACTTAATGCATACGAAGATCGTAAAAATTTCCCCGTATGATGATCACGAAAAAGTGGCCGACATCATCCACAAATATGGTTTCCTTGCAGCTCCCGTTGTCAATGATCAAGGTCAACTCTTGGGGATCATCACTGTAGACGACGTTTTAGAATTATTAATGCCCGACCGCCCTCGGGGAGAAATCCTTTCGCGGCTGACCGCCCGCCATCATCAGTCCAAAGGAGGGCACATCGAATGAATGTAAAAGTACGTTTTGCCCTATTCTTTGCCGTTATGGGCCCGGGAATCGTCACAGCCTTTGCTGATAATGATGCTGGAGGGATTGCCACTTATGCTGCTGCAGGTGCTAGATACGGCTATTCCCTGATCTTTACCATGCTTATCAGCACAATACTTTTGGCCATCGCTCAAGAAATATCCGCGCGTACAGGTGCTGTAACCGGTCGAGGACTGTCTGATTTAATTCGGGAAAATTACGGTGTCAAATGGACGTTCTTTGCCATGAGTGTCCTCCTGATTGCTAATCTAGGGACCACCGCTTCCGAATTTTCCGGGATTGCTACAAGCTTTGAAATTTTTGGGGTGAGTAAGTATCTCTCCGTTCCAGCAATGGCCTTCATTATCTGGTGGCTGGTCATTAAGACAGATTACGGAAAGCTAGAGAAAATCCTCCTACTTCTCTGTTTGACATTTTTCAGTTATGTTATCTCCGGGATTATGGTCCATCCGCCCTGGCCCCAAGTCTTCGTCGAATCCGTTACCCCTAATTTTTCTGGAACCCCTGCTTTTTTACTGATGGCGATTGGGGTGATCGGAACGACTATTACACCTTGGGGACAGTTTTATGTCCAGTCTTCCGTAGTAGATAAAGGAATTACGGCAAAAGATTACCGTTATACTCGCTGGGATGTGTTGATCGGGACATTTTTCACTGGATTCATTGCCTTCTTTATTATTGTGGCCACTGCAGCGACGCTCTACGTCAACAAAATCCCGATTGAAACGGCAAAGGATGTTGCCTTGGCGTTAAAGCCGTTAGCCGGTGAATATGCCACGTTCCTGTTTGCCTTCGGTTTACTCGGTGCCTCCATGCTGGCTGCGTTTGTACTTCCCTTAAGTACCGCCTATGCCGTCTGCGAAGCGTTCGGTTTTGAACATGGAATTAGCAAATCTCGTAAAGAAGCACCCGTATTCTTTGGACTCTATACCGTGCTCATTGTTTTGGGTGCAGCTATCGTCTTGTGGCCTAATTTATCCTTATATCACGTTATGTTGACCACTCAGGTTGTCAATGGAATTCTTTTGCCCCCCATACTTATCTTTATGGTACTAATCGCCAGCAAGAAAAGCATTATGGGTGAGTATGTAAATACGAAATTTTTCAACATAGTCGCCTGGGCGTTTACGTTCGTCTTAGTCTCTCTTACCCTACTCTTGCTATTATCCACCTTGTTCCCTGAACTGGTAAGTAGCATTTTCGGATTTTTGGGGTTTTAGTTCAGAACTTATCTCTCTGTCTTAGATACAAGTCAACTCAACTCACTGCTCTTGGGAATTTCTTGTTAAAATGATAGATTTTCGAATTTTATGATATACTATTACTAATGCCGCCTTAATGCTGGACTAGCCTGCAAATATAGCAGTGATAGACAAATGGCTTTATAGGCATAATAGAAGGAGTGAATTCTCATGGAAGAAACTATATTAAACGCAGTTGAGAGAACTATGCAACCTAAGCAATGTAGAGAGGCTGGCTTTACACCCGGCGTGCTTTATGGCGATAGTGTTACAAATGCAATTACCGTTCAGTTTGATTCGGCTGCTCTGAAAAAAGTTATTGCTGTACATGGGGCGAATGCCAAAGTATGGGTCAATCATGGTGGTGCCAAGAAATTCGGATTTATTAAGGAAGTCCAAAAACATCCTGTTTCGGCAAAAGTCATCCATATAGATGTATTCCTTATCTCTCAAGATCACGAGGTAAAAATGCAGATTCCTATCACGTTTGAAGGCCGGGATAATTTGGATGGGGTACTGCTTCAAATTCATAAATCCGAAGTAGAAGTATTGGGAAAACCAGCCTTAATGCCTGAATCACTCGTTGTTGACGTATCCGCAATGGTGCTGGGTGATACAATTACTTCCAAGAATTTCACTTTAGACAAACAGATTAAAATTACCGATAGCGAAGACGAAGTCTATGGCGCTATAACGCCTCTTAGAGAATTAGAACCGGAACCAGAAACCGTAGTTGCAGTAGAACCGGAAACTGCAGTTGAAGCGGCGGCTGAATAGGAAATAATTAATCGGTCAATCTATGCTTCCAGAAAGTATATAACATTCGGTTATACTTTCTGACTAGTACAGTAAAGGCTGCCCCCAAAAGGGGCAGTCTTTAACTATGCGTACTCAATCTCGTTAGAAACGGGCCTCGACCTATGTCAAAAACTTTCATTTTAGATAATTCTCCCTTTAGCATTCTACACGTTTCCTGAAAATTCCTACAAAATTAACAATTATTACATGCATAGCAAATAGACAGTGCGTAAAATACGTCTGGCAGGAACACCCCTAAATATTCATTTTTTCGAAATATTAACAACGCTCTCTCAAGTTTTTAAAACGTGGGAGGGCGTTGTTCTCATCTAACTCCCGATAATTTGCTATGGATATGAAGAAGTTGGGTTGCACCAGTCAGATCAGGAAGGATACAAGTATAGGAATGGAGAATAGACCATAAATAGGAATAAATGGAGTTCATGTGGACTGAGTGGTTGAACTGATTCTCTTTACACCCTGCGGGAACAGAAATCATCCCTGCTAGTCAAAGACGATAGGAGAGATTCACTACATGAAAATAGTAAAAAACGTCTTAGCTACCTTAGCTATTACGGGTATGACTCTAACAATGGCTCCGTTTAATGCCTTTGCAGACGGGGTAACGACTGCACGACTTTTCGGTTCGGACAGAATTGGGACTGCAGTTGCAGTAGCAGATGCTGGCTGGGCAACCGCTTACACGGCCATTTTGGCTTCATCTGACGATGCAGATTTGATAGATGTATTATTAGCTGCACCCTTAGCAGGTAAAACAGCTCCCATATTGTTAACGGACAACAATACCCTGTCGTCTGCTACTCAAGCTGAATTAATCAAACTTGGTGTAACGAATGTCTATGTGGTTGGATCTATTAGTCAATTAGTTATTGATCAAGTCAACGAGATAAACGGTGTAAATACGACAGTACTAGAAGGTGCAGATAGAATTGCAACAGCGACTGAAATTTCCACTAAATTAATTAATCCTCAAGGTACTTTCGTAGTAGGTTATGGGGCTTTAGCTGATGCATTATCAATAGCTTCTTACGCTGCTGCCAACAACTACTCAATCTTAGTGGCTAACCCTGATGGAACTCTACCAGCTTCAGAGTCTGCCTACAAAGGTTCCACTGTCTATATCATTGGTGGACCGACCCTCGTTGCCGACATCCCCGGTGCTACCCGCCTTTTCGGTGCCGATCAATTCGCTACGAATCAAGCAGTACTCCAAGCCTTAACGTATAAATATGATCATATCTATGTTGCTAACGGCACAGGCACCCACTTGGTTGACTCTCTGGTTGCATCATCTCTTGCAGCTAAGTCAAATTCTCCCATAGTTCTTAGTGACATTTCTGGATTCTATGCTACTACTACTAGTCTTCAAAGCAAGCTTGCTTCAACGTTAGTAGTAACTGCTCTTGGCGGTCACACCCTAGTTTCTGATGCCAATGTTGCGGAAGTAACAGGGACTATACTTCCTTCCACAGTCTGGCCCGGAATGTGGCCCGGTACCAGCGTAGCTGATAATGTGACCCCAGCGGTGACTGAAGTAACAGGAGTAAGTCTTAATTATCCTACATTATCTCTAACACCCGGTGGTGCCACTGGTCCACTAGTTGCTACAGTATTCCCTGCCAATGCTACAAATCAGGCAGTCACTTGGACAACAAATAATGCGGCTGTAGCTACTGTCGTAAACGGAGTTGTGACTCCAGTAGGTGTAGGAACCGCAATTATTTCAGCAACGACAGAAGATGGTGCCAAAGTGGCTACTAGCACCGTTACAATAACAACTGTGACAAGTGGAAGTCTTGGCGTAGCCTCTGATCTGAGCGGATTCAACCAATACTATCCATTGCTAGCGGGCAATGCAGCTCCTGCAGCAACTCTTACAGTGGCCGGATCTGCTACAGCATTAACTACCAGTTCTGATCCTGCAAAAATAACTACAATTTATGATCCTACAATGAATGCTAGTTTTGTAGTAGCTCCATTCAACTCATACCCAGCTCTGAGTGCTGTTCCTAGCCAAGGGTTGACCATGAACATGAGCTCAGATAAGCATGGAGTAATTACAAATGTTGATGGCTACACGCTTGCTTCGAATCCTACTAATGTAACCGTCAAGCTGAATAGTACTGGCGAAGTTAGTGTGAACAATGTTCAACTTTGGAAAGCTCAGTCAGGTTATAAGGTTGTTGGCTATATGCCTGGTTCGATAAGTGGTTCTGCTACACTAATCGAAGAGAATCTTTCGACACCTATTAACTTTATCGGAGTCGAAATACCTGTCGTCGGCTCTTCGGGGACACAAGTTGCTGCTTGGACCTTGCCTTCAACTAGTCTGCCGGGTAACTTTGAAGAATTTCTCGGCTTTAATGTGAATTCTAAAGGTCAATTGCAGCCTATTGTGGCCAGTTACTTCGCGAACCATAATAGACTGGCTCCTTATTCAACAAGTGTCTCCACCTTAGCTGCTGGTGTGTTTACACCTATCGAGGTTGTTCAAGTGTATGCTAGTGACATGGGCTCAGAAGTTGCAGTCATTACGATTAGCAACTTGCTTAATAGCAAAACGGCAACGGTAAAAACAAAATTCTCTTCAACGGGGACTGGTATGTCGCTTATAACAACGAATCCGTACAGCGTTAACGAAGTCCTGGGTGGCTCGCAGAATATTACCTTCATTAAGCATGATCAATACGGCAATCCGCTTGCTAAGCAAACCATATACCTTGAAACAGGGATTCCGGGCTTGTGGATTACTCAGGTTAACGGCAAAACCATTACTGGAAGTGTTAACATGGGAACAACCTCTTCACCATCAATGCAGAATGTTAATACACCAGTTCCACTCTTCAATCTTGGGGCCTTGGCTAGTGCTCCCGCCTACTCAAGTGTGTCAGTTACAGGATTAACTGCTTCTGACCTGAATGACAACACTTTCCCAATCGTTGTCTTGACAACAGGCGACGATGGTACAGTGTCTATCACTTTGGCGGATGGCAACGTAACCTATGTTGCTGATACCGGCTCAACTACTTTGAAAAACAGCTATATAGTCGACCCTGGAACAGCGATCAGCCAACAAAGCTTTAGTTTATTCTCTAATTCAGCTCTAACGCCGGTGGGGTTTTTTCAATTAAACTGGGACAGCCCGAAGGCATCTGGAATAGAAATCATAAGCCTTAATCAAACTACATTATCTCTGACAGTCGGTGGAGCTCCTGCTATACTAGTTGCTACCGTAGTACCCAGCATTGCAGCAAACCAAGTCGTCACATGGGCAAGTAGTAATACAAATGTAACTATAGCTACTAATGGAGTAGTGACCCCGGTAAGTGCAGGAACAGCGACCATTACGGCAACTACACGAGATGGTAGTAAGATCACTACTTGCACTGTGACAGTAGCTGCACCTTAGACGAGTTGATATATGGCAACTTAACCTTGGATAAAGACCCATTTAGTATATAGTGCAATTGGTGCTAATATGGGGCTTCATTGTTTTGAAATATTAACAACGCTCTCTCAAGTTTTTAAAACGTCATCTGTTGAAGAGGCAGTATTCGGTATCTCCCAAATTGAAGTAGGTAATTTCAATCAGTTTCTTGTAAATCTTTGTATTTGTTCCTCATTACAGGAGATTAAATTAGAACGAACGGTTTACTGCAAATAAAGTCAAGGAGAATAAATAACGAACTCATAATCACAACGGAGCTTATGTTGCTGACAGTCGGGACGTTGCTGTAATGGTGGGCAGGGGTCACAAAGAGTTGCGGAAGGCTATCCGTCAATACTGTAGCTATTTAGGAGAGAGCAATATTCCCCTCTCCGATTTCTTCATTGAAAGCACTTACCTTTCCGGGCAGAATAAAGAGTTACCATGCTACCTCATCACGAAGCAATGTTGTGAAATGGTTGCCAATAAACTCACAGGCAAAAAGAGTGTATTGTTCACAGCAACCTACGTCAATAAATTAACGGAATGGAAAGTGCCGAGCAACAGATTTTCTCCCACTCTTTTCTTTTTTATCGATCCTCGTTACCAAATTGGCTGGTTTACCCAGAAAGCATCAGAAATGCATTTACTCAGATCTCCTGGACGGCTACTATCCAATACTCCTGCCTCGGAATGTTTAGCGGAAATAAATTCATCGTCAAGATTTTAACTACTTAGGAAGACCAAGAACTTGGACTGGAACGCTTGAATTATTTATTGTTCCGTTTCCAAGTTGTCCAGAGTTATTGAGGCCCCAAGCCCAAACTTTGCCAGAGTTGTCCAGAGCGTAACAGTTTATGTTATTTCCAGCAATTCCGACGATATTAGATATATTTGAAACTTGGACAGGGGTCGATTTTTTGGTTACCGTCCCGTCGTTACCGAATACATTATCGGTTCCATCTCCCCAGGCCAAAACATGACCTGAGCTGTCAAGGGCGTAACCGGAATTATAACTATTACCTCCCCGCCCGACAATTGCGACAATATTAGAGAAGTTTGAGACATTGACAGGTGTGATTTTGATCCCGTCTCCAGCCTGCCAACCTGTAAATTCCCAAGCCCAAACTTGGCCAGAACTATCAAGGGCGTACCAAAGCTGGTCGGCAGATTTAATACCCCAAGCGTTGCCGTTACTTGCGTGCCAAATTCCTTTATCCCCAAACCCCTCATATGCAATGGCTACAATATTTTTAAGATTTGATAGTTGAACAGGTGCCTGAATACTTAATTTTAATAAACCTGACGCATCGATACCACTGCCGAAAGGACCCCAAGCCCAAACCACGCCGGAACTGGAGAAGGCAAAGACCTCTCCCCCTTGTGCATCAGCAGAAATAGAACCAATGTCCGTGAGAGTGGAGATTTGAATGGGGATGTCTGATGACGTAGGTCCATCCTGATTGCCAAGCTGTCCTCCTGACCCTTGTCCCCAAGCCCAGACATGACCAGAACTATCCAGAGCATAACCGGTTGATACTCCGGCCGCTATAGAAACAATGCTAGAAAGTTTTGAGACTTCTACTGGAACAGTTGAACCATAAAAATTTTGAAATACATTTCCAGTAGCCATCATATCGTTGCCAAGTTGACCATAAGTTCCATCTCCCCAGGCCCACACATGCCCGCCGTTGTCGAGAGCGTAACAAGTATTTCCTCCAGCAGCAATAGAAACAATATTCGAGAGGTTTGGGACTTCAACAGGGACAGATGAGCCATAAACAGGATTCACGGTATCTGAGGGATTTAATTGAGTACCCTTTGTTCCAATGCCAAGTTCATCACGGGCTCCGTCTCCCCAAGCCCAGACATGACCACTGGAATCCAGATAGTAAGCAGTATCACCCCCCGAAGCAATTCTAGAAGGACCAGCTTTTTGTTGCTTTTCCATTACAGCAGTATTATCGGTATCCGTTGCCTCTTGTGGAGTGTTTATATTGGTTACGCTTGAAGAAATATTACTAACCTGGTGCATAGGTTCATCCGAGACGTTATTGTTGTAAGCTTCGGCAATAGCCACAGATGTTTGTCCGGCTAGGCGAGATGTTGTGTCTGCTCCAATGACCGTTTCTGCTGACACTGGTACTACTGTCCCGAATAAAACCAGCATAGTTGCTAGAACTACACTCAGTAGTTTATTCATAATCCTTTCTTTCCCCCCGTCTATTCTAGCAAGGTACTCAACATCCTCTTGAGTCAGACTAAAAGAAACTTTCTATACTCTTCCTAAATATTCCTGCTGAATTGACAAATATTACATCCATAACAAAATGGCAGAGCGTAAAATACGTCTGGCAGGAACACCCACTAAATACACATTGTTTCGAAATATAAACAACGCCCTCTCAAGTTTTTAAAAAATGCGGGAGAGCGTTTTTCTCATCTAATTCCAGATAATTTGCTAGGGATTTGAAGAAGATGTGTTGAACCAATCAGATCAGGAAGGATACAAGTATGGGTATGGAGAATAGACCATAAATAGGAATAAATGGGGTTTATGTGGACGGAGTGGTTGAACTGTTTCTCTTTAGCCCTGCGGGAACAGAAATCGCCCCTGCTAGTTAAAGACGATAGGAGAGATTGACTACATGAAAATAGTAAAGAAAGTCTTAGCTTCCTTAGCTATCACAGGTATTGCTCTAACAATGACTTCGTTTAATGCCATTGCAGATGGGGTAACGACTGCACGACTTTTCGGTTTGGACAGAATTGGAACAGCCATTGCAGTGGCAGATGCTGGCTGGACGACTGCTGACACGGCTATCTTAGCTCCCTCAGCAGATGCTAACTTGGTGGATGCATTATCAGCTGCACCTTTGGCTGGTAAAACAGCTCCTATTCTTTTGACAGATAACAACACATTGACGGATGCTACCAAAATAGAATTAGTAAATCTGGGTGTGAAAAATGTATATTTGGTTGGAGCTATAAGCCAAACAGTCGTTGACCAAATTAACGCAATGGTCGGGGTAACTGCTACAGTGCTCAAGGGGGCTGATCGTATTGGTACAGCAGTTGCTATCTCTTCTAAATTAACCGATCCTGCAGGATCATTTGTGGTGGGTTATGGTGCTTTGGCTGATGCCTTATCAATAGCTTCTTACGCTGCTGCTAACAACTATTCGATCTTAGTAACAAACCCTGATGGAAGTCTTCCCGCTTCAGAAGCCGCCTACAAAGGTTCCACTGTCTATATCATTGGAGGTCCGACACTCGTTGCCGATATCCCCGGTGCTACTCGTCTCTTCGGTGCAGATCGTTTCGCTACGAATCTGGCAGTACTCAATGCCTTAACCTATAAATATGACAACGTCTATGTTGCTAACTGCACAAACACTCACTTGGTTGACTCTCTCGTTGCATCATCTCTCGCAGCTAAGACAAATTCACCCATTGTTCTTAATGACTCTAATGGAGACGGTTCAATTGCATCTACTAGTATTCATAGTAAGCTGGGTTCAACGTCAGTATTAACTGCTCTTGGCGGTCACACCGTGGTTTCGGATGTCGATGTTGCTCAAATAGTAGATGGACCACTTATTCCTATGCGAACGTTGCCGGGGGGTGGGTCTATAAGTGATAGTGTGACCCCAGTGGTGACTGCTGTAACAGGAATAAGTCTTAATCATCCTACATTATCTCTAACTCCCAGTGGTGCCACTGGCCCACTAGTTGCTACCGTATCTCCTGCCAATGCTACAAACCAAGCAGTTACTTGGACAACAAGTAATGCAGCTGTAGCAACTGTCGTAAATGGAGTAGTTACTCCGGTAAATGAGGGCACCGCAACTATTACAGTAACAACAAAAGATGGTCCTAAAACAGCAAATTGCATTGTTACTGTTAGCAAAGTGGATACAAATGAAAGCCTTGGTGTAGCTGCTAATCTGAATGAATTTTACTACAACTATTCGATGTGTGAAGGCAAGAAGGCTCTTGGGGCAACCCTCACCGTGAAAGGGTGGACTACACCGGATGGGGATATTTTTGACTCTTCAGAAAATGCTCGATTTATAGTTGCTCCCTTCAAATCTTACCCAGCGATGAGTACTATTCCTCGTCAAGGGCTGAATCTGACCTTGAGTTCAGATAGAAACTGTTTAATTACCAATATAGATGGCTATACGCTTGCTTCACTGTCTAATAATTTAACTGTTAACGTGAATAGTTTGGGCGAGGTCAGTGTTGACAAGGTTAAGCTGTGGTCAGCTCAATCCGGTTATAAAGTTGTTGGTTATAAATCTGATACGGCAAGTGATTCAACAACGCTAATTGAAGAGAATTTATCAGATCCGACTAATTTCATCGGAGTGAATAATTCAAGCGTCGGCACTGCTGGAATACAAGTAGCAGCGTGGAATTTACCTTCAACTAGCCTGCCGAATAACTTTGAAGGATTTCTCGGCTTTATTGTCAATTCTAAAGGTCTTCAGCCCCTGGTAGCCAGTTACTTTGCGAGCAATGATGACTTTGCTCCTTATTCGACCAGTGAATCTACTTTAGCTACAGGCGTATTCGCCCCAGTCGAGGTTGCCCAAGTGTATGCAAGCGACAAAGATAAAGAAACTTCAGTTATAACTGTTACCAACTCGCTTACCGATAAAACAGCAACAGTAACGGTAAACTTTTATTCTTCTTTTACTAGCAGCGGTATAATATCTATAAGATCGAATCCTTATCAAGTTAATGAAATACTGGGTGGCTCTCAAAATATAACCTTGAGTTTTCAGGATCAGTACGGCAATCCAAGGGCTAATCAAACCTTTTACCTTGAAACAGGGATTCTTGGTTTGTGGATAACTCAGGTTAATGGTAACACTATAACTAGCAATATTAACATGGGAACTACTTCTTCGCCGTCAATACGACCGGTCAAAACACCTGTCCCCCTCTTTAGGACTTTTGCTCCTGCTTACCAAAGCGTGTCTATCCCGGGACTAACTGCTTCTCACCTAAATGATTACACTTCCCCAGTCGTTGCCTTGACAGCAGGTGACGATGGCACAGTGTCCATTACTTTGGCAGATGGCAATGTAAGCTATGTTGCTAACACCTCATCGACTACTGCAAATAACAGCTATAAAATAGACCATGGAACAGCGATCAGCCACCAACTGAGAATCTTCTCTGATTCAGACCAAGTATGGAAAATGGGATCTGTACTCTTGAACTGGGGCAGCCAAAATGCACCTAAGTAATAAGCCTTAATCCAATCCATTATCCCTCACAGTCGGCAAAGCTACTATAGCTACTAATGGAGTAGTGACCCCGGTAAGTGCAGGAACAGCGACCATTACGGTAACTACACAAGACGGTAGTGAGATCGCGGCTCGCACTGTGACAGTAACTGCACCTTAGACGAGTTGATACTATGACAACTTAACCTTAGATAGAACCCATTTAGTTCATAGTGCAATTGGTGCTAATATGGGGCTTCATTGTTTTGAAATATTAGCAACGCTCTCTCAAGTTTTTAAAACGTGGGAGAGCGTTGTTCTTTGAATAACGCTGTTGCTAGGGCCATATGCCCAGGTGGTGTGATGCTACCTTTAGGCTGATCCACGGGGCAAATCTATACCGTACCGGCCATATCTACAAGCATATCGAAGGTCCACTGCCCTCAATTTTGAGGTGAGTGACCACTTTGCCCTCGATTGAATGACTACTTTAATACCCCTTTGTAAATCTTCCTCATTTCAGGAGATTAAATAAAATGAACGGTCTCCGTTGAATATAGTCAAGGTGAATGAATAACGAACTCACAATCAAGAATCACAACGGAGCTTATGTTGCTGACAGTCGGGACGTTGCTGTAATGGTGGTCAGGGATAACAAAGAGTTGCTGAAGACTATCCGTCAATATTGTAGCTATTTAGGAGAGAGACTTTGGTCGTCGTTCATAAAACAAATAAAGATGTCATTGTTGAAAATTTCAGAAGACAAGGTTTTCGGGACATTGCCGTTGGTGATGACTATAACGATCAGACCATTGCTGTTACCCATTTCGGTAATCTTATCGAAATGAACCATTGGAGAGACTTCAATCAGGTTTGGATCGTGGCTACCAACATTCTGCCAATGGAGCTTTATGCTACGTATCAGCATTTCTTTTCACAGATTGAATCAGCCTCGTCCTATACAAAAAGGACCCTCGTTTTCCAATCGTGAAAAACGCAAAGTCCTTAATAATACTATATGGAGCAAGGTTACTGTTAAAATGGTATGTGATATTCCAAATGTTCGTTATGTTCCCATCACTATCAAGTATCAATATTGGGCGTATAAAAAGGTGATTTAATACAAAATTTGCAGCCTTATATGAATATTTCAGTTTAATCGTATAAATAAAATTTCTTTACTCGCCAGAAATATCTCAAATGTCATAGCCTTTGTTGAAAAAAGTATTTCAGAGTATTTCGAAAAGACTAATTAAAAACCAATTCTTCAAAAACAAAAAAGCACATTTTTTAAACGCTCTATCTAAATTGGCTCTTATTCATCTTTATCATCCTCAGCGTTCTCTTTCTCGAATGTAACTGTCCCACCCTCTGGTAAATCACCGTATAGCTCCTCTAGTGTATGGAAAGTACGGTCTCTTACAAACAGAGAATTTGTATCAATTCCGCCTTTCGACAAATGTCCCTTAATAACCTTTTTGAATAATTTTCCTACCTCTTTAATTTGGCTGTCCTCTGGGTCATCGTACTCTAAATGAATCTCAAGAGTCCAATCAGTAATAACAATATCGTCTTTGCCTATCCCATAGGTTTTCATCACAATGCTACGTAGGTTTATAACATGGTTCTTAAGGTCTATTAACTTGCGCACCTTGGGGATAAGTTGATAATGCAGAATGATTTTTTTGAATTTTTTTCCAGTTTCAGTCTCCTCCTCTTTCAAATTCGAGATTGTTGCGAAAGACAAGGTTTCTCTCGAACATCTCCTGACAAGACACTTCTACAACGATTAAAAGCTTGGTATATAATCTATGCTCATCATATCATTTTAAGAGTCGTCAGTAAGCTAATTTATTTATTAATTGTTATTTTTAAGTTAATCTTGCCTAGAAAAGCAACTCACCAATTAACCTTGGTAAGTTGCTTCTACATTTAGTAGTGATTCTGCTTTTTCAAACAGCTTCTGTATCGCACAAGCTCTTAACTCCATACTTTGAAGGACTGTAGACTATTTCTTCGATTCTCACTTTCCGTTTTGCCTTAAAATCGCGCCTCCAGTTAACTAATCACGAATGATTAATAAGGCAATTTAAGATTCTTTGGTATACATTCTCTCCTTCCGAAGCTGTTTTAGCCGAAATTTATATTTCAAACGCCTTGGGGAATACCATTAGTTTCGAATTATTCCCCATTTGTGATGAGTATTTTCAATAATTGCCCTGTTATAATATTTGTGAACACTTTCTTAGTTCGCAAACGTCGCATTATAGTCTATTTTGCCTATAAAAAACTCCTCTACCTTAGAAAGGCAGAGGAGCTTTTTGTTTTTATAAATGTTGTTGGTCTTAATATCGACGTTTTGTTTGTTTGTTTGTCTGTCTGGTTATTTATTATGGTGTTAATTAATTTTAATTTAATGTTAAACGTTGAATATTTTTTGAAATTTATTTCAAAAAATTTATTTTATTTACATTTTATGTTTTCATCACTATTTTTAATTGCATATAGTCAACTTTATATTGCTTAATTATTGTCATTTAATTGAATATATATTCCAAAAAGGGATAATGATACAAGTCAGGCAAAATTATTTTGGAAGGATATGGCTATAACTATGAAAAAAATGTATAATTTCCCATTTGAAAGCCCTCTAGAAGAAGAAGTGTATTATGGATTAACAAACCGCGGCCATAAGTTACACCCGCAGCGGTGGAGCTGGGGCCATCGAATTGATTTGGAGGTTACTAATCATAGTGACAGAAGCAAGTATATCGGTCTCGAATGTGATGGGTCGATGTTTCACTCATCGCCAAGTGAAATAGCACGCGATATCAAAAGACAGCGATTTTTGGAAAGCAAAGGGTGGATAATTGTCCGTGTATGGAGTCCAGATTGGTGGAGAAATAGTACAAAAGAACTCGACCGCATCGAGTATATTATGAACAACCTGTCAGAATATACTCCAGAAGATTACCTCCCGTGGAAATTTGCCCGCCCATATCTTACAGATGACTATCATTCTTTAATAACTGATT
>JGI24142J45722_1000372_pt1 | contig 26304 bp, 25 predicted proteins | sample BarGraIncu00431A_FD_45722 | JGI IMG/M metagenome (IMG submission 45722) | reverse complement strand
GCAGATACTCCGCTCCATTTCAGTCGTTTCTTCCCAACTTACAAGCTTGCTCATTTACCGCCTACCTCTGAAAGTATTTTGATTCAGGCCAAAGAGATAGCTGAGAATACCGGAATAAAGTATGTGTATATCGGCAATCTCCCTGATCTGCATGGAGAAAACACCCATTGCCCGGCTTGCAAACGAATGGTGACGGAGCGCATCGGCTATGTGGTGGAGAAGAATTTTATTCACAACGGCCAATGCGGTTTCTGTGGAGAATCTATTGCCGGAGTTTGGGAGTAGTATTCTTCTTTTTTAAACTTCATTAATCCCTTGGGACGTTGTGCGTCATTCTATGGTTGCAGTGGAACAAATGACTTTTCTGTGCTGTCTCTTAGGTTTCCCACATCCCTCTCCAAAATGTATGAATGATGTAACTTATTTCCAAAATTGTGTAATGCTTATCTTTTTAAGTGTGTTTATTTTTAGAGCGTAATTATTCCTTTAATGCCAAAGTGGCATTGCTGGTTTTTGATAAAATCTAACTTCAAAAAATAAAGACATGAAAAAACAAACCGGCATCTGGATTGACACCTCAAAAGCAATCATTGTAACTTTTACCGATGGTAAAGAACATATAACAGAAATCGAATCTGACATTGAAAACCGTATTTACCATGACAAAGAAAGCGACAAAGGAACCTTCATGGGAAGGGGATGCCACCATATTAATAGCGAAAGGACATTTGATGAAAGAAAAGAACACCAATTCGACCATTTTCTCAACGATGTTTTATCGCACATCAAAGAATCCGATGAACTCTATGTTTTCGGTCCATCAGAAACCAAAATAAAACTAAAACAAAAGATAGATGATGGAAAAATCATTGCAGACAACAAACTAAAATCCGTTGAAACAGCCGACAGTATGACCTTGAATCAGGTAGTGGCTAAGGTGAAGAAGTTCTATAATCTATAATATTGCATTCTGCTCCATCATAAATCCATCCTGCTAACAGACACCGACAAAGTTTCGTTTTTTGCCAACCCACTAACCCAGCGCACAAAAAAATGCAGTAAAAAATCTTTTGGGCGTAACGGGAGTAATAAACAACATTAAAATTAAATCTGAAACGCAAGGCGAGATTGAAAGAAAGGATATAGAAAGTGCCCTTAGACGTAACTGGTCAATAAGGGCTAAGGATATTGAGGTTAAAGTTTTAGGTCATAAAGTAACATTAAATGGTACGGTTAATTCATGGTATCAAAAGGACGAAGCTGCACGAATAGCATGGAATGCACCCGGTGTCTGGACAGTAGATAATGAATTGGTTGTTAAATATGATTATTCATTAGTCTAATGAGTGATAGCCTGCAATGTTGCAGCCTATTTAGTAGTTAGGCCGCACTTGCAGCATAAGTAGGATACGCAAATTGCACAAATTGCAAAGGAGATAAATGAGATGACTACAGACAAGCAGAAAGAAGCAACGAAGGAAAACATCAAGAAAGCGCAACGGAGATGGCAGGAAATGACGCCTCGGGAACGCGCTTTAGCTCAGCCTGAAGGAAGAAAGCGAGCAAAACCAGGAACGAAAGGGGAAGGCGACTATTTCCGAATTGTTGTACGATCAAAGGAGGAATTCACCACGTTTCGCTACCATGATGTTGGTGAAAAGGGCCATATTTTACGCCTTGCTGGTAAAAGGAGCAGCGGGTCTTGGGATACGCAAGCATGGCTTATCAGCAAAGGCGATGCCCATATTGAAGGCGATACATTAGTTGCCGATATCGATGATGCCAAAAGGCTGATCGAAGCCCTAGGATCAAAGCCCAAACATGTTAAGGGAGACGTATTTGAGGCGAAAGACAGACCCAATGTTGCTGAGAGTAAAAAGCCAACAGAGGCACAACAGAGAGCCAGGCTCGAAAATATAAAAAAAGCCCAACAAGCTCGTCGGACACGCACAGCGAAGAAAGAGTAAGTCACACGCGCGAATGTCTGCGCCGATGTGACCAAGGTAGGCGCAGTCATGCCGAATTCACTGTGCGGTAGCCTCGTAGGCGCAATAGTCGTCGGGATCCTCGGAGCTTTCATCGGCGCTGTCGTCCTCCTTGTTCTCCTTCGTGCCATTCGAAGGTGGTCGCCTATCCAGAACTCGGTAATGGGTTTGCCCAATGGAAAGAGTATTACTTCAAATTTGAGGAAAGAATAGACCCAGATTCCCAATGCTGGCAACAGAAGGCGACAAACAACGATGAAAGTCTTTATTATTTAATGATTTAATGAGGCTGATTGAAATAAAACCTAAAAATGAAAACCACACAGGTAAAAGTTATAATCCCAATGAAGACCTTGGAGAAAGTTGCGAATGATGCGGTGAAATGTGCAGAGACAATGAATTTGATTTATGTAAAAGATTCGCAACCCGGTATTGATCGTAAGAAATCCAAAAATGGTTTTAGATATTTTTTTAACGGTAAAAAAATAGAAGATGAAGAAATATTAATGCGGATAAAAAAATTAGTATTACCTCCTGCGTGGGAAAATGTATGGATATGCAAAAAAGAAAATGGCCACTTGCAGGCAACGGGAACAGATGTAAAGGGAAGGAAGCAATATCGCTACCATTCGAACTGGAATAAGCTGAGAAATGAAACAAAGTATTTCCGCTTGTATGAGTTTGGTAAAAGTATTCCGGCTATCAGGGAGCAATTAGAAAAAGATATCTCTCTCAAAGAATTGACACTAGAAAAAGTGCTGGCAGCCATTTTAATGATTATGGAAAAAACAACCATAAGAGTGGGAAATTCTTTTTATGAAAAACTTTACGGCTCGTTTGGGTTAACCACTCTAAAAGATAAGCACGTAAAAATTTCCGGTAGTCAAATCAAATTTACATTTAAAGGTAAAAAAGGCGTAGAACACATGATTTCTTTAAAAAGCAGGCGATTGGCAATTATTGTAAAAAAATGTTTAGATATTCCTGGCAAAGAACTTTTTCAGTTTTATGATGACAATGGAAACATTCACCCCATTGATTCAGGAATGTTGAATGACTATATTAAGAAGATTAGCAATCAAAATTTTTCTTCTAAAGATTTCAGAATATGGGCAGGAACTGTGCATGCTTTATTGAAGTGTAAGGAGTTGGGGGATTGTGATGACGAAAAAGAAATGAAGCAAAATACAAATAAAATTCTTGATGCTGTAGCAAAACATTTAGGCAATACCCGCATTGTCTGTAAAAAATATTATGTGCATCCGCTGATTTTTGAATTATACGAATCTCATAAGTTGGGAAAATATTTGAATGACCCAGTTATGGAAGAAAAATATAATGCAGGTTTTACACAGGATGAAAAAGTGCTAATGAAGATTTTTGAAAAAAATTCTAAAACGCCACAAATGTGTTAGACACATTTTCGTCCAGAGTAAAACGATGTTTCGACAAATATATTTCTCACTTTGATGTTTTATCTAAAACATCAAGGTGTTTGGAGCAGATTTTAACGTTCAACAATTTGTTGAATCCAAAAAAATATTGGTAAACTGGCAAATATAATCTGAGAAGGTTTATGTACTTCACGAATAGTTGCAATACCTATAGCAGAAATGATATTGCCTCCTGCAAAACTATCTTCTTGTGAAAAACACATAAATTATTTACAACTATTTTTCCTTGGGAACTTTTAATCCGGCTTCGCGTGCTTCACTTATACCGATGGCTATTGCCTGCTCGCGACTTTTTACAATTCCACCTTTACCGCCTTTGCCTGATTTTAATTTTCCATGCTTAAATTCATGCATGACCACTTCGATTTTGTCCTGAGCTTTTTTGGAATACTTTGCCATAATAATTTTGTATAAAATTGTGAACTTGTAATTACTCGGCAAAGATGGATACTGTTAAAGCGAAAAGCGCTACATAACTTTAGAAATATGTTATATCATTCACACATTTCAGAGTATGCTATAGCACATAGCAGTAAGGGCTATTAAAGATCAGGTGTTATTTATTCCGTTCCTTTTTAAACCTGCTCTTTATTTTTTTTATAAAACCCGGCTCTCCTTTTCCGGGTTTAATTTCACCCATCAGAAAACCGTAAGGTTTTAGTGGTTCAAAATGGTCGCATACTATTTTAAACATGGCGAAAAGTGGAATAGCGATAAAAATACCGGGTATGCCCCAAATTAATCCGCTTAATATCAGCGCTATGATGGTTGTGAAAGGATTAATTTTTACCTGCGGACCCACAATTATCGGGTTCAATACCCACTCCTGAATAAATTGAATCGCTACATAAATCCCTACAATGCCTACCAGCATGGGAAGACTGGCTCCCTGTACGGCTGCCACAAAAACTGTGAGGGTGGTACCTGTGAAATTTCCGATGAACGGGATAATTTCTAAAAGCCCACAGATGATGGCAAAAAAGATTGCATTTTTAACTCCTATAATAGTAAATCCAATGCTATACATTATCCATAAACAAACGATCATTTTAGTAAGACCAAGCAGGTATTGTTGTGATACATGGGTTACGCCGTGAAGTACCTGCTCAATCTCGTTTTGTTGAGAAGCCGGAGTAATTTTAAGAAAAAAACGCTTGATGTGATTCCGATAATACAATAGCAGAAAAATATACGCCATCACTAAAACAAAGTTGGTAAAAACATAGGCAAGTGAGGTTGCCACCATCTGCATTATACCGGTAATTGATGGCTGTTCTTTTTTAAGCATCTGCGATTGCTTTTCTGCTGAAATGCCAAAATGATTAAATAAATATTCCTGAATGCGGTCGCCTGCATCTATGGCTTTTTGAGTTATCAGAGAGAAATCTTTTGCCAGTTTAGAAATCTGCCAGTCAAGCAGAGCACCTACACCAGCAATTGCTAATATTAATACGAACAGACAAATTAACGCTGCAAGTCCTTTGGGTACTTTCTTTTCTTCCATCCATTTACAGAAAGGTAAAAAGAGTGTTGCCAAAACGCCCCCTATAGCCAAAGGCATTAGAAACACTTTAGCATAGTGCAATCCTGCAATAACAAGAAACAGAATAAGCAGTTTTTTAATAATCGAAGAAGTCGTGGTTGTCATATTGCACCTATTATTTTTTGTCCAAAGTGTCTTGAATTAGTAAAAGTTTTACGTGCTAAAAAGCGAAATAAAGCAGATTAAAATTAAATTCTTCATTTTTATGTGTTTTTATTATTTGAGATTTAATGTTGCAAGGTAAACAAAGTATTGTTCGTACTGACATTAATCATTTAAATTTAGTTCAATCAATAATTAGTCAGGTTTAAGCTGACAATAATACTATGCGAAACAAGAACATATCAACGCAATCCAACAGATTACTGACCTACTTCAATAGCCTTGAAATTCGTTGTTTTGATTACAGCGAAGCTTATAAGGCTATGCCTGATACTAAGTTAGGAACAGTAAGGGAATTACTGAGTGATATGACCAAAAGGGGGTTGTTGATGCGACTTAAAGAAGGTATTTACCACATCATTCCGTATGAATCAGACCCAACTAGTTTTATGCCTGACTGGCATTTGATTGCCGAGCACCTGGTAAATGATGCCAATCACTATATTGGTTATTATTCAGCTTTGCAGATTCATAACCTCATTACACAGCCTTCTATGAAGGAACAAATCGTTGTCTCGAGGCAAATCAGGCCAACAGTTATCAAAAATAAAGAATATGGTAATTATACATAGTACACTGGAAGAGGGTTACGATTTCTACATCAATGAGTGACCCGTTTTTTCAAAAAAATGTAGAAACGTCAACGCTGTATTTTATTGACTTCATTCAACTTTCCCCAATCTTTTTGTATCTTTGTGGGGTTTCTGAAAAAACGACAGAAACGATAAAAACGCAGGCAAGGGCTTCCTTTCTTGCGCTTTAAGTGTGCAATTACGAATTATTTCAAACGAACAGAACGATATGAAAGCTGATGTTTTGCTGGGGCTCCAATGGGGCGATGAAGGAAAAGGAAAAGTAGTGGATGTACTGACACCCCGTTACGACGTGGTTTGTCGCTTTCAGGGCGGTCCGAATGCAGGGCATACGCTTGAATTCGATGGACAGAAATATGTACTTCGTTCCATTCCTTCCGGAATTTTCCAGGGAGACAAAATCAATGTCATTGGCAACGGTGTGGTACTTGATCCGGCTTTGTTCAAATTGGAAGTGGACCAGTTAATGGCCAGTGGGCACCCGCTCACCAAACGCCTGCTGATTTCAAAGAAAGCCCACCTCATCCTGCCGACCCACCGTCTGCTGGACGCCGCCCATGAAGCCTCCAAAGGCGCCTGTAAAATCGGCACGACCGGTAAAGGCATCGGTCCGACCTATACGGACAAAGTAAGCCGCAACGGCCTGCGTGTGGGTGACATTCTGCACAATTTCGAAGAAAAATACAAAATCGCCACAGCCCGTCACGAAGAAATCCTTCGTCAGATGGACTATAGCGAATACGACCTGACGTCCCTCGAAAAGGATTGGTTCGAAGGCATCGAATGTCTGAAACAGTTCACCTTAATCGACAGCGAACATTTCGTCAACAAGGCACTAAACGAAGGCAAAGGCGTGCTTTGCGAAGGCGCTCAGGGCACCATGCTCGATGTAGATTTCGGTTCGTACCCGTTTGTGACTTCCTCCAACACCATCTGTGCCGGGGCTTGCACCGGACTCGGTATTGCCCCGACCAAAATCGGCAATGTCTACGGTATTTTCAAAGCTTATTGCACCCGTGTGGGCAGCGGCCCTTTCCCAACCGAACTCTTTGATGAAATCGGTCAGGACATGCGCGACAAAGGCCATGAATACGGTTCCGTTACCGGTCGTCCCCGCCGTTGCGGTTGGGTGGACCTCGTTGCCCTCCGATATGCCATCATGATCAACGGTGTTACCGAACTTATCATGATGAAGAGCGATGTCATGGACGATTTCGACGTGATCAAAGCTTGTGTTTCCTACAATGTGAACGGGGTGGAAACGGAGGAATTCCCTTTCGACATCAATGAAGGTGTAGAACCCATTTATACCGAACTCACCGGTTGGAAAACCGATATGAGCAAGATGCAATCCGAAGACGAATTCCCGGAAGAATTCAACAATTATGTGAGCTTCCTGGAAGATGAACTGGGTGTACGCATCAAGATCGTTTCCGTCGGTCCAGACCGCGAACAAACCATTTTACGTTATGAATAGCACGTGTAGTGAAAAAACTTTCATGAACGTATTTTCAAAATAAAAAACTAAAAACAACTGATTATGAGTACCTTATTTTTATATATTCCGACGTTTTTTGGAGCAAACATGTCCATCTGGGTCATATTCATTGCTTTTGCTCTGTTGAGCTGGATCGTGCAACGAGTGCTGAAATCCAAATTTAAAAAATACAGTGTCATTTTATTACCGAACGGACTGACAGGAAAGGCTGTAGCCGAGAAGATGCTGCGCGATAACGGCATCACTGACGTCAAAGTGGAACATGTTCCAGGTCAGCTCACCGACCATTACAACCCTGCCACGAAAATCGTAAACCTCAGCGACGACGTTTTCTTCGGAGACAGCATTTCGGCCGCTGCCGTAGCCGCCCACGAATGCGGTCACGCGGTTCAGCATGCCAATGCGTATGCTTTCCTGAACCTGCGTTCCAAACTGGTTCCCGCCGTGAGCTTTGCTTCCAAGTGGATGCAATGGATTCTGCTGGCAGGCATTTTGCTGTTGAGTTACTTTCCGCAACTTTTGCTCATCGGCATCGCGTTGTTTGCCCTGACCACGATTTTCAGCTTTGTCACCCTGCCGGTTGAAATCAACGCCAGCAAGCGTGCCATCGCCTGGTTGAGCAACGCCGGCATCACCAATGTTTCGACCTACCCCATGGCTACGGACGCCCTGCGCTGGGCAGCCTACACCTACGTGATTGCTGCACTCGGCTCCCTGGCAACGCTGGTTTATTACATCATGATTTTCTTAGGCGGCGCCCGTCGGAATTAATTCATGAGCAGCCAGAAACCCTCCATACCCAAAGGAACCCGCGACTTTTCGCCCCTCGAAATGGCGAAACGCAACTATATTTTCGACACCATCCGGTCCGTCTTCTACCTCTATGGTTTTCAGCAGATTGAAACGCCTGCCATGGAAAACCTGTCCACGTTGATGGGTAAATACGGTGAAGAAGGCGACAAGTTGCTGTTCAAAATCCTGAATTCAGGTGACTTCATGGGTAGCGTCTTGTCGGGAGACCAACAAGAATCAAAGGACACCAATGCATTGCTCGGCAATTCGGCTAAACTTACTTCGAAAATCAGCGAAAAAGGCCTGCGCTACGACTTAACCGTACCTTTTGCACGTTACGTGGTGATGCACCGCAACGAAATCGATTTTCCGTTCAAACGCTTTCAAATTCAGCCCGTTTGGCGTGCCGACCGCCCCCAGAAAGGCCGTTACCGCGAATTCTTCCAGTGCGACGCCGATGTGGTGGGCAGCGATTCCCTCCTCAACGAGGTGGAACTCATCCAGATCATTGACGAAGTTTTCAAACGCTTCGGCCTGAACGTGTGCATCAAACTGAACAACCGCAAGGCCCTGAGCGGCATCGCCGAGATTCTGGGCGAAGCCGAACGCCTCACCGACATCACAGTGGCCATCGACAAGTTCGACAAAATCGGCCTCGAAAACGTAAACAAGGAACTGGCTGATAAAGGTCTTTCCGAAGAAGCTATAGCACGCCTTCAGCCGATATTAAAATTGGAAGGCAGCAACAGCGACAAACTCAACAACCTAAAAACGATTTTGCAAGACTCCGAAATCGGCCTAAAAGGCGTGGCTGAACTGGAAACCATATTCAACATCACCGACAGTCTCAGTGTAAAAGCCTCGATTGAACTCGACCTTCGGCTGGCCCGCGGTCTCAACTATTACACCGGCGCCATCCTCGAAGTTAAGGCCTTGGATACCGAAATGGGCAGCATCACCGGCGGCGGCCGCTACGACAACCTCACCGGCGTGTTCGGCCTTCCCGGCGTATCCGGCGTAGGCATTTCCTTCGGTGCAGACCGCATTTTCGACGTTCTCAACAGCCTCGACCTCTATCCTGCCGAAGCCATTCGCACCACCCAAGTCCTCTTCATCAATTTTGGCGACAAAGAATGCGCCTATTGCCTCCCCCTCATCAAAGCAGTCCGCGAAGCAGGCATTTCGGCTGAAATCTACCCCGAGGCCGCCAAGATGAAAAAACAGATGGGTTATGCCGACACCCGCAAGATTCCCTTCGTGGCCATCGCCGGCGAAACGGAAATGCTGACGAGCAGCATCACCCTCAAAAATATGACTACCGGCGAACAAAAACTTATAAAGACCGCCGAACTGGTCCAACACTTCCAATAAACCTCCCGTATATGAGCCTCTTAGATTTAAGCGAACAGGAAATCGGCAGAAGACAAAGTCTTCAGGCCCTGCGTGATGCAGGCATCAACCCGTACCCTGCCGAAGAATTTCCCACCAATGCATTCTCCAAAGAAATCCTCGAAAGTTTCAAGGATGGACAGGAAACGCCCCGCCAAGTTTGTGTTGCCGGTCGCATCATGACTCGCCGCATCATGGGCAAAGCCTCCTTCATGGAGCTGCAGGATTCCGAAGGCCGCATTCAGGTCTACCTAACCCGCGACGACATTTGCCCGGACGAAAACGACAAAGAACTCTACAATACGGTATTCAAGAAACTGTTGGACATCGGCGATTTTGTCGGCATCAAAGGCTACGTATTCCGCACCCAGATGGGCGAAATCTCCGTCCACGCCGACTCGCTGACCGTACTGGCCAAAACACTGCGCCCACTACCCGTGGTTAAAGAAAAGGACGGCGAAGTGTTCGACGCTTTCTCCGATCCTGAACTCCGCTACCGCCAACGGTATGTGGATTTAGTCGTTAACAGTCAAGTCAAGGAGATTTTCCGCAAACGCACTCAAGTCTTCACCTCCATGCGCAACTTCTTCAACGAACGCGGCTACATGGAAGTGGAAACCCCGATATTGCAATCCATCCCCGGTGGAGCGGCCGCCCGTCCGTTCACCACTCACCACAACGCGTTGGACATTCCTTTGTACCTCCGCATCGCCGATGAACTCTACCTGAAACGCCTCATCGTAGGCGGCTTCGAAGGTGTTTATGAATTCTCCAAGAACTTCCGAAACGAAGGCATGGACCGCACCCACAACCCTGAATTCACCGCTATGGAAATTTACGTTTCCTACAAGGATTACAACTGGATGATGTCCTTCACCGAACAAATGCTGGAACGCATTGCCATCGAAGTGAACGGCAGTACCGAACTAACGGTTGGCGACAAACAAATCAGCTTTAAGGCACCGTTCCGCCGTGTCACCATGATTGACGCCATCCAGGAAAATACCGGTATCGACATCAACGGCATGGACGAAAGCCAACTGCGCGACGTCTGCAAGAAACTAAACGTCGAGCAGGAACCCTCCATGGGCAAAGGCAAACTCATCGATGAAATCTTCGGAGCCACTTCCGAAGGCAATTACATCCAACCGACGTTCGTCATGGACTATCCGTATGAAATGTCACCTCTATGCAAACGTCACCGTACCAATCCTGAACTGACAGAACGCTTTGAACTGATGGTAAACGGCAAGGAAATCGCAAATGCGTATTCCGAACTCAACGACCCCATCGACCAGCTCGGCCGCTTCCAAGAACAGCTTGCACTTGCCGAAAAAGGCGATGACGAGGCCATGTTCATCGATATGGACTTTGTACGCGCCCTCGAATATGGTATGCCTCCTACATCCGGCATGGGCATCGGCATGGACCGCCTCGTGATGGTCCTGACCGGCCAGACCACCATTCAGGAAGTCCTTTTCTTCCCACAAATGCGTCCGGAAAAAGTAGCTAAAAAAGATCCCGCATCCGCCTATACCGCTATCGGAATCCCAGAAGAATGGGTGGCTCCGATCCAAAAAGCAGGCTATTTGACCGTGGAAAGTCTGAAAGACCTTGCCCCGGGCAAATTCCACCAGGAACTGTGCGGTCTCAATAAAAAACACAAACTCGAACTGACCAATCCGACCCAGGATCAGGTAAAAAGCTGGGTTGAAAACCTAAACTAAACCAAGAATGGAATTTCAGGGAAAAATTTGCATCATGGGTGGAGGAAGCTGGGCTACCGCACTCGCCAAGATTCTGATGACGAATGGTACCGAAAAGATCAACTGGTACATGCGCCGCCCCTCACAAATTGAGGAATTCAAAAAGCTCGGGCACAATTCCACCTACCTGAGCGGCATCAAATTCGACATGAGTCGGATTCATTTTTACAGCAACATCAACCTGGCTGTAAGAGCATCCGACATCCTGCTTTTCGCTACGCCTTCGCCTTTCCTGAAGCAGCATCTTAAAAAGCTGAACCAATCCATTAGTGACAAACTCATCGTCACAGCCATCAAAGGGATTGTTCCCGACGAAAACCTCTTGGTTTCGGACTATTTCAACAAGGAGTTCAATGTCCCAATGGAAAACATCGTGGCGATCGGAGGTCCTTGCCATGCGGAAGAAGTGGCATTGGAACGCCTTTCTTACCTGACCATAGCCTGCACCAACAAGGAACGTGCACGAAGTGTTGCGCAAAAATTCACCTGCGCTTTTGTCAAAACCACTATTTCGGACGACATCTGCGGTGTTGAATATTCTTCGACATTGAAGAATGTGTACGCCATCGCTGCCGGGATCTGCCACGGCCTGAAATACGGCGACAACTTCCAGTCGGTGCTCATCGCTAATTCCATCCAGGAACTTGGTCGCTTCATCAACGCAGCCCACCCGACACTCCGCAACGTCAACGAATCGGTCTATCTGGGAGACCTGCTGGTGACTGCCTATTCCAAATTCAGCCGCAACCGCACGTTCGGCACCATGATCGGTAAAGGCTACTCCGTCCGGACAGCCCACATAGAAATGGAAATGATCGCCGAAGGCTATTATGCCACCAAGTGCATCAGAGAAATCAACGAATGTTACCATGTGAACATGCCCATCTTGGACGCCGTTTACAACATCCTTTACGAACGGATTTCACCCAACATTGAAATCCGCCTGCTTACAGAATCACTCCGCTAAACCACATTATAATGGAAACCATCAAACTCAACATTGACAAAGCTCTGGGTTTTGTCTCCAAGGAAAAAATCAATGCCTACGCAACGCAAACCGCCGCTGCCAATAAAATGCTGCATGACGCAACAGGCAAAGGCAATGATTTTCTGGGCTGGCTTAACCTGCCTTCCTCCATCACCGACGAATTTTTGAACGACATACAAACCACCGCCAACCTCCTCCGCAGCAAATGCGAAGTGGTCGTGGTTGCCGGCATCGGCGGAAGCTACCTAGCTGCCAAAGCTGTCATTGAAGCATTGAACAATAGTTTCGATTGGCTTCAGAAAGAGCGCACCGGCCCTGTGATCGTTTACGCTGGTCACAACATCAGCGAAGATTACTTGGCTGAACTGACCGACTACCTCAAGGGCAAGTCCTTCGGTATCATCAACATTTCCAAATCAGGCACCACGACGGAGACCGCCCTGGCCTTCCGTCTGCTCAAAACCATGCTGGAAAACCAAGTGGGCAAAGCCGAAGCCAAAAACCGCATTGTCGCCGTGACGGATGCCCAGCGCGGTGCATTGCGCACCCTAGCCAACCTCGAAGGTTACAAGACCTACGTGATCCCCGACAATGTCGGTGGCCGCTATTCCGTGCTCACCCCTGTCGGCTTGCTGCCCATCGCCGTTGCTGGACACGACATCCGCCAGTTCGTAGCCGGAGCCCTTGCCATGGAAAGCATCTGCGGTTTGGACACCGCTTTCGAAGCCAACCCCGCCGCCGTGTACGCTGCCACCCGCAACGAACTCTACAAATCGGGCAAGAAGATCGAAATCATGGTCAACTACCACCCCAAACTGCACTTTGTTTCCGAATGGTGGAAACAGTTGTACGGAGAAAGCGAAGGCAAGGACAATCTGGGCATCTTCCCTGCTGCCGTCGACTTGACCACCGACCTTCACTCCATGGGACAATGGATTCAGGAAGGCGAACGCATCATCTTTGAAACCGTCCTCACCATTGGCAGTGCCAACCGCGAAGTGGTCATCCCTACCGACTCCGAAAACCTGGATGGTCTGAACTTCCTCGCCGGCAAACGCGTGGACGCTGTCAACAAAATGGCTGAACTCGGTACGCAGATTGCCCACGTGGACGGAAACGTTCCCAATCTGAAAATCGAAATCCCTGCACTGAACGAATACTACATCGGCCAACTGCTCTATATGTTCGAAAAAGCCTGCGGCATCAGCGGTTACGTTTTGGGTGTGAACCCCTTCGACCAACCGGGTGTGGAAGCGTACAAGAAGAACATGTTTGCCTTGCTCGAAAAGCCGGGTTACGAAAAAGAAACAGAAGCAATCAAAGCATGCCTTTAAATTTGAAAAGCCCTCTGTCCGCTCGCGCACAGGGGGCTTTCACTTTACAATATAAATCATGCCCAACTTTTCAGAAGCCATTCAATACTACCTTCAGCAAAACAACTACCCGTCAATCGACCTGAAAGCCGTTTTGATCGACATGGACGGCGTGTTGTTCGATTCTATGCCCATTCACGCGGTCGCCTGGACGCGGGCTTTAGTCGAAATGGGCGTTGAATTCACGGAAGAAGAAAGTTACCTGCACGAAGGCCGTACCGGGAGTGGCACCATCGGCATCGTCTATCAGCGTTCGCTTGGCCGCGATGCCACGGAAGAAGAAAAACAGCTGATTTACAAACGCAAATCCGATTTGTTCGAAGCCTCAGCTGAAGCCCCCGTCATGCCCGGTTCCCTAGCATTACTCGAAAAAGTGAAAGCAGACCATCTGATGCGCATTTTAGTCACCGGTTCCGGCCAAAAGACTCTGCTCACCAAACTAAACCTTCATTTTCCCGGCCAGTTCACCCGTAATAAAATGGTAACCGCTTACGATGTTACCATCGGAAAACCGCATCCCGAACCTTACCTGCAGGGCCTTAATAAAGCGGGTGTTCATACCAATAACGCCATCGTCGTGGAAAACGCTCCTTTAGGTGTGCAATCCGCCAAGGCTGCTGGTCTGTTCACCATCGCCGTCAATACGGGCAAACTCCAGGACCACCATTTGTTGGACGCTGGAGCCGATTTACTGTTTGACAGCATGAACGCGCTAAACGAAGCCTGGCCTGAATTACTTAATGCTTTCCGAACCACCAAGGCATAAAAAAGAAAATGTTTTAAAGACCACCAATCGCTGCGTTCACGCCTTTGGCGCCCTTTTAAAACATCTTTCACCACAATACCAGAAAGAGAATGTATCATTGTTTTGATACACCCTCTTCCTAATTTGATTTTACCAACTGTTTAGCTTCTCCCGTTCATCGGGCCATTCATCGGGCCGTTCTTCATTTCCATTCTCGGAGCCTTTTCTTTCAGAGCATCCATCTTTTTGGTCTGTTCCGGAGTCAGTACGGCTTTGATTTCATCGATGTTGCCATGGTTTTTCTTGAACTGAGCATCACGCTTCTTTTCAAATTTGTGAAATTTGGCAATGTCCTTTTTGAAATGCTTCGTTTGAATATCCTGGATTTTTGAAGCTTGTTCGGGGGTTAAATCTAATTGCTTTGTCATGCGGTCCACCTGATTCTTGATGCGAACTTCCGGGTTGACCATCGGTGCTTTGTTCATTCGTTTTGCCTGGTTTTGGAAGCCTTTGGCATCCTTTTTGCTGAAAGGAGCCTGACCGTTACGCATTTGCATGCCACCTCTGTTCATTTGGCCTCTGTTGCCCAATATCTGAGCACGTTTGTTCATCATCTGACCCCTCATTTGAGTCATTTGACCACGTTGACCCAACATCTGTCCACGACCCTGACCCATCTGTCCACGTTGACCCATCATCTTTCCACGACCCTGACCCATCTGTCCACGTTGGCCCATCATTTGTCCACGGCCCTGACTTGCAAAACCGCCCTGTCTGAAACCCTGTTTTCCGTTACCGCGACCAAATTGACCTTTCTTAGCGGCTTTCTGCCCTTTTTCCACACGGATTTTGTCCATCTGAAGCATTTGCTCCGGGGTTAGAATTTTGGCTAAAGCGAGCTGACGTTCCGCCCTAACAGATTCCCGTTGCTTTTTGTACTGGACCTTAGATACTGAATCCTGTACGGCAAACCCCTGATGCATCACTTGCAGTTTGGCTTTTTGATCTTCCGTCAGATTCAGTTCCTTCATCCTACCCATTCCGGGTTTACCCATCGTTGAACCTGCACCTTGAGGTGCTCCATTTCCGCGATTCTGGGCAGTCAGTGACATGCCCGTTGCCAGCAAGGCAACCATTAAGATACTAATACTCTTTTGCATAACCCTATTTATTTATTGGTTTGTTTTGGTTTACAGTGCTTGGAGTCCAAAAGCATCCATTCGTTTAATTGAGTTCCCGAAAAAGGTGCAATGGGCGGATTTTTGTCGGTAAACGATGATAAATTTCAAAATTGAATTACCTTAGCGAGGGTCTTTTAAATAAAGAATGATGCAAAAAACCTTCACAAAAGCCTTGGCTTTATTTCTCGGTCTCTTTACCTGCAACGCCTGCGCCACCATTCCAGATGGAGCAGTAGCCGTTAAGCCCTTTGATTCAGAACGGTATTTGGGGAAATGGTACGAAATCGCCCGGTTCGACTTTCGTTTTGAGCGTGGCTTGAACAACACGACGGCAACCTACTCGTTGAATCCGAACGGCAGCATCCGAGTGGAAAACCAAGGGTACGACTACGCTAAAAAGAATTGGAAGAAAGCCATTGGAAAAGCAAAATTCGTCGGAACCTCGGATGAAGCCAAACTAAAGGTCTCCTTTTTCGGTCCGTTTTATGGCGGCTACAACGTCATTGCCCTAGACTCCGCCTATAAATACGCCCTAATTGCCGGCAGCAATCTCGGATACCTGTGGATACTCTCCAGAGAAACCACGATGCCCGAAGACATCAATCAAAACTACCTGGATCTGGCCCAAAAAATTGGTTTCGATACGGAAAAACTTGTTTGGGTGGAGCACACCACCAAATAAAGATTATTTACGGCCGTAATAATCGGAGCAGGTACATTGCTTGTGGTAATACAGCATTGCCTATACAAAATATGTTTATTTGAACATAAATTAAAAATATATTTGTAACATTGCCATAAAAAGGAGCTATCCGGGTAATGGTAAAAGTGATTGACGAATTTAAAAACCATACTACTCACATTATCGAACTTCAGCACAGGTAAAAGTTATGGAAAATCAATCGGAGATCTTATTTTATACTGCCGACAATGGCAAAACGAAACTCCAGGTCAGGCTTGAAGATGAGACAGTATGGTTAACTCAAAAACAAATTGCCGAATTGTTCGACAAAAACCGGGTAACAATTACAGAGCATGTTAAAAACGTATTTGCCGAGGGCGAATTGGAGGAAAATTCAGTATGTCGGAATTTCCGACATACTGCCAAGGATGGTAAAACCTACGATACGCAATATTATAATCTCGAGGTGATTATCTCTGTCGGCTATCGTGTAAAATCGCAACCGGGAACTCAATTTCGTATTTGGGCGACACAACGTTTAAAAGAATACATTGTAAAGGGTTTTACCCTCGATGATGAACGTTTAAAGCAAGGTGGTAAAAGTGCCCGCTATTTTCAGGAGTTACTCCAGCGAATCCGCGACATCCGAAGCAGCGAAAGGAATTTCTATCAACAGGTCACAGATATTTACGTTACCAGCATCGACTACAACCCCAAAGATCAAATGACCCAAAAGTTCTTTGCTACAGTACAAAATAAAATGCATTTTGCCGTTCATGGTCAAACGGCAGCCGAATTGATTAAAAACCGTGTTGACAGTTTGAAACCATTGATGGGACTAATAAACTTTAAGGGGGACTATATCACTGCACATGATGTTCGCATAGCAAAAAACTATCTGACCGAAAAAGAGCTTAATCAGCTAAACTTGATTGTATCGCTCTATTTGGATTTTGCCGAGTTATAAGCATCCAACGAACGACCCATGAAAATGACCGAGTGGATTGCAAAGCTTGATCAATTCCTTGCAATCAGCGAGAAAAAATTGTTACAAAATGCAGGAAAAGTAAGTGCTGAAGAAGGCGCAAAGAAAGCACTTGATGAATTTGAGAAATATAGGTCAGAACGTAGCAAAAATCACATTTCTGATTTTGATAAGGCCATCAAAGAATTAGAAAAAAAGACAATATAAGGATTGGCTGCTATGGTAAATGTTAAAGTAGATTTCGATAGCCCAACGATTTTTATTTACGTCCGTAAAACTCGGAACACGTGCATTGTTTGTGATAATACAACATCGCTGCACACATTTTGCCCCCAATTTCCGATGCCGTCAAGGCGACAAAGACATTGGCATCTTCCAAAGCCTTGATTTTGCTGGCGGCTGTTCCACTGGTACCATTGACAATGGCACCGGCATGACCCATCCGTTTCCCGCTGGGAGCAGTAGCCCCGGCAATGAAGGCGGCAACAGGCTTGGTCACATTGGATTTGATGTATTCGGCAGCAGCTTCTTCATCAGTTCCGCCAATTTCACCAATCAGAATGATGCCTTCCGTTTCAGGATCTTCTTCGAACATTCTGATGATGTCGATGTGGTTCAAGCCATGCACCGGATCACCACCAATTCCGACAGCAGTCGTCTGACCCAAGCCAGAAAGGGTAGTCTGATACACTGCTTCATACGTCAACGTGCCCGAACGAGAAACAATACCGATCTTTCCTTTCTTATGGATGAAACCTGGTGCGATACCGACTTTAGCCACCCCTGCAGTTGTAATTCCCGGACAGTTGGGGCCTACCAATATGGAGTCGGAACCTTTCAAGTATTGGCGGACCTCAAGCATGTCGCGAACAGGAATCCCCTCGGTAATGGCAACAATCAATCGAATTCCTGCATCGGCTGCTTCAATAATTGCCTTGGCAGCCATCGGAGCGGGAACGAAAATCATGCTGGTGTTTGCTCCTGTTTTATCAACAGCTTCCCTTACAGAACCGTAAACTGGAAAACCTTCCACAAACGTTCCGTGCTTTAAAGGATTCACACCGCCGACCACGTTGGTTCCGTATTCACTGCAGCGAAGTGTATGGAACAGCCCGGCTTTACCGGTAATTCCCTGTGTTATCAATTTTGTATGACGATCTACAAGTATGGCCATGATCAGGATATTTTACGGGTTATTGAAACAGCTTTCTTAGCAGCATCATCCAAACTGTCTGCACTTTGAATATTCAAGCCGGAGGCGGTAAGGATTTGTTTGCCAAGCTCCACATTATTTCCCTCCAACCTCACGACCATGGGGATTTTAAGGACGCTTTTGCTGACAGCGGCTACAATGCCTGTTGCAATGGTGTCACATTTCATGATCCCACCAAAGATGTTCACCAGAATACATTCCACCGCATGGTCACCTGCAATGATTTCAATGGCCTCTGCAACAGCCTCTTCCGTAGCAGAGCCACCTACATCCAAGAAATTCGCCGGGCTTCCGCCACTGTACTTGATGGAATCCATTGTTGCCATGGCAAGGCCGGCACCGTTCACCATACAACCGATGGTGCCGTCCATGGAGATGTAACTCATCCCCCATTCCGCCGCTTCAATTTCCGAATGTGTTTTCTCCGCATTCGGGTCTCCACCCGTTTCCAACTGGCGGTAGTTCGCATTGTCGTCGATGTCCAACTTACAGTCCAAAATAAGCAGATGTTGGTCGGCGGTCACCACCAGCGGATTGATTTCCAGCAGCATAGCATCCGTTTTGTAATATACAAGGTATAGCTTCTGGAGCACGTCGTGAAATTGTAGGGCCAAGTCCCCCGTAAGTCCCAGGAAATCGGACGCTTCCGAAAGTAATTCCATCGTAAGCGGCTGGTTGAATGCCGGATAAAGTTTCAGAATCCGTTCCGGCGTCTTGGTTGAAACCGCCTCAATATCCATTCCACCGTCGGGCGAAATCATGATGAGCGGATTCACTGCCGTTCGGTCCAAGGTGATGGCCACATAAAATTCTTTCTCAATCGGACAGGCTTCTTCAATCAAGACCAAATGGATTTTGACGCCTTCAGGGCCAGTCTGATGGGTAACCAATTGCATCCCGATCATGTGGGATGTAAAATCCAGAGCTTCCTGCTCGTTGGTGAACAGTCTAATACCACCTGCTTTCCCACGGGCTCCAGTAAAAGCCTGCGCTTTCACCACGCCTCTGGTTATCCCCAGTGTTTTCAAAGCCGATGGCAGTTCTTTCACGGATCCCACAGGTAAACTGCGCGGAACAGGAAGACCAGCTTCCTTAAGGATTTTCTTGGATTGGTATTCTAACAATTTCATAGTGGAAACAATTTTATAATAGAAACAAATGTATCGAAATTTTGCACAATTAATCGAAATGTGTGAAAAATAAATTGAATTAACTTTTTTCCGAGAAATGTATGTTGGTTAATACTATTATTCATGTGAAAATTTATTCATAGATTTGAAGTATTGAATTGATTACTTCCAGCCTGTTGGGAGCTTTCCATCTAAATGGCATGTTGAAATGACTAAAATACGGATTGAATGATTTTAGCGAAGCCATTTATTGTCTTTTTAAGGGGCTTTTTCCGGGATAAAATAAGCAGAACCATTTGTTGTTTAAGCTTATTTATTCTTGTTGGGTGCTATTTTGCCTTTTTTCAAAGACAACCGTTGCCCTTTTATCCTGACAAAAAAAACATCAATGTTTTCTATTACAACGATAAGATAAACAAAGGAAACTCAATAATAATTGATACACTCGGGAAAGACTCGGATGTATGTCTGAGATATGTATTAAAAGAAGGATTTGTAAGTCCGTATGTAGGCATTGGTTTTGAGCACAAGTTATTCCGAAGGTATACTATTTCCCACTTTAATAAAGTTCAAATTCAAATTTCAGGAGAAGTTGTAAAATCAATACTTGTCTATCTGGTTCTTAAGGATGAAAAAACAGCTATTCAAGGTTCTAAAGATGGCGTTTTATGTAGTTATCTGGATATTGAGAATAAGGAGAAGACATTTAACTTAAGTATCAAAAACTTCAAAACTCCAGATTGGTGGTTTGATAAGTATGACTTAACTCCTGCAGCTGTTGATAAGAATAACTGGAAATGCATCTATCGTATAACAATCGGGCCGGGTCTTAAACCAATATTAAATCGTGAACAAGCCATCAGAATTCATTCCATCATTTTCTACAGGGATAACACCATGGTTCTTGTGTCTATGATGCTACTACAGTTTACATTAATGCTTTCTTTATTAGGGTGGTTCTATTACAAAACTCGAACAAAAAATCAAATAAAGTCTGTAACGATAAATTATCAGGCAATCAACATCGAAAAAAAACCAAAAGAAGATCGTAGCTTTTTGGATTACATCGGTGATCATTTCCATGATTCTGAATTAAGTCTTTCTTTGATTTCTAATCAAACAGGCATTAGTCAACGGCACATTGCCGAAAGCATACTTACACAATGGAACTGCAATGTAAAAACGTACATCAATCAAATCCGTATTAATGAAGCTAAAAGACTCATGAGCGATACAGATCTGAAAATTAGCGAAATAGCCTACAAAGTCGGATTCAGCAGTCCCAGTAATTTTAATCGCGTCTTTAAAAGAATAACCAATCAAACACCTTCCGACTACCAGTTGCTGAAGAATGCAAAAAAGACAATGCGATGATAACTAGAAATGGAACTTAAACAAGAAGCCAAACCAAAATGAAAAACCATCTAACAATCCTCTTTTTTATCTTATTCCTTTCTTCTGTTATCATTTACGGTCAAAAAACGGACCAACTATTTTATCCATTCCAGAACCCCGATATGCCGCTGGAGGAACGGGTTAGCAACATTGTCTCCCTGATGACGCTGGATGAAAAGGTCGCGTTTCTAAGTTCGACTCCAGGTGTAGAGCGTTTGGGCATTAAAAAGATGGGGCATGTCGAAGGGCTGCACGGTCTGGCTCAGGGAGCGCCTGGCGGTTGGGGACGGCGAGGTCCGGTTACCACCACTACTTTTCCGCAGTCTTATGGCATGGGCGAAACCTGGGATCCGTCAATCATCCGTCAATCAGGCGCCATAGAAGGTTATGAAGCACGTTACGTTTTCCAGAGTCCCAAATATGGCCGCGGTGGATTGATCATGCGGGCACCCAATGCCGATTTGGGTCGCGATCCACGCTGGGGACGCACCGAAGAATGTTTTGGCGAAGATGCCTATTTCAATGGTGTAATGTCTGTGGCAATGATCAAGGGACTTCAGGGCGACGATCCCAACTATTGGTTAAGCGCATCGCTTTTGAAACATTTCTTTGCCAATAGCAATGAAGACAATCGTACCAGTACATCCTCTAATTTTGATACACGATTGTTTTATGAGTACTATTCGCTTCCTTTCCACATGGGCTTTGTAGAGGGCGGTGCCAAGTGCTTCATGACATCTTATAATCTGTATAACGGCATTCCATGCACTGTAAGCCCGATGATTGAAGCAACGGCAGTCAAACAGTGGGGCGTTGACGGTGTGATTTGTACGGATGCCGGAGGTTTCAAAAACCTGACTGGTTCGCAGAAATACTATGAAAACGCCACTCAATCCGGTGCAGGTACTGTCAATGCAGGTGTCAATCAATACCTTGACCGGAATTTTGAAGGTCCAGTGAAAAAAGCAATCGAAGAAGGTTTATTGACCGAGAAACGATTGGAGGAAGTCATCAAAGGCAGCTTGCGCGTTTTTATCCGGTTGGGATTACTGGATCCTGCCGGTCGGGTTCCTTATGCCAAAATCGGGAAAGACACCACAGAAACCAAACCATGGGACACTCAGAAAAGCAAGGATGTGGTTCGTCTAGCTACTCAGAAATCCATTGTACTCCTTAAAAACGTAGGAAACCTCTTACCTCTGAATAAAAAGACAGTCAAGTCGATCGCAATGATTGGCCCACGTGCAGATCAGGTCGTTTTCGACTGGTACAGTTCGGAACCACCCTATTCGGTAACACCTTTGGCCGGTGTAAAAAACAAAGTAGGAAAAAAAGTCAAGGTACAGTTCGCTTTGGGCGACGATGTTGCTGCTGCCGTAAATCTGGCGAAATCGTCGGATATAGTCGTAGTTTGTGTGGGTAACAATCCCAATCTGGACAATGGCTGGAAGAAGATTTCAGGTCCGGACGAAGGGCGGGAAGATCTGGATCGCAAAAGCATCACGCTCGGCGCTCAGGAAGAACTCATCAAACAAATAGTGGCTGCCAATCCTAAAACGATTGTCGTTCTTAAAAGCAGTTTCCCGTATGCCATCAATTGGACGCAGGAAAATGTGCCCGCCATTCTGCACATGGCTCACAGCAGTCAGGAAGAAGGCAATGCTTTGGCCGACGTACTGTTTGGCGACTACAACCCTGCCGGACGTTTGGTGCAAACCTGGCCCAAATCGCTCGATCAGTTACCTGAAATGCTGGATTACAACATCCGCAACGGACGTACCTATATGTATTTCAAAGGGGAACCGCTTTATCCGTTTGGTTTTGGTCTGAGTTACACCTCCTTTGTCTGGTCAAACCTAAAAACCAGCGCTCTGAACCTTGCCAAAGATGGTTCAATAACCGTAAATGTGGATGTGGAAAACACCGGCAAACGTGATGGTGATGAGGTTGTTCAGCTCTATGTCAAACATCTTAATTCCCAGGTCAGTCGCCCAATTCAGGAACTAAAAGGATTTCAGCGCGTAAATATCAAAGCCGGTGAACGCAAGACTGTATCAATTCCTTTGGATGCAAAAAGGCTGGTTTATTGGGACATCAGCAAAAACGACTGGCAAGTGGAACGTGACAGTATTGAGATTCGTGTTGGCGCCTCATCCGCAGACATCCGCATGAAACAGAAACTGAAAGTGGAATAGAAAACAAAGTACAGATTTGAACCCACACCATTATTATCAACTATGAAAACTAAACTTATTGGATTATTCATCGTGCTTTTACTGAGTTCCACAGTGATCAGCGCACAGAAAAGCAAAGTATTTGAACTTCAATCTCCTGACAATAAAATCGCTTTAAAGTTGGAAGTTGGCGCAAAAATGCATTGGTCGGTCCAACACGATGGACAACAAATTATTGCTCCTTCATCCATTGCATTATACCTTGAAGGAGGCGAAGTCCTGGGTGATCTGGCAAAAATAACCTCGTCAAAAACCGAAAAAGTTGATCAGTTGATTTCCGCCATCAATTACAAAAAGGCAAGCATTCCCGATCAGTACAATCAGTTGATCCTCACTTGCAAGGGCGATTATGGTCTGATTTTCAGGGTTTACAATGATGGAGTAGCTTATCGCTTTACAACAAAGAAGAAGACGGAAGTAATTGTGAAAAATGAAGAAGCCAACTTTAATTTCATTGCTGATTACCAAGCTTTTATTCCTTATATGTGGGATTACCGTGGTGGACAGAAATTCAATCATTCCTTCGAAGCGCTCTACAAAGAAACCACCATTTCGAAGTTTGCCACTGATTCTTTGGCATTTCTACCTCTTTTGGTCGATGTAGGCAACAACAAAAAAGCAGTGATTCTCGAAGCCGATTTGGAAGATTATCCGGGCATGTACCTGAATATTAATCCGACAAAAAAAGGTTTTATGGGTGTTTATGCCGCCTTTCCGCTGGAATCAAAGTTAGGTGGCTATCAGAATATGAACCTGATTCCAACCAAAAGAGCCGAGTATATTGCCAAAACCAGCGGCACACGTAATTTCCCATGGAGAGCAGTGGTCATTAGCTCGCAAGACAAAGAACTGCTGAACAACGACATGGTACAGAAACTAGCTTCGCCATCACGGCTGACCGATATCTCCTGGATCAAAACCGGCCTCGTTTCGTGGGACTGGTGGAGCGACTGGAACATTTCGCATGTCGATTTCAAAGCTGGTTATAACACGCAAACCTATAAATATTACATAGATTTTGCCGCTGCCAATAAGTTGCCTTTCATTGTTATGGATTGGGGCTGGTCGAGTCATACCGATATTTTAACCGTAATTGCCCCTGACATCAATCTTCAGGAAATTGTTGATTACGGAAAGCAAAAAGGAGTCGGTGTGATTCTTTGGGCTTCATGGTATGCTGTTCAAACAGAAATGGGTGAGGCATTTCCGAAATATGCAAAAATGGGCGTTAAAGGTTTCAAGATTGACTTTATCGACCGCGACGACCAGATTGCAGTGGCTTCGCTGTACGAAATCGCTAAAAAAGCTGGGGAAAATAAACTGATTGTTGATTATCACGGTGTTTTCAAGCCAACAGGGTTACAACGCACATACCCGAATGTGGTTGGTTATGAAGGTGTAAAAGGTTTGGAGAATTATAAATGGGCTGTAGAAGACCAACCGCGTTATACCGTAAGTATTCCTTTTATCAGAATGATGGCCGGACCAATGGATTATACCCCGGGAGCGATGAGAAATGCGAATAAGGAAAATTACCGCTCGATTGGCGCGATGCCAATAAGTCAGGGAACACGTTGCAACCAATTGGCCATGTATGTCCTGTACGAAGCCCCTTTCCAGATGTTGGCAGACAATCCTACGACGTATATGAAAGAACAGGAATGTACCGATTTCATCTCCAAAATCCCGACCACGACTGACGAAACGGTCGCTCTCGATGGGAAAGTTGGCGAATACGCTGTTCTTGCCCGCAAAAAAGGAGACACCTGGTTTGTGGGAGCTATGAGCAACTGGACTCCGCGTGAAATCACACTCGACTTTTCATTTTTGGGTGCCGGAAATTATCAGGCAACCGTTTTTAAAGATGGAATCAATGCCGACCGTGATGCAACGGACTACAAGAAGGAAACAATTAAAGTTACTTCAGCAGATAAAGCGAAAATACAATTGGCGCCAGGCGGTGGCTGGGTTGCCAGAATAGAAAAACTAAACTAATCCTATGACAAACAAAATATGCCTTTTAATAAGCTTCGCGTTGCTCCTTTTTGCTAATTCTGTTTCAGCTGAGAAGGACATCGTAGGAGAGGTAAAACATGCAATTGTATGAACTGAATATTCGACATTCTTTCATTCTAATTACCTACTTGCATTTTTTGTAAAGCAATTCATATTTTTTGTATACAGTTCTTTTCTTGGAATGTATAGTTTTGTGTGCTTTCACCAAAAAATGATGCCATGAGTAAGATTTTCAATTCATTAAAAGTAAACAGACAAATAAAGGCTTACAGAATCTGATGAATGAAACATCACCGATAGAAATAAAATAAACGAGGGCTACCCGTTATGTGCCATGCTAGGGCGTGTCGCATACAGCCATCGATATAGCCAATGCTAAAAAAGTCATGGTAACAGAAATTCATCAATAAAAACAAACTTTACTTTGGACATTCAGAACAAAACCAAGGAAGAACTCATAAGCGAGTTGCAGGTAATACTTCAAGAGAATAATTATTTAAAGGCTTTAAAAGAAAAAAAGGAAGCAGAGTTTCTAATGGCACACGATAAACTTCTTTTTCAAAACAAAGAGAAAGGAAAGCGGAGGAAGAGTTGAGAGAGTCGGAAGAAAAGTACCGTGTGCTGTTTGAGGGAAGTACACTTGGCATCTTAGCCACCGACGTTGAAACTCATCGGTTTTTATATTCTAATCCAGCCATCTGCAGGATATTCGGATATTTAGATGAAGAGTTCCTACGGTTGACCATACCAGACCTTCACCCAAAAGACTCAGTGGACTTAGTGATATCCGAGTTTGAGTCTCAGATGCGAGGGGAGAAGGTGATATCTTCCGCTCTTCCGTGTCTGCGAAAAGATGGCACGGTTTTCTATGCTGACATTTCTAGTAATTCCACCATCATCAATGGACGAAAATGCAACGTGGGTTTTTTCGTGGATGTGACTACGCGCAAACAGGCGGAAGATGCGATGCGCGAAAGCGAACTGAAGTTCCGGAATTATATCGATTATGCACCCCATGGTGTGTTTGTAGCTGACGAAATGGGAAATTATGTTGAGGTAAACACGGCAGCATCCACCATTACGGGGTATAGCAAAGATGAACTTCTTTCCATGAAACTTCTCGAACTTATTCCGGAAGAATCCATGGAGTTTTCTGCACGTCATTTTGAGAAAGTAGTCA
>JGI24142J45722_1000349_pt1 | contig 27466 bp, 26 predicted proteins | sample BarGraIncu00431A_FD_45722 | JGI IMG/M metagenome (IMG submission 45722) | reverse complement strand
TGATGCAACACCAATTGCATATTTAGCTCCAGTAAATTCTTTAACTGCTTCTTCAAAGTCAGTTACCTCTTTACCAAGCATTGATACTCCTCTTTCCATAAGTCCTAAAACAGCATTGTCGAATTCTAATTTTTTCTCCTGGTATTCTCTTGTAGGTGTATAAAATTTAACTTTCATGGTATAACCTCCGATTTATTATTAATTATTTAGACATTATCTCTTCCAAGCATCTTATTAACTCTTTTACCACATACTCTGCATCTTCTAACTTAAGTGTTGAATATACTGGAAGTGTTATTTCATTGGCATACTGATTATATGCATTTGGATAATCTTCTATAGAATATCCAAGATTTTTATAAAGTGTAAACATTGGTAAAGGCGTAAAGTGAACATTTGTAGCTATACCTAGATCAGCAAGTTTTTGTATTAGTTCGTCTCGCTGTGCTTCTTTACATCCTTTCAATCTTAAAGTATATAAATGATATGAGGTCTCTTTATTTTCATCTTTTATAAAAGGAATAATTGCCCAGGATTTAGTCTCAAGAGCTTTAGTATAAACCTCAAAAATGGCTTTTCGTTTTATAAGCATTCCTTCATATCTTTGTAGCTGTGCAAGCCCTATAGCTGCATTAATATCTGTCATATTACATTTCATTCCGTCTGTTATAATATCATATTTCCAAGCTCCTGCCTTCATTTTAGCCAATGCATCCTTTGACTGACCTTGAAGAGAAGTTATTTTAAACTCTTTCAATAAATTTTCCTTGCCCTTAAAATTATTATCATTAAAGGTAATTGCCCCACCTTCTGCTGTTATTAAATTTTTAACTGCGTGGAAGGAGAAAACATTAAAATCAGCCTGTGACCCAACTTTTTCACCTTTGTATATTGCTCCAAAAGAATGAGCTGAGTCTGATATAAATATAATATCTTCCCTGTTTTTTTCCTTAAGCACTGCCTTTATAGCATCATAGTCTACAGGAACCCCTGCAATATCAACAGTGATTATTGCCTTCGTTTTAGGTGTAATTGCCATACCTAATTTTTGTTCATCTATCAAAAAACTACCTTCTTTAACATCTACAAAAGTTGGTTTAATTCCTCTATGAACTATAACATTTGCTGTAGCTGTATAGGTATAAGGCGTTGTAATAACTTCATCACCTTCTGCAATATTAAAAACCTTTAATATAAGTTCTAAGCCCGCACTTGCACTTGCTAGTGCTACTGTATTATTGGCTTTACAATACTTGGAAATTTTGTCTTCAAATTCAGCAGTCTTAGGTCCAGTTGTAATCCAACCAGAATCTAGTACCTCCATTACAAGTTTTTTCTCTGCATCTGTTATATCTGGTGGGGAAAATGGAATATTTTTAATTTTCATATATATCCTACCTTTCATATTTAATTTTATTTTAAAATTAAACCATTAATAATTTATTTTTCACTTAAATCTTATAATTAACCCACAAAGCTAAAAAATATAGCAATTATGAAATTTTTAGTTATATATTCTTTTTCGCTTTGAAAAATCCTGTATCTTTAGTTATGTAAATTCCACCTTCTGTTTCAATTATATCTTTTAAATATTTGGTAAGCTCTTGAAGTCTTTCACTATTAAAACTTTCACGTACATTCCCTGGCATTGAAAACATATAATCAATAATAGGTGTTGCTTCTGTTACAATTAAATTATCCTCGTATCTTTTCATTTCTATATTATCAAACCATTTTTTCAACTTGTAAGCACCATTTTCTAGCTTGAATCTTGAAGTAATGTCCGAGCTTTTAATATCCATTGTCTCTGATTTAAACTTTGACATTATGTCTCTAATTTCCATCATATGGTTTTGTCCAACAGTTGAGCAGTAAAGATATCCACCGGGTTTTAATACTCTACATATTTCCGACAGTGCCTTTTGAATGTTGTCCACATGATAAAGCATATGGTTTGCTATTACAACGTCAAAGGTACTATCATTATAAGGTATATCCTCTGCGTCTATAATTTGAAACTTGAAATTCTCTGATTTTTTTCCTAAGTTTATCTTTGCATCATTTAGCATTCCTTTTGAAACATCACTTAATGTAATATCTAAGTCCTTAGGGATTCTATCTTTGTTTTTCTCCCACAAATTGGCATCTCCACATCCAAGCTCAATAATTTTACATTGTTTAGGTAGATTTAATTCATCAAAGTACCATCTCATCCACCCATATTTGTTTACACTGAACTTCTCATGAATGTTTATTCTGGATCTTAAATTAGATGCATTTTCATACTGCTCAATTAACCTTTTATCCGAATTAATTACATTTATAATGTTGGTAAACCTCTCCCAACTTACATTCTGTTTATTTTCCATGTTAATGGCTTCATCAATAGCCTTGATTACCATGAAAGTATGTGCAGCCCTTTGTTTCATGATTTTCTTTTGTATTTCTAAGGATTTTACGAAGTTTTCATCAGTGATATCACTTTCAGTTATTTTCTTAATATCATTAAGAGAAAACCCAATAAATTTTAAAGTTAAAACTTGTTGAAGTCTTGCAAAGTCTTGATTACTATACAATCTGTGCCCTGCCACGCTGTATGAACTAGGCTTCATTAAATCTATTTTATCATAATATCTAAGTGTTCTTAAGGTAACACCTGCTTTTTCTGCAAATTCACCAATTGTGAAAAAATGTGATTCATTAATTTTCAATGTCATCACCCCTTATGGAACTTAGATGGTAAATATGTTAAGATTTATCCTTCTATAGGTATATTAACACATTACGTTACGTCATGTGCAATAGTTTTTTGTAATATATTAAAAAAAATTAAAGACAACAAATTTGTTGTCTTTAATTTTTATGATAAAATCAATTCTTTCTTGTCAACATTAGAATTATATAGTAATCCTAAGAGAATTAATAATCCACCAATAATTTTACCTTTTGAAATAAACCCTACTATAAAATAATCGATAAGTATACCTGTGAAAAGTTGACCTATAAATATAAGCAAAGTAGTATATATTGTAGGAATTTTAGGAAGTACAACGTTAGAACTTGCAACCACCATTACTCCTAGTAGTCCACCTAAAAGAGCCCACCATGGTATTTTAGTAAAACTATTAAAAGACAAGTTCACAGAACTTTTTACTATAATCATTAGTAATATAGTACTAGTTAATCCTACAATATAGTTTATAAGCGTTCCTTGAAGCGTCCCTATTTTTTTAGCCAGATGTGAATTTATAATCATAGATATTATAGTAATACAACCACATAAAACTGCTAAAATTATATATAACATATTTCCCCTCCCCCGTCTAATATATTATCATTGTAACTAGCCCAGATAATATTATAAAAAATCCAATGATTTTTTTCTTGTTAAACTTATAAACATTCAAGCCAAACAGGCCATAATGGTCTATAAAACAGGCTAATACCAATTGTCCAAAAATCCCTAATGATAGTGTTAAAGAAGCACCAAGGGAATTGAAACATAAATTATTTAAAAAAACCATCAAAACTCCTATTAAACCACCACTAAATAAGTAAATTGGAATATTTTTTTCAAGCTTGAACTTCTCTTTTTTTAATAATAAAATAATAATTACTGCAATGAGTCCCACTATATGAATTATTAATATTGATTGATATTGATCTGTATACTTTGCCAAAACTCCATTAAAAGTAACCATTATAGCAATCAATATTCCTATTAATACCGCAGATACTTTATACATTTAATTTCCCCCATTCCACAATTTCTAATTATGCCTCTTTTATAAGACTAACATAAAAAGTTGCGGTTCTATACGACATATGTCATATTCTTTAAATTTTTATTTTACAGAACTAAAATAAATGCCATAAGGAGGCTGATTATATGAATAAAGGGTATATGCTACTATAAAGATCATTCACTTTATAGCAAACATATACCCCTTTTCATTAATATTGCAAAATAGCAACACTATTTAATTCCATTCATTTTACCCTTGAGTGCTTTAAATCTACCATTCACATAATTAATAAGTTCACTTTTATTTTCTTTTATTTCATTTGGAGCACTAGTAACCATGCTAATTATATCTAATTTATTACCTTTTATTTCTTTTGCAATTTCATAAGCTAAATACTTATTTTTCATTTTCCAATAGGTAATGTTAAATTGATCTGCTTGGCGTTTATTGTAATGTCCTTTTTCAATACCAAACTGAAATAAATCTGCTGCTGATTCTAATTCTTCTAAATCTTGAACCTCTAGAGTCTCGTTAACTAAATCCTGAAATGTTTTCATTTTAGCTCTCCTTTTTAACAGGTGTTATCATTGATATAATTAATATCACCCAGTTCTTTGTTTTAAGAAAGTCATACTTGACTAAATCTTTTTCATAACTTTTATATTCTAACACACATTAAAGAATATTTGAAATATGTTTATAAATAAATTCTATAATTCCCTAACTAGTAAAATATATTCAAATATACCACTATTTTATACATAGAATAAAGCATAGTTTACTAGTTTATATGAATTTTGAATAAAGTTACACAAGAGCACAGCTTAAGAGAAATTGGGATACTGCTATATTATTATGCCTAATATCCTTGATCTGCATTCGCTATTTTTATCTTGTAAATTTTTTTTAAGACACCAGCATTTACAAAATGTTAGTGTCTTTTATTAATAATTACTATTTATTTGCTTTTTCTACCCTAATAGCTTTTCCCTTTATTGTTCCATTTTTAAGGGTTTCTAATACTAACTTACCCTTTCCTCCCATAATATCTACATGAGAGAAATTATCTTGAATATCTATAATTCCTATATCCTCAGAACTTACTCCCTCAATATTGCAAATAGTTCCTACAATATCTACAGTTCTTATCTTTTTCTTTTTACCTGCACTGAGATACAATTTCATTATATCACTACTAAAATTAGATGCTTTAGTCTTTTTAAGAATAGGCTTAGTATCATGCTTTTCGTAAAATGCCTGCCTGTACGGCTCTGATTCTTCCTTTGATGGAACTACCGCTTTAGGTATCTCCATACCAATATACTGTTGTATTGCTTGTAAAAATTTATTTTCATAATGAGTGGCAAAGGTTATAGCTTTCCCTTTTTTTCCTGCGCGCCCTGTTCTACCGATTCTATGCACGTAATTACCTATTTCTAGTGGTAAATCATAATTTATAATATGAGTTATGTTTTCCACATCAATTCCTCTAGCGGCAACATCTGTAGCCACTAAAAATCTAAATTCGCCTTTTTTAAATCTTTCCATTGCATCTAATCTATCATTCTGAAGCATGCCTCCATGTATTTTAATACATGAATAATAACGATTTTTCATTTGAGCAGTTATTGCATCAACGTTTTCTTTTGTTCTACAAAATACTATGCAAGAATCTGGATTCTCGATATAAAGTATTCTCTTAAGCGCGCTGAATTTCTTATCTTCCTCTACTTCATAGCAAACTTGATCAATTTTATCAACGGTTAAATTCTCAGGATTTATTTCTATTTTAACGGGGCTCACCATGTATTTAACACAAATTGCTTCAATAGATTCTGGTATTGTAGCTGAGAATAACATAGTAACTCTATTTTTAGGAACAGCCTTAATAACCTCTTCTACTTGTTCTATAAATCCCATGCTAAGCATTTCATCTGCTTCGTCTAATATTAAATATTTCACCTTCGCTAGATTAATAGTACCTCTTTCGATATGATCTAGCGTTCTACCAGGCGTTCCAACTACTACGTGCACCCTTTGCTTTAACTGTTTTACTTGCATTGCTATAGGTTGTTTTCCAAAAACGGCTATAGCTCTAATCTTTTTATACCTACCGATTTGTGTTATATCCTGGCTTACTTGAAGCGCTAGTTCTCTAGTAGGTGTTAATATTAGTGCTTGAGGCTCTGTTTCCTCTATATCTGCACTTTCACAAAGTGGAATAGCAAAAGCTGCCGTTTTTCCACTACCTGTTTGTGATTTTACTATAATATCTTTACCTTTTAGAGCTATAGGTATTACTGCAGCTTGAACCTCTGAAGGGTTTTTATATCCTAAATTGACAATTGCTTTTAATATTTCTTCACTAATATTAAATTCCTCAAATTTTATGTTACTCATTTTATAATTCCTCTCTTTGTTTCATATATAATTTTTAAGTATAACTTAAATATATTTTTAACTCATAAGTTTATATTATACCATATTTAGACACCTAATTGCTATTGAAAATTTTAGCAAATCGCAAGTATTTTTATAAACATATATTTAGTACTAATAAAAAAAAGGATAATGAATTTCTTCACTATCCCTTTATATAGGTACTTAGCTAGGTGTTTCACAAGGATAAATATAATTAGCTGCAACTCAAAGCTATAAGATAGAACTGTAGATAGGTCATAGCTTTTAAAACAAAATTATAAATGTTATAATTAAAATATATTTAATAAAGCAAATAACCTTTGAAAGAGGTGTAGTAAAATGAATAGATGCGATTGGTGTGGAAATGATCCACTATATGTGAAATACCATGATGAGGAATGGGGTATGCCCGTCCACGCGGATAGAAAACATTTTGAATTTCTTGTTCTCGAATCTGCTCAAGCAGGGCTCAGTTGGATTACCGTGCTTAGAAAAAGAGAAAACTATAGAAAAGCCTATGATGACTTTGATTTTAATAAAGTAGCAAAATACGATGACGAAAAAGTGTTGGAGCTAATTCAAAACGAAGGCATTATAAGAAACAAGCTAAAAATAGCAGCTTCCATAAATAATGCTGTGATGTTTATTAAAATTCAAGAGGAATTTGGTAGCTTTGATGCTTACATATGGGCTTTTGTAAACAATAGTCCTATAATAAACCATTGGAATTGTATTGCAAATGTGCCTGCCACCTCTGAATTATCAAACGTTGTTAGCAAGGATTTAAAAAAACGTGGTTTTAAATTCTTAGGTTCAACCATAACCTATGCTCATCTTCAAGCTACTGGCATAATAAATGATCATATTAAAAGCTGCTTTAGATTCAGTGGAGATTTGCCAGTTAAGAATGAATAGTTATAGGTTAAATTGAAGATCTTCACATTAATAAAAATAAGAAAATAGTTCTGTATAAGATTCTAAATCTTAATAAGGACTATTTTCTTATTTTCCTTAGTTGCTGGCTGGCTATTAGAGTAAAAATAAGCCTTAATTTTACATTGATCTTTTTGAATTGCAAAGCAAAACAATTCTAGCTATATTTTCACTAGTTCTTTCAATATTTACAGGACCTTTTATAAGTGCCTTTTCAATTGTGTCAGCTTCTGATAATATACCTATTATTGAGTTTATTCCATTCTCGTATAACGGCTCTATTCCATCACCTATACGTCCTGCAAAAGATATCACAGGTATATTATATTCTTTGGCTATTAAAGCAACTCCAAGAGGAGTTTTCCCATAAAGTGTTTGAGCATCTATGCTTCCTTCTCCAGTAAACACATAATCTGCATCTTTCATTTTTTCTTTAAGCTTGGAATGTTTCGTAACTAATTCTATTCCCATTTTAAGTTCTGCGCAGAAAAAAGCAAGAAGTCCTGCACCTAAACCCCCAGCGGCACCTGCCCCAGGAATACTTTCAATATCCATGCCCAATTGCTGTTTTATAATTTTTGCATAGTGCCTTAAATTATTATCTAAGAGTTTCACCATATCTTCAGTGGCACCCTTTTGCGGTCCAAAAATATGTGAAGCACCAGTTTTCCCAGTTAAGGAATTAGTAACATCGCAGGCTACTTCAATTTTAACTTCTCTAAGTCTTTTATCTAATTCATTTAAATCTATTTTATGAAGAAGATCTAGATATCCTCCCCCTAAACTAATTTCTTTATTATCCACTGTTAGTAGCTTTCCACCAAGGGCTTGAACCATTCCTGCTCCGCCATCATTTGTAGCACTTCCACCTATTCCTATAATTATATGGTTAACTCCTTTGTCTAGAGCAGCTTTAATTAATTCTCCTGTACCATAAGTAGTACTTAAAAGAGGATTTCTCTTTTCCCTAGGCACAAGATGTAAACCACTAGCACTAGCCATCTCAATCACTGCTGTTTTTTTATCTCCAAGTACTCCAAATGTAGCTTCAACTTTATCACCAAGAGGTCCTTTAACCATAACTTTGTATAGTTCGCCATCTGTTGCATCTATAAGCGACTGCACTGTACCTTCTCCACCATCAGCCATTGGAACCTTAACACATTCTGCATTAGGAATAACTTTTTTGATTCCTCTCTCCATTGCTTCTGCCACTTCTTTTGCTGTCATACTTTCTTTAAAAGAATCCGGTGCTAACACAAATTTCATATATATCTATCCTTTCCAAAGTAAATTAATAATTTAGATTTCTATCGCATTATTCCAAATATTATTGTTGACACTAATGTCATAGTTAACCCAACTAATGATTCATAAGGTATAAGTTTTAATCTTTCTTTCATACCCATAAATATGCTTCCACCTGTAGCATGGAAGAAACTTCCGTGTGGAAGATGATCTAAAACTGTGGCTCCACTGTGAATCATTGCTGCTGCCGAAATACGTGAAACTCCCAGTTCTAATATTGTTCCACCAAATACTGTACTAGCTACTGCAGTACCAGATGTAGTAGATGCTGTAGCTGCCGACATAAGTATTCCTGATATTGGAGCTAATGCATATGCAGGAAGCCCTGAAGCCATAAGTCCTTGAATAATTACGTCTTTCAAACCAGAATTAGCTATAATTCCTGCAAGAGTTCCTGTTCCAATAAGTAAAATAGCCACTCCGCTCATTTTGGTTAGTCCTACAATTGAATATTTATTTAAGTGTTTAATTTTCCCCATAGCGAGAGCCCCTATAGCTCCTCCAATTGGCAATGCTATTAATGGATCTATGCTAATTTTAAATAGTGGTCTTAGAGAAAGTAAGGCTATAGCTACTACTGGCCCAACAATGGCTGAAATAAAACTTGGTTTTTGTTCAACTGCACTATCAACCTCATCTTTCATAACAAAGCTTCCTTTTTTAATAAGCTTTTTAGCTATTATGCATGTAACAATAAGTCCAAATATTGCTGGTATTATCCCTGCTGCCATAACAGATGTTAATGGTATTTTAAATGCATCTGATGCTGCTATAGCATTAGGATTAGGAGACATAATGTTGCCTGCCTTTCCTCCGCCTATCATAGCAATTAGAATAGATGATTTGGACAAATTAGCACGACTAGCAATAGACAATGCTATTGGTGCTACTGTAATAACTGCCACATCTATAAAAACTCCTACGGATGTTAGTACTAAAGTTGCATATAAACATTAGGCAATTGTTTAATATTTACTCCATATTTATTGTGCATTTGAACAATTAAATCTTCGATAAAATATATGCAGTATATAATTGAAACAGATCAGTTAAGTTCTTAGGATTTTTTCCCGTAACCTCTTCAACCTTTTCTAACCTATAATTCAATGTATTTCTATGAATGTAAAGTGCCTCAGCAGTTTTATTTGCTTGTCCGTTCATATTTATATATGTAATCAGTGTTGTTAACAAATTCAACTGATTCTCAGCTTGTAAATCTACAATTATTTTTTCCATCTCGTTATTTCCTTTAAACCCTGATAAAAATGAGATAAAAGCAATATCTTTATATAAATGAACACTTCTTTCACTTTGAAGCTTTTTACCAATTTCAAGTGCCTTTATTGCTTGTTTATATGATATGCAAAAAATATTTTCATTTAGCCCTATACCTATTTCAAAGTGATTCTCTTCTCCCTTGCATAAAAACTTTTCTACTCTCTTAGTAAAAGAGCTATCATAATACATGAAAATCAATATAGTAGATGGATTTAATTTCAAATAATATTCATCATTTCTTATAAAATTCAGCAATTTAGCCTTTACTTTTTCCATGCAACTCTCATTAAAGTTAATATCACCGCTACCCTAGGAAGAGATACATCAATTCCTAAAGCACCTCCTCTTTCTTTGAAATCCTGAGCATAGCTGTTTTTCATATGAATTAATTCATATAAAAATTCATCTTTCAACTGTTCACTTATTTTTCTTTGAAATAGGACATACTCTTGGGTTACTAAAAGTTCAGAAGTTATTCTAACTAGTTCAACAAAAGGACGAACATCTTCTGGTTTACCTGTAATTCCTATTACCCCAATAACTTTATTTTGAAAAAGTATAGGTGTATTTACCCCTGGTTTTGTATCTACACCGCCTTCTAAAATTTCAATCATCACTTTCTTTCCTATAGCTTCCATAGCTCCCTCATGTAGCTTATATAATCTATTTTTATCTCCACTTCCAATAATAATTCCTTTGTTATTCATAATGTTTACATTATATGGTATAACATTCATCATTCTATCTACTATATTTTGCGCTTGTTGCTCTGTAAGTGTAATCATATGTTTATCACTCCATTCTCAAATTAAATCACTACAATTAATATTTTACCCTAATTTAAGGTGTTATTCTAAAATTTGCCCTTATTAATTTAAATTTCTAACCTAATTCTAATCTTCTACTAATAAAGCTTTAATTCCCGCGTCTTATAATAAAAATATAGAAAACAAATAATTCTTACCAATCCCAAATAAAAATTAGGAGGAATTTAAATGTCAATAAATTTAGAACAAATTGATGAGCTAAGAAAAAGAGCTAATGTAAGTTATGAGGATGCTAAAAATGCCTTAGAGCAAAGCAGTGGAAACCTTATTGAGGCATTAGTATATCTTGAAAAACAAAACAAAATTAAGCCTGAGGAGACCCCTTGCAGTGAAAATAAATTCTTTAAGAAGGTAAAAAAGCTTATAAAAAAAGGTAACGAAACAAAATTAATAGTTAAAAAAGATGATACTGTGGTATTAAATATCTGTGTAACACTAGCCGTTATAGTAACTATAGTAGTTCCACCCATTGTAATCACAGCATTAATATTGGCCTTAGTCACTAACCATAAAATAAGAATTCAAAAGAAAAATAGTGAAGATTCAGAAGTAAACAAGATTTTTGATAAATTATCAGTGGCTGTTAATAAAGTAACTACAAAAATTTCAGAAGAAATGAAAACTGAATAACACCCTAGTAACCTACATTTTATACATGTAGGTTGTTTTTTATATTAGTAAAATTTAAAATATAAAGCAATTGTCCCCAATTATATAAAAAATAATATATAATAAAAGTATCGTTAATATAATATATTTTGGGGGTTAGTGTATTATGAGTGGACAAAAGATTTTAATAATTGAGGATGAAATAAAAATAGCACGATTTCTTGAGTTAGAATTAACCTATGAGGGATATAGCGTTGAGCAATGTCATGACGGACGTGAGGGTTTAGATAAAGCCATTAATGAAATTTTTGATATAATAATTCTAGATGTTATGTTACCTTCATTAAACGGTCTAGAAGTATTAAGAAGACTAAGGCAAGTGTCAGCAGTTCCAATTATAATGCTTACTGCAAAAGATGAGATAATGGATAAAGTTATGGGTCTTGACATAGGTGCCGATGACTATATGACTAAGCCTTTCGCTATTGAAGAATTACTAGCAAGAATAAGAACAGCATTAAAAAAGGCACCTGTATTTAAGGAAATCACTAATATATTATCTATTGGAGATTTGACAATAGACTTAGATGGACATATGGTTACTTTTAAAAACAACGCTATAGAATTAACTAAAACGGAATTTGATTTACTTAAATACTTAATTGAAAATAAAAATATTGTTCTTACAAGAAATAAGATTATAGATATTGTATGGGGATATGAATATATGGGTGATACTAATGTGGTAGATGTATACATTAGATATTTAAGAAGTAAAATAGATGATAAATTTAACAAGAAGTTTATTTATACTGTACGAGGGGTGGGATATCTTTTAAAAGATGAATAATTCAAAATTTATCTTTAGGTTTATATGGCAATACTTGCGATTTTTATTTAAGACAACGAAAATAATACTGATTTTCTTGCCAAAGTTATTAAAAAAGCTAACTTACAGAATTCATAAAGGCTTAAGATTTTCAATCAGTTTTAAAATGACTGCAGTATATACGCTCATTTTTTCTACTACACTATTCCTGTTAAGTGTTGGTTTAATTATAGGCTTTAGATTTTTTCTGCTAAATGAAGTCAATGGTGAACTCACTAAATACAGTGCAGTAGCTAGTAATTATGCTAAATTAGACAAAGATATTCAAAATTTTAATGTGAAGATTTTTTCTAATATAGAATATGTAACATTTAGTATTTTTGATGAAAGTGAAAATCTTGTTTATTCTACTGAAAAAGATAAAACAAAGGTATCTTTTCATAAAGAAATCTCACCTTCTCCTGTTATTAATGAAATAAGCCAACAATTTGTTTTTGTTACCACTAAACTGGCCAACAATAATAAAATCTTTTTCCTTCAATTTTCTAAAAACCTCAATAGGGAAAATGAATATTGGGGTATTTTTACTCTAATTATTTTTTTCTTAAACATATTATCTTTAATTGTCACATTAGGTTTTGGCTCCAAAGCCAGTAAAAAAATGCTTTTACCCATTAAAGATATGACAAAAACCACAAAGGCTATTTCAATTAATGCCTTAGAAACTAGATTAAATGTTAGTATTTCTAAGGATGAACTAAAAGATTTAGCTGAAACTATTAATAAAATGCTAGATGGTATTCAAACCGCCTATGAACAACAAAACCAGTTCGTATCAGATGCTTCTCATGAACTTCGAACCCCAATAGCTGTAATTCAAGGCTATGCAAATATGCTATACCGCTGGGGAAAAGATGATAAAGAAGTATTAGAGGAATCTATAACCGCTATCAAAAGCGAGGCTTTAGATATGCAACAATTAGTAGAAAAGCTTTTATTTCTCGCAAGAAGTGATAAAAACACTCAAAAAATTGAAAAGATAAGTTTTTATATTAATGAATTAGTTGATGAGATTATAAAAGAAACAAAACTAATTGATACTTCACATGAAATTAAATCTGAGGTAAACCAACAAGCTTTAATTTATGCAGATAAAAAATTGCTTAAACAAGCATTAAGAGTTTTTATTGACAATAGCATAAAATATACCCCTAAGGGTGGAAGTATTATGCTAAATAGTTATATTAGAAAGAAAAATTTAATTCTTGAAATTATAGATACAGGAATAGGCATCACAAAAGAAGATCTTCCATACATCTTCAATAGATTTTATAGATGTGATAAATCAAGAGCAAAAGAAAGTGGTGGAACAGGTCTTGGCTTATCTATTGCAAAATGGATTATTGGTAAGCATAATGGCTCAATTTCAGTTGAAAGTAGACCAGAAGTGGGAACAAAAATAACCATTGGGCTCCCACTGAAAAACACTAGATAATTCAAAAAGCAGCAGTGCATTTTCATGCAGTGCTGCTTTTCTGTATATAAGTTGAACAAACTTCTAAAGAATGACTTTTAGAGTTTATCAAATTAGTAAATTTATTTTTCGAAGACATTTATATACATTTGCTTAAGTTCGCTTATTAATGGATATCTTGGATTAGCACCTGTACATTGGTCATCAAAAGCCTGCTCACTCATATGGTCTAAGGTAGCATAGAATTTTACTTTAGATACTCCTGCTTCACTTATTGTCATAGGAATGTTAACCTTAGCTTTTAAGTCATCAATAGCTTTAATTAATAATTCTATCTTTTCATCTGCTGTGTTTCCACCTAATTGTAAATAGTCAGCAATTCTTGTATATCTCCATTTAGCATTTGGGTATTTATATTGTGGGAAAGCTGCTTGTTTTATTGGGTTATCTACTGCATTAAATCTTATAACTTCATTGATTAATATTGCGTTTGCCACGCCGTGTGGTACATGATGCTCTGCGCCTAATTTGTGTGCCATTGAATGACAAACTCCAAGGAAAGAATTCGCAAACGCCATACCAGCCATTGTGGAAGCATGAGCCATTTTCTCTCTTGCCTTTATATTAGTTGTACCCTCATTGTAAGCTTGTGGTAAATATTTAAATATTAATCTCATTGATTCTAGAGCCATGCCGTTAGTAAATTCTGATGCAAGTACTGACACATAAGCTTCTATAGCATGAGTTAAAGCATCTATACCTGAAGCTGCTGTTAAACTCTTTGGCATATTCATCATGAGTTCTGCATCTACTATAGCCATATCTGGAGTTAACTCATAATCAGCTAATGGATATTTAACTCCCGTCTTTTCATCAGTAATTACTGCAAATGGAGTTACCTCAGAACCTGTACCTGCTGAAGTTGGTATTGAAACCATCATAGCTTTTTCGCCCATTTTAGGGAATGGATAAACTCTCTTTCTAATATCCATAAATCTCATAGCTAAATCTTCAAATCTTACCTCTGGATGTTCATACATTACCCACATGATTTTAGCGGCATCCATTGGTGATCCACCACCAAGTGCTATAATTGTATCTGGCTTGAATATTTCCATTTCACTAGCACCTTTTTTTGCTATAGCAAGAGTTGGGTCTGGTTCTACGTCATAGAATATCTTAAATTCTACTCCAATCTCTTCTAAAACACGAGTAACTTTATCTACGTATCCTAGGTCATAAAGAATCTTATCAGTTACTATAAATGCTTTTTTCTTGTTCATATCCTTTAATTCTTTTAAAGCTACTCCTAGACTACCATATTTAAAATAAACTTTTTCTGGAACTCTAAACCAAAGCATATTTTCTCTCCTCTCAGCCACACTCTTTACATTCATTAAATGTTTAACTCCTACGTTCTCAGACACAGAGTTTCCACCCCATGACCCACAACCTAGTGTTAATGAAGGAGCTAGTTTAAAGTTGTATAAATCACCTATAGCGCCTTGAGCTGCTGGCATGTTTACTATTACTCTTCCTGTTTTCATTGTTGCGCCAAACTTAGCTATTCTATCTGCAGACTTAGTTCTGTGAGTATACAATGATGATGTGTGACCAAAGCCTCCAAGTTCAACAAGCCTTTCCGCCTTTGTTAGTGCTTCATCAAAAGTTTTAACCTTATACATGGCTAGTACTGGAGATAATTTTTCATGTGAAAATGCTTCTTCAAGTTCTACAGATTCAACTTCACCTATAATAATCTTTGTTTCTTCAGGTACTTTCACTCCTGCCATTTCTGCTATTTTATAAGCAGATTGACCTACTATATTTGGATTTAATGATCCGTTAGTTAATATTACTTTTCTTACTTTGTCTATTTCCTCTTTTTTCAGAATATAAGCTCCTCTTTCAGAAAACTCTTTCCTAACTTCGTCATATATTTCTTCCATAACTAATACTGATTGTTCTGAAGCACAGATTACTCCATTATCAAAACTCTTAGAAAGTAGAATTGAGTTTACAGCCATTTTAATTTCAGCTGTCTCATCAATAATTGCCGGTGTATTTCCAGCGCCAACTCCGATAGCTGGTTTTCCTGAAGAATAAGCTGCTTTAACCATTCCTGGTCCACCTGTTGCAAGTATTATATCTGATTCTCTCATAACAACCTGGGAAAGCTCTACTGATGGCTCATCTATCCAAGCTATTATTCCTTTTGGTGCGCCTGCTTTAACTGCTGCATCTAGTATTATTTTAGCTGCTGCAATGGTAGACTTTTTACTTCTTGGATGTGGGGAAAAAATAATACCATTCCTAGTTTTTAGTGATATAAGAGCTTTAAATATTGCTGTAGATGTTGGATTTGTAGTTGGCACAATTGCTGCTACAACTCCTATTGGTTCTGCAATCTTTGTAATGCCAAAGGATTTATCAACATCTATAATTCCACAGGTTTTTTCATCTTTATATTGATTATATATATATTCTGAAGCAAAATGATTTTTTATAACCTTATCTTCTACAACTCCCATACCTGTTTCTTCCACTGCCATCTTAGCTAGATCAATTCTCGAATTATTTGCAGCCATTGCCGCTTGTCTAAATATTTCATCTACCTGTTCTTGAGTAAAAGTAGAAAATTTCTTTTGAGCACTTCTAACTTCTTTTATTTTAATCATTAATTCTTCTACGTTTGTTACTTTCATATACTACACCTCTTTCATAATAATAGATCACATTAATGGTCAACTTTACATAATGATATTTTATTGATTAATTTATAATATTTTTTTATAATGTTTTTTTCATTTTTAAATTTTAATTCCTTGTTATGTGTTAATTATATCACAATCTTTTAACGCTTGTAAACAGTTTTTTATAAATTTTAACATTTTATTCTATTCATTAACATATCGAAACTATTGCAATCCTTTACATACCGTTAATTAAACAGATACAATTACTAATGCTTTATATTCTTATTAATTCCTAATTAAGAAAAAGTATGTTATTTTTTAAACATACTTTTTCTTATGGCTCCTATTAACAGATGAGCTACTAAAATTCATTATATAAAAAGGGAAAGTCACAAAATAGAAATTAATTTCTATTTTGTGACATCCCCTTCAAGTACCTTATATACTTATTATAGATTCATCTCATTAAGCAACGTTTTAAGTTTTATAAGTTCTTCTTTAGATAAGGTAACCCCTTTTCCCATTTTTTCATGTTCCGGAGACCAATCTCTAATATCGTACTTTGCTTCCTTATCATTCCAACTTATAAGATTTAATTCTTTTCTCCATGTTTTGTTGGATTCTGACAGTTCTCCTAGTGTTTCCTTTATTTCATATTTAATATCTGCCATATATATACCTCCACTAATAATTTTAACTACTCCACTAATATTATATTATTTTCACAGAAAAAGCTATAATTTAGAAATTTTATAGAAATAAAGGCTTTTATATTCGTATTTTTCATGTTTGTGTAATGAATCTCTTGAAAATATGCAAATATTTATTTGATTATTAGTATATTATTTTACACACACTATAGTTATGTGATATGATTAAACAAGGGTTTATTCTAACATCTATTCAAATTTTATATTTATTTAATAAGATGTTTTTAAGAAACATCTTAAATATTGTTATAGCTTTTATAATATGGAATTTATAGGCGACTATTTTATCAGTAAATTTTATAACCTGACTTAAAATATTTTGTACAATATTTATAAGTTAGTTTCATTATGGTAGTATTATATAAAATATACTTATTAAAGGATATTATGATTTCCAGAATGGATTTCCATATGATTGAGCAATAATTAGAATATATTAAAGAATATCAGTTAGTAGAAATGTTTTAACGACATTTCAGAAGGAGTTCCCCCTTATCTTCCATGAGTGAGAGAGATATACTCTAACAAAGATAAAACTTCAGTTGGAGTATATTGCTCCTTCTGAAGTCGTTAATATTGCAGCTTTGAAAATAAAAATCAGCTGCGCAGGTGATGATTTTATATTTATTGGTATAACTATATTATATGAGGAGTGATATTATGCAAATAAGATTAGGCTACGTGGCTACTGCTTTAAAGGCAGCAAAAATAACTTCTGCTAGCACAGTAACTTTTTCTACATATACTAAACAATCGACGGATAGAGATAAACTTGAAAAACTACAAAAGGTAGCGGTATCAAACGTCAATGATTTGTATAAAATACTAGAATACACTGTAAAAAATGATGTTCACTTTTATAGAATAACTTCTGCACTAATTCCTTTAGCAACTCATCCTGAAGTTACAGATTGGGAGTTCAGAAGAATTTTAAAAATGGATTTTGATTGGCTTGGAAATTATATAAACAATAATAATTTAAGGGTTGATATGCATCCAGATGAATCTAATGTTATAAATAGTTCTAAGGAAGAAGTAATAAAGGCTACTGAAAAGAGTCTTATGTTCCATGCAAATCTTTTTCAGGATATTAGTTACCCTTTAGGAAAAATGATATTGCACATTGGAGGTAAAGAAGGCGGGAAGTTAGCTGCTACAGAAAGATTCTTCAAGAATTATAATAACTTACCAAAAGAAATAACAAAATTATTAGTATTTGAAAATGATGATAAAAGCTTTACTACAAAAGAAGTATTAAACATATGCAAAGAAATAAATGTACCTATGGTACTTGATGTACATCATCATAACTGTAACAACGGTGGCGATGAACTAGAACCAATGTTAAAAGATATATTTTCCACTTGGGAAAATGAACTTCTACCAGTGAAAATACATTTTTCAAGCCCAAAAACTGGAGAAAAAGATAAGAAGCATGCTGATTACATTGATCCAGCAGCCTTCATTGAGTTTATTGAAAAGTGTATTCCACTAGGGGTTGACTTAGATATAATGTTAGAAGCAAAACTAGCTGATTTGGCATTATTCCAACTTTTAGATGATGTAAAAGTTTTTAAACCTGAATGGACTTGGCTTGATAATAGTACTTTAGAATTCAAATAAAATATTATAACATAAGAAAAGACTCCAAGAATTCAAATATTCTTGGAGTCTTTTCTTATGTTAACGCCTCTTCTATTTTCTTAAGTTCTTCTATTGTAAATTCTAAATTATCAAGGGCTGCAACATTTTCTTCAAGCTGGCTTATTTTACTAGCACCTATAAGCGCAGAGGTAACTTTCCCTTCTCTTAATACCCATGCTAAACCCATTTGAGCTAAACTTTGTCCCCTCTCTTTTGCTATTTCATTAAGAGTATATATTTTTTTTAGCTTTTCTTCTGTAATGTCCTTTGAACTAAGGAATTTAGAAGTTCCAGCTGCTCTAGAGTCTACAGGTATACCTTTCAAATATTTATTTGTAAGTAATCCCTGTGCTAAGGGGATAAATGCAATGGTGCCTATACCTTCATCACCTAGTACTTGTTGAAGTTTTTCTTCAATCCATCTATTAAGTAATGAATAGGATACTTGACTTATTACAAAAGGAGTTCCGAGTCTTTTTAATATACTTACGGCCATTTGTGTATCTTCAGCTTTATAATTAGATAAGCCAATATATAATGCCTTTCCTTGTCTAACCATTAAATCTAGTGTATTCATTGTTTCTTCAAGTGGTGTATTTGGATCTGGTCTATGGTGGTAAAATACATCCACATAATCAAGTCCCATGCGATGTAAACTCTTATCAAGACTAGCAGTTAAATATTTTTTAGATCCCCAGTCACCATAAGGGCCTGGCCACATATAATAGCCTGCTTTTGTAGAGATTACCATCTCATCTCTATACGGTGCAAGATCCATTTTTAGTATTCTGCCTAAATTCTCTTCAGCTGACCCCTCTGGAGGACCATAATTATTAGCTAAGTCAAAATGTGTTATACCTAAATCAAATGCCTTTTGAACTAAAAGACGACTATTCTCAAAAGAGTCGTTATCCCCGAAATTATGCCAAAGTCCCAGTGAAATAGCAGGTAATTTAAGTCCACTGTTTCCACATCTATTATAAATCATTTTATCATATCTACTGTTTAAAGCCATATAACTCATATTTTTTCTCTCCTCTACATTAAAGTCTAATTAAATAATAATACTTCTAATATTATACCTCTTTAAGTCTTGTATTTGTATAATAATTATATTTCATATTTTTAAACTTTTTAACTTATTTTTAGGTCGGTTTGCTTTCATAGAAAACAGCAAAAGATATAAATTTAACAATTGTATGAATATAGTCGCTTATCACCTTAATCGACAATGTTTAAACGTTTTCACTCGATTATGAGTCCAAACCATACTTTTCTTATAAGGCGAAAAATGTTATTATACATCAGTGAGACAAAAGTGTCACAGTAGTGACATTTTTGTCTCTATTTTTGAGATTAAAATATATAAATATTTTTATAGCTTAATTAAACTATACTTAATGGGGGTAAACTAATGATTAAATTATCTGCAAATAAAAAAACGAAAAACGCTCCTAAACCAGGAGTAAACAAAGGATTACTAATATTTTTATTACTGTTTTTTATAGGTGCTGCACTTATTTTAATTCCTAGCATAAATCACAACGTATCAACTAGTATTTCAGCAATCAATGCTGAAAGTAGCACAGTGCATCAAACAACCATACAAAATAGTACGATTTTTGATACATTAAAATATGAACGTTCAATTCATATTTTAGCAATGTTACTTGTTGGTTTTGGTTTCCTTATGGTTTTCATAAGAAATCACGGTTATACTTCAATCACTGCTACATTTCTTGCAGTAAGTATAGCTATCCCAATGTATATGATTATAAAAAGTTTTGGTGGAGAAGGTTTCACTATGTCAACTATAAGCATTGATACACTGTTATTTGCAGAATTCGCCGCAGCAAGTTTGCTTATAGCAATTGGTGCTCCTCTTGGGCGTCTTAAAATGGATCAATATATTATAATGGGATTATTGTTCGTACCAGCTTACATATTTAATGAATGGCTTATACTTGAAAGTGGTATGTTTAAAGGCTTCCTTGATACTGGTGGGTCAATTGTTATACATGCTTTTGGTGCCTACTTTGGACTCGGAGTTGTAACAAATACCTTATCTAAATTTAAAGATGATGTTGTTTGTGAAAACAATCCAAGCTCTAATCAGTTTTGTCTACTTGGAAGTATGATATTATGGCTTTTCTGGCCCTCCTTTACAAGTGCCCTAGTAGCTCCAGAAAGAGTTGTATTAACTGCAATAAACACTATTTTTGCCCTATGCGGTGCAACACTAGCAACATACATATTTTCAAAGATAATCAGAGGTAAACTAGAGATAGAAGATATTGCCAATGCTGCCCTTGCTGGTGGAGTAGCCATTGGATCTACATGTGATATGACAACCCCTGGATATGCTATGCTTATAGGAATAGCTGCCGGAGCACTCAGTGTAGTTGGCTACAGCATTATTGGTTCTAAGGTACAAAAATTTATAAAGGGAACTGATACCTGTGGAATTAACAATTTACATGGAATGCCTGGAATTCTTGGAGGCGTAGTAGCAATATTTATTACTGGAAATGCTGAAATTCAGCTACTCGGAATATTTGTTACTGTAGGTGTAGCTTTTATATGTGGACAACTTACTGGCCTAGTTTTAAGCTTACTTGGCAAAAAGGAGATTTTATATAGTGATGAAGATGAATTTTTCCTTGAGGGATAGAAGGAATTTAACTAAAACAAAAGCTATCATCCTTTATAGTATATAAAGGATGATAGCCTACTTTAAAATTTTAATATTTATTAAAACGATAATTGATTTAAATATATAATATAAAAGAGGCATGAAAATAGCTGGAAGCATGTTCCCTACTTTTATTCTTTTAATATCCAGCATGTTTGCTCCAATTGCTACAATAAGTAATCCACCTATAGCAGACATTTCATTTACTACAGAAGCTACTAAAAATTGTTTAATAAGAGAAGCTGTTAAAGTTATAATACCTTGATATATAAAAACTGAAATAGCCGAAAAACATACGCCTATACCTAAAGTAGATGAAAAAATAATTGCGAATATACCATCTAGTAGTGATTTAGCATATAGTATACTATAATTTTTAGAAAGACCGCTCTCGAGGGAGCCCATTATAGCCATTGCACCAACGCAAAATATTAAACTAGCTGTTACAAATCCATTAGCTAAGCCATTTTGCTTTGAAAATTTACCCTCCAGCCAAGCACCAATATTTTCTATTCCTTTTTCAATATTGATTATTTCACCAAGTAGGGTTCCTAATGTAATACAAATAATTAATAACAATATGTTATTTACCTGAAGTGCACTTTTTAGTCCAATAAGAATTATTGATAGCCCTAGAGCTTTCATAATAGTCTCATTGTATGCATTAGAAATTTTATTCTTAAATAGTGAACCTACTAGTCCCCCAACTAATATTGATAATGAGTTTACAATTGTACCTAACATAAATATTATCCCCCCTTCGTTCCATTACACACTAATGATATTAAATGTAAAATTTATTTTTTTCCATTAAAAAACATCAAGTTATTAGAATTTTTTCTAATAACCTGATGTTTGTACTTGTATTCTTTCATTTTTTAACATAAGGCTTGTTCAAAAACACTATTATATATTATATTACCACATTTACCATTTCATTGCCATAATTATCTGTAATTTTTTCAAAACATTCAATGGTTCCTCGGTATATTGCCCTATTAAAATAATCACTATTATATAAATCAAAATTTTCAGCAGAATATCCTATAAGATTTTGTACAATATATATAAGCTGTTTCCCGTATAAATCCATGCAAGCCTTTGGTTTAACTCCCGGCCAAGCATTACAGCTTACTACTGTTCTTTGATTGTGTGATTCCAAACACTTTGGTATAGCACTATACTCCTCATCACCTGGGTAAACAACATTTTTATCTAGTGTTCCATGGGGTATACCTTCTATTGCCTTTATCTGAACAAAATTAGATCCGGTTAGATATGGATCTGCTGTTAAATCTAAAATTATAGAATGACCCTTTAGATACCCTAATAATTCGTTACTTACAATATATTTAGTTGCATCACCTCTAGTAGTTGCATCTACTAAAATATCTGTCTTTTTTAGGAGTTTAATCATCTGTTTTTTATCATCGGTTATATTTCTAGGTAGTAGCTTAACGATTACCCCTCTAGTTTTCTCTTTAAGTATATCTTCAGTCACTTTATTATTCCCATATTTTCCTGCCATTCTTGCTGCGGTTAAACCAACTCGTCCCATTCCCATTATACTCACAATTATAGGTTTTATTTCTTCAGTACAATTAGTTTCATAATTTTTAGCCAGCTCAGTAAATGCTACATTAATTCCATTTTCTGAAGTTCCTTCATAATTTACAACCATTCTTTCAAGAAAGTCATTTCTAATAGAATCCATTGAAACAGCAAATATACCTTTCTCTTTAAGTTTTTCTACTCTAGTGGCCCTAGTTGCATAATGAAGCATACTAAGTAATGTACTTCCTTTTTTCATGTAATCAATTTCCTCAAATTCTGGTGACCTTAAAACAACGACTAAATCTTTTTCATAGCATTCTTTTTTAGTTACAAATTGTATTTTCTTATTACTATTTAAATAATCTTCTTTTGTATAACCTAAAGCTAAGCCATATCCTTCTTCAAGAAATATATGTCCCTTTTCATTTTTAAGCATATTAAAAAAAGATGGCAAAAAATCTCTTCTCTCATTTATTTCTTTGTGCATTCTTGGGAAACCTATTGATTTCATTATATCATCCTCCTAATATTCTATTGGCGTACATAATAATTATAAATTCATAACATCATTGTGTTAATTAGTTTTAATTTTCTTCTATTTGAAAATTAGATATAATAAAAAAGATTTTTTTGAAATGCATAAAAACTTGAGTATATTTATCTTTTAATTGTATTGCGATGTAGTGTAACGCTGGTTGTTAGTAACTTTTGACAAGCAACAATTTTCAATGTATAATTAAGTTGTTACTTGCTACAATTATATTATACAATGCAAATTGTAAATTAGCAATGCTATATTAGGAGGTTGTGTCGATTAATGAAATATTTATTAGAAAAATACATTAATAAAAAGAATTTTAATTTTATTTTAACTATAGATTGTGAAGGATATAATTTTGATAAAAACTTAAAAAATAATGTACTAAATTTAGAAAGACTATTAAAACTTAATTCTGAAAACAATATATATACCCTTTTATTTATAACTCCGTTTTTTGCTGATATGATGAATGAGTTAAATTTAATAGAAAAGATAAAAAGAAATTACAAGGTTATATTTGGCCTTCATATTCATCCAAATAGTTTGCCGGAAGATATAGGAAAGCATTGTCCATTTATAAAAAGAGATGAAGATTTGATATCCCATTACTCTTATGATGAACAAAAGCTCATTATAAAGCATTGTTACGATTATATTTTAAAATTAGGAATTGAACCTATTGAAGCTTTTCGGGGAGGATATTTTTCAATTGATGATAATACCGAAAAAATATTAGCAGAGTTAACTACCATAAAGTACGAATCTCATAATATTTGCAGGTCTGAATATAGAGTAACTAAAAATACCTTAACTTCTTTACCAGTTTACTCAGAAAATGAAAATGAAGAATTGAGATTAGAATACTTTAGTATTGAAAAGCTTTCAAAAATGCTTACAAAAGGAATAATAAAAAATAAAAAACTATTTGGGATAACCCATAGTTACTTATTAGATCCAAATGATTTTCACTATAAACGTGATAACATACAGCCAGATATTCATGAGAGAATGAATATTTTAATAAACATTATTAATAAATATAGAATAAAATAGTATTTACATTTCATTATTTTAATGTTACAATCATTCTTATATTATAAATTCGTAGAACAGGAAGAGTAGTTAAAGCAATACAATTTCAGAGAGCTGAGGATAGTGCGATCTCAGTATTGATAACTTTAGTGAATGGACCTGCTAGAAGTAACCCGAAATCAAATTTTGAGAGTAGTAGTTACCGGATGCCCACTGTTAAAAGGGCTAGAGCATTTTAGTGCTTGAAGAATAAGATATGTTATTTATTTTGTAACATAATTTAGGTGGTACAGCGAATATCCTTCGCCCTAATACAGGGCGGAGGTTTTTTTTATTTTAAGCAATTAATTGAAAGGTGGTGTTTAATTTGATGTGCTGAAAGATACTTGCTTTTAAGATAATAACAAAACCAATAAATCTAAATTATTTTGAAAAGGAGCTAATTTTAATGAAAACAAATAAAATAATAATAACTTCTCTATTCCTTGCAATAGGTCTTATATTGCACCAAATTACGCCAGGTATTTTACTCGGAATAAAGCCAGATTTCTTATTGGTGTTTATGATTTTGTCCATAATCTTAACCAAGGATTTTAAAATTACATTTATTACAGGAATAGTGGCTGGCGTTTTATGTGCCTTATCAACCTCATTTCCTGGAGGGCAATTGCCTAATATAATAGATAAGATAATAACCTCAATGATTGTATATGTTATATATATAAAGTCTAATACTAATTCTCCACTTAAATTAACAGGTATTTATTTTATAGGAACTATAATAAGTGGGAGCATCTTTCTAGGTTCAGCTCTTATTCTATTTGGTTTACCAGCACCATTTTTAATACTATTTGTATCTATAGTGCTTCCTACTTCATTGCTTAATTCACTTTTGGGATACTCTCTTCATAAATTTATTATAACTAACCCAGTAATTAAGCGTAATTTTATAAACTACTAATTATAACACTATAATAAGATTAAACAGATTTACTTGGTTATAATACTCAGCTTAGGTGAAAATAAAGAAGAATCAAGCTCTAATTTGGAGCTTGATTCTTCTTTATTTTTGCTCAGGATAATATTTTTTAAAAGCATCTTCATAATCTTCAGGTTTTTTAAATTCCTGAACTTCACTTATAAAAGTTTTTTCTCCGTCTTTTTGCTTTTCTTTTCTAACTTTTCTGTTACTATCATTTTCCAAAATAACGCCTCCAGTTAATTTCTCTTAGAATAAATGAAATATTGTGACTTAACTTGTTGTATTTATAGTATTTCCAATAATACATAAAATATATATTACTTAATTTTCATTTGAAACATTAAAAATTTTAGACTTATATTACCAATATAACTATTTTTTAGCATAGATTAATTTGTCGATTTATGTTACAATATAGATATTACATTGCCGAATCTCCTTAATGGAGAACGGGGGATATCTTATGGGGTGAATCTCTTATTAAGAGTAGGGTGCCTTTAACCCGAATCCGTCAACTAACCTCGCAGGCTTATAAAGGAGGACTCGTTATTATTAAATTAAATTTAAAAACTACTTTATTAGCGTTAACCTTAGCTTTAGTAAGTAGCAGTTCTGTATATGCTGCTTCATATAAAGTTAAATCTGGTGATACGTTAAGTGAAATAAGCAAAGCTTATAACACAACTACTAATTATTTAATGAAAAACAATGGATTATCAAAGGACACCATATATTGTGGACAAGCATTAAATGTTCCAACTAATACTTATAAAGTAGTTAGTGGAGACACGCTGTACTTAATAGCAAAAAAATATAATATACCTATGGATAAGTTAATAGCTGCAAATGATAAGTTGAGTGATACTATCTACCCCGGTGATGTCGTTAAAATTCCATATGTTGAAGCTGCATCAACAAACGTAAAAGCCGTATCAAACGTAAAGGCTACCCCAGTGAGTACCGCTAAAGCTATTTCTTATTCCAATAGCGACGTTAAATTATTAGCTAGACTTATAAATGCAGAAGCCGGTGGCGAAAGCTACGATGGTATGCTTTCTGTAGGAGCTGTAGTAGTGAATAGAGTTCAAAGTTCACAGTGGCCTAATAGTATTAGCGGAGTAATAAACCAAGTAAGTGCTGGCTACTATCAATTCACTCCAGTAATGAATGGCATGATTAATAAAGCACCAAGTAGCGCTGCAACTAAGGCAGCCTATGAAGCTTTAAAAGGAACAGATCCAACTAATGGAGCCTTGTATTTCTTTGAAAGTACTGTAACAAACAAGTGGTTAACTTCAAAGAAAGTATCTACTATTATAGGTAAAATAACCTTTGCTTACTAATTAACTTTTCAGATTTAAAAACAAACTTTCACAAAATAGTGGAAGTTTGTTTTTTATACTTTTATAATAGTTTTTTGATATATGTATTAAAGTTAAAATATATATCATGTTTAAATTCTAGTTTTTCACTAGTTGAAACCTTTTGCCAGCCCTGATCCATATCTAAATTTACTAATACTTTGTTATGTACATACTCTTTGAATATTTTAGTTATGTACGCTATATCACAATGTGAAATTAATTGAGCATAAATTGATTCTCCACCTATTATGAATATATCTTCCTCTTTATACTTTTTCAATTCTTTAAAAAGTTCCTCCAAGGAATAGCATAAAATCACACCTTCACATTTATAGTTTCTGTTTTTGGTAAGAACTATATTAAATCTTTGTTGTAATGGCTTCTTATTAGGTAGTGATTCAAGTGTATTTCTACCCATTACAACAACTTTTCCTTGGGTTTTTTCTTTGAAGAATTTCATGTCTTGTGGTATTTTCTCTAGCAATTCAGAATTGTACCCAATTCCCCAATTTAAATCAACTGCTGCTATTAAATTCATCTTTTCCTCCTTTAAAATTTTAGCTATAATTTATAAGTATTATAACAAAATAGCATAAGAATAATCTAAAAAAAAATGAACAATTTAAAACACTACTTAGTGTTTTAAATTGTTCATTTTATTTCTTAGATTATTAGTCTCTCAAAATTAAACAGAGAATAGGTCACGAGTAATTACAGTAGATATTTTTGAAGAATAATTAAATTCTTCTTGTTGCATCGACCGAAGTCTTTGCATCTACTCCCTAGAAAGGAGGTGATCCAGCCGCAGGTTCTCCTACGGCTACCT
>JGI24142J45722_1000347_pt1 | contig 27618 bp, 27 predicted proteins | sample BarGraIncu00431A_FD_45722 | JGI IMG/M metagenome (IMG submission 45722) | reverse complement strand
GGCATAGCAATAAAAAGTCCACTTTGTCCTTCTATAACTTTAATATCATGAACAACAAATTCATTGTCAAAAGTTATTGATACAATCGCTTTCATTTTACCCTCTGTAGCTATTTTCCTAATTCTTACATCTGTAATTTCCATATACTCCACCTCCAAGTTGCGTTATATTGCGTTATAATTATACTATTTCTCTATAACTTGGTTTATTCCTTCTTAAATTGTAAAAAAATATTAAATCTTTTGAATATTATGCTTTTTCGAAGTTTTTTGATGGAGTTAACTGGGATTTACCTTCCAGACTAATTCCTTTAAACTGAATAATTGATATATATTCCTCTATTAATTTATGCCCACTTTCAATATTCTCAATGAAAACTCCAATGCCGAGAAGTTCACTTTCAAACTCTTTAAGCAAATTTATTATGCCTCTTGCAGTGCCTCCAGCTTTCATAAAGTCATCTATAAAAATACATTTGCTCCCTTTTTTTATGGAGTTTCTTGTAAGAGACATAGTTTGAATTCTATTAGTAGACCCAGATACATAGTTGATACTAACGGTACTTCCCTCAGTAACCTTAGGGTCACGCCTTACTATAACTAATTGAACCCCTAGCATCTTTGCAACCTCAAAAGCAAGCGGTATTCCTTTAGTCTCTACAGTTACTACATAGTCTATATGTAGCTCATTAAAGGCAGATGCAAGGATTACCCCTGCTTTATGCACTATCTCTGGATTATACATAATATCTGTCATATATATAAAATTTCCTGGTATTATTCTATCCTTATGGCTTAAGACCTCACATAACTCATCTGCAAATATTCTACTTTCCTCTTTGGATACCCCACAAATATATTTTACTCCACCAGCTGCGCCTGCAACGGTTTCCACATTTCCCATAGATAGCGCGCTTAGAGTTTCGCGAACAATAACAATGTCTTCGCTAATTGTGGATTTAGCTGCATTAAATAATTCTGTAAATTTTTTTAAATTTATTGTTTTATTAGGATTTTCTGTTAATATTTTAGTAATTCCTGTAACTCTTTGATTCCTACTATATTTATTCATTAATTATCACCCATATCTTTATTTTACGAATTTTACCCAGTAAAAGTTTAACTATCATTCGTAATTTTATTGTAAATCTTTTTTATAACTATTACAATGCTTATCTAACTATTCAAAACTCTAATTTCAAAACATTAGGGTTATTATTTATTATTAACCATTTTTGCAATTTATAAATTCATATGAGACATTTTAAAAAATATTGTTCTATATGTGTGTTGTTTTGTTCTATTTTGTATATAATTAAGAGGAAGACACAAATATATAAAAAAGTTTGTTATAATCAATATTAATGCGACTTGCATATACTAAATAAGCGCAATAATTTTTAAGGAGTTGATATAATGTCTTTTGATTTTATTAGAGATAAAAACAAAAAAATTCATTTTATAGGAATTGGCGGTATAAGCATGAGTGGACTTGCTGAAATACTTATAAAAAATAACTATAAAGTTTCTGGGTCTGACATGAAGATGTCACATATAACAAATAAGCTTAAAGAAAAAGGTATTGAAATTTATATAGGCCACAATGGCGATAACATAAAAGATGTAGATTTAGTTGTTTACACTGCTGCTATTTCTCCTGAAAATCCTGAATACCTTAAAGCTGTAGAGCTAAATCTCCCTTTAATGGATAGAGCTGAATTTTTAGGTCACATTATGAAAGGTCATAAATATAATGTCGCTGTATCAGGCACACATGGTAAAACTACAACAACTTCCATGATAGCCCATATTATTTTGAAAGAAAATGTGGATCCAACAATACTCGTAGGTGGAGAACTCGATGCTATTTCCGGTAATGTTTTAGCTGGAAATGGTGACTATTTTATTACGGAAGCTTGTGAGTATAAAGCATCATTTTTAAAGTTTTTTCCCTATATAGGAACAATCTTAAATATAGATGCGGATCACTTAGATTACTATAGAGACATAGATCACATTAAAGAAACCTTTATAAAATTTATTGATCTTATACCTAAGGAAGGCTATTTAATTGCAAATATAGAGGATGAAAATGTTAAAGCAATTCTTCATAATAATTATAACTGCAATTTACTTACTTATGGTCTAAATGAAGGAGTACTTCAAGCTAAAGATATTAGCTATAATAAACTCGGTTGTGCAACCTTTGACGTGTATAAAGAAGGCCTACTGCTATTTAAAATAAATCTTAATGTGCCAGGTCAACATAATGTTCTAAATGCACTTGCAAGTATAGGTACCGCTCTATGCCTTGATTTTTCTAAGGACTCAATTATTTCCGGCCTTTCTAATTTCGGGGGTACCCATAGAAGATTTGAGCTAAAGGGAACTAAAGATGGCGTAACTGTTATTGACGATTATGCTCACCATCCTACAGAAATTAAAGCAACTTTGAGTGCTGCAAAAAATTATCCTCACAATAAAATTTATTGTGTATTTCAACCTCATACTTATTCAAGAACCATAAGCTTATTTGAGGATTTCGCAAATTCTTTTTATGATATGGATAATTTAATATTAGCAGATATTTATGCTGCCAGAGAAAAAGATACCAGTATAATAAGCTCAGATATGCTTGGCAACAGAATAAGAGAAAAAAATGTAAACTGCGTAAATATTCATAGCTTTGATGAAATTGTCCTCTATCTTAAAAATCATTTAAAAGATGGAGATATCCTTCTTACAATGGGTGCAGGAGATGTAGTTCAAGTAGGAGAAATGTACTTAAAGTAATTAATTCAATATTTTGCAAATTTAGTATTGACATTCATTAACAAATAAAGTATTCTTAAAAAGGAATCATTTGAAAGAACTGTTAATAATTTTAATTTATGAAAAGGAGGTAGTAATTATGTTAAATAAAGAATTGTATGCAAGTGCTAACGTTACGTTTAATTTAACTTCAGCCAATAGTATTTCTATGTCTAAAACTTTATATGATAGTCCTACCTTAATGGATATTATCTTTTCATAATTATTTATCTTTATTAAAGTATTTTTATGAAATTATAAACATTGGTCATGGGCTACTCGTCCATGACCTTTTTATATGTTTAATTCCTTATGTATGCATATTAATGTAGCATAAGATTAATCATTTTTAAAGCCATGGATAAATCCATGGCTTTTTTATGTTAACTAATCACATAAGTGATTAATTATAAAAATCAAAAACAAATAAAGGGAGGAATTACAATGTACAAATCTAAAGAATTAACAAAATCAAAATTTAGTTTAGGAGGAATCACAATGAGGTTTGTTTTATTAATAAAGAGAGCTCTACACAGTCGTTATCGGCGAAAGCCACTATATTTACTCGATAGTTTCTCTAGCTATGACTTGTGTTATTTAGTATTATTAAGTAAACTCAATTAACCATTTTAATATTATAAAAAACACATGAAATGTTTTCAGAAATAGAGTATGCTCTATTTCTGAAAATATATTAATCAGAAATACCCCCACCGTGAAGGAGGCAATTTTTTAATGAAACGAATTTTAAAATATGTTACAAAATACAAACTCTTTATTATTATAGCTACTATCGCAATGATAATTAGCATAGCACTAGACATGTTTAATCCCTATTTAGTAAAAATTATGATTGATAAAGTGCTGCGAAATAGTGAATATAATCTTCTAACTTTTGTACTAATGTCTCTTGCTGGAATTACTCTTATTAGGTCAATACTTGGCTATATTAGAGAATACAGTTTAGATTACTTATCTTCTAGAGTAAGCATAGATTTAAAAACGGATCTATTTGATCATATTCAAAGTTTACCTTTTAAATATTTTGATAGTATGAACACAGGTGAACTTATGTCCAGGATGGGCTCTGATGTGGATAATGTATGGAGATCCATCGCTTTTGGTATTGGCCTTGCTATAGAACAAGTAATTTATTTCCTAGTTGCCTCTGTGCTTATATTCCGCATGAATTGGCAACTTGCACTGGTAACTCTTATAACAATGCCTCTTATTGGCTATATAGCAATGAAGCTTGAAAGTGAAGTCGGGCAGGCTTATGGCGCTATAAGTGATCATAATGCAGTTTTAAATACTACTGCTCAAGAAAATATTGCTGGTGTAAGGCTTGTAAAAGCTTTTGCTAGAGAAAGACATGAAACCTTAAAGTTTTTAAACCATAACAGAACAAATTATGATCTTAATATGAAACAAACTAAGATATGGAGTAAACATTTCCCTATGATAGAATTCTTATGTAACCTGTCCGTTCTAGCCGTAGTATGTGTTGGTGGAATGCTGGTAATTGGAAAAAACCTATCTATCGGAGAACTAGTGGCCTTTAGCCAATATGTGTGGATGTTAATCTGGCCAATGAGAATGATAGGATGGCTTACAAATATCATAACTCAAGCTAATACCTCTGCTAAAAAAATCTTTGATATAATGGACGTAGAACCAGAAATTAAAGATAAAGATGATGCCTTGCGTATGCCTGTAATTAAAGGGGACATAAAGTTTGAAAATGTATCTTTTAAATATAATGAAAATTATATTCTGGAAAATATAAATTTGGAAATACCTGCTGGAAGCACTGTTGCAATAATGGGCACAACAGGTTCTGGTAAAAGCTCTCTTGTAAACCTTATAGGCAGATATTATGAAATATCCAAAGGCTGCATCACTGTAGATGGTAATGATGTACGTGATATATGCATAAATGATTTGAGAAGTAAAATGGCTGTAGTTGCTCAAGATACCTTCTTATTTTCAGAGAGTATTTACGAAAATATCCGTTTTGGAAAACTAGAGGCCTCCTTTGAAGAAATAAAAAAAGCTTGTAGCGACGCCTGCGTGGACGAATTTCTAGGAAGTCTTCCCGATGGCTATGAGACAATTATTGGCGAAAGGGGACTAGGACTTTCCGGTGGTCAAAAACAAAGACTTTCTATTGCAAGAGCACTAGTTAAGGATTCTAGTATTTTAATACTAGATGATGCCACTTCAGCCCTGGATATGGATACTGAATACAATCTTTTGAAAAATCTTCACCATAGAAATAACAAACAAACTACTTTTATAATTGCACATAGAATCTCAGCAGTTAAAAATGCAGATATGATACTATTCCTTGAGGATGGTCATGTGGTAGAAATGGGAAATCACCAGACTCTCCTTGAAAAGAGAGGTCAATATTATGATGTGTACACCCAACAATTTACAGACTTTATGAACCTAGAAGGGGCGGTGGTATAATGGCTAGAAATTCAACTCAGCAAGATGAACAATTTGAGGAATCTTCTAAGGGAAAATTAATAATAAGGATATTTAGTTATTTAAAACCTTTTAAACTCAAAGTAGTTTTAGTTATTTTGCTTATGATAATAGTAATGGTATGCTCACTCTTAAACCCATATATTTTAAAGCTAGCAATAGACAAATATGTAGTAACCTCTAATATACGGGGTCTGGCACAAATTGCTGGTTTTATGCTAGTTTTCAATGTAATATCATTAATTGCATCTCGAATAAGATTTAATATAATGGCGTCAGTTACTAACTCTGCACTATTAAATATACGACAAGAATTATATACTCATATTCAGAAACTATCCTTTACCTTTTTTGATAATAGACCTGTTGGCAAAATACTTGCAAGAGTTATCGGAGACGTAAATTCTCTGCAAGATCTCTTTGATAATAGTGTAACTAACTTTATCCCTGAAATCTTAACCCTTGTATTTGTAACAATTATTATGTTTTCTATGAATATTAAATTAGCCCTTATTTCGATTTCATTCTTACCAGTGCTAGTTATCTGTCTTTTTTCTATAGAAATATTTTCTAGAAAACGCTGGCAAATATATAGATCAAAACGTTCTAATCTTAATGCCTATACCCATGAAGATTTTTCTGGTATAAGAATAGTTCAATCTTTTGCCACTGAAGACAAAACCTCTAAAACCTTTGTATCCTATGTTCGCGATATGATGGACTCCTTTCTGAAGGCTGTTAGATTAAATGATTTGTTTTGGCCTATGGTAGAATTATCCTGGGGGCTTGGAAGTTTACTCGTATACTGGTATAGCGTACCTCTTATAAAATCAAAAACCTTAACTATTGGTGAACTTGTTGCCTTCACTGCTTATATTTCAATGTTTTGGAGACCTATTATGAACATCAGTAATTTTTACAATACATTAATAACAAATTTCTCATCCGCAGAAAGAATTTTTGAAATACTAGATATTAAACCAGATATTATAACTATTGCTAAGGCTATAAAAATGCCTAAAATAAAAGGGGACGTTGAATTCAAAAATGTAGTTTTTAGCTATGATAATGATGTTTCTGTATTAAATAATGTGAGCTTTAAAATAAAAGCTGGAGAAACTGTAGCTTTAGTAGGTCCTACCGGGGCTGGTAAAACTACCGTAATAAACTTAATTAGTAGATTTTACGATGCTGATAGCGGAGAGGTTTTAGTAGATGGTAAGAATGTATCTCATGTTGATATTGAATCCCTTCGTAGTCAAATGGGCATAATGCTACAAGATACTTTTCTCTTCTCTACTACTATTATGGAAAATATTCGTTATGGAAAATTAGATGCCACTGACGCCGAAGTAATAGCTTCCGCTATTGCAGTTAACGCGGATTCTTTTATCATGAAGCTAGATAATGGTTATGCGACAGAGGTAAATGAAAGAGGCTCTAGACTTTCTGTTGGACAAAGGCAGCTTATATCCTTTGCTCGCGCGTTACTTGCTAATCCAAGAATATTAATATTAGATGAAGCTACTTCTAATATTGATACTACTACAGAAAAGCTTGTACAAAAGGGCATTAAAAAACTCCTATATAATAGAACCTCCTTTGTTATAGCACACAGGCTATCAACTATAAGAGATTGCGACAAGATAATGGTTATAGATGATGGGAGAATAGTAGAGGGTGGAACTCATGAAGAACTTATTGCTTTAAAAGGATTATATTATGATCTTTATATGTCTCAGTATAAATTCTTAAATGAAGGGGCTTAAGATTTAAGACTGCACCGAATATAATGCACCCTATAGAGTAGACAATAAATAAAGAAAGAACCATCTAGAGCTCGATGGTTCTTTCTTTTGGTTTAATATAACATCTTATTATGACATTCTTTAAGTATTGTAAATATACTCTGTTTTTAAAGCCTATCTCTTAAATTTTAAAATAATTAAATTGCTTATAAATATCTAAATTATTTTAAATTATTTATCACTAACTGCTTGCAAATTTATGCTTGTTAACAAAGCAATAATTTTTCTTTCATTTTTCTTAAAACAACTGGAACTTACATAAATATGAGCAGCATGAAAGCCTTCATCAAATATCAAATGCATATCTTTCCTGTCACTAACACGTTCAGTATATAATATTCCCTTATTACCATGACTTGTTACAAATTTAGTACTATCACAATTTGTATTTGGAAAATTTACGTGTCCGATTTGACCATAGACGTATATCCGATCCTCCTTGTTACCCTCCACATAAATTTCGATTCCTCCATCTGGCGAAGCATCTTGAGTAGGTGTGTTTCCCAATCTCTCACTAATTTTACTATCCCAGCTATTAGGAAATTCTACACTAAAGTTAATATTTTTATTAGAATAGGTCTGAATTTTGTTGTTATAATTACCTTTCTGAGTATTACAAACAAACAATATTATACATATAGTGATAAAAAATAAAATTAGCATTACGTATTTTCTTTTAAGCACTAATTTACCTCCTGTAAAATAATATTATTTATCTTTAAAAAACATTTATGAGTTAATTCTCTTGATTTGTAATTTGTTGTTTTATGCCCATATATTTACAGGTAAATGTTGTTTTTAATTATTAGGAATATTATACCATTAAGTGCTATTTTAATAAACAAATAATGTAAATATAACACAAATGTAATTGTTACATTCACATTGAGGCTATTGCATATTCCTTAAAAATTCCAATTTAAATGCAACATATCGTATTGATATGCTATATTGAATGTATTATAAATAAGGTAATTATGATATTAAGTAGTGTAGAGCATGAAGCTAGTTCAACCAATAAAATTTAATATAGTTTAAAATTCACATTAGAAAGGAACGAATTCTTTATGAAAAAAGTTATCTATCAAGTAAATGCCTTCTCCGATGTTCCCTTTGGAGGTAATCCAGCTGGCGTAGTACCTAATGCCATTGGCCTAAATGCTAGCCATATGTTAGCCATTTCCAAGGAAATGAATTTATCTGAAACTGCATTTATTTTTCCACTAGAAGATGAAGTTGCAGATTATGAGGTAAAATTTTTTACCCCTACCCAAGAGGTAGACTTATGTGGTCATGCTACAATTGCATCTTTTTTCACCTTAGCTTCAAAGGGTGTGATTACTGGAATAGATAATGTTAAAATAGTAAAACAAAAGACAAAAGCTGGTATATTGCCAGTTGAACTTTATTTTAAAGATAATAAAATCCATAGTGTAATGATGACTCAAGCTAAACCCAAATTTTTATTTAATGTTAAAAATGTAAGCGAACTTGCTGAAATCATGGGGATTAATGTCACTGATATAGGTATTGAGGGGTACTCCCTTATTCCTCAAGCTGTATCTACTGGACTTACAGATATTATGCTTCCGATAAAAAGTTTATCTGCATTAAAATCCATTAATCCAAACTATGATAGCTTGGCCCAGTATAGCAATAAGCTAAATATTATTGGAGTTCATGCCTTTACCCTTGAAACTGAAGAAGAATCCTCTGCTCTAGCTTGTAGAAACTTTGCTCCTGCTGCTGGCATAGATGAAGAAGCAGCCACGGGAACTTCTAATGGAGCACTTGGTGCTTACCTCGTAAAGAATAATGTGCTTGAATTTGAAGATAATCTAACTATAATTTGTGAGCAAGGCTACTATATGAATAGACCAAGTAAAATAACTGTAAGATTAGAAGGTAGCAAGGATGATTTAACAGTTAAGGTGGGTGGTAGTGCGATAATTGTAAGTTCAAGGTTTACTTCAGAGGTATAAATTCGAAAAATGCCCGGAAAGGCTAATATATTGCCTAGCCTCCCCGGACATTACTTATTTTTATACATTATTTCACTTCACTAAGTTTTAAACTATTTAGTACTAATGGATTTATAAAATGATAATGAGAATAAATTAAATAATTTGGTTACTTTAGAAAGTCCTTAAATTATCAACATATAAAACAACGCAACCGCAATTAGGACAAACCGCTGCTTTTGGTGTGGCATAATCAGTATTAAAAATAAGTCCTTTACCTTTTTTTGAAATTGTAACTCCACCATGAGATTCCACCTTGCAATCTCCTATCATTTCAGTCTGACATTGACTACATATTTTTATCATTTCTTACTCCTCCAATTTTCATATCCACAAAAAATTCGCTATTTCTTATTTCTATATATGTTTCGCTATAATCCATTTCAAAATTCGCCATAGTTGAATGAATTCCACTATCACTTAAAAAATGTATGGTTGATATATTATTATCTTCTATAATGCAAAATCTAATAAGTATGCTTTTAACGGATGGAAATTGCATCCTAGACTTTATGTACTTAGGAGCATTGTGTAAATGCAAATTTACACATCTACAATTTATTGGAATTATTAAATCAAGGTTATACTCATCCTTTTGTATTTCCCTTACTTCGAAGTCGCTAGCTATTTTCAGATTACTTTTTTCATAAATCATGGGTTCCTCCAATAAAAGATTAATTTAACTATTTTATTTACAATTATATCATATTTATTTTAAGCTGCCTTACTTAAAATCTTCTAAACTTATTTTTACAATTTAATATTATTTTTTTAGTTAAAATAGTTATTATTAGTTGAAAGTAATTATCAATAGGTTTATAATATAAATAAAGATTACTAATTTACGAGAAAATATATATATATATTAAAAATTGATGGAGGTATTATTATGAGTATAAAAATTAAAATCTTCTCCGACTATATTTGACCCTTCTGTTATGTCGGCAAAGGTATTGCCGAAAAACTAGAAAAAGAATACGACCTTGAGATTGAGTGGTCAGGACTAGAAATACACCCTGAAACTCCAAAGAAAGGTGTAAATCTTAACGAAAGATTTAGTAAATCAAATTTAGACCAAATGCTAAAAAACCTTAACTACTCAGGCTCCCTTTATGGAATTAACTTTGGAAAATTAGAAAGAATGCCTAATTCTCATAACGCTTTAGAGGCCGCTGAATTTGCTAGAGCTCATGGAAAGTTAAAAGAGTATCATTCTGCACTAATGGATGCTTACTTTAGAGATTTAAAAGATATCGGCGATTTAGAAGTGCTTGGTGACTTAGGTAAATTCCTAGGTCTAAATAAAGAAGAACTTATTAGTGCCGTTAAAAATAGAGCTTATGAAACTACTTTAAATAATAGTGCTAAGGATGCCCTCAGCATGGAAATTAATAGTACTCCTACTTTTGTTATAAATAACAAATACTCTTTAGTCGGTGCACAACCTATAGAAGAATTCAGGAAGATATTAGACACACTTAAATAAAATAATACGCCTTGCATTTTGCAAGGCGTATTATTTTATCTTATTTCATAAGTTTCTTTAGCAATTTAATCTTATCATTATATGGTGCATATCTTATTTTAACATCTATAAGATTACTCTTTTTTATCACACTTTTTTTGTGAGAAAAAACATCATAGCTTCCTTTACCATGATAAGCAGTCATACCACTTGACCCTACTCCCCCAAATGGTAAATATGGTGATGCTACATGCATAATTGTATCATTTATGCATCCTCCACCATAAGAAATCATTTCTATTATTCGTTCTTGGTTTTTCTTATTAGTAGAGAAATAATATAATGCTAGAGGTTTAGGTCTTGAATTAACCATTTTTATAACCTCTTCTAAATTCTCAAATTCCAAGATTGGCAAAACAGGTCCAAATATCTCATCTAGCATAATAGGATCGTTCCAACTTACATTATCGATAATAGTTGGCGCAATATATTTTTCTATTTTGCTATATTCTCCCCCCGTAACAATGTTGCCCCTATCTAATAATCCTAGAAGCCTATCAAACTGCCTTTCGTTTATTATCCTTGGAAAATCATTACTGTTTGCTGGATTTTCTCCAAAAAATTCTTTAATGTATCCTATTATTCCTGTTAAAAGGTCTACTTTAACACTTTGATGTACCAATATATAGTCCGGTGCAACACAAGTTTGTCCAGCGTTTAGAAACTTGCCCCAAGCTATTCTTTTTGCCGCTAGCTTTACATCAGCGTCTTTGTCCACTATACATGGACTTTTCCCACCTAATTCTAAAGTTACAGGAGTAAGATGTTTTGAAGCTGCCTCCATCACTATTTTACCAACAGGAACACTTCCTGTAAAAAATATATAATCAAACTCTTCTTTTAAAAGTGCCTCTGAAGACTCTTTACCACCAAAAGGTTCAACCACACAAACAAACTCCTCCGTGAAGCACTCTTCAATGACTTTTATTATTACTTCAGTAGTGCTAGGTGAATTTTCAGATGGTTTCAACATAGCACAGTTGCCTGCAGCTATAGAGCCAATTAATGGTGATATTAATAATTGAAATGGATAATTCCAAGGCGAAATAATTAAACTAACCCCGTAAGGCTCTGAGTATATATAACTAGAAGATAAAAAATTTGTTAAAGGGGTCCTTACTTTTTTAGTTTTGGACCAGGACTTTAAATGTTTTATTGCAAAATTTATCTCATCTAATATTATTCCTATTTCAGTAGCATAGGCTTCAAATTCAGATTTATGCAAATCAACCCATAAAGCCTCTAGTATTTGTTTTTCATTTTTTACTATTGATCTTTTTAAGGTACTCAACTTGTCTATACGAAAATCTAAATCTCTTGTTGCTCCAGAATTGAAATAATTTCTTTGCTTTTCTAAAACCATCTCTATATTATTCATTACTTACTGCTCCCCCTAATTTTTTTCTTTTAAATCTGCTATACTAATTTTAGCTTCCAGTAGATTTATAATGCCTAACTCCAAATTTAAACACCTGCAATGCAAGAATGAAGAAAACTATTCCAATAATTGGGGATACCCAAGGTAACCAAGCTGGTGAATTTAAAGGATCAGTTTTATTTAAAACTCCCATTGCAGGAAAATAATTAACACAAGCTAGTGGAACTACGAATATAAAGAACTTCCTAAACCAAGAATCATATATAGTTACAGGGAATTGAGCGATTTCTACACCTCCATAGGTAACCATATTAACAACCTCAAGGCTTTGAACCGACCAAAAGGATAAAGTCGCTTGTAACACAAATAACCCAATAAACAAAAATGTGCCTCCAAGAATTGAAATAATTATAAGCATAACTTTAATAAAACTTAAGCTATTATTTAGAGACCACATAGCCCAGCATAGTACTATGAACCCCTGTGTAAACCTACCTATCCTCATCAGCTGAAATTCCTGTCCAATAATTTGAAGTACAAGGCTTCTAGGTCTCAAAAGTATTCTGTCAAACTCCCCTGTTCTAACTTTACTATCAAAGGTGTCAAAGCCCCTAGCTCCTGCTTCTGCTATAGCAAAAGCCATGTGTATCATTCCATAAAAAAGTGCAATCTCAGGTAAATTCCACCCTTTTATAGCACCAAATCTATCAAATAAAACCCAAACGCCTATAAAATCTATAAAAGTTATTGCAAAATGAGCTATAGCCATCATTATAAAGGACGCCTTGTATTGCATTTGACTTTGAATTGAAACACTTATATATCTTAAATAAAGTTTAATAGCATTCTTCAATTATTAGCCCCCTTGTACCTCAACACGTTTTAACCCTCGCGAAATTAACCATTTGCCATATAAAATTAATACAAATGTCCAAATGAACTGATGAAAAAGGAATGGCATTATACTACTTGGCTTTATATTCCCTAAATAAAATCTCATAGGGGTATCCACAAGCCCACTAAAAGGAAGTATTCTAAGTATTGGCTGCATCCAGGTCGGGAATAACGGTAATGGTACTGTCATACCAGAAAAAATCATAACCACAGCAGGTAATAATCGTTTAATCCCATCTCCTGATATAGTCCATAGCATAGAGATATTAAATAAATTGGTTATAGCGCAAGAAAGCATCAAAGCACCGATAGTAACTAAAATCCATGCTCCAAAGGAAGCCAATGAATTTGGTGGCTGCATACTATACTTTTCTGGCAAGAAAAATAGTGTAACTATAAATAGTGGTATTGCGCGAAGTAAGGTGGGCGCAGTTCTTTGTGCAAATGCCCTACAAAACCAATGATTATATAAATCTATTGGTCTGCACAATTCATAAGCCACATTACCTGAGCTAATCATTTCTTGAATTTCAGAATCTCCATTCCAAGGAAGCATCCCTAAAAAAGCTTGACTAATCCATATATATGTAACTGTTTGTCCATAAGACATCGGTTGAATAGCTGTAGATGAAGCATAAAATGCTGCAATAACCATAACTCTAACAAACCCAAATAAAAATTGTGTGCAAATCCCCGCTATAGCTGCAACTCTATACTGTATTAATAACATAAACCTTAATTTCACAATGGATATATAAGCTCTCATATCTTAAATTCTCCATAGAATTTTGCTATTACTTCATCTATAGGTGGATTTTCAATAAACAAATCTTTTATCTTATATTTAGATGATATATTCCATATTAATTGTGCTGGAGTTATTTTATCTGGATTGAAATCTAGATAAGCTCTATTCCCTTCTACTTTTACTACCTTAGCTTCCTCTATAGATATTTCTGTAATTTGCTGCTCNAAGTCTATTATNAGTCTACGTTCTTTAGATACTGTATTTCTAATTTCATTAATAGTTCCATCTAAAAGTATTTGACCTTTTCCAATNACCATAACNCTAGAACATAGTGCCTCAATATCATCCATATCATGAGTAGTTAAAATAACAGTTGTTCCATGTTTTTTGTTAAGNTCTTTTATAAATTCTCTTACAGCCAGTTTTGATACCGCGTCTAAGCCAATAGTTGGTTCATCAAGAAAGAGAATTGGTGGTGTATGAAGTAACGATGCTGATATTTCACATCGCATCCTTTGACCTAAACTTAATTGACGTACAGGTACCTCTAATATATGCTGAAGACTTAATCTTTCAACTAATTCATCCTTAGTAGTCTTATACTGAATTTCTGGAATATTATAGATATCTTTTAAAAGTTCAAAGGAATCAATTACAGGTAAATCCCACCATAGCTGAGAACGTTGCCCGAATACAACTCCTATGTTTTTAACATGAGAAATTCTATTTTTCCAAGGTGCATTACCTAAAACCTCACAACGTCCTGAATTTGGTACAAGAATTCCACTTAATACTTTAACTGTAGTTGATTTTCCTGCTCCATTAGGGCCAATATACCCTACTAATTCCCCTGCATCAAGTTTAAATGAAACACCTTCTAACGCATTTACAGTATTATATTCCCTATGAATAAGACCTTTTGTGGCATTCCATAACCCTGATTTTCGTTTAGCTACTTGAAAGGTTTTTACTAAGTTTTCAACAATGATTTGCGACATATTATTCCCCCTTGCAGTTGACCTTTGTTCCATTTAAAATTGATGAATATTTAATTACCAAAAAAATCTACTAATGTAAATACTTATATTTATACCTTTTAGTTTCAACTTTTATAAATATATTGCGTAAAAGCATTAATTTTTGGTAACACTAAATATGAAAAATAGTTTTGGAGGTATATAAATGAAAAATTTTCTAATTTCAGCTATAGTAGATATTATAATAATTTTCTCTTCCTATTTTCTATTTAGAAGTGTTATAAGTGGACCAACCCGTCATAGATTATATGAAAAGTTTATGAGTTCTTTCGCAAAATTTGTAATTATTATTTTTGTAGCTAGTACCGTAGTAACTGCTCTTACTGCTCTAGTTCTGTACAAAACCCAATATATTGTATATATTAACATAGTGGCTCCTGCCTTAGTTTCTATACTAGTAGGTTTTGTTATGTCTACTGTACCTACCAGAGGTGTAGGTGATAAAGAAAAAGATGCTAAAAAATAGTAATACATATAGAGCAGTTTTTCAGATGATATAATCTTAATATCATCTGAAAAACTACTCTCTTATTTTAAATCTTCATTAAATGATTAGCTTAACGAAATCATATACTAATTTAAATCCATATAACATTATAACTACTCCACAGACTATATTTATTATTCTAATAACTACAATATTAAATTTGTCTTTAAACAGTGAAACAATTGTTGCGAGTGAAGTAAACCAGATGAAAGAGGCTGTACATACGCCTATAATAAAGTAGATTCCCATATCTGTTGGCAGTGAAGCTCTCATTCCTCCAAGTAATAATGATCCATCAATTATAGCTTGGGGATTTAACCAGGTCACAGCGAAACATGTCCATATTATTTTTATAGTAGATTTATTCACATCCACAATTTCTTCAGATTGAGTTTTTGGTACTTGTTTCACAAGTCCTGCTCCAATGTAAATTACCGCCATTCCACCTATTAAAAGAATAGGTATCTTTAGAAGTTTGAACCTTTCCATAAGTGCCCCTACCCCTAAAAAACATAAAAGTGCAAGAGATATATCAAAAAATATAGTAATGAATGCCACTTTATATGCTTTTGGCTTATTTTTGTATATGGCCGTATTTATTACAAATATATTCTGTATACCTATAGGTGCCACATATGCAAATCCTAAAAGCAGGCCTTTTATTAAATATTCGTACATTTGTTTCCCCCTACCTATCATGTCCTAAAATAGTTAAATGCTTGTAAGATTGTCTTTCTTTTTAAATTATAGCTTATACTTATTATCATGTATAGGCTGAAATATATTGTAATTTAAAAAAATCTACAAAAGTGGTTTAATTAATACATTTATAAATACTGTTGACATTTATGCATTCCTAATATATAATAGAGAAGTCGTCGGGGTGTAGCGCAGCTGGGAGCGCGCGTGGTTTGGGACCATGAGGTCGCAGGTTCAATCCCTGTCACCCCGACCAAAAAGAGTTGTCTAACGGCAACTCTTTTTTTATTATAAATTTTTCATACTTTAGGTATAAAACTACTCCTTTTTCACAAGATAAACAATGTTCCATTAAATTTATTATTTTTTTAATGTTATGCTAATATAACTTAGGAGTGATTATTTTGAATAAAATCTATAATGAAATTTTTAAAACCCTAATTAAATCATATCATGAAAATAATTTTGAAAATGAGGTCCAGGAATTACTGTCAAAAGATAATATTAATAAAACTGAGTTAAGTTCTATAATTTCTTCACTTTGTGGAGTTGACGTAGGCTTTTCAGATAATTACATAGAAGATTTGAAAAAAGCTATTCACTCTTATGAATTTAATCATAAAATTGTGAATAAAGTTAAACATTGTAACATGGAATGTACAGATAAACCTGGAAAAACTCTTTGTCAAGCATCCTGCCCATTTGATGCCATATTAATAGATAGCAAATGTAATACTACCTATATTGATAATGATAAATGCACAGACTGTGGATTTTGCGTAGATGCATGTCCTACCGGCGCCTTAATGGATAAGGTAGAATTTATTCCACTTTTAAATTTATTAAAAGGGAATTCTACAATAATAGCAGCTGTAGCCCCCGCCATTACTGGACAATTCGGAGAAAATGTTAATATAAATAACCTTAGAACTGCTTTTAAAAAAATAGGATTCACCGATATGGTTGAAGTTGCTTTTTTCGCAGATATGCTCACATTAAAAGAAGCCATAGAATTTGATGAACATGTAAAAACAAAAGAAGATTTAATGATTACCTCCTGTTGTTGTCCTATGTGGGTAGGAATGGTAAAGAAGGTGTACAACAATTTAATTAAACATGTATCTCCCTCTATATCTCCAATGATTGCTTCAGGTAGAGTTTTAAAGGTGTTAAATCCTGACTGCAAAGTGGTATTTATAGGCCCCTGTATTGCAAAAAAAGGCGAAGCTAAAGATCGTGACCTTTTAGGTGACATAGATTATGTGCTTACCTTCTCAGAACTTAAAGATATATTCGATACATTAAACATTGAGCCATCAAAACTACAAGAAGATGTATCTAGTGAATATGCCTCTAGGGGGGGTAGGCTTTATGCTAGGACGGGTGGAGTATCTATAGCTATCGGGGAAGTTATAGAAAGATTATTTCCTGAAAAATATAATTTATTTAATGCCGTTCAAGGAAATGGTGTAAAAGAATGTAAAGAATTACTTACTAAAGCTCAAAATGGGGAAGTTAATGCAAATTTTATAGAAGGTATGGGTTGTGTTGGTGGTTGCGTTGGGGGGCCTAGATCATTAATTGATTCAAGTTCCGGAAAACGTAGCGTAGATGAATTTGCAGAAAACTCAAAAATCAAAGTAGCCATAGATAGTGATTGTATGAACGAAATCCTAAGTAGAATTGGAATTACTCGTGCTGTAGATTTTAAAGATAAAGATAAGACCAAAATATTTCATAGAGAATTTTAGATAATATTTTAAAATACAAATTCAAGCTGAAATATGATACAATATTCAGTAATTGAAATAATTTTTGTGAAGAAGGGAGGGTTTTATGAAAGGATTATTTGAATATATAAGCAATAGAGACATTAACATACTGAGAATTATAAATAATTCTTGGAAGTGTAGGTTTTTAGATATTATAATGCCTGCTATGACTTACTTAGGCTCTTTTTCTTTTATGTTTATATTTTGCACTGGTGCCTTTTTATTAAGTAGTTCCCTTCTTCACGTCATGGCTGTTAAAGCTATGATTGCTATAACAATTAGTACTGGCATTGGTAAGCTTCTTAAAATAAGCGTTACTAGATTAAGACCTTTTATTGATATTCCAAATTTGAATATAAAAAAAATAGGTATAGATAAATATTCCTTCCCATCAGGTCATACTACTGGCGCATTTTCATTAGCTGTGATAATAGCGTTATATTTCCCCCTTTTTGGATTTATAACTATACCCCTAGCTTGTTGTGTGGGAATTTCCAGAATGTACATAGGAGTTCATTACCCTACAGATGTCATCGTGGGTGTTTTTCTAGGAAGTATCTGTTCTATCCTTACTTATAAATTCTTTTAATTCCTATATTTATTCGTGTTATAATTTTATAAGAGGTGAATTAAATGCTAACAAATATTAAAGCTGCAATTTTTGATTTAGATGGTACCCTTATCGACTCTATGTGGGTTTGGGGTAAAATAGATGAAGATTATTTTAAAAATAGAAATATGGATTTACCTTTAAATCTAAAAAGCCAAATAGAGCATCTTAGCTTTGATGACACTGCAGCATATTTTAAAAGTAATTTTGGCATATTAGATACTATAGAAGAAATCAAAAAGGAATGGACGGATTTTGCCTATGTGGAATATCTTAACAATGTAAAGTTAAAGCCTGGTGTAATTGAGTTTTTATCTTTACTTAAGACCCTTAATATAAAAATAGGACTGGCTACAAGTAACAGTAAATCTCTTTTAGAAGCTGTGCTTAAAGCTAATGATATATACCATTACTTTGACTGCATAACTCTTACTGATGAAGTTAATAGAGGTAAAAACTTTCCAGATGTATATTTGCTTGCCGCTGAAAAATTAGGTGTGAATCCAGAAGAGTGCATTGTATTTGAAGATATACTTCCTGCAGTTAAAGGCGCAAAAGCCGCTGGAATGAAGGTAGTAGGCGTATATGATAATTTCTCTAAAGATCAAAAGGAAGATATTGTTAATAATGCAGATATGTATATAATTGAATATCATGAAATAACTACAGCCATTTAAAGCTCATGCAATGACATGAGCTTTTTTTATATGAATTTTTTTGGTTTCTTTAGAATACTATATACTAAGGATAAATATAACATTTGCACAAATTTTCGAGTTAAACTCTATTATATTAGTACATCATTGTTTTAAATAAGTACTTTAGAAGGAGAGATATTATTGGTTATTTTTCTATTTTCAGTTATTTCGATATGTTTTGGTGTATATTATTCCATCATGAACCAAAAATTATCAACTCAAAAAACTCAACTTAAGATTATTTCTAGGCAAAATAGAGAATTCAAATCAAAAATTGCAAGTTTAAATAATGCTTCTGGACCTATTATAATAAAATACAAACAACCACTTTTTAAAACTGGAACTGCAAAAGAAAGTTGCAGTCTATATTTAAGCCCAATAGAGCATTCAACAGTTCTATCTAATGTAGTTAAAAGCACTTCCGTTGAAATCCAAGATTCCGCAGAGATTTTTGATGTTTCATGGTATGAGGTATCTCTAAAATCTCAGACAAATATTAATAATAAAGGGTGGATAAAAAAAGATAGCATACTTACTCTAGACGACACCGTTAATAATGAAGGCGGGACTGCTGCTATTTAAATAAATAAAAGGCATATATTTTTCACAATATATGCCTTTTATATTTTCTAATATTAATCTTTTTTATGTGTTTTTTTACTATGTTTAGTGTCTAAATTATTTACTTTCTTTTCCTTTTCTTGTTGGCTTGCACAAGAAGGATCTTTTTTCTCACCCATATTTTATACCTCCTAAATATTAATAATAGTATTACATTACTATTTTGCTCAATATATAAATTATAATGCTATGAAATTAATAGCAAAATATAAATCAGTTTCATAATAATAGTGCTCTATTGTTGGTTTATAAGTAAAACTTAGAGGTTTATAAAAACAATATCTAATAGTATAATATTCCTATGAGTTACGTAGAATTTTCATATTAATCCAATTCCACCAAACTATAGTTGTATGAAAAGATAAAATTTATAATTAAATAATTTAAAATTGAGAAACATAAAGGTAGGTTTGATTATGTAGTATTCAGGTGTAATTTTTGATTTCAATGGCACTTTATTTTTTGATTCAGATAAACACGAAGAATCATGGAGACTTTTCTCAAAAAAATTACGTGGTAATTCCTTAAATGATGAAGAATTACAGAAAGTAATGCATGGAAGAACAAATAAATCATTAATAGAATATTTATTAGGTTACTCAATAGATGATGAAAAGCTATTCCAATTAAGTGAAGAGAAAGAACAAATTTATAGAGAGATGTGTATAAAGGATGCAATAAATTTTAAATTAGCACCTGGTGCTATTGATTTGTTAGATTATTTAAAGGAAAAACAAATACCTTATACCATTGCTACTGCAACCGGAAAAACAAATCTTTTATTTTATATGGAAACCTTAAATATTAATAAATGGTTTGATTTAAACAAAATAGTTTTTGACGATGGTTCATTCTTAGGTAAACCAGAACCTGATATTTATTTAAAAGCTGCAGCTAAAATAGGTATTAAGCCAGAGAAATGCATTGTAGTTGAAGATGCAATTTCTGGAATAGAATCTGCTTATAGAGCTAATATTGGTAAAATTATTGCAATCGGATCTAAAAGTAAATATGAAAAATTAAAAAAACTGAAAGGTGTAGATTGTGTAATTAGTGATTTTAGAGAGTTTGATAGAAGTATTTTTTGATGATAAAAAAAAATAGCCATTCTATTAAGAAGAATGGCTATTAACTATCGCATACTTCATTTGTATGCTATACGATATAATATGCACAATATGTTAAAAAAATACCACTTTAACTATCTTATTTTTAATATATGCTTCATTTTGACAAAAGCTTTTTATATACCTTTCTTAGAAATCCATCATCACTTATGTAGTAACATTTTATTCTTTGAGCTCTTTACTGAAATTAAGTTTTTTATTTTTTCGATTCTAATTATGTTATAATTTATAAATCAAACTAATAATCTTGTTAGAACTAAAGGAGTTTAATATGAGAATAATATCTGAAAACAACCTATGTATAAATAGACCATATATAAATTTAAAGAAACTACCATTAAGAAGTTCATTGAGAGTTGGTGAAATTACTGAAGCTGGTTTTAAAAGTACTTATATAATAAATCAACATACACAAAACTTATCTACTAATGAGAATTACATTCTACAATTTAGTAAAGGAATTGAGAAAATAACACTGGATACAGAACTATTGAATGAACTCTTATTAGTTGAAGTCAACTATTCATCTAGAAATAATAATAAATCTTCTAAATTCAAGGTTTACCTTGTTTTAAATAATATAAAATATTCCTTACCATTTAGTTCATTTCAAGATATTTATGATAACTGTATGAATATTTTAGCTAAAGAACTTGATGGAAAAGAAGAATTAACTTACATAAAGAAAAGTTTTAACAATTTAGAAAATGACGAAATCTCAGTAGATATAAAGTTAAATTTAGAGAGATTACAAGAATTTAAAGATAAGGTAAACTACAAAAGAAATATTTATTATTTTGTTATAAATAACATTGCTTCAGCTACTTCAAAGTATGACATTAACACTAAACCTAAAGAGATACTAATAAGTAATACTTTAAAAGTTCTAAGATATGACTGTTCTACAAGACTTTATATCATACTAGAACCTATTAATAAAACAACTAAAATAAAATTAAACCAAACTGATATTATTTGTAACCTGGGTGACATTAATTTCCCTACAGTTAGCATATGCACTGATTATGGACTTGGAAAATTATTAGATGCTAAAAATAATGTTATTCCAAATACTAATACATTATCATTATTTGCTAATATACTAGACCTAGGATTAGAGGTTCTATAAAAGTGATATATATAAAAAGAGCTAGAAATTATTCTAGCTCTTTTTAAGGTAAATTACACTATTTTAGTTGTCCACTCTTCACAGTCCCATACATCTGTTACTACATCTTGATAGAACTCTGGCTCATGACATACTATAATTATACTTCCTGTATATTCTTTTAGGGCCCTCTTTAATTCCTCTTTAGCATCTACATCTAAGTGATTGGTAGGTTCATCTAGGATTAATATATTAGTTTCCCTNTTTANAAGTTTCGCAAGTCTTACCTTTGCTTGCTCTCCACCACTAAGNACAGTAATTCTACTTTCAATATGCTTTGTAGTAAGTCCACACTTAGCAAGTGCAGATCTTACCTCACCTTGAGTGAAGCTAGGGAATTCTTGCCAAAATTCTTCAATACAATTATTGCGATTGACTCCCTTTATTTCTTGTTCATAGTATCCTATATATTGGTAATCTCCTAGGTTTGTATGACCCGAAACAGCTTTGATATCCCCCATAAGACTCTTTAACAAAGTTGTTTTTCCAACACCATTAGCCCCAGTTAAAGCAATCTTTTGTCCTCGTTCCATATATAAATCTAATGGCTTAGATAATGGGCTATCATATCCAGTGACTAAATCCACAGTTTTAAATATTATCTTCCCTGAAGCTCTTGCAGTTTTAAAATTAAATTGTGGTTTTGGTTTGTCTTTTGAAACTTCTATTCTATCAATTTTATCCAATTTCTTTTGTCTTGATTTTGCCATCCCACTAGTAGAAGCTCTTGCTTTATTTTTTGCAACAAAAACCTCTAGTCTAGTAATTTCCTTTTGCTGTCTTTCATAATCAGCTTCCAGTTGTAGCCTTTTAGCCTCATGAATTCTCAAAAATTCTTCATAAGAGCCTATATATCTAGTTAACTTTTTATTTTCTACATGATATATTATATTAACTGCATCTTTTAGGAATTCAATATCATGGGATATTAGGATAAATGCATTTTCATAATTTTGAAGATATCTCTTAAGCCACTCCACATGATTCTCATCCAAAAAGTTAGTAGGCTCATCAAGTAGTAGTACATCTGGTGTTTCTAATAAAAGTTTTACAAGAAGAACTTTCGTTCTTTGTCCTCCACTTAAATCTGCAACATCATTTTCAAGACCAACATCTTTAAGTCCAATTCCTGCAGCCACCTCATCTATTTTTGAATCAATAGCATAAAATCCATTATGATCAAGCAAATCTTGGATTGTTCCCATTCTGTCCAGTAATTTTTCTAGTTCCTCTGGGGTTGCCTCTCCCATTTTCTCTGTTACATTAATCATTTCCTCTTCTAAGTCAAAAAGATATTTAAAAGCGTCCCTTAAAACTTCTCTAATAGTTTTTCCCTTTTCCAAAACTGTGTGCTGATCCATATATCCCACTCTGACGCTATTTGACCATTCAACTTCCCCTTCATCAGGCATAAGCTTACCGGTAATAATATTCATAAAGGTTGATTTACCTTCTCCGTTAGCTCCTATAAGCGCTATGTGTTCACCTTTAAGTAATCTAAAAGATACATCTTCAAATATTGATCTGTCACCAAATCCATGGCTCATATTTTTTACTACTAATCTACTCATTTGTTTCTTCTCCTTAATATAGTGTAATTCTATATATTTATTATTTTTTCTATTTTAAAAGTATTTCTACTCATACACTTATTTTTTTTAATAACTGGACATTATATATATGTATTACCAATCAAAGAAAATCCGCCCAATTTTTATCTAAATACCCTTAATTCAAGTGTGCATTTAAAAATCGCACATATACAAGTGTAATTTATAAATGAACTTTTGTCAAAAGAATTTTATTTATTTCATATTACAACTTAGTTCGATGTGGTATACTACTATAGATAAATAACTTGATTTTTTATTAAAAATTGTTTTGTAACCCAAAAGAACACAGGAGGAATTTAGAATGGCTTGTAAATTTTACTTATATAAAGGTAAAGGCAGAAATGCAGAAAATGGACACCTTTGGATATATGCAAATGAAATTGAAAACGTTGATGGTGAGTATGAAAATGGAGACATAATTGAAGCATATAATTTTAGAGGAGAGTTTATTGGAAAAGGCTTTATTAATGATGTTTCTAAAATTGCCATAAGAATAATGACAAGAGATATTAATGAAGAAATAAATGAAGAGTTTTTCAGAAAAAGACTTCGCGCTGCTTGGACATATAGAGAAACAGTTATAGATACTTCTAGTTGTAGATTTTTGTTTGGAGAAGCAGATTTTGTACCTGGAATGATTATAGATAAATATGAAGACTATTATGTTATTCAATCTTTAGCGCTCGGTATAGATAAATATAAAGATATAGTTGTTAAGCTACTAACAGATGAATATCATGCAAAGGGCGTATATGAAAGAAGTGACGCTAGAGTTCGCGTGCTTGAAGGAATGGAACAAACAACAGGATTTTTAACGGAGCCCTTTGACACTACTTTCCAAATTGTTGAAAATGGTGTTAAATATTACGTTGACATTGCAAATGGCCAAAAGACTGGATTTTTCCTAGATCAAAAGGAAAATAGAGCGGCTATTCACAGATTATGCAAGGATGCTGATGTTTTAGATTGTTTTACCCACACAGGATCATTTGCCCTTAATGCAGGTATAGCTGGAGCTAAAAGTGTACTCGGAGTAGATATTTCTGACTATGCAGTAGAATGTTCTAGAAAAAATGCAGAACTTAACGGACTTTCAGATACAGTTAAATTCGAATCCCATAATGCCTTTGATATACTAAGAGAATGGTCAAGAGAAGGAAGACAATATGATGTTGTAATCCTAGATCCACCTGCATTTACAAAGTCACGTTCTACTATAGATGGTGCTACAAGAGGTTATAAAGAAATTAACCTACGTGGTATTAAATTGGTTAAACCAGGCGGATATTTTGTAACTTGCTCTTGTTCTCACTTTATGTACCCTGATTTATTTAGAGATACCATAGCTGAAGCAGCATTAGATGCTAAGCGAACACTTAGACAGGTAGAATTCAGAACTCAAGCCGCGGATCATCCAATACTATGGAATTCAGATGAATCTTACTATTTAAAATTTTATATATTCCAAGTGGTTTAGATTAAAAAAGTATATATTACTAAAGAAGCTTTCACGTCGTCAAGTAATTCTAAAATTTATTTTATTTATATCTGCTAAAAAACTCAAACTCGCTATCGCTCAAACAATGAGTTTTTCTTCACGCAGCTATAAATAAAATAAATTAGAATTGCTAAGACTTGTTCAAATGCCTCTTACGTAATATATACTTTTTTAGCGCGCTTAATACTAAATTGAATTTTCTTCATTTCATAAATAGCTGATTTGGTGTTATGTTCTTAAATTCATTAACCGCATCTTTATCATTCACTTTAATACCCTTTTCCTGAGTCCACTGTTGCCATGATTTTTTAGTTACATCCGTAAATCTCTCCCCTGTTAAAGATAATAGTCTACCTGTTTTATCTTCACGCATCCACAGTCCACATATTTCACCCTTTGAGCCTATGGATATTACATCAAAAACTTTTGATGTATCATAAGCTTTATTAACACCATATCCCTTTACCTCAACTGTTTCGCCATTTAAAGGTGACATGTCATATCCAATAGCTTTAGATAACTCATTACAATATTGCAAATATACTCCTTTAAGATCTGTACCATCCACAAAATCTTGTGGGATTTCTATCTCATAACTATATCCACTATTTATTAAAATATTATAGTTATAGCTTTTAAGTAAAGCCTCTAAACTTTTAGCTTGATTTAATGAATTTGATTCTTCCTCTTTATTCATAAACTTAATATTCAGTTTAACTAATCCATTTGCTACATCGTCAGTACTGCAGTTATATGCTTTAGCCGTTGATTTTAAGTCTATAATTAATTTACTATCATTCCGATTTTTAATAATTTCATACCCACTAATATATTCATTATCAGAAATATTGTACTTCACATTTATAAGTTTTTTATCTGTTTCACAATCTTTAAATTCTATAACTAATTGATTTTTATCTTTTATATAGCTAGTAGTTGTAACTGGAACATTACTATACGCTGCAAAAAAATCTCCTTCTTTTCCTGGCGCCGGGCTAAAGGTTACACTAAGTAACTCTGCTAAACTATCAACTTTAGAAATCATATCAGAATTTTTTTCACCAAACACTATGCTCTCGTCTACATTGAAATAAGCCGGTTCTATGACGAATTTGAAACTTCCTTCCGTATTAGCAACTTGTTTTACTCTCATACATCTAAGATAATAGGGTGTTGTCCACAGCGGACTCTCAAAAGACTGACCACTCTCAAGAAATAAAAATTCATTTTCATTTATTATTTTAATCAATTTAGAAAATCCGTTATTTACTACTACATCTTTATTTCCTGTTTTCAAATTATACAAATCAAAACTTGAACCATCATATTCTCCACTATATTGGACTAAAACATAATGATCATTAAATTCTTTTAAACTTAAAACCTCTTTATAATTTGCTTTTATTTTTTCTATTGTTAGTGGCAATTTATTATTTACTTCATTTATTGTATCTTTTGATTTTATACCTTTTTGCTCCAATGTAACATCTACATATACACTTTTTTTATAAGATTTATTATATTGAGATATAGTTAAAGGAATGCCTACAACTATTGCTACGAATAGACCAACTTCAATAATATCTTTATAGGTAAATGGTAATTTCAAATTCTCTCTATAGGAATTTATTATTTTCTTAATACGTTCGCTAATTGTGTTATCCCTTTTATCTATTTCACATTCTATTTTATTCCACACTCTGTCATACTCATATTGATTTAAATCTGTATTTTTTTCTTCACTCTCTATAGATTTTTTTATTATTTCATTGAGCTTCATATATCTTCTCTCCTTTCTATTAATCAAATTATTTTAGCTACTTTGTCCTTCAAATGATTTTTACCATGAAATAATCTTGATTTTACAGTACCTTCAGAACAGTTCATTGTATTTGCAATTTCTTTAATAGACATTTCATTGTAGTAAAATAAAACTAATGAAATTCGTTGATATTCTGGAAGTTCGTATATTACATTCATTACTTCCGTGCATAATTCTTGATTCACTATTATGCTTTCTGGAGTGTTTATTTCATCATCTTGTATATCAGCATATCCATCATAGTTTTCATTTACATTTATTATCCTTATCTTATTCTCTTTATTAATAAGTTTCCTACAGCAGTTCGTAGTAATCCTATATAACCACACTTCAAAAGCACCTATATGTTTTAAATCTCTTATCTTTAGATATACTTGAATAAAAACCTCCTGAAGCACATCTTCCGATGCAGTTTTATCTTTTAAAATAATGTAACTCATTCTGTACACTTTTTCTCTATACATATCAAACAGTTCTTTAAAAGCATCTCTATCTTTAGTTTTTATTCTTTGTATAAGCTGTTCACTAATCAAATTTATCCCCCCTTTTAACCTAGCAAAAATTTACTTTACATATATAAGATACCATTAATCTCAAAAAAGTTTAATTTTTCAGAGAATAAGTGGGGACGGTTAACAACTATTTTAACTATATATTTTAACTATATACTCAACAATATGAATATCATTTTGTAAGCGATGGAACACATACCGTTACCTAAAAAGACAGCTCCACATTAGCCTGTGAAGCTGTTTCTTTTAATAAAATCCGTCTTTTGCAATTTTTTTTATG
>JGI24142J45722_1000335_pt1 | contig 27904 bp, 22 predicted proteins | sample BarGraIncu00431A_FD_45722 | JGI IMG/M metagenome (IMG submission 45722) | reverse complement strand
TCCCCAAAGTTCTAATGTGAAAACATTGGGGCTATTATATGGGTAACATTTTTCGTGAGGCAATTACTCAGCTAGGGTAAGGTTTCAAGCGAGGCAATGCGGGGGGCGCGGCCGGCTTTTAAAAACCGTGAGTCGTTATCACGCAGTGCCGCCCCAAGGCGAAGCCGCCTTCACAAGGTGGCTTGAGGTGAAAAACCGATGAAAACCCGTTCCTGGCTCTACACGAGCGCCGCAGTCATGTTGGGAGGATTGGCCGCGCTCGCTTTTTTTGGCGTTTACGCCATCAACGATATCCGCGGCATCATCTCCCAACTGACCGAACGTTCCACTCCGCTTCAGATCAAGACCACCGAACTGCAGCGCACCATCGAATCGCTTTCGGGAATCCTTTTGCGTCTGGGAGTGGCTACCGACAAGCGCGAGGTTGCGGAGCTTTCCAGTGCCGTTGAGGACCGGATGAAGACTCTCGGGTCCTCCCTGGAGGCCATCAAGGCGCTCGATGCCGCGAAGGCCGGCACCATCGACCTTTCGGCCATCAACAACCTTTACGCCGACGTAAAGCAGGCGACCGACGGGCGCATTGAGAGCCTGGGGAACTTTCAGGCGGAATCGCGCAAGGTAAACGAGGCAATCCTGAGCGTCGACAGGTCCCTGGAGGGAGTGCGCAGCGACATGCAGGTCATGACCGGCAAGGGTTCCGCGATGGTCTCCACGTCGATCGAGTCCTCTTCACAGGTGGTCAAGGCGGTACAGCAGATAAATCAGCTGGTCGTCGCTCTGAAGGAGATGCAGATCATCCTGAAGGACCTGGACGCCGCCAAGACACAGACCGAGATTTTCGCCAACAAGTCCAAGATTAAAAACGCCAACGCCGCGATCCAGGCGCTGCAGAGCAAGGATCCCATCGTGATCGCGGTCAAGAGGTCGGTGGACGGCGTCTACCAGCAGTTCGTCAAACCCGAGACCGGCATGTTCGCCCTGAAGCAGGCGTTGCTGGCCGGCAAGGATACCGGCAGCAAATTCGCCGAGGGGAAGCGCGAGGTCAACAACCACCTGCTCGAAATGGTGCCGGACCTTAACGCCGCCGCCGGACGGATGGACCTGAAGATGGAGTCAAATCGCAGGGAGGTGGAGAGCGCCACCTCCTCGAGCCGGCGCATCGGCGGCATCGACGCGGCGGTGAGTATTGTCGCCGTCGATGTGAAAACCCTCGATGCNAAGGTGCGCTCGCTCATGCTGAGCGAGTCGGTGACGGACGCCGCGGCGGCCGCCGCCGGGATTCGGGCGGTTTTCAGCCGCATAGAGCTGAAGACCGCGGCCGCCCGCCGCGAACTGCAGCAGCTAAAGCAAGGGGCGGCGCTCAAGAACCTCGACACGGCCGCCGCATCCGTGCGCGTCGCCGCGACTTCCATCGAGCGCATTGTCGCGGCGCAGCTGAGGATCATCGCCAGCAACGAAAAGGCCCGCAAGGCCATAGAGACGGTGAAAACCGCAGCCAATCGCGAGCTTAAAAGCGGCGAGCTGCTTTTGACCGACACCGCCTCCCTCCAAAAGCAGATGGTGGAAAAAACCAACTCGACCGCGGCGCGCATGTCCACCACCATCGCCCTCATGTCGGCGCTCATCGCCCTCCTGGCGGCTCTCCCGCTGCTCTACACCATCAGGCGCATCAACCATTCGCTCACCACGCTGACCGCGATGGTAAAGGACATAGCCGAGGGGGAGGGAGACCTCACCAAGCGCCTGGACGGCACCGGCAAGGACGAGTTCGCCGAGCTTTCCCGCTGGTTCAACGTTTTTCTGGCAAAACTCAACTCCACGCTGCTCCAGGTGGCCGACAACACCCGGGAGCTGACGGCGGCGTCGGCCGGGCTCCAGGAATCCTCCCGCAACATCGCCACGGCGTCGGAAAACGTGGCCGCGCAGGGAGCAACCGCAGCCACCGCATCCGAAGAGATGGCCGCGACCTCCGCGGATATTTCCCACAACTGCCAGGCGGTGGCGGATAATTCCCGGGCCGCGGACGCGGCGGCCCAGTCGGGCGCCGATGTGGTGCGCGAGACGCTGGACGCCATGGACCTGATCACCGAAAAGGTGCGCAAGTCGGCCCTCACCGTCGCAACCCTCGGGGAGCGGGGGGATCAAATCGGCGCGATCGTCGCGACCATTCAGGACATCGCCGACCAGACCAACCTTTTGGCCTTAAACGCAGCTATCGAGGCGGCCCGGGCGGGCGAGACGGGGCGGGGCTTCGCCGTGGTGGCCGACGAGGTGCGCCGCCTGGCAGTGCGCACCACCGAGGCCACCCGTGAGATCGGCGCCATGATCAAGGGGATTCAGGACGAGACCCGCTCCGCCGTCGTCTCCATGGAAGAGGGGGTGCGGCAGGTGGAGACCGGCAGCGAGAAGGCTGCGGCGTCAGGGGCGGCGCTGCAGGAGATCCTGAGACAAATCGCGGAGCTCAACCTCCAGATCAGCCAGATAGCGACCGCAGCCGAGCAACAAACCGCCACCACCCACGAGATCAACCGCTCGGTGCAAAAGATGACGGACGAGGTTTCTACCACGGCGGAGGGCGCCCGTCTTGCGGACCGGGCGGTGGTTCGGCTTTCCTCCCTGTCCGAAGGCTTGCAACGGCTGGTGGGCCAGTTCAAGCTCGCCGCAGACGGAGGGGTATAGTTGAGAACTAGGCAGGGAAAGGAAAGCCGGCCCGTACCGGCCCCGGAGGCTTTCCCGCACTAACCGTGTCGGTTGCAAGCAGAACGCAAAGCCTAGCGCCGCCGGACGCCGGCGGCAGCTTGGCCGCTTCCTTCGGGTCGAGTCTCAGCGGTCCAGAACCTCCCGGACCAGGGTGAGCAGCTTGTCCGGCAGGATCGGCTTCATCAGGAAGTTGGCGCCGTCCTCGCTGATGCGCTGCCGGTCGATGATATCCCCGGTGTAGCCGCTGATGAAGATGGTGCGCACGTCGCCCTTCAGGGCACGAATCTCGTCGTAGGCATCCCCGCCGTTTTTCCTCGGCATGATGACGTCCAGGATCACCAGATCAATCTCGTCCCGGTACTGGCAGAATTTCTCCACTCCGTCCTGACCGTCNACCGCCTCGATCACCCGGTACCCCTTGGAGCTCATCACCTGGCTGATCAGGCTGCGCACCGAGTCGTTNTCCTCCAGAAGGAGCACGGTTTCCTCCCCCCGGGCGCCGCTCGGGACGAGCGGCGCCCTTTGCAGCGCCCCTTCCCCCGGCTCGACACGCGGCAGGTACACGGAAAAGACCGTCCCCTTGCCAAGCTGGCTGGCAACGCTGATAAATCCGCCGTGCTGCCTCACGATGCCGTAGCTTATCGAGAGCCCGAGCCCGGTCCCCTGCCCCACCTCCTTGGTGGTGAAGAACGGTTCGAAGATCCGCTGCCTGGTCGCCTCGTCGATTCCGGAGCCGGTGTCCGAGACGGTTATCAGTACGTANGGCCCGGCGATCACCGAGTCGTAGGCCTTGACAAAATCGGCCGAAAGCTCGACGCGGCTCACCTCCAGGGCGAGCCTCCCCCCTGCGGGCATGGCGTCGCGCGCGTTGGTCGCCAGGTTTACCAGCACCTGTTCGATCTGCCCCTGGTCCGCGAGGACCCCCTGCGGCTGCTCGCTTAGGCTCATGGTGAGTTCGATGTCGGCCCCGATCAGCCTTTCCAGAAAGCTCATGAGGTCCCTGACCAGCCCATTGCACTCCAGCTTGCACGCCTGCACCGGGTCCTTCCTGGAGTAGGCGAGCAGGTTCTGGATCAGCGCCACCGCGCGGTTGGAAGCGTTGTTGATGCTGTCGAGAAAACCGCTGTAGGGAGCCGGCGGGTCGAGTTCGGTCACCAGGAGGCTCGTGTAGCCGATGATCGCGGTCATGATGTTGTTGAAGTCGTGCGCGACCCCGCCGGCGAGGGTGCCGATGGCCTCCATCTTGTGCGCGTGCAAAAGCTGGGTTTCCAGCTTCTTCAATTCGGATATGTCGTGGAAGGTCCAGACGCGCCCGACCGCCAGCTCCCCGATGAACTGCGGCTTGGAGAAGCGCTCGAAGCAGCGCCCGTCGGTCAGCTCCACCAGGTCGTAACTCTCCAGGTCCGGCTGCCAGTAGAGTTCGGTCACCTTTTCGAAGAAGAGCACCGGGTCACGCACCTGCTCCAGAAGCGAAAGGAGCAGCTTATTGGAGTCGCCGCTGGCGAGCGCCTCAGCACCGATCCCCCACATCTCCACAAACCGACTGTTGCAGGCAGAAATCTCTCCGTGCGGGTCGACCGCCATGATGCCGTCCAGGGTCGACTCGATGGTCGCCGAGAGCAGGGAATGCGCCGCGACCGTCGCCTGCCTCGCCTCAATCCGCTCCGAGATCATGAGGGCATTTTCCAGCGCCACGGCGGCGCTACTGGCAAGTCCCTGCAGCAAAGTCGCATCCCCCTGGTCGTAGCAGCGCACGCCNTCCGTGGTATAGACCTCGAAATAGCCGAGCACCTCCCCGGAACTGCTCAATACCGGCACGGCGATGAGGCTGCGGGGGACCACTCCCCAGACGGCGAGGAGATCGTCGCAGCAGCCGCCGGCCTCCCCTATCAGCACCTCTTTGCTGGAGAGCACTTGTCCGAGGCAGCCTTCCACCTGGTGAAAGCTCTTATCCACCCGGAGGAACTCCCCCTTCATGAGAAATTCGGAGACCCGGAGGCCACTCCCCTGAACCAGTCCGGCGCACCCTCCCGAGGCTCCGGTCAATGCGACGGCGGAATGGACCAGGGTTTTCAGCACGGCTGAGCTGTCGAGCACCGCGTTGAGCCGCTGGCTTGCCCCTATCAGTATGCCCAGTTGCCTCTGGTGCTGAATCAGGGCAAGCTCCGCGGCGTACCTTTCCGCGACTTCACGCTCCAGGAGGCTCTTGGAGCGCTCAAGTTCCAGGCTCTTCAGGGAGAGCCTTTCCAGCGCCTCTTCGGCGTGGAAACGCAGGGCGTTTTCCTGTGCCATTTCCGAGCGCATCCTCTCGTAGCGTCTCAGGGCGAAATAGGCACAGACGGTCGTCACGACGGAGCTGAAGGCTATGGTGATCAGGTGCGAGGTCCAGATGCCGATATCCGGCTTGAGCCCCTGCTTAAGGGCCTCGAAGGTGAGCATGATGGCAAGCGACGCGCAGAGCGTCAGGAAGAGCACCCCGGTAAAGGATATGATCTGCGCGGCGGGCGCACCGGCTGTCAGGACAGCACTGTCGGCTCTGGGAATGGGTATTTCTTGAGACATGCGGGGACCTCTCCTCTCTTTCCTGAAGCATACAGGGAAAGCTTGGCGGTTATGTTACAGACANGTCCCAATTTAATGAGATGTTCGGCTCTGCGCTGGGGAGGCCAGGGGGGACGAGGGGGGAAATCCGGCTTGTGGCCGGAGCGCATCTGAGTTTTTCGGGGATGAACTAATGGCGGCGGTAGATTTCCAGTACCGAAAGGACAATTTCGATCACGATCAGGACGATGATGATCCACTCCAGGCGGGCGGAGCGGCGGGCATGGGAGATGCCGGAAAAGACGTCGGTCATGTCCAAAAGCGTCTCCGACTTGTGTTTTATCTCCTGGTAGCGCGGGTTCAGCTCGAAAAGGCGCGCCATGGTGAGGTAGAGGCGGTCGGCCTCCGGATCGTCCCAGGTGATCTCCGGCTTGTCCAGCACCATGATGTGGGCAATGGAGGTGAACTTGAAACCGAGGATGGACGAGGCGAGTTTCGCCATGACGCGGTCGGGAAGCTCCAGGGTCCCTTTGCCCAGGTTGGCGATCAGCACCTCCACCTCGTCGAAGACGGCATCGATGCGCTCCTCGATCCGCTCCAGGGCGACCGACTTGGCGATCACGAAGCAGATGATGTCGGTAAAGGCCTGATTGTAGTTCTGCATGACGGCATAATCGTTGGTGATGGCCGCCTCCCGGCCGGCGTCTATCTCGAGCTGGTACTCTTCCCGAAAATTAAGCTGCGGCGGTATCTTCACGGCATCCACGTGCTGCTTGATGCCGTCCAGAAAGCGGGCGACGATGTCGCCGGAGCAGTTGATGAACACCACGCAGCCGAAATAGAAAAGGTACACCCGTTCCGGGTCGCCGTTAAGGGCGGGCGCGAAGGTCACCGGGCTCAGCTTCATCGGCTCTTCCCAGCGGTANTTGCGCGATATGCCGAGCGCTAGCGCCAGCCGGTTCAGGTCAAGCTCGCCCCCGAAGGCAAAGGCATTGAAGGAGTAGGTTCCCATTTCACCTCGATTCCCAACTGTCTTACCATAGTATCACTTAATTCGGGTGACACAACGCTTTGGAAGTGCCTCCCGGACGGACTGATCCATTGCCGTAAGAAAACCGGATTGTCACATCCTGATTTTCTTCTCTTTCTGGACGGCCTTTGAGCGTTGCTGAGCGCAGGCAATCAAGCTCTGATGACTGCCGGGGCACTTTCTGTCAGTGGGTGTCCTTTTGAGGTAGCTTCCGTCCGGCTGCANGTCCGACACCGAGCGCCGATCATTTTGCTGAATATCAAGAATCGTCTGCAGTTCCCGCTTCAGCTCCGGAGCCTCGACCGGGACCATGATATCAACCCTCGCTTCGAGGTTTCGNTTCATGGGATCGGCCGAAGCGATGAAGAAGTCGTCCTGACCGTTGTTCCTGAAATAATAGATACGTGAGTGCTCCATGAAACGACCCACCAGGCTCATCACCCGGATATTTTCCGACAGCCCTGCCAGACCCGGACGCAGCCGGCAGCTGTCGCGCACAATCAGGTCGATGCGCACACCGGCCAGGGAGGCGCGGTACAGGGCACGGATGATGTCGCTGTCTTCCAGGGCGTTTACCTTGAAGCGGATGAGTCCCCCGCCGTGTGCGGCGTGCAGCTCGGCTTCACGATCGATCCGGGACAGGATCGCTTTTTTGAGGGATCGGGGTGCCGTGATCAGTTTCAGGTAGTCTCGTTTGGCCGAGAAACCTGTCGTCAGGTAGTTGAACAATTCGGTGGCGTCCCGCCCGATGGCCTCGTCGCAGGTCAAAAGACCGATGTCGCTGAACGCACAGGCCTTGCCGGCGTGGTAGTTACCGCTTCCCGTGTGGACGTAGCGCCTGAGCCCGGCCTCCTCCTGGCGCACGATCAGGATGACCTTGCAGGAGGTCGTGAGCCCCACCACGCCGAAGGTGACATGGACACCGGCCTCTTCCAACTCCCCGGCGAGGCGGATATTGGCCGCTTCATCAAAGCGCGCCTTCAGTTCGATCACCACTGCCACCTGTTTGCCGTTTTGAGCTGCCTGCAATAGCGACTCAATGATGCGGCTTTCACTGGCACTGCGGTAGAGGGTCATCTTGATGCAGCGCACCTTGCTGTCCGCTGCCGCCTCACTTAGCAGGCGCTCCACCGAGGTGGCGAAAGACTCGTACGGGTGCTGCAGCAGGATCGATCCGGCCTCGCGGATACTTCGAAAGACGCTAGGCGCGCTTTGCAGCAGGTGGTGATCCAGCGGGCGATGCGGCGGATCATGCAACAGGGGATATTCCAGCCGGGCGATCTCGAACAGGTCGCACAGTGCGAAAAGCGACGGCACCTCGAAGACATCGCTTTCTTCATGCAACTGCAGTCCACTTGCCAATTTTGCGCGCTGCAGCCGGTTCATACCCGCTGCCGCCTCCAGACGGACGAAGGGGGCGAACTTGCGCTCCTTCAGTTCCGACTCGACAAGGAGCAGCAGGTCGTCAGCCTCTTCGACATGCGGCTCGGTGTTGGCGTTGCGGGTGACGCGGAAAAGGGCATGGCTTTCCACCTGCAGGCGCGGGAAGAGGGAATCCAGGTGCCAGATCAGGAGATCTTCCAGGGTGACAAAGCAGTCACCGCCGGCGACCCTGATGAAGCGGGGAGATCCCGGTTGCACCGGCACCCTCACCTGCACCAGCGTTCTCGCGCCGGTCCTGGGGGCGCGCAAAGCCACCAGCAGATTGAGGGAAAGGTTGGCTATAAAGGGAAAGGGGAGTGCGGCATCGATTGCTTGCGGCGTCAGCAAGGACACGACCTTGGCCTGGAAGTAGCTGCGCAGCTGTTTTCTCTCCGGAGCCGGAAGCCCCGCCGGGGAAACGAGGCGGATGCCCTGTTGACCCAACTGTTGCAGGACCCTGCTCAGGATCTCGTTTTTATCCGCCTCAAGAGCCCGTATCGCGCCATAACATTCCTGCACCTGCTGGCGCGGTGTACGCCCGTCCGGCGTTAATTCCTGCACGCCGGCGCCGATCTGCTGTTTAAGCCCCCCGATGCGCTTCATGAAGAAATCGTCGATATTCTCGCTCACTATGGCAAGAAACTTCACGCGCTCCAGTAGCGGCACGCGCTCGTCAGCGGCCTCCTCCAGCACACGGCGCTTGAAGGAAAGCCAGGTCAGCTCGCGGTTCAGGTACCATTGGGGATCAGCGAGATCTATCTCCCGGCGGGTGCCGGGCTTGACCGTTCCCTGGCGCGCAGGGAGCTGCGGAATATCCTCACCCGTTGTAGCGGGGGACATTTGTGGGACCATGTTTCGCTCCGGCTCAAAGAGAAGATGCCTTTTTTATACTCCATCCGGAGCCGGACCATTGTTACATGTAGGTGACAGATTTTCTGGCTTAGCGCGTTCTGGGACTGTAGTGGCGCTTGAGCCAACGGCTCAAACCGTCAAGACCAGGAAGAAGCACCCGTTCATTCACGTTTGCCTGGTCCAGCTTGTCGCGGATTTCCCACTTGAGCGCTGCAGGTATGATGATTTTTCCTGGAGATGCCGACATGAGTCTCCAGCCAATCGTCGAGCACCATGGTCGGGTCCGACATGACCGAACAAAAGGCGTATTGGTTGACGATTCTATCGTCTATGGGTGGTGGCTCGAAGAAAATAGCCGTCTTTTCGCTGGCAAGGACGTCGAGTTCGGTCAGGGAGTTGATGGTCTCGGAGAGCAGTTCGGTGGTCAGAACGTTGGCTCCTTCCAGCATCAGCTTGGTTCGCAACTTGTCGGGCAGCAGTTCGTGTGCCTTGACGTAGTTGACTGCCCAGATAACGCCGTCCTTATCGAATTTATCTATGTTCGCCGTGGCAAAGTGCATGGCAATAAAAGGGGAATAGGTCCAGTCGAGCACCCGGGTGGGCAAGCCGTAATGCTGGGCAACCGACAGCCAATGCCAGAGAGAGTCCCTTTCCACAACACTTCGGTGGGCATACTTCTTGAAGTTTCGCAGCAAGTGCCTTTCCAGTTCGGCATAGGGTCCGCCAAGCCTTATCAGAGTCGTCTCCAGGCGGTAATCTGAGTCTGAAAGCCCCCGAAAGGCGAAGCGCGAGCGAAACCGGCCTAAATCCTCGTTCCAGGAGTCGGCAAAGAGCTCGGCCTGCAGTTCATCCCAAGATTTGATGGTCAGAGTTTCCACTTTACTGGCTTTAATTTGCCTGGGTAACCTGCCTTCCAACGTATCTGCCACGTTAATAGATGTCATTAAAGCTGAGCCTCGAATTTCTGTCGAATCATACCCTTCCCCATAGACTGCATCTAGCTTCACACAGGCAGCTTGCGATCCAGCATAGCCCCGGATAGTTACAATCAGGTGTCAGTAGCATGATATTTTTGATTTGCACCACGAACCGCCACCTCTCTATGCGAAGAGAGTTCCAGTACCGGTTGTCATAGGACTATCGTGTTACCGCCTTGCGGCGCTTTTACGAAAGTTACGATGAGTGCGTTTTCGTTCGAGCGGTCGCAGATCCGGTAGTGTACGGAGCCCACTGTATTGGACCGGGCCGGGCGCGTCCAACCCAGCATCCATAGTGACCGCTATGAAGCGTCATACCCAAACCTTGGCCTCCTTGGCCCACCTACACCTTTCCCAAAGTCCCTCCTCGGTGCCTCTTCAGGATTCTGTGATTGACTGGAACGTCTCTGTTTACCGCTTGACAAAAAGTCAGATTAGGTAAGACTAATCTAGCGTTGTAAGGTGTGTTATCACTATTAGCCCCTTGTTTTGAATCGAGCTCCGAATGGTCTGAACTATGGCGCATTAGCACGTGCCGTGGCTGGTGCCGGTTGCCCCTTCGCCTACGGTAGATCATTTTGCCTGGGAGTGAATGCCACAAAACCTACTCTATCCGGGACCATTGTTATTGAGCTAACCGAACCCGGCGACCCGGGATATTTCCCGCTTCAGGCTTATAGGGTGGCATTTCTGGTGGCAAGCCCCTCCCCTTTGCCGCCCCGAGGCCGAAGATGCCGAACCCGGACATTTTTTTAACGGCAGCGGTCGTGGAAACCAAGCCCCGCGAAGAATGACGACCTAACCTCGCGTAGAAAGGAAAACCGCATGGCATTCGATGTCCAATTACAGATGACGGAAGGGGTGGCCAAGATCACCCTCACGGGCTCTCTGGACGCTGCTTCGGCCCCTCAATTCAAGGAGATCATCGAGCGGGCCGCGGCCCAGAAAGCCGAAAAACTGGTTCTTTTCGTGAAAAAACTGGATTTTCTGGCCAGCGCCGGCCTGCAGCTGCTGATCTACGCCAAGCAAAAGATGGGGGGCAACGTCGACATCTATCTGATCGGTAGCCAGGGCCCGGTCCAAGACACCCTCGAGATGAGTGGATTCCACCACAGCGTACATATCCAGGACTCCTTCGCCGACACCTGACTTTACGGCCACCACCGGGCTATCGACTTTATCTTTCCCAACACCGCCAAAGCGCCACCCGATGTCAATAGGAACGGGGGAGGCGCCCCATGCAGGGGTATCTGATGGAGCAGTTGAGTCTGCCCGCAAAGTTAGATTCACTCGAGGAGATTGGGAAATTCGTGGTTCGGGCAACCACGCAGGCTAAACTTGCCACCAAGGTGGCCTATGGTCTGCGCCTGGCGGTGGATGAGATCGCAACCAATATCGTCACCCATGGATATAAAGAAGCTGGAATTATCGGGGAGATTACGGTAAGCGCAGCACTGACCGACTCCTCCCTGACCGTAGTGCTCGAAGACGGTGGAATTCCCTTCGACCCGTTAAGCCATCCTCTTCCCGGCGAAGACGAACTAAACCTTCCCCTGGAGGACCGTCCCGTCGGCGGCCTCGGCATCTTCCTCGTTCTCAAGGGCGTCGATGCCTTCCAGTATGAGCGGGCCCATGACCTGAACCGCAACATTTTTGTCGTGAACCGCACCCCGGACTGTACGGCCAGAAGAGATGCGGCAGGGCTCGCCGGCCAGTAAAGATAGCCAATAGTCTGGAGCGGATCATGGATACGCAGGAATCCATCACTAACCGCAGAAGGATACGCACCTTCCAGGACCGGGGGGGGAGCCGGAGTATACAGCCATGCTGACGAGGTTCCCCGCCGCAGGAAACATCAGGACACGCATTATGCGGACTCTGTTCGCGAGGATTNCGATTGCCATCCCGGTCCAGGGAAACATCAGGACACGCATTCTGCGGGCTCTGCTCGGAGNCTCCTTTCTGTCGTTGCTCTGTTTCGCGCTCATATCGCTACACGGGATGAGTCGGCTCGGGGATTTTGCGGTGCAATCCAGCACCGATCTCGGGGAGCAGATAAGCATGATAAGCAAGTCGGCCCTGGAGGACCTGACCAAGGCCAGCCTCTTGCGAATCACCATCGACCAGGCCAACCTCTGCAACTCCGAGTTTCAGGAGATCGAGGCCACAGTCAATTTCCTCNCCGATATCGCTAAAAAACAGTGGAACCGTCCTGGCACCTTCCCCGGGAACCGTTCCTTCACCCTGGACGAGAAACCCGAGGATCCGAGGCTTGTCTCGGTCTACCAGTATCCCAAAGGGGTCGACTTCAAACGAATCAAAGGGGATCTGGAGATATCCTCGGCCATGGACAGCTTCTTCCGACCCATTCTCGCCAATAACGCCAACATCGCGGATTTCATCATCGGCACCCCCGACGGCCTGTTCCGGCGTTTTCCCTGGGGCCCGGTTTCCAGGGATTACGACGTCCGCAAGCGGGAATGGTTCAAGGGCGCGCTGGAAAGGGGGGCGGGCGGTTGGAGCGCCCCCTATATCGGAGCGATCGCAAGGAACCTGCGCATCAGTTACGCCAAACCGGTCTTCCGCGGCCAACAACTGAAGGCGGTGGTCGGCATCGACGTGCCACTGCAGACAGTCAACGAACGGATCATCTCTGCAAGACTCAACAACCAGGGGAGCGCGCTCCTCGTCGACCGTCGCCGCAAGATCATCGCCCGCGAGGGCATGTCGGCCGACGGGGAGAACTGGGCCGATCCCCAGAAGGTCGAGATCTTCGAACTCGACGCCGCGACGGGCAACCGCCAGGAATTCGAAGCGGACCTCCTGAACTCCAGAAAGGGAATTAACCGGGGTTTCTACAAGGGAAAGGAGTGCTACATAGCCCATGCCCCGGTAGAGACGACCCGCTGGTCCGTGCTTTTCATCATGCCGGTCGAGGTCATCAACGCGCCNGTTGTCCAGACGGAAAAGGCGATCGGCACCGTTACCTCCAGCGTTACCTCCCAGGTCGCCGTTAGGCTCAAGAGGTGGATGCTGATCCTGACGGCGGTCTTTTTCGCCGCCATCGCTGCGCTGTATCTGGTCGCCCTGACCGTGGCGCGTATTATCACCGAGCCGATCCTCGTCCTCGATGCCGGGGCCAAGGTGATCGGAAACGGCAACCTCGAGCACCGCATAGAGGTGCATTCGGGAGACGAAATCGAGGCCCTGGCCGACAGCTTCAACAAGATGACCGAAAACCTGCGGGAGTACATTCGCAGCCTGACGGAGACCACCGCCGCGAAGGAAAGGATTCATGGTGAGCTCAAGGTGGCGACCGACATTCAGGTAAGCCTGCTGCCGCGACTGTTCCCCCCTTTCCCGACCCGCAAGGAGTTCGACATCTTCGCCCACATGGATCCGGCCAAGGAGGTGGGTGGCGACTTCTACGATTTCTTCCTGGTAGACCACAGGACGCTCTGTTTTTTGATCGCGGACGTCTCGGACAAGGGGGTGCCGGCGGCCCTGTACATGATGGTGGCGAAAACCCTCTTAAAGACCGAGGCGCTGCGCGGCCTGGGGCCGGACGAGATCCTGTTTCGGGTCAACAACCTTCTGGCCGACAACGACAGTTGCATGTTTGTCACCGTTTTCTGCGCCTTGCTNGACACCGACACAGGCGAGGTCCGCTTCGCCAATGCCGGCCACAACCCGCCCCTTATTTACCGGAAAGACGTCGGATTTGAGTATCTTAAAATCCAGGCGGGGTTCGTGATCGGCCCCATGGCGGACAGCACCTATGTGACAGAATCGATAACCCTCGGGGAAAAGGACGTCTTTTTCCTCTACACCGACGGCGTGACGGAGGCGAAGAACCCCGCGACCGAGCTGTTCGGAGAAAAGAGGCTCTTGGAGGNGCTCAACCGNGGAGAGGTTTCCGATCTGACGACGATGGTGCATGCGATCCGCAACAAGGTAGAAGAGTACGCCAACGGCGCGCCCCAATCCGACGATGTGACCATGCTGGCGCTCAAGTTCAGGGGGGGTTCCGACGATGCCTAATTTTTTCAGACCCGGCAGGGTCATACTCGCCATGGTGCTTGTCTTGGCAGTTCTTTCCACCTTGACCGACGCTCGCGCCCCGGGAGCCCAAAGGAAGGAGCGCAAGGTGGCGATGATCCTCTTTCGGGGGGAAACCCCTTCGGAGAAGGGTTTCCGGGACACCGTCCACGCCTCGAAGGATTTCCTGGTGCGCTGCAGGGCATTCGACGCCGGGCAGAGCTCGGCACGGCTGAAGGAGATCCTGGCAACCCTGGACGCTTCCAAGTACGACCTCATCTACACCTTCGGCACCATGGCNACCCAGTGCGCCATGGGCAAGATCAAGGAGGTGCCCATCGTCTACAACATCGTCCAACGCCCCATCGAGGCCGGGATAATCAAGGGTTGGGAGAGTTCGGAAAACAACGTGACAGGCGCCTCGNACTTCGTCGCTATGGAAAGCGCCTTCAGGACCCTGGGTCTGGTGATGAGCATACGCAAGCTTGGATTTATCTACTACGACAAGGATCCGGCGTCGAAAATCCAGAAGGCAGACGTCGAAAAGATCCAGCAAAAGTTCGGCTTCCGGATACTCGACATCCCGGTGCGGGATCAGAAGTCGATTCCCGAGGCCATGAGTCGCGTGATNAGCGCCAAGGTCGACGCGGTCTTTTTCCCAGCCGACTCCTTCATCAAGGCGAACGGGGGAACCATCGTATCGGTCCTTAACAAGCACAAGATCCCGTCCATTGCCGTCATTCCCGAGATGGTGACGGAAAACGGCGCCCTGATCTCACTGGGGGCCGATTATTATGAACTGGGTCAGCTCGCGGCCCGAAACGCCCTGGAAGTGTTGGGGGGCAAGCAACCGACAAAGGTTTCTTCAAAGACAGTGCGTAATCTCCATTTGTGCATCAACCTTAAAACCGCTGATAGACTGGGCATCGACATCCCTTTGCAGTTGTTGTCCATGTCAACGGTCGTTCGTTAGGCGAAATGGTCCCTCCTGGGCGCGCCCGGGACAGCATAGCTCGCACTTCTTTTCAGGGAAATATCTCGTAAGGTGGCTATCATGACTCAAACAGGATTTTTTTCCATCACCTCTACCGAAACGCTCATGATACTGCGCGGGTTTATCCCGACCGTTATGGTTGTCGTCATCGGCGTCCTGCTCGGGAAGTGGGACGAATCCAGGCATCAGTCGACCCTGATCAAACTCATCGACTACATTTTCCTACCCTGCCTCGTGTTCTCAGCCATGCACAGACACCCTTTCGATCTGAACGAGGTGTTGCAGATAGCAGTGGCGGTTACCGTCATGATCTGCCTGTCGACCGTGGCCGCACTCTGTTTAGTGAGGGATCCGCTGGGGGGTACCGGCTGGAAACATCTGACCACCATTTTCATGAGCAGCGGCAATATCCTGCTTACTCTAGCCTACGTGCTCTTCGGCAACGAGGGGTTGGTAAAGGGGATCTATTTCCACCTGTTCGTCCTCCTGCTCTTCCACACTCTGGGCGCCTATCTCGTCAAAGGTAGCAGCGACCTGAGATCCTTTTTCAAAATCCCCTTCCTCTACCCCATGGCGCTGGGGATTGCGGCAGCCAGCTTTCCGTTGCCGGCATCCGAGAACCTCCTGGAATTGGCCTGGCTGACCGAAAAAGGGATAAACATTGCCGGCCAGGGCGCGCTCCCCCTACTACTGATCAGTTTCGGTTATCCGCTGGGTCTTATCGAATTATCGACACTGCGCAAGGGGCTTACCGGCGGGATCTTGCGGATCGTTGGCGGTCCGCTGCTGGCGTTTGCCGTGATCTACCTCTATCGTCAGGTCGGGTGGCTCAGCATGGAGAGGGGGTACGACATCCTCGCTTTTGTCGACCGGCGCACTACCGAGGCACTGGTGATCCTCGGGGCAGCTATGCCTTCGGCCCATTACGCGCTCCGGATGGAAGCCGGGCAAGGGCTGATCGCTTCGGAGGTCGAAAGCGCCACGCTCCTCGTGAGCGTGTTGGGGGGCATCCTCACCGTAACCACGGTCCTCTTCATCATCGAGGTCTATGTATTCTAAGCCCAAGGACGGTAACTTCGACCCTCTAACGCCAGAAACTGGCCTATCCCGGATTGACTCGAGAAGGAAGCATGCGACTTATCTCTCCTGAAATGCTGGTGGTCACACGCGCCGTACTCCCCTCCCTCACCATCGCCCTGCTGGGGGTGCTGCTGGGCAAGATAGACAGAAGGCGCGAGTTGAACCAGAAAACCATTTCCAACATGGTCTACTATTTCTTCACCCCCTGCCTCGTTTTTTCCTCGCTCCACAAAAGGTCCTTCGATTTTTGGGAGTTCACTTTGATCGGCGGGGCGGCCTTCCTGCTCATCGCAGTCATGACTCCCATTGCCTTCTACTTCAAGCGCCGGGCCGGAGTCGAGCAAAACGGCTATTGCCTCCCCATCATTTTCATGAATACCGGAAACATTTCACTGCCTATCGCGCTGCTGCTCTTCGGTAACGACGGCCTGGCAAAGGCCATCATGTTCCACATGATGAACATCCTGATCCTCTACTCCTACGGGGTCTACCTGGTGAGCGGCAAAACGGACCTGCGGCAGTTTTTCAGGATTCCCGCTCTTTACGCCACCATCCTGGGGGTGCTTGCCGCGACAACCGATTCCCATGCGCCGGAGTTCGTAATGCAGGGGTACGACATCGTCTGCAAGGGTGGCGACCTGCTCGCCTACGCGGCGATTCCCCTGCTGATCGTTAATCTCGGTTATTCCATGAGCGCCACCACCAGGGTGTCGCCCATTAAAGACGACGCCATCGGAGTCTTTTTGCGAGTTGTGCTCGGACCGTTGCTGGCCTTCGGCCTGATTATCTGCTACCGGAAGTTCGGCTGGATACCGAACGGCGCCGACCTGGACCCTCTCGTCTCACTGGGGTATCGGACCACGGAGGCGATCATCATCCTCAATGCCGCCATGCCCGGACCGGTCATGGCTTACCTGCTTAACGTGAAGTTCGACAACTGCCCAGAGAAGGCGGCCTCCATGGTGGCGCTGGGGACGCTAGCCGGGCTGGTGACCATTCCTTTCACGCTCCATTTCATTAACCTCTTTATTGCCAGATAACGGTCAGGAGGCGGGAACATGCAGATATCCTTGCAGCAGCAGCAGGACCATCAGGTCATTTCGCTTTCCGGCCGACTCGACGCGAGCACCGCGCCCCTACTGCAGGTCCGTTTCCAGGAGGCCTTGACGCCGGAAAGATGCCGTTTCATCGTGGAGATGAGCGGGGTGGACTACGTCTCAAGTGGCGGCTTGCGGGTGCTGCTGATCATGACCAAGGCCGTGAAGGCGCTCGGCGGCGGGATCGTGCTGGCTCAACTGCACCCGTTCGTGGAAGACTTGATGAGGATGTCCGGGTTCCATACCGTGATAGCCGCGACCCCCACCGAGGAAGAGGCGCTGCAGCTCCTGATCACGGGAGGGATGCCATGAAGGTCGCCATCATCGGCGCAGGGCATATCGGGACGACCCTGGCCTACACGCTCCTGATCAAGGGATTTGTCTCGGAGATTGCCATCGTAAACAGGACCCGGGAAAAGGCCTTTGGCGAGGCGCTGGACATGACCCACGCCCAGGCGTCGGTCTCGCATGCGGTAAGGATCTATTCCGGCGACTATCGCGCTTGCGAAGGAGCCGAGGTCATCGTGGTGACGGCTGGCGCGGCCACTGTCAAGGGACAGTCGCGCCTTGAGATCGTCGCCGCCAATGCCGCCATCTTCAGGGAGTTGATCCCGAAAATCATGGAATACAACAGCGAGGGGATCTTCGTGCTGGTCACCAACCCGGTCGACGTGAACACCTGGTTGACGCTGCGTTACTCGGGGCTTCCCTGGCACCGTGTCATCGGGTCGGGAACCGTATTGGATTGCCAGCGTTTTCAGTCATTTTTGAGCCGGCATTTCAACGTGCATTCCGCCAACGTTCAGGGACTGATAATCGGCGAGCATGGCGAATCGATGATTCCATTATGGTCGCGGGCCTCCATCTGCGGGATACCGCTGACGGAATTCCCCGAATACGACCGGCAGGAGATGGAGGACATCTTCGACATGACCAGGCGCGGGGCCGCCATGGTTCGGGTGACNAAGGATAGCACCCAGTACGCCACCGCCATGTCGGTATCCCGAACGGTCGAGTCGATCCTACTCGACAAGAAAGAGGTTCTGACCGTTTCCACCCTGGTCAGCGACTTCTACGGCATCGCTGATATCTGCCTCAGCATGCCGGCGGTCGTGGGAAAACGGGGAATCGAGCGAGTGCTGAAACCTCAACTTTCCGACGACGAGCGGGACAAACTGCTCCGCTCGGCCGCAATTCTGAAGATGGTGCTCGCCTCGGTCGGTGACGATGTCGCCGACCAGAAANGCCCCGAAGCTCAATTTGAGCTGCAGGGCCCGTCTGCTCCGGAATTTGTCGAAGCGATAGACTAAACTTGGCGCTGTCCCCCGAAGGCTCATCCCGGCTGTGACTCGCAGCCAAGGCCACCTCGGGGCCCTGACGGTTACCCGTTGGCACTCCCCCCCGCCCCGTGAGAAAAGCTGCACCGCGCTAGCAAGAGGAGGCCCCAGCGCCTGGGGCAGCTCCCCTCCCCTCCAGTTGCCGGCTACACCAGCTTGAACTGCCCCACCAACTTCTGCTGCTCCTCGGCCAAACGCGACAGCTGCAGCGCCGAGGAGGCGGATTCCTGCGCGCTCCGTGCTGTTTCCTGGCAGACCGCGTTGATGTTCTGGATGTTGCAACTGATCTCATCGGTGGTCGCAGTCTGCTGTTCCGCGGCGGTGGCGATCTGGTTCACCTGGAGCGTGACCGAGCTGATCTGCTGCAAAATCTCCTCCAGCGCGTTGCCGGACTTGGCAGCCTCCACCGTCCCCTGCTCCACCCGGGTCACGCCGGACTCCATCACCTTGATGGCGCCCTTGGTCTGCTGCTGCACCGACTTGATCATCTCGGCGATCTCGCGGGTGGCACTGCTGGTTTTTTCAGCCAGGGCGTGCACTTCGTCGGCGACCACGGCGAAGCCGCGCCCGTGCTCTCCGGCCCGCGCCGCTTCGATGGCGGCGTTGAGGGCCAGGAGGTTAGTCTGGTCTGCGATGTCGTTGATGGTCTTTACGATGGCGCCAATCTGCTCAGAGAGGCTCCCGAGACTGCCAATGGTGACTGAGGACTCGCGCACCTTCTCCGCGATCTGATTCATTCCCTGGATGGTCGCTTTCACCACGTCGGAGCCGGTGGCGGCTGCATCATTGGCCTGCTGAGAGCCGGCCGCCGCCTGGGTGCAGTTGAAAGCGATCTCGTTAGAGGTGACCGCCATNTCCTCGCTGGCCGTCGCTACCGTCGCTGCCTGCTCGGCGACCCGCGCCGCCCCGGAGGCCATCTGTTCCGAGGCGCTGGAGAGCAGGGTCGAGGCCGAGGCAACCTGCTGGGTGTTATGCGAAACCCGCGAAATCACATCGTGAAAGTGAACCACGATGTCGTTGATGCTGTTGCAGATCTCCGCGATCTCGTCTTTGGAGCGGAGCTCGATCCTTTTGGTGAGGTTGCCGTTAGCGATCTCGCTGGTCACCAGCTTGGCGTGCCCCAGCGGCTTGGTGATCGAGGCGATAATGCGCAGGCTGATGATCAGGGAGACCAGGGCCACAAAAAGCGAGACGCCGATCATGACGAAGGAGAGCAGCGAGGCGTTTTTTACCGCCTGCCTCACCCCGCTCAGGATCTGCTGCTGGTTCCCCCCCGATGCTCTTCACCTGCTCCTCGCTCCGTAGCGCCTGCTCGCGCGAGATGCCCCGTGCCGACTCCAGAGCCTTGTGCATGGCCAGGTTGCTCCTGATGACATCGAGCTTGGTCGCCTCGATGTTTCGGATCGAGGCCCCGGCGAGCCGGATGGTTCCGGAGACATCGGCAATGCTGGCAGCCAGATCCTTCTGGCCCGACTGCAGCAACAGACTCTGCGCCTTCGCCACGTTTGCCTCGACCCGCCTCTGCGCCTGGGACAGCGTGACCGAGAGCCCTGCCACTTCGGGCTCGGTGGAGCTGAGCATGATCTGACGCACCCCGGCGTTAAGCTCCTTCACGTCCAGGCTGATGCCGCTGCCGGCCTCCATGACCGAGTTGGCGGCATTCTGGAAGCCGAGGGAGGAGACCACCTTGCCGCGGTCCTTAACGATCTGCAGCTCGAGGGTGTCAATGGTGTTGAAGATCAGCTTGCTGTTTTCATCCAGCGGGGTGGTAATCTCCTTGCTTTTAGCCGCGTACTGCTCGGTTTCCGCCTTCTCCGGCGTGCTCAGGATCTCCTGTCGCAGCGCCACCAGCCCGCCACTTTCGTTGGCGATCTTGTTCAGAACGTCAAGGGTGACCGCCTTCACCTCCCTTATGGCGGGGTTATCTCCGCGGTCTACTTCGATGTTGCGAGTCAGCTCGATGGTGTGCTTCAGCCGCTCCCTGAAAGGCCCCAGTTTGAACTTGTTCTTCACCAGCTCCAGATCGACCAGGGCGATATTAATGTCCTTGAGGCGGCTTTGCAGCGTGAGCAGCTTCTTGATGCTGTTGTTGACCTGGAGGTTGGCCGTTTGAGAGGAGTTGATGGCAGAAAGTGCGTTAGTTCCCATCTTGGTGATGCTCTTACGCATCCCGGACACGCTCGCCTCGGCCTTCTGCAGCTGGGAGTTGACCGAGGTGATCTCGTTTTTAAAGAGCGCCATGTCCTTCAGCCGCTGCGAAGCCACCTGCACCACGGTCTTCTCGATATCCCGCAGCACCTGGGTATCGACCTCACTGGAGGAGGCCCCGCCGGAGATGATCTCCTGGTTCAGGGTCTCCATCCTCTGAATCCGATCGGTGATGGTCTGGGACAGACGCGTCACCTCCGCAGGCTCCGTGCTCATCTCCAGTCTCATGAAATCCGCGGAGACCTTCTCCACTGTCTGCTGCAATTCCAGCATCTTGAGGTGCAACGGCGTTGACTTCCCGGTCAGGATCTCGATGCTCGACTTCACCTTGGAGATCGAGAAAAGCCCGATCCCCGCGATCACCGAGATGCCGACGATGGTCAGCGCGACGTTGCTGAGCAGTTTGCTTTTAACGGTCATTTAGACGCTCCTGGCCTGACGCTTTTTGTTACCTACCAGCTCCGCACGTTTCCTTTTGCTACTTCACCGGGACCAGCTTGCCACCCAGCACGATCTCGAGGTAGACGTTATCCTGGCCTTGGTGGTCGGTTGGCGTGAAGGTCAGCTTGATGCCGCCCATGTCGGCGTCCTTCATGCTCTCGTAGGCGTGGAGGAAACTCTCCCGGGTCGGCGGGGAGCCCGCCTTCTCAAGGGCCATCACGATCGACTTGGCCGCCATGCACCCCTCCATGCTGACCGTGTTGAAGCCGACCTCCTCGGGATTCTTCTCGATCGTCTCTTTGCACTCCTTGGTCAGCGGCAGCGTGAGGTCGGCAAGTTCCGGCACGACCTGGCTCATCACGAGGCCCTCGGCGACGTCCCCGACCGCCTTCACCAGGTTGGAGCCCCCGGCAAAGGAGCAGGAGGCGACATGCGCTTTCACCCCCTCTTTTCTGGCGAGCTTGATGAACTCGGCNCCCGGGGCGTATACCGCCCCCACGATGATGGCGTCGGGTTTGCCCTCCATGATGGCGGCCAGGCCTGTCGTCACTGCCGTCGTGTTGCGCTCGAAAGAACCCTTGGAGACCACGCTCAGGCCGTGGCGCTTGACCGCGTTCCCGGTCAGGGTCAGGATGTCTGTCCCGAAGGTGTCGTTCTGGTAAAAGACCGCGAAACGCTTGTCCCCCTTCTTGACCAGGAGGTCTACAATCTTGTCGATCTCCTGCTGGTAGCTGGCCCTAATNTGAATCACCTCCCTCACGAGGGGTTCGCGCAGCTCGGTGGCGCCGGTTCTGGGGTTTATGAACGGGAGCTTGTACTCCTTGACGATGGGGAGGCTGGCCATGCAGTTCGGGGTGCCGACGGATCCAACCACCGCGAAGACCTTCTGCTCGTCGACCAGTTTGAGGAGTCCGTCGACCGTTTTCTCAGGCACAAACTGGTCGTCCACCACGACCAGNTGGAGCTTCTTGCCGTTGACCCCGCCTTTTTCGTTAACCGCTTTAAAGTAGGCCTGCACCCCTACCATCATCCCGTTGCCGGAACCCTTGTTCGCCCCGGTTTGGTCGTTGACCATGCCGATCTTGATGACGTCGTCCGCCGCCTGTCCGGCCGAGGCGCTGGCGACCAGCAGGCAGATCATGAAAATAATCCGTTTCATAGTATTCTCCTCCCCTTTAGTTGCTGCCGTAAGAATTATTGAGGGCCACGCTGCATCAGCTCGCTGCGACATTGACTGTGTGCAGCCTAGATAAAAATATCGGATGTCCCGGGAGAAACTTAAGTTTTTTTAATACTATTTTCAGTCTTGCCATGGCAAGACGTTCGATACGGTGGCGGGGAGCGAATTGAAAATATGGTTATGGGTGCAGCGACCGCGCCGGGTGCGCGGACATGGAGGGCAACCACGAACATCCATCCCAGACCGAGGCCGCTACGCAGTCCCACCAGGTAGGCCGGGAGGGCGGCCGGCAGGATGACCCGACGCAGTTCTCCGGTCCGGGTCAGCTTGAAGATCTGCCCCACCTCCAGAAGCTTCCGGTCCACCTGCAGGATGCCGGAGAGAAAATTCAGGTAGACCGGAAAGAAGACCCCGACCGCGATCAGGGCGATCTTGGAAGTCTCGTGGATTCCAAGCCAGAACAGGAAGAGCGGTACCCAGCCCAGGGATGGGATGCTGCGCAGCGACTGCAGCAGCGAATCGAAGAGACGGCGAAAGAGCGGCGAGGAGCCGGCCACTCCTCACAGGACAGTGGCCGCCGTCGCCCCGATCAGAAATCCCGCCGTAATGCGCGCCAGCGTGATACCGATGTGGCGGAAAAGCTCTCCCCCCTTGGCGAGATAGACCAGGGTCCAGACGATCTCCGAGGGAGCCGGCAGCCAGTTGGCGGGCAGAATCCCGCCCGCCGGAAGAAGTTCCCAGGCGATCAATAGCCCCAGGGGGACGATGGCCCCCTGCCACTGCCGGGGCACCAGGAGAAAGCTCCCCCGGGCGCCCCTGAACCGGTCCACTTCAGTGTCAACGATGACAGCGACCTTATCTTCAACAGCTTCCATGGACCCCTCCGCGTGACTAAATTACGGTTTGCTACCTGCTAAGGCACTCAATGTAGGATGCGGTGAGGCACGAACCGCATCGCGTTAAACGATGCGGTTCACTACGTTCACCGGCATCCTACATCGCATTAAATACGGTGCTATGCTTTGATTGCTACGGTTCTTTGCCTCGCCTATTTCTTAACCACACTCGGCACATACTGCGGATCGATCAGGCTGTTCACGACGCCCGGCACATCGGTCTCGGGCTTGATGANGCCGCTCTTTTTCAGGACGCCGCCGGCTGCGGCAATGGTCGACTTCTGTTTTTCGCCGATGACGGGGTCGCTCAGGTCGGTTCGCTCCAGTGCCTTGGTCGCCACGGCGTCGTTGAGTTTAGCTTCGCGGATCAGGATCTGCTTGTACTCCTGCGGATGGGCGAGCGCNCAAAGCCGCGCCTTTTCGTAGGCGGCAATGACCTTTTCCACGTATTGAGGGTACTTGGTGGCGAACTCCTCGCGCACGTTGAGTACGCCGTAGGTGTTCAGGCTCGGGTCGCGGAAGAAAAGCCTGGCGCACTGGCACGGCGGTGGCAACATGATCAAGAACGTCACCTTCGAGGAGACCACCTACAACGAGGCACCGGCCAAGTTCGAGGCCGGCACGCCCAACATCGCCGATGCGGTCGGCCTGGGCGCAGCCCTGGACTATGTGAACCGTCTCGGGCAGGTCAGCACCAGCAAATACGAGCACGAGCTTTTGGAGTACGTCACCGAGCAGCTTTCCCGGATCAACGGCGTGCGCCTGCTCGGCAGCGCCAGGGAAAAGCTGGCAGTCAACTCCTTCGTAGTGAAGGACCGCAAGACCGAGGAGGTGGGAAGGCTGCTCGATCAGCAGGGGATCGCGGTCAGTTGTCACCTGTTGCAGTCGCAGATTGGGTGGGGACGATGCGGGGCTTCGTTCACCGCATCCTACGAATCAAAATGACCCGTAGGATGCCGATGAACTTCAAGGGGACAGGCACCTGCGGAGCTAGTCCCCCGCTTCGCTACGCTAACTAAGTGGAAGCTTGATGGTGAAAAGTGCCCCTTCCCCCGGTGCCGAATCGACGGTGAATACTCCCTTATGGTTCTGCGTGATGAGTGTGTACGATACGGATAATCCCAGGCCGGTCCCGACACCTACCTCCTTGGTGGTAAAAAACGGCTCGAAAATCCGCTTGCGGGTGCTCTCGTCCATGCCTAAACCATTGTCGGACACTTTGATTACGGCCCAGGCGCCTTCGCACAGTGCGCTAATCTTGATTTCCGGTTTTTGCGACTTGTTCTCCGCCATAGCCTGCGCCGCGTTCTTCAGGATGTTGATGATAACCTGCTCAAACTCAGTCGCATTGAGCGGTACCAGTGGCAGGCCGGGCGCAAATGCCCTGATGATAGTAATGTTGCGAAAGTCGTATTTCTTCTTCAGATCGTAATCGTTAGCCGCCAGTTCCACGGCGCGCTCGATGACCTCCGGCAGCGCAGTCGCCTTGCGCTCTGAACTGCTCTTGCGGCTGAACTGCAGTATGTTGGATACGATCTTTGTGGTGCGCTCCCCGGCGCTGTACATCTTAGCCAACAGGCTGACGATGCTTCTTTGCTCCAGATAGCTTCTCACCAGCGGAAGCGTGATGCCCAATTTCTCGGCGGCCTCGACATTGGCGGGTAAATCGTCGGAGAGCCTGCGCTCGATATTCTGCAGGTTCTGAATAATGATGCCGACCGGGTTGTTGATCTCGTGCGCCATGCCCGCCGCGAGCCCGCCGATCATCGCCATTTTCTCCGCCTGCACCATGAGGTCCCGCGCCTGCTGACGCTCGGTAAGATCCCTGGTAAACGCGACGGACATCGGGCCGTCATCGAAAACCAACATGGTGATGTCGACACAGACGGGAAACTGGCCCCCGCTCTGGCGCATGCCGACCGTCTCGTATTCGGACGGGACACTTGCGCCGCTGACGCAGCGCTGTGCCAGTTCCATGATCTCGCCGCGGCACTGAGGTGCACTGCGCTCGCAGATGTGCATGCCAATCAGCTCGGAGGGGTCGGCNAACCCGAAGGTCTTCAGGTAAGCCCGGTTCACATAATTGCAGTGCAGGTCCTGGTAGAGGGAAATCCCGATNGGAGCATGCTCTATCAGGGTGCGAAACCGCCTCTCGCTTTGCTCCAGTGCCGTGATGGCATTTCTTTGTTCCGTGACGTCGATTGCCAGGACCGCAATCCTGATAACCGCGCCGGCGTCGTTGAATACCGGATAATAGGTTTGGTCGAACACCCTGCCGCCCCGCTCATCCTCGAACCGTACCGCTTCGCCTGTTGCCACGGCCTGGGCGGCCTTTTGCCTCCTGTTCTGCGAGATGTCGGGCTGACCGTAGTGGCTCCAAAGGCAGGAACCCACCAGTTCCTTCTGCTGCATCCCGGCGCGCTTGGCCGCTGTAGCATTGATAGCGACGATGGTCCCCTCCGGGTCAATGAGGTAGGCTGAGTTATCGATGCCGTCCAAAAGGGCGCGCGCCGTCTTCTCGCTGGCACTGAGGGCCTCCTCGGCAAAGCGGCGGTTTTNCATCTCTGCCAGAATGGTGCGCAGTATGACGAAGAAACTTATCACGATGATGATGATCGCACAGAGACTGACGATGATAAACGAGATGGCGGAGTTCGAGATGGTCGCTTCGAACGCCTCGACCCCTCCCTGGAAATTCTTCTCGGTGTATTTCAGAATCTTGGCAAAACTGTCCCGGGCCTTCATCGCCTTTGGCGTTATCAGGCGCTCGTATTGCGGGTAATAGGTGTGGCGCTCCTCCCTGGGAACCTTCCCAAGCGCCGTCATCATNACCTTCGTCGAATTGAGCCAATCCTGTGCATCGGTATTCGCGTTGGCAATGAGAATCTTCAGTTCTCGCCCCTCGGCAGCCGTTTCGAGCACCTCAAAGCTGTCAGTCACCTTCAGCACGATGTCGCTGACGGCATTCATGTCCCGACGGTAGTCCCCCCCCAGCATGATGTCACGGGACAACCGGGACAGGTAGTTCATGTCACGACTCACCTTAAACACGCTTTGCTGGGTGGTTATTTCATGGTTACGCAGGAACCGGAACTCTTTGGACAAGTTCCCCACACTAATGGTGGCGGTCACTGCCATGGCAGAGACGCAGGCCGTAATCACGAGTGACAGTTGGTACATCTTTACCTTGATACTCATTTCAGCACCCTTTCCGAACNGGGCGGTTGCGAGTCCGNGGACCGCCCTTTCAGAGATTGTAACGTAGGGGCGAATCTTGTATTCGCCCGCTTCTGAATCAGTTGAGGCGCCGCGGCACCGGAACCAGGGCGAACACAAGGTTCGCCCCTACGGGATCAGTCCCTGCGCAGCACTGCGCAGGCAGTTTCCGGACACCGCGGGGTCAAAGGCTCTGGTCCTTTGCGCAATCNGCTACATTTATGCCGTTTTACCGGGAAAATGGCTAGAAAAACATGACTACGATGCCGCTCGCCACGAATAAACCCACCCGGAGCCCTTGCAAACAGCCATTTCTGAATAGCTACACACAACCGCATCAATCAAAGACATCACCGTAGGATGCGGTGAACTATGCCCCGCATCGTTTAAAGCGATGCGGTTCGTGCCTCACCGCATCCGACAAGTCACCAATAAATCAGCCTTTCCCCCAGGCGAGGGAAAGGCTGGCAGGTGGCTGCTGAAGCTGTGCCGTGGCGGCTGAGACTTGCTTAAATTTCCGGATGTTTAGCTTTGAGGTCGCTATGGCAGGGGGCGCAATCCATCTTGCCCCGGGTGTTTTCCAGCATGCTCCCCTTGTCGTGGCAAGAGCGACATTGCTGCACCGCTTTCGACAGCGGGTACCGCGCCTGGAACGACCCGTCGGCCTGGGCATTGAGGAGTTCTACGGTCTTCTTGACTACGGAGGCCGTCAGCAGGGCGCAGCGGTCCTCCCGGGCATCGGAAAAGGATTTCACCTTGGCGACCTTGCACCAGCGTGACACGGAGATGTGGCAGAGCGGCGACTTGGAGACCGAGCGGACCGGATTCGTTTTCGCGTTGGCGGGGCGATAGTTGGGAAGCTGCTCACTTTCGTACCAGCTGAAGAGCTCGTCGACAATCGGCTTGGGGTTCTTGGTAAGAAGCGACACGGACAGCATGGCGCCATTCAGCGCTCCGCAGAGAGTGGCCCAGTCTCCCCCTCCCCCGCCGCCTATGGTCATCATTTTAAGGGGAAAATTATTGTAGGGTGCCCCCTGCTTTTCGGCATATTCGCCGATAATACCTTTGAAGGCGCCGTACATGCAGTGCCGGTTCTCTTCGTAGAAAGCCTGATAGGAGCGCTCGGCACAGGCCACGGGATCGAGCTTCACATAAGGCCAGGAAAGGAAGGGCCGCGCCGTTGCCGTTTGCTATATCCGAACCTGCCAGAGCCTGGCCGGTGGCAAGGGAGCCGAGCAGTATCGATCCAGTAGCCAGACCAATCATTCCCAATGCTTCTCTGCGTGTCGTCATGGTGCGCTCCTTTTTTGAGGTAATTGGGGGCCCTAACGTGCTGGCCCCAACGGGTTGGAAGTTGCCTATTTCAGATATTCATCCTGGATTTGTGCCGCGCTCAGGCGACCCAGTAGCCTGGTCCACTTTTCAGCGCCGGGGCCGCGAACCAGGGTGAAAAAATTGTCATTCATCTCTTGAGTCCGGAAGGCCGTCAATACTTTTGCTATTTCATCAACGTCTCCGGTGAGGAAATCCCATCCCGGCTTGGCATGGTATCTCTTCAAGTACTCCTTCATGACAGGAGGCGAATCCCTTTCAGGATCAATGGAAATTGAAACCAGCTGAACTTTCCCGGTGTCAGATCCGATCCTGTTCTGCACACTGGCATAGCCTGCCGAGAGCACCGGGCAGGTGGTGGTGCAGGAGCTGTAGATGAAGTCGAGCATGACAGGCTTGCCCGTTTGCAGAAGGCTCCTGAGTCTCACCTTTACGCCGTTTTGGTTAGTCAAGACGACATCCGGCACCAGATAGCTCTCGCTGGTTTTCTGGCTTCTCTTTTCGCTGGCCGCAACTGCGCCACCTGGGCAGGCAGTGGCAAAGAGGCTTAAAAGTATCGCGAC
>JGI24142J45722_1000330_pt1 | contig 28184 bp, 16 predicted proteins | sample BarGraIncu00431A_FD_45722 | JGI IMG/M metagenome (IMG submission 45722) | reverse complement strand
CAAACCAGTAATATACTTTATATCATAGCAGCATTGTTACTCGGGTTCTTTGCTTATGGATTAAGTATATTCTTTTATATCTATGCCCAAAGAGATTTAGGTGCAGCAAGAACAAGTGCATACTATGCTATAGCACCGTTTATTGGGGTGGGGTTATCACTTATGATTTTTAGAGAAATACCAACATTATCATTCGTTATTGCATTAGTCATTATGGTTGCAGGTACTTATTTTGCTTCAACAGAAGTACATCATGATAATCATAGTCACAATCTATAATTTTGAATAAGGAGTTCTAAAATGACGAAAGCACTTATATATGGGATAGCAGCATCATTCTTTTTTGCATTTACATTTATACTTAACCAACAAATGAATGTTTCTGGTGGTAGTTGGCTCTGGAGTTCATCACTTAGATTTATTTTTATGTTACCAATTTTATTTGTTATTATGATTATAAAAAATCAATTAGTTAGTGTTCTAAAAGATATAATAAAAAAACCTATTCAATGGCTAACATGGAGTACAGTGGGATTTGGATTGTTTTATGCTCCCTTAACTTTTGCTAGCGTATATGGTTCATCATGGTTAGTCGCTGGAACCTGGCAAATAACTATAGTTGCAGGTATACTTCTGACGCCACTATTTTTTAAGAGCATTGAAACTGAAGCTGGAATCATTAAAATAAGAAATAAAATCCCTAAAAAATCTCTACTAATGTCATCTATAATTTTGCTTGGCATATTTTTAATACAGTTTCAACAAGCAAAAGATATATCTGCTATAAAAGCACTTATTGGAATTTTGCCTGTTATACTCGCCGCATTTTCCTATCCACTTGGAAACCGTAAAATGATAGAAGTTTGTGGTAATAGATTTACTACATTTCAAAGAGTATTTGGAATGACACTATGTAGTATACCATTTTGGATAATTATATCGTCATTTGGTTTATTAACTGTAGGTTTGCCAAGTGGGGGACAAGTAGTTCAATCCTTATTAGTGGCTGTTTTCTCAGGAATTATTGCTACAATACTATTTTTTAAAGCAACTGATATGGTAAGTTGTGATACACATAAGTTGGCGGTAGTAGAATCAACACAGTCTGGCGAAGTAATATTCACAATGCTTGGGGGTGTATTTATATTTCATGATAAGATTCCAACACTTATTGGATTTATGGGAATAATGCTCGTAGTTATTGGAATGATTTTAAATAGTCTTGTTAAACAGGTTAAATAATCATGAAGATAGCTATAAAAACCATATGAAATCATTTTAACACGTAAATACGGTGTTGAAAACGCCTAATTTAACATTGAAATTATCACCTTGAAAGTCACTATTTACAACATAGTAGTTATATTATAAGTTATGATTTACACTCATTCTAAATTCAGATGGAGAGGTGTTAAAATGTTCTTTAAACTTTCTATAAAAATAGTTTGAATCAATAAAACCTATAGCTGCTGCAATATCGCTATTTTTCAAGTTAGTGGTCATTAGTAATTCTTTTGATTTTTCCATTCTTAGATTGTTTACATATTCTGAAAAACTCTCACTAATTTCTTTTTGAAACAGCTGGCCTAAATAGGCTGAATTAATGTTAAAATAAGAACTTAGACTTTTTAAACATACATCTTTATTGTAGTTTAAGTTTACATAGTTTAAAATTTGTTTAATTACAGGACTTAATTTGTTGTCTTTAATTTCATTACTTAAGTTTAGTTTTGTTATCTGTTTTTTTAATTCTTCTTTCAATTTGTTTATATTGTGTACCTTAAACAATGAGGAAAAGAATAATTTATAATCTTTTGATAAAGCATTTGATGATATAACCGGTTCATTAGAATGTTTTATAATTAAAAGCATAATTTCTATAGTGTAATTTTGTATATCTGAGGGTGTTATATAACTATAGCTTTTTAATTTGTTAAAAAAATCATCTATAAATTTGAATGTTTTAGTTACATCATTTAAAAGCAAGATCTTTGTGAATCCTTCAAGATTAAGTTGTTCTTTAATGGTGTTTTTTTTATGAATATCTATTATTTCGTTATAATAAGTTATATTATTTGCAGGTAATATTAGCATATAATCTTGTATTTGAATTGCTTTTGTATAACTTGAATGCATGTTGGAGTTAGATATTTGAGTGTCACCTACTGTTATAAAGATATCTAAAGATAGTTTAGCTTTTGTTTCATTTATAATATTAGTTAAGGTTTCGTCTAAACTATTTCTTATGCTAGCTTTATCATTCGTACCTTTTATAATTACGATGTTGTGTTCTGAATCGCCAAAACACATATAAGAGGGGTCTGGTTTTATGAACTTATTACACAATGAGTATAGTGAGGATACAATTTTAGATGTCTCCTTATTAAAATAGAGACTATCTTCATTAGAAGAAAATAATATTTTAATGCAAGTGACTATATAATATTGATAATCTAAATTTATTTTTAAAAGATCAGATCTTTCTAATAGTTCCTGATAATCAATGTTGTTTGTTGCCCAACGATATAGAATATTATCTTTTAGAACATTAAAATCATTTTTTAGAAAATTTTCTATATTTACGGTTCTTTCAATTTTTTTTACTGTACTTTCTAATGTAAGTATAAGTTCTTGTTCATTTATTGGTTTTAATAAATAGTTCTCAATTCCAAGCATCATACCCTCTTTGACGTAATTAAAGTCATCATACCCGCTTAATATTATAAATTTTACATCAGAATTAATTTCTTTGATAGTTTCAATCATTTTGAGACCGTTTATATTAGGCATATGTATATCTGTGATTATTATATCTGCAGGAACAATATTAAACAAATTTAATAAATCCTCACCAGTGGAAGCTGTTCCGACTACTTCTAAATGGTAGCTTTTCCAATCAATAATTTTTTTTAGACCTTCAGTTATAAATGGTTCATCATCAACTAAAATAACCTTATACATAATTATTAGCCCCCCCCGTTTTAATAATGATACAATTCGAGTTGAAATATTTTATATGTTAATTATTAAGGACATGTGCAACATTTATTGCTGGTATTTTGATATGAACATTAGTACCTACTCCTTCAATACTATCTATTTCAATACCGTATTCTTCTCCGTAGGTAAGTTTTATCCTTTCGTTAACATTAATAATTCCAATAGAATCGCTAGAACTATTCATATGGTTTTTAATCGAATTTTGAATTTTTCTTAGATTTTCATTATTAATTCCCTTACCATTATCAGAAACTGTTATGGTTATTTTATTATCATTTAAGGATGCGTTTATACAAGCAAAGTTATCTGATTTTGTGAAATCAATACCATGAATGATATAATTTTCAATGATAGGTTGTACAGAAAGTTTTAAGATACCATAATTTTTAACTTCTTCTGCTACGTCTAGAGAGAAATTAAGTTTACTTTCATATCTAATTTTAAATAATTCTAAATAGAGCTTGCAGTTGTTTAATTCTTCAGACACCGAGATAATCATTTTTCGTTTTACAGAATTCCTAAAGAAGGTAGCTAGTATATATATCATTTTGGCAACATCAGGGGAATCTTGAGCAATAGCTCTCATTCGTATGGATTCTAAGGTATTGTATAAAAAATGTGGATTTATTTGAGCTTGTAATGCTACCAGTTCTGCATTTTTTTGCTTTAGTTCTAATAAATATACCTTTTTAATATAGGAGTTTAAATTTTCACACATATCGTTAAAACTTTGTGATATTACACTAAGTTCATCATCTTGTTTGCTAATTATTGGTATGGTGGCAGTTAAATCTCCATTTTTAAGTTGATTCATGGCCTTCATTATATTTTCAGTTCGTTTTGAATAAGATGCTAAAAAGAAAAATATGAAAAATATAGCTATTAAAATAAGTATAAGAGCTATTGAAATTACTGTTTTTACTTGTGATATGGATTTATTTAGAACCTCATTTTCAGGTATTATTCCAACAATAATTGCGTTAGGATTAGTAGAATCAATATTTACATAAGATTTAGTCTCCAAATTTACGGATGTAACATCACTTTTTAGTAAACTTAAATAAGGATATATGCCAGTATGCTTTTTGGATGAATCATAGATAACGTTACCATTAGGACTTAAAATGAGGATATATCCTAAGAGCTCATCTTTGTATTGAGAATAAGAGTTTTTAATTTTTTCAGGACTGTAATTAATGGATATATTACCTAAGACTCTTTTTGTTTCAGAATTTTTAATTATGTGAGTAATTGTATAAGGTGAACTAGAGGTTTCAGCATCTTTAATTATCGAGGGTGTATAACTTGGTCCAATCATAGTATTGTCGTTAACAATGTTTTGGTTATATGTAGAGTTACCACTATAAAAACTAAATTTATTATTAGCATTATAAGTTGAAAACATATTTTGTACAGAACTATAAAGTGTTATGCTTTCAACATCAGGGTAAGTATTAAAATTATATCGAATAAAGGTCTCTATGGTGTTTATGTTAAAAGAGGCGGATTCTGAATATCTATCTAACAATCTGCTAGTGTAATCTTCAATGTTGTACTGTAAATAAGAAGTCAGATCATTTAAAAGCTCTTGACTTGAATAAAGTTGATAAATCATATTAGCTGCATTGATATTTTTATTTGAAAGAAATATATTTACTGAATTTACAATCTTTTTATTCTTATTTATTTCTGAATTTCTCGTTGAGGTTATAATACTGTTGCACATAAAAAACGTTAATGCGACTAAGGATACGACAACTACAGCAGAATATAATATTAATAATTTATTAAATACTTTAAATTTAAAATTTTTATCAAATATATTTCGAATATATTCCTTCATATGTGCCTCCTGTTACAAATAAATTTTCAGTTATTAATTAAATTATAACAAAAAAATAACGAATTATATATAGAATGTTATAAAAAGACATCAATATTTTTATAACATTCTATAATATGTCCAGTAAATCTAGAATAATTACAGTTTAATATGATATAAAGATAAGTTATTATTAAAGTATAAATGAAAACGTTTTTAAGAATAATATAATAAATAGGAGGGGAGTACGTGAAAAGGTTTATAAAAATATTGAAGGAAAATTATCAATTTCTTTTTATGGTTTTACCAGGCACTATATGGTTTTTAATATTTTGTTACACTCCAATGTTTGGAGTTGTAATTGCATTTAAAGATTTAAAACTTAGAGGTAAAGGCTTTTTAGATAGTATACTCTCAAGTGAATGGTTGGGGCTTAAAAATTTTGAATTTTTATTTAAAACTCAGGATGCTTGGATAATAACAAGAAATACAGTTTTATATAATCTTGTATTTATATTTTTAGGTTTGTTTGTATCTGTAGCTATAGCAATTATACTTACGGAAATATCAAATAAAAAATTAGGTAAGTTGTTGCAAACAGGAATGTTCTTACCATACTTTCTTTCAATGGTTGTTATCAGTTACTTTATGTTTATTTTATTAAGTGATAAAGGGATTATAAACAATGTTATTACTAGTTTTGGAGGTGAGTCTAGAGGATGGTATTTAGACCCTAAACCGTGGCCAGTAATTTTAGTGTTAACTAATTTAATAAAAGGTGCGGGGTATGGTTCGGTAATATATCTTGCAAGTATAGCAGGAATAAATATATCTTACTATGAAGCGGCAAAAATTGATGGAGCGACAAAGGGTCAACAAATAAAATATATAACATTACCAATGCTTAAACCGGTTATGATTATGCTTACGCTTTTAGCAATTGGCGGTATTTTCAGGGGTGATTTTGGACTATTCTATCAGGTTCCAAGAAACTCTGGCGTATTATATCCAGTTACAGATATTATTGATACGTATGTATATAGGTCACTTGCAACTTTAGGTGATTTTGGAATGTCTTCTGCAGCAGGTTTATATCAGTCAGTAGTAGGATTTGTGTTAATAATGATTTCTAATTATGTAGTAGGTAAATTAGATAATGACAGTGCATTATTTTAGAGGGATTTAAGTGAGTGTTAATATTGTAGCTGTGCAGGTGAGAATATATAGATAGGGGGTAATTAAAATCAATAGTTCAAATAATACTGATATTAAAGAGATTAAAGAAGCTAATGTTATAAAAATAAAAAAACATAGAAAAGCTAATTTGAATGGACTTCCATTATTTTGGGACATATTTTTAACTAGTTTAGTAGGATTATTTGCTCTTGTATGTGTGTTTCCGTTCGTGTTGATAGTTATAATATCGCTTACAGATGAGATGAGTTTAGCTAAAAATGGATATAGATTTATACCAAAGCAGTGGAGCTTTGAGGCGTATAAATATGTTTTTAAGGGAAGTAGTGCACTGGGACAAGCGTACAGTACAACTATTTTTATAACAGTTGTTGGTACAGTAGCTGCACTTGCAATTATGTCATTATACGCCTATGCGTTATCGAGGAAAAATTTTAAGTTCAGAAAATTTTTCACTTTCTTTGCGTTTTTTACAATGTTATTTAGTGGAGGGTTGGTACCTACTTATATCGTGGTTACTCAATTGCTTAACCTGAGGGATAGTATTTGGGCTTTAATACTTCCAATGGCTTGTAATGCCTGGTATATCATGATATTAAAGACGTTTTTTAAGACATCAGTTCCAGATGCTATAGTAGAATCTGCAAAAATAGATGGTGCCAGTGAAGTTAGAACATTTTTACAAATAGTGCTTCCCATATCATTACCTGGGATTGCTACTATAGCTTTATTTTCCACTTTAGGATATTGGAATGATTGGTTTAATGCATTGCTATATATTGACAATGCAGAGATTATTCCATTGCAATATATGCTGATGAAAATTCAAAACAGTATGGATTTTTTAAGGGGAAATATAAATGCAGTCAGTTCGGCTGAAAGTTTAAAAGCTATGCAACAGATGCCACAGGAGACTGCGCGAATGGCTATGGTAGTATTGGCTACAGGGCCTATAGTTTTAGCATATCCTTTCTTTCAAAGATTTTTCATACAAGGGCTTACAATAGGTGCTGTAAAAGAGTAGTTAGGTATTTTTAATATGCTGTATTTATATAGCTGTTATTAAATATATAAACCAGAAAAATATATAGGGGGTAAAAATTATGAATAAGAAAAAACTCATTGCAATTGTACTTTCACTAGTAGTAGTTGGAGGACTGTTTGGGGGTTGTGGAAAAAAAGAGGCTGCATCAACTGCTTCATCATCTTCTGATGGAACTACAGATGTTGCTAAGTTAGAACCATACACAATAAAATGGTATACTATCGGAACTCCTCAAAAGGATCTAGCAGCAGTTAACCTAGAGGTTAATAAGTATTTAAAGGAGAAAATAAATGCAGACATTGAGATAACACAATTTGATTGGGGTGATTACGAACAAAAAATGAATGTTAAAATTAACTCAGGTGAAAAGTTTGACTTAGCATTTACATGTTCTTGGGCACTTGACTACAAAACAAATGCAAAAAAAGGTGCATTCTTGGCAGTAGACGATTTAATGGACAAGTACGGTAAAGATATCACTAAACTTATTGATCCTAATTTCATTTCAGGAAATAAAATTGATGGGAAACTTTATGCTGTTCCAAATAATAAAGAAATAGGACAAGAAAGAGTGTTTAGGTTTAATAAAAAATATGTAGACAAGTACAATATAGATGTAACGAAATATAATACTTATGAGAGTTTAGAGCCAATTCTTAAACAAGTACATGAAGGAGAACCATCATTAGTTTCTCCTTACAGAATGGGAGTAGTTGAATTAAATTATGACTATTTAATAGAGGGACTTCCAATTGTATTGGATCTTGATTCTGATATTGATAAATTTGAAAATTGGTTTACTTCTGAAAAAGCTCTAAACTATATGGATACTGCAAGAAAATACTATAAGGCTGGTTATATTAGAAAAGACGTAGTTGCAGCTTTAAAAAATGGTGGAGATGAGGACAAGACTGGTAACTGGTTTATTGATACAGCAGGTACTCAACCTTATGCAGATCAGTTATGGTCAGCATCATTTGGATATCCTGTAGTTATAAATTCAATAAATCCTGCAGTAACTAATAATACTTCAGTTAGTGGTTCCATGATAGCTATTTCAGCTACTGCTGAGAACCCAGAAAGGGATATGATGTTTCTAAATTTATTGAACTCTGATGTATATCTAAGGAACCTAATGAATTATGGTATAGAAGGTACACACTACAATAAGACAGGAGATAACTTTGAGACACAAACCCAAGAGGGAATAAACAATTATACAATGCCAGCGTTCTCAGTTGGAAATACCTTAATAACTTATCTACCAACAGGAACTCCAGCTGATAAGTGGAAAAAATTCGCTGAATTTAATAAAAATTCTAAGAATTCTCCAATGCTTGGATTTGACTTTAACACAGATGAATTAAAAACCGAAATTGCTTCTTTAAAGAGCGTAAAGGATGAGTTCAATGATGCATTAGTATCCGGATCAGTAGATCCAAAGGTATATATTCCTAAGTGTCAAGCTAAGCTAAAGGCTGCAGGCATTGATAAAGTAATAGCAGAAGCTCAAAAACAGTATGACGCGTGGAAAGCTACAAAATAGCAATACTATTTAACAGTTTATATGTGGTGAAAAATAAATGAAACCCCTCATAGCTTGAGGGGTTTCACTAAATAAATGATTTATATGGATTAAATGTAGATTAGAAGTAATTAGGAGACAATGTAAATAAACTTCTTGATAGTACTTATTACGTAATTAATAGCAAATAAAATTAGAATAAGAAGGAATATAAATTAAGAGGTGAATCAATGTATTATATATTAGAAAGAATACAAAAAACTTGTAACGAACTAAAAGACTATGTTTATACTAATAAGTTAGCTATAGATGATTATAAAATGCTTAAAGGTAATTATCTAGGAATGGAAGCAGTAAAAGGAGCCCAAGATGAGTGGAAGGAATTTCATACAGCAGATCTGTGGGGTGGAAAAGACAGCCATTGCTGGTTTAAAACTAAGGTTACAGTACCAGAGAAGTTTTCAGGTAAGGTAGTAGCACTAAACTTTAAAACCTTTGATGAGGGGTGGAATGCTATAAATCCACAATTCATGCTTTATGTAAACGGTGAACATATACAGGGCTTAGACATGAATCATAGAGAGGTTATACTTTCTGATAATGCGGTAGCTTGTGAAACCTATGAATTAGATTTACATGCTTACAGTGGAATGATAGCAGATAAAAAACCTACGTTACATGGTGAAATTGTATGCATTGATAAAACATTAAGAGAATTATATTTTAACATTCAGACCCCCGTTTGGGTATGCGAGAAACTTGATAAGGAAGATAAACGAAGAATAGATATGCTTTTAGTATTAAATGAAGCAATAAATTTGCTGGATTTAAGGAAACCTTTTTCAGACAAGTTTAATGAAAGTGTAGTCATGGCTAATGAGTATTTAAAAATAGAATTCTATGAAAAATTATGTGGGCATGAGGATACTATTGCCACTTGCGTTGGGCATACCCATATTGACATTGCATGGCACTGGACAGTAGCTCAAACTAGAGAAAAGGTTGCAAGAAGTTTTTCAACAGTTTTAAAGCTTATGAAGGAGTATCCAGAGTATGTGTTTATGTCAAGTCAACCACAACTTTATAAGTTCTTAAAGGAAGATCGGCCAGAAATTTATCAAAAGATAAAAGAAAAGGTAAAAGAAGGAGTATGGGAACCAGAAGGAGCTATGTGGCTGGAAGCAGACTGCAATGTACCAACAGGAGAATCTTTAGTTCGTCAGATATTGTTTGGTAAAAGATTCTTTAAACAGGAATTTGGGGTAGATAATGAAGTTTTATGGCTTCCAGATGTATTTGGGTATAGTGCTGCGCTTCCACAAATATTGAAAAAATCAGGAGTAAACTACTTTATGACTACAAAGATAGCTTGGAATCAATTTAACAAGATACCTTGTGATAGTTTTATGTGGAAAGGTATTGATGGGACAGAGGTTCTTACTCATTTTATAACTACGAAAGATCCATATCAAGAACCTAACACACATATGACCACATATAATGGGCAAATACACCCTGGTGCAATAATGGGTGCATGGGATAGATACCAAAATAAAGAAATAAATGATGATGTATTGGTGTCTTTTGGCTTCGGNGATGGTGGTGGTGGAGCTACTTATGAAATGCTTGAGGTTGGTAGACGGTTAAATAAGGGTATACCAGGTTGTCCAAAGGTGAAAATGGGTACGTCTAAGGAGTATTTTAAGCGGTTAGAAAAAAAAGTAAAGGGTAATAAAAAACTTCCAAAGTGGGTAGGAGAGCTTTATCTTGAATATCACAGAGGAACTTATACCTCTATGGCTAGAAATAAAAGGGATAACAGAATTAGTGAGAATTTATATACATCTGCAGAAAAGCTAAATTCACTTGCAATGTTAATAGGAAAAAAATATCCTCAGGAAGATTTAAATAAAGGCTGGGAAAATATTTTGTTAAATCAATTTCACGATATACTTCCTGGTTCTTCAATTAAGGAAGTATATGAAGTAACAGACATAGAATATAAGCGGATAATATCAAATGGTAAGCAGATGTTAGGTAATGCTATTGATGAAATTAGTGCAAATATAAAATTAGATAAGACTTCAGTTGTGGTATTTAATCCGTTATCTTTTGAACGCAGTGATGTAACTACTTTTGAGATTCCAAGTGAAATTAAAAATCCTATTCTTGTAGATAAAGATGGGAAAAAAATAGTATGCCAAAGAATTGAGAATAATATGGCACTATTCTTTGCCGAGGGAATTCCTTCATTAGGTTATAAAACCTATGAATTGGAAGATTTATTAGTGGAAGCCCACGAGATGGATATGACAATAGATAAAGCAGAAAATAAATTTTTTAAATTGAAATTTAATGAAAAAGGACTGATAACTTCTTTTTACCAAAAGGAAACTGGGAGAGAAATCTTAAAGTCTAATCAAGTAGGAAATGAGCTTATAGCTTTTGAAGATAAGCCAATGAACTTTGATAATTGGGATATTGATATGTACTATACTGAAAAATCATGGAAAGTAGACGATGTGCAAAGCATTGAGGTTATTGAGAAAGGCCCTGTACGAGCTACACTTAAAATAGAAAGCAAATTTTCAGATTCTATAATTATTCAGAAAATATATGTATATAAGGATATACCAAGAGTAGATTTTAACACTTATGTAGACTGGAAAGAACATCAAGTATTACTAAAGGCAGCTTTCCCAATTGATATTAATGTTGATAAGGCTACTTATGAAATACAATATGGAAATGTTGAAAGGGCTACTCATAGTAATACCTCATGGGATGCTGCGAGATTTGAGGTTTGTGCGCAAAAATGGGCAGATCTTTCAGAATCAGATTTTGGGGTGAGTTTATTAAACGACTCTAAATATGGTCACGATATAAAAGAAGGTGTTATGAGATTAACACTTATTAAGAGTGGAATAGAGCCTAATCCTACGACAGATCAGGAAGAACACCGATTTACGTATTCACTCTACCCTCATTCAGGGGATTGGAGACAGGCAAATACGTCGCAAATGGCTTATAAGTTGAATGTACCAATGTATACAAAAATTGAAACTGCGCATGAGGGTAGTCTTTTAACTCAAGCCTCAATTGCTAAGGTTAACAAAGATAATGTAATAATTGAAGTTGTTAAAAAGGCAGAGGATACTGATGAGATAATAATAAGAATGTATGAATTTCATAATAAAAGAAGTTATGTTAAATTACAGCTGTTTGGTGAGATAGAAAAAGNAGCAGAATGTAATCTTATGGAAGAAAACATAATTAATGTAGATTTTGAAGATAACGGAATTGAGTTTGAAATTAAACCTTATGAAATAAAGAGCTTTAAAATTAAATTAAAATAGTGAGGAGATAATAAAATGGGTAAAAAAACTATTGTTGGAGCAGCACTTCCCAATATTCCATGGGAGGATAGACCTAAGGATTGTACAGATCCAATATGGCGTTTTTCACAGAATCCTATAATTAAAAGAGACTCAATACCTTGTTCAAACAGTATATTTAATAGTGCTGTAGTGCCTTTTAAAGGAAAGTATGCGGGCGTATTTAGATGTGATGATAAAAGACGTGAAATGAGAATTCATGCTGGGTTTAGTGAAGATGGGCTAAACTTTAAAATAAATCATGAACCTATTAAATTTATTAAAGAAAATGACGAAATAGGTGAATTTGAATATGCTTATGATCCAAGGGTATGTTTTATTGAAGATAGATACTATGTTACTTGGTGCAACGGATATCATGGACCAACTATAGGTCTTGCATACACTTTTGATTTCAAAGAATTTCATCAAATTGAAAATATAACATTACCTTATAACAGAAATGGTGTTCTATTTCCTAGAAAAATAAATGGTAATTATGTTATGCTCAGCAGACCAAGTGACACTGGTCATACGGCTTTTGGAGATATATTCTATAGCGAAAGTCCAGATTTAACTTACTGGGGAAAACATAAACACGTTATGGGAACAAGGGGCAGTTGGCAGAGTACAAAAATTGGTGCTGGACCAGTGCCGATAGAAACTACTCAGGGGTGGTTATTGTTTTATCATGGAGTTCTTAATTCCTGTAATGGATATGTTTATCACTTTGGTGCGGCATTACTTGACCTTGAACAACCATGGAAAGTTCTTTATAGAACGGAACCATATTTGATGTCACCTCAAACACAGTACGAATGTGTAGGCGATGTACCTAATGTAGTATTCCCTTGTGCCGCCTTAGCAGATAGTGAAACTGGGAAAATTGCGATATATTATGGAGCAGCTGACACAGTAACAGGGATTGCATATGCCCAGGTGGATGAGCTTATAGAATATATTAAGAATAACTCCAAAGTTTAAAAAAATGAAGAGTAAAATTCAATATTAATAGCTAGTTAGGAGTGAAAATAAATGCTTGTAGATAAGAAAATAATAGAAAAACTTCCTCATATAGAGGAGAGATATAATAAATTTCGTTATGAAAAAATAGAAGAGGTCCCAGCTCAGATATGGGAAACCTACGAACATTATGTGTGTGAACCTGGTGAAAAGCAGGGCGCTATATGGTCAAATATTATGCCAGGCGTCAAGTGGGGAGATAACTGGCTTACAGCTTGGTTTAGAGCAGATGTAAAACTGCCTGCTAATTGTACAGGAAAAAAAACCTTTATAAGAGCAAAAACTAATGGAGAAACACTATTTATAACAGATGGTAGATTTAAAGGGGTGTTTGATGATAATCATCCTATAGTTATGATGACATCAGAGGGGATGGAAGGAAAAACATATCACCTGGCATTTGAGGCATATGCTGGACATTATAAACCAGGATGCGGTCCTGATGAAAATGACCTTGCTCCTCAAAAAGGTTGTAAGACATTTGAAGGAATAGAAGTTGTCTTAGAAAGAGAAGATGTTAGTGCGTTTATTTTTGATTTTAGAGTTTTAATCCAGCTAATTGAGATACTTGATGAGAATAGTTTGAGGCGTAATAAGATAGCTGTTGGACTTGCAAAAGTTTACCAAGTTATTGATGTTATGCCAAATGAAACACCAGAAAAAAGTTGGAGGCCTAAACTTTTAAAAGCAAGAGAAATCATGACTCCTTTACTTGATGCAATTAATGGATCGACAGCGCCACGATTTGGAATAGTTGGACACTCTCATATTGATACTGCTTGGTTATGGCCTGTAGCTGAAACTTGGAGAAAATGTGCGCGTACTTTTTCATCTGTATTAAATCTAATGGAGCAATATCCAGAATTTAAATTTGTTCAAAGCACGCCTTATCAAACCTCTGTTATAAGAGAGAGGTACCCTGAGATTTATAACAGAATCAAAGAAAAAGTTAAAGAGGGAAGATGGGAACCCAATGGAGCTATGTGGGTGGAACCAGATTGCAATGTTCCTTCAGGAGAGTCTTTTGTAAGACAGCTTTTAGTTGGTCAAAATGCTACCAGAGAAATGTTTGGATACACCTCTGATACTTTATGGTTACCAGATGTATTTGGATATTCCGCAGCATTGCCTCAGATACTTAAAGGCTGCAGGGTAGAATATTTCTGTACTACAAAATTAGATTGGAATGATACAAATAGGTTTCCTTATGATACTTTTGTATGGAAAGGTATAGATGGGACATCTGTTATTTCACATTTTCACAATTTGCATTGCTCACCAGATCCTAAAACTCTTGATGCACAGTGGAAACATGTGCAACATAAAGATGTTCAGGACCGCCGCTTAATTGCTATCGGATATGGGGATGGAGGCGGGGGACCAACTAATGAAATGATTGAGATATCAAGGCGTGTTAAAGATTTAGAAGGCTGTCCTCGTACAAGCTATACCACTGTAAGTGAATTTATGAATGGTATAAAAGAAGAGTTAATAGATTTGCCACAGTGGAGTGGTGAATTATATCTTGAATTACATAGAGGAACTCTCACCTCTATTGCTAAAATAAAACGTGGAAACCGAAAGTGTGAAATAGCATTGAGGGATGCAGAATTTCTTTGTACTTTGGCTAAAATAAAAGGGCTAGAATATCCGAAAATTCAGTTGTTAGAAGTATGGAAAAAACTGTTATTAAATCAATTCCATGATATATTACCAGGATCATCTATTGCAAGAGTAAATGATGAAGCAATTGAGGAGCTGAAGCATTGTTTAGAAGGTGCAGAAGAGCTTTCACGTAAAGCAATGGACGCATTAATAACACCTCCCCAAAATGACAAAGATTGTGCTCTTTTAATTAATAATCTTAGCTGGGAGCGTAGTGGAGAACTTACTATAAACGATGTTTTAGAAGGATATTATCCTGAAAATGAAATGATTAGTGGTCAATGGATTGAAAATATAGAAGGGAATAAGAAACTCATAATTTCAGGTATTAATATTCCTAGTTTTGGGTCAAAGATAATACCTTTGGTTATAAAACAATCCGAGATTAAAACTTCTTTCAAAAATGATAATGATAAAATAGAAACCCATTATGCAATTGTGAAATTTGATGAAATAGGTAGAATAATTTCATTGATAGATAAGGATTCAGGTAGGGAGATTGTAAAGTCTGGTGGTGCTTTAAACACACTGCTTCTTGGTGAGGATGTTCCTGCATTTTGGGATAACTGGGATATAGATAGAGATCAAAGACTAAAAATGGGGATTGAGACTGGGCTTTTAAGTAGAGAAATAGTTTCGAATGGGCCACTTCAATTAAGAATACGAAGTAGCTATAAAATAGGAGTAAATTCTTCAATGATGCAGGATATGATTTTTCATGCTGATTCTCCACAAATAGATTTTGAAACAAAACTTCAATGGTCAGAAAAACATAAACTTTTCAAAGTAGGATTTGATTTAGAGGTATTTGCTGATTATGCCAGACATGAAATTCAATATGGATATGTAGAGCGTCCTACTCACGAAAACTTGCCTACGGATAGGGCACGCTTCGAATCATGTAATCATAAATGGACTGATTTGTCTGAAGCAGAATTTGGGGTGGCTATACTAAATGATTGTAAGTATGGAATAGGAGTTAAAGGCAGCGAAATAAGGCTTAGCTTAATGAAATCAGGAATTAGACCAGATCCAAGAGGAGATTTAGGTGAGCATATGTTTACTTATTCAATAGTACCTCACAACTGTGGGTTTTCAGTGAAATCAGTAGTTAGGCCAGCTTATGAACTTAATATTCCGGTAATTTCTACTAAAGCAGGAATAAAAACAGTTGAGCTTAGTAGGCTTTTCCATATTGATGCCCCAAATATTATAGCAGAAAGCATTAAGTGGTCAGAAAATGGTGAAGGTTTTATACTCCGTTTATATGATGCAGGTAAAACGGGTAAAAAGGTTAATATAAAGTTTAATATTCCTTTAAAAGAAGTAGTTGAGACTAATCTTTTAGAAGAAGAATTACACAAAATTAAATTAGATAATAATGCTATTAGTATGTATGTAAAACCATTCGAAATCAAAACTTTTTTATGTGAAATTTAATTGTATAGTAAAATATTTAAGGAGGAATAGTATGTTTTTACTTCCTAAACCTAAACAAATAAATTATTGCCTGGGTAACTTTTATATAAGTGGTAAAACAGAAATTATTTTGGACTATAATTGTAATTCTCATGATTTTGAAGCAGCAAGATTGTTAAAAGAGGAAATGCAAAGATTCCCAGGACTAAAAATCCAAATCAATAAAGCTTTCCACAATACTGGTAATTCAATTTACCTAAAAAAATGTGATGGAGAAACTGAAGAATACACTATTGAAATTAAAGAAAGTGATATTGTAGTTCGTGGGAGTGATGATGCTGGGTTATTTTATGGAGTGCAAACTCTTCGCCAAATAATTAGACAAAATGGAGTAGCTTTACCTTGTTTGTATATAAAGGATGCACCATATTTTAAAAGTAGAGGATTCTTTCATGATGTTACAAGGGGTAAAGTACCAACGTTAAAAACACTAAAAGAACTTGTAGACAGATTGTCTTTTTATAAAATTAATCAACTTCAATTATATATTGAGCATACCTTTGCGTTCAAAAATTCAAGTGAAGTTTGGGTAGGTAAAGATCCTTTGACTGCTCAGGAGATATTAGAATTGGATGATTACTGCATAAAAAGAAATGTGGAACTTGTACCTTCACTTTCAACGTTTGGGCATCTTTATGAAGTGTTAGTGACTAAGTCTTATTCACACCTTTGTGAACTTGATAATAGTTATGGAACGCCTTTTACTTGGTATGATCGCATGGCTCACCATACTATTGATGTTTCAAATGAGGAGAGCATAGAATTTATAAAAAATATGATTCAAGAGTTTATCCCCCTATTTAGTTCTAATAAATTTAATATATGTTGTGATGAGACTTTTGACCTTGGAAAAGGTAAAAGTTCTAAATTGAATAAAAAAATAGGAACAGGTAAGCTATATATTGATTTTCTAAATACAATAATAAAATATGTTAAAGGTTATGGTAAAGAGGTTATGTTCTGGGGAGATGTTATCGTAAAGCATAATGAATATTTAAAAGAAATACCTAAAGATGTTATTTGTCTTAATTGGGCTTATTACCCTGAGGTATTAGAGAATGATACTAAAATAATTGCTTTATCGGGTATTAAGCAATACGTGTGTCCGGGCGTTGGTGGTTGGAATAGATTGATGAACTCTTTGGATAGTTCATTTGTAAACATATCTAAGATGATAGGTTATGGTAAAAAGTATGGAGCATGTGGAGTGCTTAATACAGATTGGGGTGATTATGGTCATATTAATTTGTTTGCAAACTCAATGCCAGGTATGATATATGGCGCATCGCTATCTTGGAATCCAGAAGATAAGATAGAGGTTCAAAAGTTTGATGAGGAAGCTTCAATATTAGAATTTGGATTAAATTCAAAAAAACTTGTTTCGCTATTAAGAGAGCTTTCAAGGCAAGAGGTTGCTAGTTGGGCATTTATAGTATGGTGGAGAGAACAGAAAATATTAAATAATGAATTCTTAAATGAAAATATAAAAGAGTTTGTTAGGGCTGATAATACTAAAATTACTAAAGGGTATCGTAGAGCAATTGAGCTCGAAAAAGAAATATTAGAAGAAGGTGCAAATAGCTATAAAAATAGAAGTCTTGATATTATGGAATTTGTTAATTCAGCAAAAGGGGTAGCGCTAATGAATGCTATTTGCCTTGCCATAAAAAAATATGATTTTAAATGTGATGATATAGAAACCGTAATTCCAAATAATAAACTTGCTGTAGAGCTAGAATATTGGTTTACTGAATTTAGTGAGTTGTGGCGTAGAAGAAATAAAGAAAGTGAAATTTACAGAATTAGAGATATTATAATATTCGTTTGTAGTTTTTTAAGAAATATAAAGGAGTAAGGAAACTTAAGTTAGATGAAGGGGGAAGCAATATGGCAAATCGAGAAGTTGATAAAAAAAAGTATTTGGTTATTGCATATTTAAGTGACTACGGTGTTTGGGGTGAAGAGGATTTAGATCCTTCGAAGATTACACATATTAATTATGCTTTTGGAGTAATTGAAAACGGGAAATTAGGGTGGAAACATTTAAAGAAATTAGAGTATTTGAAAAAATATAAAGAAATAAATCCAGAATTGAAAATTATTCTTTCTATCGGTGGATGGGGAGCCGATGGTTTTTCAGATGCTGCTTTAACGCAGGAGAGCAGGAATCAAATTGTAGACTCTGCTATGGAATTTGTAGTGAGTAATAACTTTGATGGTGTTGATATTGATTGGGAGTATCCTTGTAATAATCAAGCGGGAATTAAAACTAGGGAAGAGGACAGAGAAAATTTTACTTTATGTTTGAAAAATTTTAGAGAAAAACTAGATATTCAAGAAAAGAAAGATAAGAAAAAATATATTCTTAGTATCGCTCTTGGTGCAGGTCAAAATTATATAGATGATATAGAAATGGGAAAGGTACATCCATATTTAAATTTTATTAATGTTATGACCTATGATATGCGTGGAAGTTATACAAACATTACAGGGCATCATGCGAATTTGTTTTCTTCAAACGAAGATGCTGAAGNCATAAGTGGTGATAAGGTAGTGAATCTACTTCTACAGGCTGGAGTCCCAGATAAAAAAAATATTCTTGGGTCAGCTTTTTATTCAAGATGTTGGGAGAAAGTGAAAAATATTGGTACTGGTATTAATGTACAAGCTAAAACCACAGGCTGCAAGACTATTGATTACTCTGTTTTAGCTGAAAAATATATTAATAAAAATGGATTCGTGAGATATTGGGATGAACAGGCAAAGGCACCGTATCTTTTTAATGGAAGTACATTTATATCTTATGAGGACAAGGATTCGTTAGAATGTAAAGCAAACTATGTAGTAGATAAAAATATTGGAGGACTAATGTTTTGGGAATACCCACTAGATAATACTCATGAACTTGTAGATACTATTCATTCAGTATTAGTGAAATAAATTAATATATGGTTAAAGTAATAAGGGAGGAATGTGAAAATGGAATTGAAAAGAGGCGACATTGAACAAATAAAAAATATTAGTAAAGCTATGGATAATTATGAGGAAACACAGATGCTGAAAAATAGGCTAGAATGGTTTCAGGATATGAAACTTGGTCTAATTCTGCATTGGGGCGTTTATGCAGTATCAGGAGAAGTAGAGTCTTGGAGATTATCTGTAGGTGATGAGTGGGCAAGAGAACCTGGCTGGAAAGGGGATATAAAAAAATTACAGAAAGATTATTGGAATTTAAATAAGCAGTTCAATCCAACACTTTTCAATCCTAAAGAATGGGCTGATATTGCCGAGAAATCTGGAATAAAGTACCTAGTGTTTACGACAAAACATCATGATGGGTTCAATATGTATGATACAAAGCTTTCTGATTACAAAGTCACAGGGGAGGATTGTCCGTTTCATAATGATCCACGTGCAAATATTACATCTGAGGTTTTTGATGCTTTTAGAAAACGTGGAATGTGCATTGGGGCATATTATTCAAAGGCCGATTGGCACTGCCCTTATTACTGGGTACCAGGTGAGAGTGCACTAACTCGCCATACAAGTTACAATAAAAAAGAGAACCCGGAGCTTTGGCAAAAATATGTTGATTTTACACATGGTCAGTTTAAAGAACTAATGTCTGAATATGGGCCAGTTGATTTGCTTTGGCTGGATGCAGGTTGGGTTTGTGCACCAGAGGAAGATATAGACATGGATGCTATAGCAAAAATGGCACGCACATATCAGCCAGAATTAATTATTTGTGATAGAACAGTGGGTGGAAGACATGAGAATTACATAACACCTGAAAGATGTGTACCCGATGCACCATTAAGCAAGCCTTGGGAAAGCGGAATACCGCTAGCTGATAACTGGGGATATGTTCCTAATGATAGATATAAATCTGTTAGGCTGGTCATACATACATTTATTGATGTCGTTGCAAAAGGTGGNAATTTACTACTTGGTATTGGACCAAAACCAGATGGCACACTTCCAGAAGAAGCGGTGAAAAGTATGATTGCAATAGGAGAATGGTTAAATATTAATGGTGAAGGTATCTATGGAACTAGAGCTTACGCACCATATAGACAAGGACAGTGTGCTTTTACTAGGAAAAAAGATGATTTATATGTGATTTATTTATTAAATGAAGGGGAGGATAAATTACCTGAATTTATAGAATTACCTGGAGTGACAATTAATGGAGATGGTCAAGCATTGCTTTTAGATTCTTATAAAAGTCTAAAAATTACAAAAAATAGTAATAACTCTATAATTGAAATACCAGAAGATTTAAGAAATACAAAAGGTGCTGCTTGTATTTTTAAGATATGTGGTGGGGCTCAATAATTAAGGGGGATTGAAGTATGTGTGATGAATGAATGGAGAAGTATAAAGATGTGAGGGTATCTATAGACGACAGCCATCAGACAGACAGGCGATATGGCAAGAAATGGAGTTTTACGCGTTTATACACTTTTCGATAAATACATATACAGATAGGGAGTGGGGAACTGGAGATGAAGATTCATCAATTTTTAATCCTATAGAATTTAATGCCAATCAATGGAGTGAAACATGCAAAGCAGCTGGAATGAAAGGATTAATATTAACATGTAAGCACCATGATGGTTTTTGCCTTTGGCCGAGTAAGTACACGGAGCATTCTGTGAAAAATTCTTTATGGAAGAGTGGAAACGGAGATATTGTAAAGGAAGTTTCACAGGCTTGTAAGAAGAGTGGTATAAAATTTGGGATATACCTATCACCATGGGATAGATATGAAAAAAGTTATGGAGATTCAGAACTTTATAATGAATATTTTAAAAACCAGTTAACAGAACTTTTAACTAATTATGGTGATGTTTTTACTGTTTGGTTTGATGGAACTTGCGGAGAAGGATTAAATGGAAAAAGACAAGTTTATGATTGGAATGAATATTATAAATTAATTAGAAGGCTTCAGCCACAGGCGGTAATTTCTGTTTGTGGTCCTGATGTTAGGTGGTGGAATGAGGCTGGTCATTGTCGCATATCTGAATGGAGTGTAGTTCCAAAAACCTTACTAAATTTAGAAAATATCCAAAAGGGTTCTCAACAGGTAGACAATGATGATTTCTCTAAAAAAATTGATACCTGTGATGAAGACCTTGGAAGTAGAGAGATACTTAAGCAGGCTAGTGAGGTTATTTGGTACCCTACCGAAGTAAATACTTCAATTAGACCAGGTTGGTTTTATCATTCATCTGAAGACAATGACGTTAAATCTGTAGATAAGTTACTAGAAATATATTATGGCTCAGTTGGTGGTAATGCAAATTTTCTTCTCAACATTCCACCTGATAAGCGAGGGCTAATACATGAAAATGATGTTGAAGTGTTAAAAAAATTCGGAAAGACTATAGAGTTGATGTTCAAGAAAAATCTGTGTATTGGAAGCATGCTACACGCTTCAGACACTATTGACGACAATCATAATATCTATAATATTCTTAAAGAAAATAAAAATTTATTTTGGGCCCCAAAAGACGGAACAGAAAAAGTTATAATAAATATTGATTTAAAACAAAGTAAATATTTTGATAGAATTGTTTTGATGGAGCATATAAAGTCCGGACAAAGAATCGAGAAGTTTACAATTGACTATAAAAAAGGAGATACATGGGAAACACTCTACTCCGGTACAACTATAGGTTATAAACGTATATGTTGTTTTGAAAAAACTGAGGCTCGGAATATAAAAATTACTATAATGAATTCAAGACGATACCCTACTATTGCTAGGATGGGTATTTACTTAAGTGGTTGTTAAAGTTAAATTTACGGATAAACCTATGATAAATTAGTGAGATTATCAAATTAAGGGAGATGATGAGGCATTGAAACAGTGTGATAACAGAGAGAAAATTTATGAAAGAGTGGAAGAACTCATAAGAAAAATGACAGTTGGTGAAAAAGTTGGACAATTAAACCAAAAATTGTATGGATTTAATTGTTATGAAAAAAACGGAGAAAATATAGAGATTTCTCAAGAGTTCAAAGAAGAGGTTGAGAAGAACGGTGGAATTGGAGTTCTATATGGATTGTTTCGTGCTGACCCATGGTCTGGTAAAACTTATAAAAATGGAATTTACGGAAAAATAGCAGCAAAAACATATAATAAATTTCAGCACTATGTCATAGAAAATTCGAGGCTTAAAATACCTATGCTCATGAGTAGTGAATGTCCACATGGACATCAAGCATTGGATGGGTATTTGTTGCCGGTAAACTTGGCGATAGGTTGTACATTTAATCCTGAATTAGTTAAAAGAGCATATGGCATTTGTGCTAAGCAAATGAAAGAAATAGGAGTTCATATGTCTTTAATGTCAGTATTGGATGTACTAAGGGATCCGCGTTGGGGAAGAAGCGAGGAGTGTTATGGGGAAGACCCATATCTAAGTACGCAGATGGCAAAGGCTGCCATCACAGGATGTCAGTATGATGAAAATGGAAATTTAAGAATGATTGCCGTTGCAAAGCATTTTTGTGCTCAAGGAGAATGTACTGGTGGACTGAATGGAAGTCCAGCTTCTATTGGTGAGCGAGAACTTAGGGAAATTCATCTGCCAGCAATAAGAGAACTATGCAAGGTTGGGGTTAAAGCTTGCATGGCGGCTTATAATGAGGTTGATGGAATACCATGCCATGCAAACGGCAGACTGATTAATGATATTTTGAGGAATGAGTTTGGATTTAATGGAGCTGTTATGGCAGATGGCGGAGCTGTAGACAGGCTTATCTATCAGACTGGAGATGTAATGAAAGCGGGAGCCTTATCACTAAAGGCAGGTGTGGACATAAGTCTTTGGGATGATGGTTTTACATATCTTGAAAAAGCATATGAGGAAGGATATATAACTATTGACGACTTGGATAATGCAGTACGTAGGGTGCTCAATCTAAAATTTGAATTAGGATTGTTTGATAACCCTTATGTTAATGAAGAAAATGTTATGAGTTATTCATATGAAAATTATAGTGAGAGTTTGGAACTAGCAAGAGAGTCGGTAGTTCTTCTTAAAAATAAGAATGATATATTACCTATAAATTTAAAATCAATTAAAAGAATTGCTATCATTGGACCAAATGGAGATAATATCTATAATCAAATGGGAGATTATACCCCAACACTACACAAAGGAATAGGAAAGAGTTTATATNAGGGCATTTCGGGCATTACAGGTGAAGGAATAGAAGTAGTTTATATTAAAGGATGTAATATCAGAGGCCAGGATTTAGATGAGATTTCGGTAGCTACCCAAATTGCAAAGCAATCTGATGTAATTATTTTAGCCTTAGGTGGCTCAAGCACAAGAAACTTTGATTTGAAATTTGATACAAATGGAGAAGTTATAACAACTAAGCCTCCGACTGACATGGATTGTGGGGAAGGTGCAGATGTAGCAAATATGAACCTAGGGGGGCTTCAAAATAAGTTGGCCAAGGCAATATTTAAACTAGATAAGCCAGTAATTACTGTGTTAATTCAAGGGCGCCCACATTCCGTGCAAGAAATCAAAGATGAGACAACTGGCTTACTATGTGCATTTTATGGGGGTGCTATGTCCGGTCAAGCAATAGCAGAGATTATTTTCGGGAAAATTACACCATCAGGCCGCTTGGCGGTATCAATACCAAGATATTCAGGTCAAATTCCAGTATATTATAACCATAAGTTTAAAGGTCAGAGGCCTAATGGAGATTATAAATATGTGGATATTAAACCACAACCGTTGTATGCCTTTGGAGATGGATTAAGTTATACGAGTTTCCAGTACAAAAATGCTAGAGTAAATAAAGAAATAGTTACAATGAAAGAACTTGAACAAGGAGATAAGGTTGAAGTTAGTTTCGAAATTGAAAATACAAGTACTAATTATGGATGCGCAGTTCCACAATTATATATATTTGATATGGAAGCTACCATTACAAGGCGAATTAAGGAACTCAAGGGATTTAAAAAAATATGGCTTAAGCCTGGTCAAACTAAAACATGCACCATTAGCTTAATTAAAGAAGATTTTTCTATATGGGACTGGAAAATGGAATTTGTTGTTGAAGTTGGCAAAATAGAATTAATGATTTGTGATTCAGGACATCTATATTATAAAGAAATAATTGAAATCATATAAGGGCAAATATAGATTTATTGCAATTTCAACTTCTTATTATCTTTAAATTGACATGATGTGTCTAATAGAAGTTAAGTTAAGTAGCAAAACAAATTATAAATATGTTTTGTTTTGCTACATCTACTAACAATAGATAAGATAAAAAACGCATAAAAAAATACCTTGTAGAGTAGATTTTTTCTTTTCCGTACTCCATAAGGTATTTATGTATTTCGTAAAACTTTTGAATATTTATTCTAAAACTTAAATTTATGAACCATAATATTTAGTTTTTCTGCCAGTATTGCTTGGCTTTGAGAAGCTTTTGTTATTTCCTCAATTGCTATAACAGATTCATTAACACTTTCCAATATTTCCTCGGTGCTAGCAACTGATTCCTCCGCAGTAGCTGACACATTCTCAAATTCTTTTTTTATATCGGATACAGTTTCATTTACTATATTCATTGAAACTCCAATATCAGAGGATAAATTATTAAATTCTAGGGCATCATCTCCATATTGGCTACCCATATCTACAAACAATGTATAATCAGGTTTAATTTTATTATCAATAAAGCTTAGTACATCCTGGGAATTACTAGAAAGATTTTGGAATGCTTGTTCAATTTTTTCAGTAACCTCTTGAATTCTTTTAACTGTTGCCGATGAATTTTCAGCTAATTTTCTAACTTCATCAGCAACTACGGCAAAGCCCTTACCTTGTTCGCCTGCCCTTGCTGCTTCAATAGCTGCATTAAGTGCAAGGAGGTTTGTTTGACTTGCTATATTTTCTATTTCATCTGCCATTACCTTAACTTCACCAACAATCTTGCCCTCTTCAATTGCCTTTAATATTTTTNCGTGCTTTTCATGATATAATTCATTTGTTGATTTAGAATTGTTTTCAGCATTTATTCTAAATTGTTTTGCAGTTACCTCTATATTTTTTGCAATCCTAATTCCACTGTTTGCTTTTCCAGTAACATCAACCACATTTTCTGCAATATTTACTATGGTTGCATTTACTTCTTCTGTTGTGGCACTTAATTGTTCTGCTCCTAAGGATACTTGTCTTACTGATTCATTAACAATTTCCATTTTAGCTGATATTTCCTGCGTTGTAGCAGATAATTCTTCGCTAGTAGCGCTAATATCCATAGCACTTGTTGCTATCTCTGTAATTAATGTTTTTAAATTTATTGTAGCTCTGTTTATTGATTTTGCTAAAACACCAAGTTCATCAGTACTATCAATCTCAGCAGTTTTGGATAAATCATTTTCAGAAAGTGCCTCAGCTACGACTACAACTTTCTTTATCTGCCTAGAAATTGTAATAGCGATTATTAAACTTAATGTTATAGCACCAACAAAAGAAATTATTAAAATTGTAATTAGTGTCAATACGGATTGTTTTGCTGATGCTTCATTTTTATTGTATTCAACTGTTGCCTCAGCCACTTTAATCTTATTTAGATTATCTAATGAATCTTGTGCGGACGATAAAGCTTTTCCAGTATCTCCGTTATCACTTAACATAAAAACTGCGTCTTTTTTATTACCTTGCTTAATTGTATCAATAACTTTATCTTGTAATATAAATCCATTGTGCAACTTAATCATAAAATCATCAAAAGCCTTTTTCCCATCATCAGTTAACCAAGTGGTTTCAAGTCCTTTGCTTGCATCATCCATTTCTTTTTCACGTGATTGTATCTTTGCAAGTTCAGCATCGGTATTATCAGCAGAATCAGTTATGATTGCATCTCTTATAATTACTCTCATCCTGTGAAATGATTGATTAATTTGTACTAAATTACTCATAGGCAGTGTAATGTTTTTGTATAATTCACTACTACCTTTGTTGATATTTTTAATATTAATTATTCCGACAATTCCAATAGTTATAGCAAATAATGTGACCAGCACAAATGCTGAGACTAGCTTTCCAACCATTTTTAAGTTATTAAACCATTTCATTACACTTCACTCCTCAAATAATATATTATTATTTTTTAATCATTAGTTAATTTTAAGCTTTTTATATGTATTAAATATAATTAAAAATCTACTAGATAATATTATAATCGTTTGTTTTAGACATAACTTTAGCAAAACAAATTATGTTTACAATTTCATCATTACCCTCTAGAAAATTTAATTATATGATAGGAAGTATTGGGGATTTAGTTAAAGAAATAAAAATTTTCTCGGGTACTATTTTATCTTCATCAAACTCACTTACAAGTATACGAAAGGGGATGCAATATGAATGTATGCATTGTCTGACCCCATAGAAGAAACTGGAAACAGCTTCTTCTTATTAAAAACATAGACGAAGTGATAGAATTATATTCATTAATTAGCTGATATCAATAGGTATAATATGAAATGTGCACGCGCGTGCATATATATGACAGTTGATTAATATGAGTTGATAGAATATTATGTTATTAAGAAGAAAGTTAAAAAAATTCAAAAAAATTAAATTCGTATTTTATTTATTAAGGGGAAAAGTGGATGATAACAAGAAAGGATATTGCAGAAAGAGCAGGTGTTTCAGTAACAATAGTATCACGAGCTTTGAATAACAGCGGATATGTTGCAAGCGAGAAAAAGGAAAGAGTCATTCGTATTGCAGAAGATATGGGTTATTATCCCAATCCGGTATCTATGTCATTACAAACGCGAAAGACTAATCAGCTAGCATATTATTGTAAAGATTTAAGAAATTCTTTTAATATCGAGATGTATCAAGGGATGATTGAAGAGGCAAAAAAACGAAATTACATGGTTATATTAAGCGGTAGACTGGAATTCGATGGGATAAAAAGCATGATGGTGGATGGTATTATTATGCCAAATCAGCGGACGACAGAACGTTATTCGAATTTCTGTGGCAAAAATTACAATTTGCCAGTGGTAACTGCAAGTTATTCTGATTCAATTACTTTATGCAAATCGGTACCTTTAATAGATGTTGATTTATTTGAAGGTATGAGGATAGCTGTAGATTACTTGAAAAAAAATGGTCATTTTAAAATAGCATTTGGGGTACCAAGTGATGACTATAATTATGACACTTCAAGATGTATGGCATATAAAGAACTGTTACAGCCTTTATTTAAAGATAGAATTATGGATTATATATTTAGTGATACGAAAGCACTTCCATATAAAAGAGAGGCGATAGCTGATATCTGGGAAGTTGATGAAGACTTTTTTGAGAAAGGTGCAATTGCTGCACAGCTATTCGTAGAAAGAAAATCAGATGCAACTGCAATTGTGTGCTTCAATGATCAATTTGCACTCGGGATGTGCAGGCAGTTTGGACATATGGGTATTCGAGTTCCAGATGATTTGTCGATAATTGGATTTGATGGTACATACACACGTAAATATTTTGACCCACTGATTACAACAATTGGATTATTTCCAGCGAAAATAGGAGCAAAATGTGTAGATGTATTATTAGATATCATAGAAGGAAAAAACAATAAATATATAGTTCATTCTCCAGTGAAGCTAATTGAAGGTGAAACTGTAAGAGATATCAGGAAATGCAGTAATAGAATTTGTAAATAAAAAAATTGGCTGTTTGTAATCGTTTAAATAATCGATGGTATAAAAATGCTTATATTAAAAGAATAGACTTGAGAGTGTTGTTAAACTTCGTGATATGAGCGAAGATAACATATAGTAAAAAAATATTCATACTTTAAAGATTTTATAAATCAATAAGGTATGGAAACATGAGGGGGAATAGTCATGAAAAAGAAAATGGTGAAAAAACCAATGATATTATTATTAGGGGTATCAATGGTAGTGTCTATTTTATCAGGATGTGGTAGTAGTGATAGCAGTAAAAAATCTGCATCTACTCCGGAAGAGCTATCGGGAACAATTGTTTTAGG
>JGI24142J45722_1000304_pt1 | contig 29293 bp, 39 predicted proteins | sample BarGraIncu00431A_FD_45722 | JGI IMG/M metagenome (IMG submission 45722) | reverse complement strand
GAAGAGGAAGTCGACGCGCTGGGACAGCGCGCCGTCATCGCGACCCGCGGTCATATCGCGGGCGGCATGGAAGGTATCAAGCGGCTGGTGCGGGTCGACCAAAAGCCGATCGGGCGCACGCCGCGCTCGAATCTTGCGACCTACACCGGCTTGTTCGATTACGTGCGTAAACTCTTTGCCGCGACCAAAGGCGCGCGCAGCCATCGTTACGACGCCGGGCGGTTTTCGTTCAACGTTGCCAAAGGACGCTGTGCCACTTGCGCAGGCGAGGGCCAGGTGATGGTCGAATTGTTGTTTTTGCCGAGCGTATATGCTCCTTGCCCCGCTTGCCACGGCGCGCGCTACAACGAGGGTACGCTCGCCATCCAGTACCGTGACAGGAATATCGCAGATGTGCTGACGATGACGGTCGACGCAGCGTGGGAATTTTTTGCCGACGAAGCGCCGCTGCAGCGCCCTTTGTCCGTCTTGCGCGAGGTGGGCCTGGGTTATTTGCGTCTCGGCCAAGCTGCAACCGAATTGTCCGGCGGAGAAGCGCAGCGCGTCAAGCTGGCCACTGAATTACAGCGGCCGCAGCGCGGTGACACGCTCTACATTCTCGATGAACCGACCACGGGCCTGCATCCGTCGGACATCGACAAATTGATCGCGCAATTGGATGCATTGGTCGAGTCGGGAAATACCGTGATTGTGGTCGAACACGACATGCGCGTGGTCGCCGCGAGCGACTGGGTGATCGACCTTGGCCCTGGCGCCGGCGACGAAGGGGGCCGTGTTGTTGTCAGCGCCCCGCCCGACCAAGTCGCGCGCGCTGCGGACAGCCGCACCGCACTGTATTTGGCGCGGGCGCTGGCCTGTCGTAATTCATCAGATTGAATGGAATGCACGCACGCGCAAGAACTTGATTAGGCTGCTTTGAATTGAATCTCCATAACTTTCAGGAGCACTTCAGTGACATCAAGCCATGCCGCGCTTATGCTTTGCTATTTCTTGAAGCTTTCGGCTTGATATCGATAACATCGTTTGAAGCACCCGTGAGATTGGATCGCATAGTTTCAATGGCCTCTTTAGCCTGGGCCTGAGCCGTCTCGATTGCGTTTTGACTGGCTGTCATGGCACTCTTGCATGCAAGCACAATCGCACCAAGGCCGGGAGGCGCATTCTGGTCCAAGCCGTCAATCATGTTTGAAAATTTTTTTTGAGCTTCGGCCATGGTACTTTCGACCATATTCTTCAAGTCGGCACCACTGTCCTTGATGATGTGTGTCACCTGCTCGGCATAAGCTGTATATTTTTCGGTCGAAGGCTTCATGAATCCCGACTGCAGCGCCATCAGTTCTTGAGCATCCTTGGCATCCAACATCGCTTTGGCATGCGCCAGAGATTCGGCCCAAACGGATTTCGAGGTGGAAAAATTCAACACGACCAACTGTTCAACCCCTGCAAAAGTCTGGCTGACGATGTTTTCAAGTGCTTGCAGATTAGCTTTGCTTGACTCTAAAAAAGGTGCGAAAGTATTATTCATATCAGTGTCTTGCTTCATGATTTTAAATTTACAAATTTGATAGTTCAATTCAACTTGTCACATCAAAATTTGCTCATCTGGTTAATCTTTAAGGGCCAGTGATGGAGATGTATTTCAAGGTAATCTCCGGGTTCAACTTTACAAAATGATTGTCAATCCGTCTGTAAGGTGATCTAAACAAACACTGTAGGTACAGTTTGATATTCGCAATATAAGTCCTACTGATAAGTTCCCGTAGGTCTTGATTCAGTAATCATTCATGTTCTGTATTGAATCCTTCTTCTCCGGTGAGAAATATTTGACTGCATCATTCCCGTTATGCAAGTTAAAGCCCAACCTGGAATACTCTGGCCGAGTCGTCAGCATGTGAGCCAGTGCTTCCAATGATTCAATGCTGACTTGCTGCACGTGATCGACCAGCGCAACCACATCCTTCACATGGAAATGATGTGTAACAGGGAAACAAGGAAACAGAATTGATTAAGACTTAATCAATAAAGACGATCCTAGACCCTGAGCGTGTTTCCCTGTATATATTTACCAGGGAAACAGGGGAAACAGAAATCGCCAGATGTCTATTCAATGTTGCAAGAATGTCTAAGCGGCCCCTTGCAGGGGTGGATGGCATTGCTTAAATTTTGGACAGTTCAGTGTTTTTTGCTGGGACCGTGGTCTACGATCATTGCACCATTCTCGCCAGTGACAGACACGGCAACGAGTAAATCAACAGGCAGCGGTTTGACACCGTGGACTTTGACTATTTCCCCGATCTTGACTGCATTAAGAAGTTCCGCTGACATGTGCGAAGGGAAGTGAACTTGTTGCGTTCCGTCCAATAGAAATCCATCCACTTCACCATGAACATTGAACAAAAACCTTGAGATTGTTCCGCTCGTCTCCGGGAGGGATTTGATATCAATCAAGTGTAAGGCTGCGTGAATCGCGTGGCCCTTGTCAGATTTGCCATGGTGCTCGCCACCCTTGTCGTAGCCGCATTCAATGCAGCCAGCATCTTCATCGTGATGCTTGGCGGCATGTTCGTGCTTTTCGCTTTGCTTTTGCACTTTTAGTTGCGTTGTTTCCATCAAATATTCCCGAGTGACATTGCCGAATTCGGCCAATGAGCAATGATGGGAACTTGTCCTGTTTCCGTCCGTGCGGGAGCGAACGAAGGGAAACGCCTTGACTTGACCAAGGGTCTCGGTAAAGAAACGTATAGGCGTCAACGCCCCTGAAAACTCGACGTTGTAGGTACAAGCCCGAACGAAATTCTGGCTCGCTTATTACGGTCGAAGCTATTGCGACTGTCGCTTTATGAGTGAGTTTTTACCATGTCGAATATCAAGTCCTTTATCGCTACTGTGTTGCTTTCCAGCGTTGCCGCTGTGTCATTTGCTCAAACCCCAGCTGTAACACCGACGCCTAATCCTGCTGTGCAGGCTGACCGCGCTCAATTAAAAACCGACCGCGCCACTTTGCAAACTGATCGCCAAGCCTCACAAGCTGAACGCAAACAACTTCACGCCGACAAAACTGCTGGCAATACGGTTGCGGTTGCAGCCGATAAATCTGCGTTGCAAACGGATCAAAATACTGTCAAAGCACAGAAGGCCGTGGTTCACGCGGACAAGCAAAAATTGCATGCCGATGTGAAAGCCGCTAAGTAATTTCTTGGTTGTTACTGTGACTTAAAGAAGGCGCTTTTCGGCGCCTTTTGTTTGGGTGGAAGCACCAGTTGTGTACGTCTTTGCTGCAGCTGTGATGCCAACTGACGATGCTCAAAATTCAGCACAGTCTCCAAAAGGCTCACAAAGCCACGCCCAGCCAAGAAAGCTGACGCCGCTGCACCAGCAGTTTCTGCCATTGCCAAATAAGCAGACCGATTTCTGAACAATGGGTAGAGCGGGGTAACTTGGCTCACCAACAGTTGCGGGAAGTAACTGACGCTAAATCTGGCAGTGATTTCAATTAAGACCGATCACCTTTAACGTGATTGTCTTGCCAATGTCGTCAAGACCCATACCCGACGTTCACCGGAACCGCATGAATCCCGCTGAAAAGTGGATAGCTGACTTTCAATTTCGACGGAAGCAGACGCTTACCGCCAGTGCCAAAAACTTGGGAGCAGTCAGTCAAATGGGGATGCCAGATTTCTTGGCTGTCCGGCTCCTGGGCAGCGCAACCCGTCATTTGACGATGGCCGTCTTAGGAGTGGTACTCATCTCAATCTCACGTTGACGGTTGACTGTCTTTTTGTGGTGGAACTTTTGATCCCCTGCTGGACTCTAAAGCGATGGTTCATAGGGTTTGTATTCCAGCATGCCGTCTCTTGACGAGTGTTCTTGCGACAAGATAGCTCAAAGCTATTACGCTCACCACGATGCAACCAAAGACCAGTTCCTTGCCCTCGCTCCAAGTGTCAATCAATGGAAAAACCATCTTGCCAATGCTTAAAGCTGCTACTAGCAAACTGACGCTGGAAACCGCAACGCTCATGATGCGTGATGCCAGGGCCGCGATCTGGTCAGCTCGCGCAATCAAGCGTGAGATCCACCAACCGTTTAATCCGTCTGTCGCGATCATGCCCAACACAAAAAGCAGGCCCAGCATCACGGCATGGCCGAGACCACCATACTGGGTTGCAGTGACGGCAAAAAGGGCTGCCTGACTCATCGTGTCGAAGGACAATGCGAACAATGCACCGACCGCTGCCATACCGGTGGCGCTGTGCACTTGAGTAATGCGACCGAAAATCCGGCCTTTAAGACCTACCAATGCAACCGTTTTCCCCGGCGTTGCGTTCAGCACAGCATGCAAGTTGACGGTCCCCAACACCAGCAAGAACGCAATGGATATCCAGGTGCCAAAAGCGTCGAGCCACTCTGGTGGCGCCCATCGCTCGCTGAGCAATCCGATAACAACAGCAATGGCCATCACTACGAGGCCGTGCCCTAGAGAAAATAATAATCCACAGTACCGTGAAAAGCTTCTCTGTCGGCGTGAGCTGATGCGTGTCAGGCCATCAATGGTCGCTAAGTGGTCAGCGTCAAAACCATGGCGCATGCCCAGTAAGAAGATGACGACGCACAAGGCGCTCCAGTCGGTCGGTAATTCATGCATGGTAGTTGGGGGGGTGATCAGATCGTATGGTAAGTACCACCTTTATCGCACAAGAAGCGTGCTACCACCATCTTCTTTGCAGTCACATTTCCCGACACATATGGGCCGGAACAGGATTTGATGCACTTCAAATTTCTTGATAGTTAGTGTTAAAAAATAACGACTAACGACAGTTGATGCCGCTAGTGCAAGAGCTTTGTCGTTCGTTTGGACTTCACCGGAAGCAATATACACATTTGAGCAAATGAAAATAAAGTATCATTTGCTCAAATGCAATCGCCCAACTTAAAAAAGCTAAGCACTTATTTTTTTTGAGCCTCTGTGTCATTGCAAATTACATTGTTGCAAATGTAATTTGCAAGCATAGAAAAACCATTCTTTCCCTTTTCTTAATCGCGAATGTTCGCATCACTACTGGAGACCCACCGTGAACCACTTACGTACCTGGACCCTTCTTGCTGGAAGCGTCGTTTTTTTAGCCGCTTGCAGCAGCACTCCTCCAGTTGTACTGGCCCCATCTAAGGCGCCATCGGCTCCAGCAGCACCCATGCAATCCAGCCCAGTGATGGCTCCCAAGTCCGTAACGATGGCGTTGCCAGCCTACCTGGATCCTAAGAACGCAATTTCGACTCAACGCAGCGTTTACTTTGACTACGACATCTTTTCAGTGAAGGCTGAATTTGCACAGATGTTGGAAATGCATGGGAAGTTCTTAGCAGCTAACCCCAAGGTTAGTATTCGTGTGCAAGGCAATGCTGATGAACGTGGCAGCGCCGAGTACAACTTGGCTCTGGGACAAAAACGTGCAGAAGCGGTAGTGCGAGCTCTGAAAATCTATGGCGTGAAGGACTCCCAAATGGAGCCCATTAGTTTTGGCCGTGAAAAACCCAAGGCCTTGGGCCACGACGAGTCGGCCTGGTCTCAAAATCGCCGTGTCGACTTGGAGTACCCCAGCAAGTAGAAATTTTTACGAGTGAGCCTAGTGAGTTGACTATTTGGGGCCTTTCGAGGCCCCTTTTTTTTCTCCTTCAGTACAAGTAAGTAAGCGCTGAAGTTGCAAATGGGCAAGACTCGAATACAGCGGTGCGCTGATCAAACGGGAAACACCACTGGATACCAATGCGCAGGTCATCAGACTAAGAACCAGAGCATGACCATCGACCATCTCCATCACAATGATGAATGCGGTCAGTGGCGCCTGTGTCACGGCTGCGAGAAATCCGGCCATACCAAGTGCGATTAGCGTTGGTGCATTCACATAGGATGTGAATTGAGCAATATCTCTGCCCAGAGCACCACCAATGGCTAGCGACGGAGCAAAGATACCGCCAGGTACACCAGACCAAGTTGTCAGCCAAGTGGCAATAAATTTAAAGGGAACGTAAAGGTAAAAGTCCTCACCTTGATTCTCCAATAGTGCTCTCGTATGCGCATATCCACTGCCGTAGGTTGCACCAGAGCTACTTATCCCCATAACGACGATCAGTAAACCGCAGGCGGCAGCAAATGTAATGGGCGCTCTGGCGCGCAGGCGAGTAAACCAGTCATTTGATGTTCCGGCCAAGGAAACCACCAGCAAGCGGGAGAAAAGTCCACCCAGAACACCACTTGAGATAGAAACTAGCAAGGCCGGATATAACAGAGCAGCGCTAAGGTTTTCAATATGGATCACCCCAAAGTAGCTGGCGTTACCGTAGATGGAGACTGCCATCAGGCCAGATAGGATAATTGCCGCCAAAATCAGACCATTACTTCGCTTCTCCGAGTTTTTAGATAGCTCCTCAATCGCAAACATGATTCCACCAAGAGGGGTGTTGAAAGCCGCTGCGATTCCAGCAGCACCGCCTGCAATCAACAGGCCATGTTCTGAGACCTTAGCCGTCTTGGGAATCCAAAGGCGTAAGTTATGCATCACACCCGCTGCAATCTGAACCGATGGTCCCTCACGCCCCAAAGACAGACCTGCAAGCAACACCCCAGACCGTCAAGAGCATCTTGGCAAACGATAACTTAAGTGATACGAACAAGCGACGACCAGACCCATGCGCCTCAGGTTCAAGCGCGGCCATCACCTGGGGAATTCCCGAACCGGCTGCGCCAGGCACAAAACGTCGTGTTATCCAAACAATTGCTGCCGTAGACAAGGGGGTCAAGATCAATGGCGCCCACCAGTATGTCGTTTCCAGAATGTGAAAGATTGACAAAGCTTGCTCTCCCAGCCAGGTAAAGGTGACGATAGTCAGCCCGGCAATAGCAGCATGGGGGTGTTGGCGCATTGTGGGAGGACAATAGGATTGAGTAATACCCACTTTACCTAGAGCCTGTCAAGCAATGTGAGTAGTAAAATCGTATTGTACAAATGTATTGTGTTCTACGTTGCATAAAATTCCGTTTGTATACACCCCACCCCGCCATATCATGAAGACCTTCGCAAGCTGATAATTAAGTGGCGCTTTATGATTCAGTTCTTTCTTGAGACCCTCAATGCCCACAAAAATACCCATTAAAAAGGCGCATGAGCCAGCAACACCAGCGCAAGTGTTGAGGCGATTCCGGGTTGTCTTTAATGCCGTGCGGACGCATTTTCGCGACATGGAGAAGCAAGTCGGCTTGGGAGGTGCTCAGGTCTGGGCGCTTAGTATCATCAAGGCCAAACCAGGTATCGGAATGGGTGGCATTGCGCAAGAAATGGACATCCATCAATCGACAGCCAGCAACCTGATCAAGGCATTGCAAAAAAAAGAATTGATTGAGATGACCAAGGCGCTAGAAGACCGCCGTAGCGTCTGTCTAAATATTCTCCCAGCAGGTACTGAATTGCTTAATAAAGTGACGGGGCCGTTCGAGGGCGTGCTGCCAGCAGCCCTAAGCGAGCTAAAAGAATCAACGCTTGAGCGACTTGACGATGATTTGAGCGAATTGATTGTCTTATTGAAGGCAGATGAGAGTGCGGCGGAAATCCCGCTTGCTAGCAATTAACGCACAACGTTTTAAGCATGGAAAACCATAGTTGGACGCACTGGTTTGTGGCAGCGTGTGGCACTTACTAGACTGCTTACCGGGGCAATATCCGGGGTACCAAAGACCAGTACAGGGGCCAAAAAAAGCAAAGAAAACCTCTAACGGCTTGACGCTGTTAGGGATAACGCAGATCGAGTGAATTGTTCATCGGATTGGCATGAGGTTTCCCTTTAGGGCAGTCTACTCAGGCCGCCAACACACGATTCTTTCCTGCGCGTTTGGCCAAATACATGGCCTGATCGGCGCGCTTGATAGCATCTGCACCTTTTTCGTTTGCGCCAAGTTCTGCCACACCCGCGCTGAAGGTGATCAATACCTTCTCTGTCCCAGCCAGAAAGAACCTCTTTGTCAGCTCACGCTGCAAGCGGGTCATCGCCACCACCCCTTTGTCTAGCGATGTATCCGGCAACAGAATGACAAACTCTTCTCCACCATAGCGCGCCAGAGTGTCCTGTGGACGCATGCACTCGCGCGCCACTGCAGTCAGGTGTGCCAGCGCCACATCGCCCATGGCGTGCCCCAGTGTGTCGTTAAGTTTCTTGAAATTGTCAATGTCCAATAGCGCCACACTCAAGGGCGTTTCCTTGCGCTGCACATTGGCTACTTCCCTGTCCATTGCCTCATCCATCCCCTTGCGGTTGAGAGCGCCGGTGAGCGGATCGTGGCGTGCCTGAGAACTAACCCTGTCGAGTTCTTTGTGCATCTCGGTCAACTCCTTCTCTGTCTCGATTGCCCGCGTGCGCATTGCACAGAGCTCCTCTCCAGCGATCTTGCTTTGGTCAGCCATATTGCGTGTGGCTCCCAACATCTCCTTAAGCACAGGTGCGATTTCAGCCATCGCCTTTGCCTGTTCAATTTGACGCGCATTCTCTGTCAAATGCTCATGGAAATCTCCGGTAGAACTAGCTATCTCGGAAAGTCGTTCAATGAACGCGGAAAGCATAAGCTGCATCTCATTCTGGGCCTCAAGAGCGCGTTCCTTGACATTCTTCTGTTTATTGACTACCTCCTTAAGTCGGCGTTCTACATTGTCAAGTCTTCGCAATGTAAGGGGAGGCTTGGATGCCTCCATGAGTGCGTCCATCTGTCCCTTGAGCCAACGCTCATCCAGGCTTAGCTCGCCAACATTTTCGAACACCAGATGCAAGAGGTTCAGCAAGCTTGACTTGATTTCAGCCTGGTCTTCGGCTGCAAGGGATAACTTACGACTGTAGTTGGCCATCATCAATTTGACCGTTGACATGTCCGTTCCAGGCTTTTTAAGTACCGCCAGCAGGTCTCGCGTTTGCTCTGCAAAGTTTTCGTCGTCCGTACCCAGTGCAGGTTGGGCACATTCAATCAAGCTTCCAATCTGCTCCAAAAGTTCTGCTGTAAGGGCGGGTAATGGGATCGGCTCCGTCTCCCCTTGCGGCGAAGCAAAGGCTGTACCGTTATCGGCAGCAGAACCATCAGTAAACTCGTCGTAGGCGACCAACGCTGCTTTGATTTCATCCCAGCTCATGCTATCAATCGCGGACTCCAACAATCCTCGTTGCGTCTGCTGCCTCGGGGTCTTTGCTGGTAGAGCATGTGCAATGTCGCGCAGCGTGTCTGAAGGAAACGGTTGAACTTGCGCAATGCCTTCTATCTCGTTGTAGATCGCTTGATAATTTAGGGGAGTCGGTAACAGCTTCCGTATTGTGAGCTGCTTCAGCGTCTCCCGGGCAATCTCATAAGGTTTCAATTCGCTCATTTTTATTCCAGTCTTATCTGTATTTCCAGCACGGCAGAAATTGCAACTGCTACTTGTGTGACGTGACTCTCATGCCTGGCGCGATTAGGTGCAGCAGTTCCAGCACGCGAAACTCTCGCCCCAATAAAGTAGCCCCGGAGTTTTTAAGTCCGGGGCAAATTGCCAAATGTTGCATCCAGCGGTCGGGGGGAGTTAACCGACAGACGAAGTGTTTATCCTGGTCGGTTTACAGTCTGTACGACAGCGCACCTAAACTGAAAGCCGAAAGTGCGTGTTCTACAACGTGTGCGAGGCAACGTACTTTCGCCACATCTCGCGGATCATGATTTTGTGTGCGATTGCACACCATGGAGTGGCCTTGGCCAGTTGCTGCGCGATAAAGCCGCGCAGCGCCGGTTAATCGCGATGTTCTTCCCTATGTTCATCGCCGTGCCTGTCTTGTCGACGGTGGAATCGCTCAGGCGAGTAGTACGGGTACCGGTCGTCATTCAGTATTGACTGCAGACCGTTTCTCCAAAAAGTCTCGATGAATCCGTTGCATTGCGATGCTGAGGCTATTTTTGCTGTCGTTTGTGCAGTGACCTAGCACCGGTGCCAGTGATTGCTGAACTTTTTGAGTAACTTTCGAGCTCAAATCACCCACGGCACAAATCGTTTAACTTTCTGCGCATAGGCCCCGTAGTCGGTGTGCTGCTCGCGCATCCAGAGCTCTTCCAGCGTTGATTTCTTCAACAAGATAACTGCCAGTGCAAACCAGAGTTCCAAGCCCATGACCGTGTTGGCAATCAGGGCCAGCGCGGCTCCAACCAGAAGTACGGAGGTGTACATCGGATGGCGAATAAGACGATAAGGCCCGGTTGAAATCAGATTACCCCAGGCCTTGGGTGTGGGTCGAATATTGAAGTTGCCTGGTCGGTTGTGAATGAGCGTCCAGGCCTCCAGCACAAAGGAAACACCAGTCAAAATCAGAGCATCCAGCGGAATAACACCACTCAATGCCTTGGGTGTTGCAAGTGTGGCCAACCAGAAAAGTAAACTGAATTGCAGGGCCACCAACAAGGTTCCAAGCAGCTTGCGCTTGCGACTTGAGAAAAGCGACATGTTTCTCCTTGATTGGCAAAGTCGGAAGTCCGAAGCTGCGGTATTTCTACCGCTTCATGTCTATTCTAGAGAGAATTTTTCCCGTGCCAACTCGGACAAAATCCATCATTGATTAACATATATCCGCCACCGCAAGAACGCATAGACAAGATGGTCGTGGATTGGCCACTATCAGGCTTGTGTGCTCAGTAAATTGCCAATTGCTGCATTACTGCTTGACGCACCATAGCCGAGGTTTTGCTGCATTTGGGTGAGTAATGCTTGCAGGGTCGCTTGTGGGCTGGACGATGACGAGTTTGAGTTTGTTGAAGTAGTGCCGGCCGATGAAGAGCCTGTCTGTTGCATATCTGCTGCGACCTTGGCAAAAGCGCTCTGTAAATCTGCTGGCGCAGAACCACTGCTGACCTGGGAAATCAAGTTTGACAATCCAGCTGCAAAGTTTGCTTTACTGTCTGTCGATGATGATGCCGTGCTTGGCGTGCCAGAAGCTGATTCTCCCTTCACCGCTTGGAATAGTGCATGCATAAATTGGCTAATGTCTTTCTTGACATTGCTTGTGGCAGAGGTAGAGCCGTCAGAATCTCCGTCATTGTCGGTCGCTCCGATTGTTGGGTTCATCGTCGTGCCGCTAGTTGGCGTGATTGCACTTGTACCCGTTGTTGATGACGTACTGGAAGTTGGCGTGGTGCTACTCGCTTGTGTTGGCATCGACAGTCCCAAGCTTTGCAGGGCTTGCATCAGTGCGTTTCGCATTTGACCGCCTGCGCCATGCGACTTGTGCGTTCGTTTTGCGCCACCATCACCGTCACCATCTGGGTCTGAGGCACTGCTGACCTGCGAAGAGGATTGAACGCCTTGAGTTAACGTTGCTGGTGCAACGTAACCAGAAGAAATGCCGCTGATACTCATGATGGCCCCTTGGGTAAATTGAAGTAACTCAATTTGACTTCGGCATTTGTTGCGATAAATCAATTTATAAATGGTAAAGACATCTCTATTTACCTCATCTTTACTGAAACCGTGTAAAGACATCAATCTAGACCAAGAAAGACAGGCGATATACCCTCAATCGAGGTTTTTCGAATTGGAGTTCCTTCACAATTACCGACATCAGGAACCCTGTCGCTCTGAGATATTTAGGTCATGCCGTATTGCCCTTTTCCGCCATGTTCACGGTACTGCCTGCATTGGCAGCGTTACCCAAGCGGGACCTGACGGTTGAAATGCGCGAAGTGGAGGAGGGAAATAGTTCAAGCTACACGGTTAGCACTCAATCGGGCCACCCGCCAATAGAGGAACAAAGCGTTCAAGTGCACAACGGCGAAAAGTTCAGTCTTAGCATGGACATGACTATGCCCATGCAGTGAGTGCAATCTTAGACAGCACAAAGCTTTGCGGCATCTGGCGCCTCAGCCGGCAGCAGTGGTGGTTCCATGACCAATGCCTTGACCTGTATGGATGCCGGTTAAAGTTTCAAAGTTCGTGCCCGTTGGCCTGGTGGAAAACAGGTCGTAGTGGTTAATATTGAAATGCACTTTGCCAGTGTTGGCGACCGAACTGGCGCTGACCTGCCAGTCCAGCTGCACAGCCAGATTACCTCCACGGTCAGTGTCCCCTTGGGTCAATGGGGCACTATTGCATCCAGTGGCAGTAATTCAGACCGTGGCGTCTATAGCAGCGATTCAACCAGCAACACCAAGCGCTTGCTTCAGATTCGGGTGCTGGCACCTTGAGGTTTTTACCCGTCGAGTCTAAGTGCTAACAGGTTCAACTTAAGCAGTTGGGCTCTGTTGATTCTTTACCAAAAGTTGACGATTGAAACATCGACAACGTCATGAGCAATGACTACGATGGCGGCCGACCAAGCATCAGTCAAAACCATTGAATTCTGAAACAACAGAAAGTTTAAAAGTCATGACGACAAAGCAAATGGCCCCCGATTCGCCTTCATTGGTCCCAGGATATAAGCCCTATATCTACCAATTGCCGCAAGACATAAAAGCCTTCACAAAGGATTATTGGGAGCGGCAATGCGCCGTTCATGGCGGCTTTAATCGCTATACGCAAACCTTCACGCCTTTTGTCAGCGCAAAGGCAATGGGATTGAGCGACTACTTGGACGCTATTACGGCAGCCATCGAAGCTGGCATCGTACATTCAAGCCCCGACTTTGTTTTGCAGCTTTTTGCGACAACTGAAGTGTTTGAAGAATTCCTCGCTGAACTGCGAAATTATTCCAAACATCATATGGTTGACCGTTGGTATCAAGCCTTGCGAAACCTGGTGAACTGCCAAGATGAGCAAGGTTTCGTCACGTGCACCGAAATAGCGGATGTGATTGGAAGAACAGTCAAAGGAGTTCAATATTGTGATTCTTAAATGGGGATTTTCATGCTGACAAATACTTCAACAACTACGCCCATCGCGATTGTCACGGGCGGTAGCAGGGGACTAGGCAAAAGTACGGCCCTGCACCTTGCCAGAAATGGTTGCGATGTCATCCTGACTTACCTGCGTCAGCATGCTGAGGCAGATGCAGTCTGCGAAGCCATTGAGGCATTGGGCAGAAAAGCTGTCGCACTGCAACTCGATGTTGCTGATAGTGGCAGTTTCTCGATATTTACAGTTCAAGTTCAGGAGGTACTGAAGTTACGTTGGAATTGCGAACTATTCAATTACTTGGTCAATAACGCAGGGTTTGGAATTCATGCCAGCTTGATGGAGACAACGGAGGCTCAATTTGATGATCTGTTCAATGTTCACTTAAAAGGCACATTTTTTCTGACTCAGAAGTTGCTGCCAATCATGGCTGACGGGGGGCGCATCGTCAACCTCTCTTCAGGTCTGACACGCTTCGCATTCCCTGGATATGCGGCATATGCAGCGATGAAGGGTGCCATTGAGGTGCTGAGCAAATATATGGCAAAGGAACTGGGCCCTCGGGGCATCGCAGTGAACGTTGTGGCACCTGGCGCCATTGCCACCGATTTCGGCGCTGGCGCCGTGCGAGACAACCCACAACTCAACGGTTTCATTGCTTCGCAAACCGCGCTCGGACGCGTTGGTCAGCCTGATGACATTGGAGCGATGATTGCATCATTGCTTTCATCTGACAATCGTTGGATAAATGCTCAGCGTATCGAGGTGTCTGGCGGCATGGTCCTTTAACATCAAATTGTGAAGGGATGAAATCCGCTGATTGATGTGAATTGAATGCTTCAATTGGATAGCGCCAAGGTGATTTGGTCGATGCGCGCCAATGCCTCTGGAGTGAGTTTCGCAATAACATCTATCGCACCCAGGTTGTCATGCAATTGACTGATTTTGGAAGCCCCGGAGATGCAGAAATCGAAACCTCAGGTTCTGAGTGTTCGACCAAAGATAAAACCCGGAAGCTTCCAGTTATTGACAGTTAGCCGTTAAATGTGAAGCTGTTGTCCGAGTGAATGCGTTACGAATGGATTTGCTTGGGAGCACAATTTTCAGTCTGGCTCGGACTTTTTGCAGCTGAGGTGCTGAAAGCAGCACATTCGGGGCGACTCATTTTGGATGCATCGGTAGGTTGTGAGGGGACCTTCATGTAAAGGCCGAGGCCTAACGTAATTGCAGTAAAAACGAAAAAGGTCTCAATAACACGGCGGGCAATTTTCAAGTTCTTTCACCAGGAATTCAACGGTGGGCAATTTTATTGCAGTCAAGTTACTTTGCACAATCCCAACACAGCATTTACTAACAAGTATTCAAGGGTGTCAGCATCGTCAAAGCGCATCAACGTCAGATAATTTTTTCAATTTTGGCGCTGATTAATTTCAAATCGACTGGGTGTCGGGTTTTGTATGAAAGCGCCCCTGTTTTTTGATGTCAGCCACTGGCATCAAAACAACCTCCTGAACTTGCCGTATATCGAGGCCCTTGGTAGTGGTGCCGACGATGTGCATCAGTGCATTTTGGTAGCGCTGACCATCAATATTGCCTCTGGTTTGTTTTAATCCCGCAGGTATAAGTTGCAAAGCTGGTCACCTGCGCGATGTTTTTTTGCGAAATGTATCTTCAATTGTCATCGGGTCTGTTTTGCCTAGAAATGGCAGCAATGTAACAACTCGATTCAATAACGTGTCTTGCTTTTACTTGTGCTTCACATTTCGCTACCTTGGCTAAATCTAGGCGCGGCACACTGAACGTTATCAAATTCGAAAGTGGCACAGCTCGTGATGCTTGACCATTGATAAAAGACAGGTGAAATTTCAATGACTACCAATTCGAAAACTGAAGTTTCCATATCGTTCCCGACTTTGCTCCAAAGTCAGGAAATACCGATTGAACAATTTGCTGGCAATGTCTATCAGGCCGCGCCACCGGCCACCAAGAGGCACTTGCTCGCGGAACTGGTCGGCAAGGTGTATGACAGTGCTCCGTTAGTTGAGAAAAGCCATTTGATTGAATACTTGATGAAGCCATTGGGAACGCTTTCCTTGGTCGCAGTTGCCAATGGCATCTTTGCAAAAATATGTTTTCGCGGGGCATCGCTTGATTTTCGAGTTGGCATTGACGAGGCACAAAATGTTCAAACCAGTGACGTGATTGCGCTGGCCAACTATGTACAGCAGGTAAGCACGCAAGCGGTCTATGGCGTGGCCGAAATGCTTGCCACGTCTCCCGTCATGGCCAGTTCAGCAGCGGCGGTACTCCTGGTTCAAATCTTGACGTCGCAGTCCCGAAAGTGAGTCAATGATTAATGGAAGGAATAGTCGCTCGGCCTTCCCAAGAATATGTGAGATTGTTTTAAAACCCTTGGCACTTCATCATTCCATGGGTAGGTAGGTTATTTGGCGCCCAATCAATTTAAGCATCAAAGGACAAATTCCATGCTTTCAAGACAACTTATCACTTGCCTTGCCGTTTTCACTGTTCTCAGTTTCGCCACTTGCGTCGCCAGTGCCAAAGGTTGCCTCAAGGGCGCCGCTGTAGGTGCCGTGGCCGGACACGTTGCAGGTCACCATGCCGTGCTGGGGGCAGTAGGTGGCTGTATTGCCGGACGCCATCTGGCCAATAAAAAGGCCAAGGAAGAAACAGCAAAGAAAAGTAGTTAGAAGTCACCACGACGGCCGCTTTAGGCGGCTCAGTCGGAGAACCAAAGGTGATTGGACGCTCGCCAGTCGCTTAGCATCTCAACATGAACCGATTTGTTTTCAATTTGAACATCTCCGCTACGCAGTACCTGCAGTATTACCGTGGAATCGTCATCAATGTCGTAGCGACCTGCCAAGACGGAACCACCGTTCAATTTCCGGCCGGACTATTGACGCCTTTTGTGAACAGCGCCGGCATCCGAGGTGCCTTTGTACTTACTTGCGATGATGGCGGCAAGGGCGTGCAGCTCAGACGCAGATAGTGACTGTTGCCGTCACATAAGGCAACAGCGTGGTTAAGACTGGCTGCTTGATGCTGCCAGCGGGTGGGGAAACCCCCACTTGATGTCTATGAAACTGCAATATCAATAGCTTCACGCAGGGCTTTGCCTGGCTTAAAGCGTGTTACACAAACCTCTTTATGCAGGTCATTTTTCGTCATGGTCACTGCTGCGCCACCACCTCACCAGTACGCTGATCCACCACCACCCGCAACACCTTGCCTGGTTAGAAATATGGTATACGCTTTCCTGAAATAGCTACGGGTTCGCCACTGCGCGGGGGAAATTACATCCATTAACTGACGCATCCAATGAAGGCGATGGAAGACGATGCCATCTTGTCGGGTTCGCGGCTATTGTTCTCAAGCGCACAGACCACGGGTCCATTCTTCCCGTACTGTATGACCAGTTTCTTTCTGCACCGTATGGATCCGTACCGGTCATGTGGTTTGCGCCGTTCCCTTTTCGCCTTGGAGCCTCTATGCAAAACGTCGTCGTTGCCGGGCGGGCGTCATCGTTCCACCACGCGATATTCAGCCCTCCGCCTATCGCCGCAGGCGGTCATCATCACCCCTTGCAGGAGGAGCGTCAGAACCTTCAGTTCATCGCGCTGCTCGATTCCTATCGGGACAGCGGCGGGCTTGCTCGGGCATCGGAGGTGGTCGCACTGCTCAATCGCCGCAACGGGACCAATCTTCCAACGCTCGCCAACTGGATCGCGGGGGGAGAGGTGATGTCTTTGGAGTGGCAGTCGCAAACATGGCTTCCGTTGTTCCAGTTCAACCGCCTGGACATGACGCCGCAACCGGGACTCGCCCCGGTGTTGGTGGAGTTGGCTCCCGTCCTGGACGCATGGGAGCTGGCGAGCTGGTTTGCGCAGCCCAATGCATGGCTTGCAGATCGTACCCCGGCGGCCATGATTGTGCTCGACCTGCTGGCGGTACTGAACGCCTCGCGCGCTGACCGATTCATTGCCAATGGATGAAACTACTGCGGGGCGCGAGTCTGGGCAGATGCGCAGGTACGCGCCCGAAATTCAGAGTTCTAAGGTCGTCGGCACCCTCCAAAGTCGGCTGTCTTGAAATCGTCGGCGCCAATATCAGTAATGGAGAGCATGACCCAGGCGGAAGCTTCTGGTCGAGAACGGGTGCCCACTTTAACGAAACGGTCGCCTCAAAGTCGCCGGTCGATCCCCGTTTGCCAACGGCTGCTCTGGAGCAGGCAGATACCTACCAGAGGGTGGTGGAAAAGCCGGGAAAATCAGGGAATTGATGGCTGTGGAGCTAAAGGGAGACCCCGTACATCCATCCAGTTTATTCCAATATACTGAATACCCCCAAGTCAAATTACGATCACCGCATGTGCAGCCATTTCCAAGTCCTTCAGGACCGCGAACGCCACCGCCGTCATTTCGGGGTGGAATTGCCGCCCGAACCGGGCAAGGCGGATATGTGGCCGGGTTATTTGGGCAGCTTCATCCGGCGCCACCCACATGTGGCCGTAGGGGATGAAGCAGTGCCACCCTGTGAAGCGGTGAACGGGCTGTTCGGTTTGGTGCCCCATTGGGCTGAAGACACCAAGATTGCCCGCAACACCTACAACGCCCGTAGTGAAACCGTGGCCGAGAAACCCAGTTTTCGGGATGCCTGGCGCAAAGGACAGCATTGCATCATTGCGGCAGACGCCATTTTTGAGCCGGATTGGCGCAGTGGCAAAGCCGTGGCAACCCGCATTGAACACGCCGAGGGTGAGCCGCTAGGAATTGCCGGACTCTGGTCGATGTGGAAGTCACCTCAAGGGGTGCCGGTGTTGAGCTATACGCTACTAACAATGAACGCGGATGCACACCCGCTGATGAACCAGTTTCACAAGCCCACCGATGAAAAGCGCATGGTGGTCATTCTGTCGCCAGAGCGTTATCAGGATTGGTTGAACGTGCCTGCAGAGCGCAGCATGGCATTTATGCAGCTGATGCCTGCGCAGGCTTTGCGAGCAGTATCAGGGCTGGGGGCAGGGCAGGCGTCGTGAGAATATTGAAACCAATTTTTTCCACGACATGTCCAGTCAATGTGGCGGACTGGACCTCAACCTTGAACGTCGCTGAAAGACCCGCTCCCGACATTGAGTTTTCTGAACTGCCTTCTCCAAAGCGGTCTGTCACATACCCATTCTCTTGAGGATATTTAACACCTTGTCTTCAAGAGTCGCTTTGGTAAACGGTTTGACGATATAGCCTGATGCCCCCTGCTGGGCCGCCAGAATAATGTCCTCATTTCTGGCTTCCGCAGTCACCAACAAAAACGGCATGTGTTTGAACCTGTCGTCCTTTTTGATTTCGGCCAACAATTGAAACCCGTTCATGTTGGGCATGTTGATATCACTGACCACGAAATCAAAGTGGCCATTTTGGAGCATGCGCAACGCAACGGCACCGTCTTCAGCCTCCTCTGCATTGGAAAAACCGCTCTCCTTGAGCAGATTGCGAATGATGCGACGCATGGTCGAAAAGTCGTCCACGATCAAAAATCGAAGCTCAGAAGACATCAGAGACTTTCAACACAGGCATATCCAAAGATCCAAGAAAAAACTTCCCCCATTTTGGTGTCACTCTCATCTCAATCAGTGCGCAAAGTCCGAAGTTTCCACTCGCATTTAACCAGAAACAGTTGGAGTCGATTGGGCTTGAGGTTTAATAGTAAACATCAACAACGGAGTTCTCCCTAAATGTCTTCCCCGATCAGCAAAGAAGATGCCTATGCCAGACTGGGTGCGATTACCCGGGAAATGCATGAAGCACTCACCGTATTGGGTGATAACCATTTGCAAGACATCGTGGCGGAAATCCCTCAAGCAAGGGATCGTCTGGCCTATGTCGGTCAGATGACTGAGAACGCGGCCAACAAGGTTTTGAATCTGGTGGAGTCGGCCAAACCGGAATGCGACGATCTCACCCATCGCGCATCTGAACTGAGCGATTCTCTGGCCAGGTTTGCCAGCGCAGAAGACTTGAGCCTAGAGAAGGCTCGTGGTCTTTTGGTCGTCTGTAGCAAGTTTGTTGAGCGAACCGGCACCTTCTCCAAGGGACAAGGTGAGGTTCTGAGTGACATCATGATGGCGCAGGATTTTCAGGACTTGTCAGGGCAGGTGATCAAGAAGGTCATCGATATCATCAACCGCACGGAGTTGCAGTTGGTCAACCTGCTTATCGACAGTGCACCGCAGGTGGCTGCGCCAGAAAACAAACCGCAACCATTGCCAGCCACGGTTGATACTCACAAACTTGATGGTCCCCAGACATTGGAAAACGCCCTCAAGCAGGACGATGTGGATGACTTGTTGGCATCCCTCGGCTTTTAGCGCTTTGGGCGGTTTCTTGCCTCTGCATCGAACTGAGCGACCATAAAGCGGCTATCGGGCTCTGTCGCATTAACTGCAACAGGGTGAAATCTAGGAGATATATCCAAGCGCGCATTGCCCCCGGGCACACTTATGCTGCCAGCGCGTAAAACTGTTCAGCAAACGACAAGTCCTTTCCCTTTTCGGCGCTCAACTGGCCCTTACGGATCATGTGCATCAACTCAATGCCCGCCAAGACCGCGCTGGCTGCTCGAAAAGATTTGAAGCCCAGCATCGGTCTGGTCACGCGTTTGATGAACCGGTGGCTGCATGACTCGAATATCCTGATGAACAACGGCAGCTTACGCGTAAACATTCAGTAGCGACCCCAAGGAAGAATCATTTAAAGCGCCTACTGATTCGGGTCTTAAGGTCTTGACGCTGTCTTTAGGATTAAATTCAAAGATTGTTTGTGAACGTGGCTCAACTCTCACATTGATGCGGGCTTCAATATTGCTGATCTGAGATTTCAGGTTTTCGATAATTTTCTTTCCCTCAGGCGTCTTGCCAGATGGACAGGCTTCCCAGTCTCCAAGTTGCCTGACGCACCGTGCAAGTTTGTCTTGCAGCGCAACTGAGCCGGACTTGTCAGAAGTGCCAGAGTATGCTGAGTGTGACCCAACTGGGTGAACCGATGTGACCATTTATTTTTGACAGAACGCTACTATTTCACCGTTAAATTGACTAGCCAGTCGGGCATCAGCGAAACCATCTGCGCTTCCAGCCATTTGTCAGCCGGTTGGCTTGCACCGCGCCGCCGTTCACCAGTGAAAAAATTGGAAACACACAGGGGCTCAAGGTGGTCAGTGCGCCAGCGGCGAGGCTGAAGCCGAGTGATCCAATCGGGCTCATAGTCGATTTTTCATGATAATCACAGGGCGTGGCTAAAGACGGCTTTTAACTGGGCGGGCTCGGTGCTGCCGACATCGCGCGCGACCTCGGTTTTTCCCTTGAACACAATCACGGTGGACTGTGCCCGTACATTCATCTGCTTTTTCAATACTTTTTCCTGGTCGTAGTCCGCCTGCAGCAGCGTGACTTTGTCCAGCGCGGGATCGGCTTTCAATGTGTTGAATGCTTTGTCCTGGGCGCGGCAAGTCGGACACCAGTCGGCCCGGAAATGCATCGCCACTGGCATCCCGGCGTTTTGAGCGGCTGTCAGCTCAGCGCGGGTGAATGGTTTGATCGTCAAGGCTTGCGCAGCGCCTGTCAGCAAAAACAGGCTGGCGGTCAGCGCCACCAAGGTTAAGGGACGGGACAGCATAAATAACTCCTTGATACAGAACACGGTTGAAATGAGCGGCCCACCAAAATGGCAATGAAAGGAGCAGGCCGGATGCAGAGGACGCTTATTTTTTCATTTCATCCTTGCCCATTTCGTCCTTACCCATGTGGTCTTTCTTCATGGCGTCCTTGGCCATTGCGTCTTTTCCCATATGGTCTTTTTTCATGGCATCTTTGCCCATGTGGTCCTTCTTCATGGCGTCCTTAGCCATCGGGTCTTTGGCCATCGCTTCAGGGGCCATGGCGTCTTTGCCCATGGCATCCTTTTTCATGGCGTCTTGCGCCATTGCACCAGCACTGGCACAGAGGATGATGGCGGACAGTAGGGTTGCGTTCAATTTGTTCATGGTTTTTCCTAAAAGGTGAGTTGATATCAAGGTGAGAGAAATGGCAGTTTTGCCAAAGTTACAGGGTCTCTGAGCAAGCTCAGCTACCTCCGAACCAGTTGTACCCCTGGTCTTCCCAGTAGCCGCCAGGGTAGGTATTGGTGACGAAAATCGCTTGTATGTGTTTGGGGTTTTTGTAGCCCAGCTTGGTGGGCATACGCAGCTTCATAGGAAAGCCGTATTTGGGTGGCAAGGGCTGGCCGTCGTAGGTCAGTGCCAGCACGGTTTGCGGGTGCAGCGCCGTGGCCATGTCGATGCTGGTGAAGTAGTCGTCAGCACATTTGAAGCCGACGTATTTGGCGCTCAGGTCGGCGCCGACGCGACGCAAAAAACTGGCAAATGGCACACCACCCCATTTGCCGATGGCGCTCCAGCCTTCCACGCAAATATGGCGGGTGACTTGGTCTGTCTGCGGCATAGCGCGCAACTCAGGCAGCGTCCATTTGCGTTTATCAGCCACTAGGCCGGTGACTTCCAGCCGGTAGCTGCTCTCTTCAATTTCCCGGACTTCGTCTTCGCTGTAATACGCGTTGAACGGAAACGGGCGCGTGATCATCGAGTCCGGGTAAGTCGGAGCGAGTCGATTGGGATCAAACAGCCAGCCTTGCACATCGTCGTTCATGCGGGAGATGCGGTTCAGTGCCGCGTCCACACTGGCATCATCGACCAGCGTGCAGCCAGTCAGCATGGACAGGCCACCCAGCGTGAGCGACTGTCGCAAAAAGTTGCGCCGCGCTGGCTGGGTGATTTGGTTGGCATGGCTGATGCGGCTCACGGCCTCTTTGAGAACGACTTCACTGTCGATGGCCAAACGGGGCGGATATTTGATTTTCATTGCTGTGCTCCTTAATGACCGCGAACCATGTAAACCAGCGTGCGTGGCACCAGCGCTACCATCACTAGATGAACTACCACGAAAGCAGACAGTGCCGCCATGGCAAAAAAGTGGACTCGTCGGGCGCCTTCATAGCCCCACAGCAGTTCGCGCAGCAAGGGGAATTGGACCGACTTCCAGAGCACCAGTCCCGAGAGAACCAGCAGCACACTGTCGAGCATCACAAACAGATAGGCCAGGCGTTGCACCATGTTGTAGTGACGGGGGTCAGCATGGGCCAGCTTGCCTTTGAGTGCTGCGCGCACATCGGCCAGCAAAGCGCCGGGTGATAACGGGAAGAACTTGCGCAGCAGGCGTCCCGTGACCAGATTGAACAGCAGATAGAGCACGCCATTGACGCCCAGCACCCACATGGCGGCAAAGTGCCACTGAATGGAGCCACCCAGCCAGCCGCCGAGCGTGAGGCCCTTCGGGATCGCGAAGCCGAGAAAAGCGGTGGCGTTGTAAATGCGCCAGCCACTCATCATCAACACCACGACCGCCAAGGCGTTGAGCCAATGCATGGTGCGTAGCCAGCCAGGATGAATGATCAGTTGTTGTGAGCTCATGATAAATATTCAATTGCGTTGAATGTCACAGATAGTTGTTGGTTGTCTCGCCAGTTTTTTTAAGTCTTGTGAAGTAGTCGAGCAGGATTTCAAAACATTACAAAAATTTGGAATTTTTTTAATCTTCAATCTTCAAGAGGTCGACGCTGGGCTTTGCCTGAGTCGATGAGCGCGCGTCAGAACAAGTCATAACCCGGCCTCTTTGCGCAAGCGCCTGAAAGTCACACTCAGCGAGCTGGAAATTTGCGCATAGGCGGTCCCGGCATTGAGCATGGCGTCGGCCTGTGTAAATTTGCTGGCATTGACGGCTGTGGCGATCTTGGCCACTTCGACGTGAAACGCTGCATGCTGCTGAATGCATTCGCCGTGGCTGACCAGTCGGCTGAATCTGGTTTTTGCCTCTCCGTGCAGCCACTGCCCCAGTTCGCAGCAGTTGTCTTTAGCCAGCGTGGCCACATCCATTTTTTCTTGTTTAGTAATGGCGACGCGGAGTTTGGTTTTCCATTCCGCGTGTTTTTGGACTGCTTGTTCTAAATCCATGAGGATCTCCTTGGGGTTGAGGATCGTTCGTATCGGCGCCGGATCTGGGCCCCTCGTTTATCGCGGCCCAGCAAGTAATCACTTTCCTCGAAAAAACTCATACGGATCTTGCTTGCTGACGCTACGCCGGGCCGATGACGGGTGGCAATAATTGATAACGTGCTCAGGCGGCCAGCTTGGCGCTCACCTTGGGGAAATCAATCTCGGTCTGGGCGACGTTGTTGACATAGTTGGTCAGCACATTGAGAGCCACCGTCGCCACGATCTCAAGCACGCCTGCTTCGTCAAAACCGGCCAGACGCAGGGTCGCCAGTTCAGCGTCTGACACGCGGCCACGGCTCTTGAGCACCTGAAGGGCGAACTGCAAGGCCGCGTTGGCGCTGGCGTCTTCCGAGCTGCCAACGCGGGCCGATTCGATTTCATCGCCGCTAAGCTTGGCCACATTACGGCCCAGGTAGTCGTGGGCCGACAGGCAGTAGTCGCAGCCGTTGTACTCGGCCACCGTCAAAGCCAGGCGTTCACGAAGTTTGGCGTCAAGTTTGCCTTTGGCCAGTGCGCCGTTCAGTGACAGGTAACCTTCCAGCGCAGCAGGGCTGTGACCCACCAGCTTCATCAGATTGGGCACCACGCCCAGTTGCTGCTGCACGGCGGCCAGCAGCGGTTTGGCGGCTTCAAGAGTGTGTTCGACGGTGGGGATGCTGATGCGTGACATGGTGATACTCCTTCAGGGTTAACGGGATTGATTGGCCGGTATTCGCCGACTGTTCAGCGAATGGATGAACTGTATTTAAGTAGATGAACAAATAGAATCACCATAAAAACCAATTAACAATTACGCGTGGAGAAATAATGTGGACCGTTTTCACCTGATCACCGTTTTTACGGCGGTTGTCGATATGAGTGGTTTTGCAGGTGCGGCGCGCAAGCTCAACATCTCGCCGCCCGCCGTGACGCGGGCCATCAACGCGCTGGAAAGCCAGCTGGGCGTGCGCTTGCTGATGCGCACCACGCGGACCGTGCGGGTGACCGACGCGGGGGCACGCTACGTTCAGGACTGTCGCCGCATTCTGGGCGAGCTGGCCGAGGCGGACGAGTCCGTGAGTGGCATGCACAGCGCGCCACGCGGTCGCCTCACCCTCACTGCGCCGATGTTGTTTGGCGGCAAGTTCGTCACCCCCATCGTGACCGAATACCTGCAGCGCTACCCGGAGGTGAACGCCTCCTGCCTGTTTCTGGATCGGGTGGTGAACATGCTGGATGAAGGCGTTGACGTGGCGGTGCGCATTGGTGAGTTGCCGGACTCGTCGATGCAGGCCATCGAGGTTGGCCATGTGCGCCGCGTGATTTGTGCCTCGCCTGCGTATCTGGCGCGCTGCGGCATTCCGCAAACGCCGGACGACTTGCACGCCCACACGGTGGTTTCAGCCAACGCGGTGACGCCCGCGCCCGAGTGGCGACTGGTAGACAAGGGCGCACCGTGCATCGTCAAGCTGCAGCCGCGCCTGACCACGAGCACCAACGACGCTGCCGTGGCAGCAGTCACGGGGGGCTTTGGTCTGACACGGTTGCTGTCCTACCAGGTGGCCGAGCATTTGCGCGATGGTCGGCTCAAGACCGTGCTCAGCGATTTCGAGCCCCCCGCACTGCCGGTGCATGTGGTGCACCGCGAGGGACGCCAGGCCTCGCAGCGAGTGCGTGCATTTCTGGACCTGGCGATTGAAAGGCTTCGTGCCAATTCGGCATTGAATTAACCATGAACACATTCCACCTGCTCGCCTTGTCAGGCAGTTTGCGCACCGCATCCCTGAATACGGCCATGCTGCGGATGGCCCAGACCTGCGCACCGCCGGCCATGCAGGTCCGCCTCTACGACGGCCTGGGGCAACTGCCGCTTTTCAACCCGGATCTGGAAGCCGACGAGCCGCTGGCCGTGATGCAATTACGCACCGCCATCCAGCAAGCCGATGCCGTGCTGATTGCCAGCCCCGAGTACGCGCATGGCGTGAGCGGCGTCATGAAGAATGCACTGGACTGGATGGTGTCCACCAGCGCCTTGGTCGATAAACCGGTGGCGCTGTGGAATGCATCGCCCCGCGCCACCCATGCACTGGCCGCGCTGCGTGAAACCCTCAGCGTGATGTCCACCCGACTTGTGCTGGACGCCGATCTCACCTTGCTGATCAATTCGCCCGAGCCAGGTCAGGCGGTCATCAATCCTGATCCCCAGGCTATGCTGGAAGCACTGCGTATTCTGGCGCGTGAGATTGCCGAAAAATAAGCTACGCTGCGGAGGCACCTGCGTTAAACCNCCCCGCCATTGGCACTTGCGCATAGGCGGTCCCGGCATTGAACATGGCGTCGGACTGCGTAAATTTACTGGCATTGACGGCTGTGGCGATCTTGGCCACTTCGACGTGAAACTCGGCATGCTGCTGACTGCATTCGCCGTGGCTGACCAGTAGGCTGAATCTGGTTTTCACCTCACAATGCAGCCACAGCCTCAATTCGCAGCAGTTGCGCCGCAGATGTTGAGACATGACTGCATGCGGGTGTAAGAACTGAGTTGTGGCGTCGACCAACGAATGTGACAAACCTCAGCAGGCACAGGCATTTTCCCTTTGCCCTAAACTGACCATAAAGGAACTGCCATGACCCAGTCGACCCCTGCTTCATTCGCATCACGCTTTGCTTTGAGTAAAACGGCTTTGTTGTTTTTGGTGCCCGCCGTGTTAGCTTCAGTGCTCTACTTGGTCCCCAACGCTGCTGCAGAAAAGGCGGTTTCCTTACCCGCGGCATCCCAGGATGTCCTGGCGGGGGTGGTGCCTACCACTGGGCCGACCGAGACCGTTGTTCTCGCAGGCGGGTGTTTTTGGGGCATACAGGCAGTTTTTCAGCACACCCAAGGTGTGCTCAGCGCCATCTCGGGTTATGCCGGGGGTCAGTCCGCAGAGGCGGACTATGAAAAAGTCAGCAGTGGTGGTACCGGCCACGCCGAGGCAGTTCAGATCATCTTTGACCCCAAACAAGTCAGATTTGCCCAGTTGCTGCAGATCTATTTTTCTGTCGCGCATGATCCGACCCAGCTTAACCGCCAGTATCCGGATATCGGAACCCAATACCGCTCTGCGGTTTTCTATCAGAACGGAAGCCAGAAATTGGTCGCTGAGCGTTATATCGCGCAACTCGATGCCGCCAAGGTTTTTCCGACCAAAATCGTGACGGAAGTGGGTCCCTTTCAAGGCTTTTACCCGGCTGAAAAATACCACCAGAATTACGCCACGCTGCACCCCAACGCCAGCTACATTGCACGTTTTGATCTGCCCAAGCTCGCCAATTTGAAGACGATGCTACCTGCGCTCTACCGGGAGCAGCCCGTTTTGGTCCAACCGTAATTTGGCGATCAGGCACCTATATAAGGCGGGTCATCCGGGCGATGTAGTCAAAAAAGATGCAGTACGCGGCAATGGGCAGGGGAAGCCCGACCAGGGTGGCGATCATGTACTTTTTAAACCCGATGCCCGACATAGCCAGAGCATAGTTCAGTGCTGCCAGCGTCTGGAACAAGGTTCTCAGGACCACAATAGTGCGAATGGGGTGGGCATAGAGTTGCGTGATCAGCTTGGATGCCAGTTTGTTGTTCAACTGACATACCGCATCACCCCCCACCCAACGGACAGTCAAAAAAGTGACGGCACATGAGACGCTTGCGGCGACATAGGTGGCTGCGCCGCCTGCCAGCTTGCCCAGCACCAGGACCGCAGCGGCCAAAAAAATCCAACCCGGCACTTGAATCACATTGCCCAGGGCAAATAACAAGACAAAAATGCCCAGCCCGCGCCAGCGGTTTTCCGACAACTGCTGTCTCAAATAGTCAAGGCTGAAGTTCTGCCGTAGCCCAGTCCATTGCACCAGCACCAATATCACGGCCAAAAACAGCAGCACCAGAATCAGGTGCTGGTATCGGATCCACACTTTCAGAAGTGTCGCCTGCGTTCGGGACATGGTGTGATGGATACTCATGGAGTCATCAAAGCTATCGAAAGAGGTAATGCCCTGCTGGCAGCTGCGTTATCGGTCCAACGCGTCATCCGTTGATGAGTAACTGCGCCACCGGGCCATAGCGTTACGCATGGTCAGTATCTGACGCTCAAACTTCGGGCAGGCGTCACAAACGGTCATATGAATGCGTAACGCGACGCGGTCGGCCAGTCCCAAGGCACGGTCTTCCCGCGCAACCAGAATGGCTGCAACTTCCCGGCAGGTGCGTTTCAGGATGGTCATGGCGCATTTACTTTCATAAACCAGTTGAGTTCCAGGCACTGCCGCAATCGCAGTCGTGCGCGGTGCAACTGAACATAAAGGTTGGTCGGTGTCAGGCTCAATTCCTTACAAATTTCTTCGCTGGAGAGTTCCAGCCACTCTCGCATCAGAAAAAGCCGCCCCTGCACCGCAGGCAATTTGTCGGTGCAGGCGTCCAGGATCTCAAAAAACTGAAGGCTTTGAAGCTCTTGTTCGGGGTTACCCCAGTCGGCGGGTGGCTCGACAAAGTGACCGTCGGCGTGAAATGCAATGTAATCCAGCGGGTCGGCTTCCCCATCCTGTCCGTCATCGACAGTGCAGGCTTCGCGGCTGTGGTGGCGCAGGGCATCAACCACCTTGTGCTTGAGGATACCGACCAGCCAGGTTTTGAGTTGTGATCGGTTGTCAAACGCCGAGGGCTTGACCAACGCCGCGAGGACTGTTTCAGACACTGCATCCTCCGCCCATGCGTCGTTGCGCAGTTGCAAACGGGCAAATTTCAACAGGTAGCTGCGTAAATCGGCAATCTGTTGTTCGAAACTTGCCATGGGTTGAAGCTATATGAAGGGGGGACGTAGTATATGGTTTAACTTTATCGCGTACCTGATATCGCCTCCAACATGAATATTCATCAGTCAACCGCCAGCAACTTGATCAAGGTGCTGGTGTACAAAGAACTCATCACCATGGAGTAAGCAGTCGGTGGACATGCGAGATTCGGCGCTATGGTGAAACGTCACTTATTGTTCCGGCCTTAAGAAGTTTTAACCCTCTGCATATTGACCCTTGCGTCCGGGAAGTAACTCTGTGGTGCTGGGGAGTTCACCAGCATGAACATGTTTTAGTTGACAAAGTCCCTCAACTTGGCCTTGCTGCGAACAGGAACACTGTAAGAAAAATGCTGTTAGTCTGACTAATAGCCGTAACGTCAATCAGGAGAAAATAATTTGAGCTTGCTAAGTACCATCAAGGGCCTGCTAGGTACAGGCGATTCGAATCAGCAACTTCGCCAACAGGAAGACCTGCTGACCTCTCTGCTGGTCATGGCCTGGATGGTTGAGGCCAGAGACCCGTATACAGGGGGGCATCTGTGGCGGGTCTCCCAATTTTCCAATTTGTTAGCCAATCGTGCCGGTTTGGCCGCCAATGACGTTTCCCGCATTACTGTCGGAGCCTTCCTGCACGATCTGGGAAAAATCAGCGTCCCGGACCACATTCTCGGCAAGAAGGACCGTTTGACTGAGGATGAATATGCGGTCATCAAGACCCATCCCGAAGTGGGGTGGCGCATGCTGTCCAGCCATCCCTTGGCCAAGTTGGCTGAAGAAGCGATACGAGCGCACCACGAGACACCAGATGGCAAGGGCTACCCCCGTGGGCTTATCGGCTTCGACATCTCGGTCGATGCGAGGATCGTAGGCATTTGCGATGCCTTTGATGCTATGACCAGTACGCGACCATATCGCAAAGGAATGCCAGTAGCCCAGGCACTGTCTATCATTCAAGAGAATTTGGGAACCCAGTTTGACCGCACCATGGGTGAACGATTTATCGAACTGGGCCAAGAGGGTGGACTGGATCACATCGTGGGGCACAGCGATGCAGGCATTCCGATGCAGTCATGCTTGATGTGTGGACCCACCATCGTCGTTCAGCGCTCACACCGCGAAGGAATGAACCTGTATTGCCCCTCCTGCACCGGTGAATATGCGACGCACACCACCGCAGGGCGGATCAGCCTGAGCCCTACTGGAAAAACCGGATTGCCAAAAGATTTGGAGCCCCAAGTTGACCGCGATGTCATCGCTGACACGGTGCGGTCTTCTGCCCGCGCCTTGCTTGCGTGAATCGTCAAAAGACGCAGAAAAAAGAATTGGCCACTAATTAATTGCCTTCAACTAGTCGGGTTGGAGTGCTGGCTTGAATGCTAACGCAGCATCGACGTCGGACTGTGCCTCTACCAGGATTTGCTGCAGATGCTCGGTACCGATGAAGCTTTCTGCGTAGATCTTGTAGATGTCTTCGGTGCCCGATGG
>JGI24142J45722_1000278_pt1 | contig 30606 bp, 31 predicted proteins | sample BarGraIncu00431A_FD_45722 | JGI IMG/M metagenome (IMG submission 45722) | reverse complement strand
CCTACTATAAATTTTCCTGTTATTAATAGTGCACCTTTTTTTAATGCCTTTGGTGCTAAATTGAAATTAATTTGTGAACCAATTAAAAACATAAAACAAGCCAAAATTGGTGTTGATGCCCCTTTACTGAATAATCCCGTTGTAAAACCACCGATTTTTAAAAATTGTGGAAAAAATGTATTAACTAATACCCCTAAAAAAAGTGGAACAACCATCATACCGCCTGGAATTTTATCGATAGTTTTCTTAATTGGAATTTGCATTGTTTTAACCCCCTCATTTTTTTATATTCTTGCTACACCTGTTTCTCTTGCAGCTTTAGCAATTGCCTCTGCTACTTTTGTAGCTACTCCTTTGTCTAAAGCACTTGGAATTACGTTATTTTCATTTAAATCTTCATCTTTTATATAATTAGCAATAGCATAAGCTGCTGCAAGCTTCATTTCTTCGTTTATTTCTTTTGCTCTCACATCTAAGGCACCTCTGAATAACCCTGGAAATACAAGTACATTATTCACTTGATTTGGGTAATCAGAACGTCCTGAACCAGCTACTCTTGCACCTGCTTTTTTTGCCTCATCTGGCATTATTTCTGGAGTTGGGTTTGCCATTCCAAAAACTATAGAATCTTTATTCATAGATTTAACCATCTCAGGTGTAACTATTCCTGGAGCAGAGACTCCTATAAATACATCTGCACCTACTAATGCGTCACTTAAATTTCCTTTAATGTTTTCTGGATTAGTTATTTCTGTAAGGGCCGTTTTTGCATCATCGATCTTTTCCATTCCTCTGTAAAGTATTCCTACCTTGTCACATGCAATTAGATTTTTCACTCCTGATGAGAGTAAAAGCTTTGATATTGCTGTTCCTGCAGAACCGGCACCATTTATAACAACCTTTAAATCCTCAAGTTTCTTTCCAACTACTTTAGTAGCATTAATGAGGCCTGCAAGAACTACAATAGCTGTTCCATGTTGGTCATCATGAAATACTGGTATATCTAATAATTTCTTAAGCTTATCTTCTACCTCAAAGCATCTTGGAGCACTAATATCTTCTAAGTTTATTCCACCAAAGCCTGGAGAAATAAGCTGTATTGTGCGAACGATTTCATCCACGTCCTTTGTAGCTAAACAAATTGGAAAGGCATCTACGTTTGCAAATTCCTTAAACAATATAGCCTTACCTTCCATAACTGGAAGCCCTGCTTTGGGTCCTATATCGCCAAGGCCTAAAATAGCAGTTCCATCTGTAACTACTGCAACCATATTTCCTTTAGCAGTATACTTGTACACGTTTTCTTCATTCTCATATATTTTCTTACAAGGTTCTGCGACCCCAGGTGTATATGCAAGCCCTAAATCTTCTTTTGTTTCTATTTTAACTTTTGATTTTACCTCAATTTTACCTGAATATTTTTCATGCATTTTTAAACTTTCTTCAAAATAATTCATATTATATCTCTCCTCTTTGTTAAATCAATTATACGTTTTCATAAATAATATTTGTAAACGTATTGTCTGGTATTATCATAACAACAAATTAATATTGTTTATATATTTTACAAGTTTAAAAAACGTTGTGGTCATTAAAAAAACTATGTAGTAATTTTAACAATCCTTTATTTTAAAAAAACTATGGTATAATTTTTATAAATGTATCATTTAGTGTGAGAGATTTAAGAGGAGAAAACTATGAAATTAAAAACAAAGATCACTACATTTGTTATAGGAATTTTGCTTTTAACTATTGGAAGTATATCCATACTTTCTTTTAATCAGATGAAAATAATACTTAAAGATCAATTGGGACGTAACCTTTTAAACATTGCAAGTTCTGTCTCAATGAGCTCCCTTGTACAAAATCATTTAGCAGGAATAGATCAAATTAATGAAGAAACCTTAAATAATGAAATAGAAAATATAAGGCGTAAAACTAAAGTTGAATATATTGTAGTAATGGATATGAAGGGAATAAGATATTCGCATCCTATAAAAGAAAAAATAGGTAAAAAATTTGAGGGTGGAGATGAACTTCGTGTTCTCACAAAAGGTGAAGAATATGTATCAGAGGCAAGTGGTAGCTTGGGCCCTTCTCTTAGAGTATTCACTCCCATCTTTAAATCTGGAAAACAAATTGGAGCAGTGGCTATAGGAAGTCCAATTAATGAGGTTTATAATGAAATCTATTTAAAGATAGACGAATTTATACCTTTCATAGTAATAGGATTGATTTTAGGAATAATTGCAGCTACTCTTTTGTCCTCCAATATTAAAAAGGCCATTTTCGGTTTAGAACCGGAAGAAATAGCGTGGATTTTAAAAGAAAAGGAAGCCGTAATTGAAAGTGTGAAGGAAGGAATTTTAGCTGTTGATAAAAAAGGAAGAGTCACCTTATTTAATAAGGAAGCTGGAGATATTCTGCAACTTAAGAAAGAAGATATAGGCAAGAATATCACAAACCTTTCTTATGAGCAAAAAATTTCTGAAGTCCTTAAGCAAGGAAAATATTATGAAAATATAGAAATGAAAGTAAGACCCGGTTTAACAATTTTATGCAAATATAATCCCCTTAAAAATGATAAAGATGAAGTAATTGGGGTAGTAATGAATTTCAGAGATTTAACGGAAGTTAAAAAGATGGCAGATGAGCTCACAGGAATAAAGAAAATGACTTGGTCCCTTAGGGCGCAAAACCATGAATTCATGAATAAGCTTCATACTATATCAGGCCTGATACAGCTGGAAGAATACAAAGAAGCTTTGAAATTCATATCAAATGTTGCTAAAAATCGAAGTGGGATCAATAATATCCTTACAGAACAAATCAAAAATGTATCTATTGCAGCATTGCTATTCTCAAAATATAATAAAGCAGAAGAATCTAGGATAGTATTTGAAATTGATGAAGAGTGTCAATTAAATGAATTACCACAATATATGAGTGAAGATGAATTAAGTTCTGTCATTGGAAATTTAATTGAGAATTCTTTAGACGAGGTAAAAACTGATGGCAGTGGCACTATAGGCTTTAAGATTTTTGAATTAGATGAATCTTTAAAAATTCAAATAAAGGACAATGGACCTGGTATTGCTGAAGAAATTAAAAATAGCATATATGAGATTGGTGAGACTACGAAAGTCGGTCAGCGTGGAATTGGTATGTATATTGTTAAAAGGATTATCGATGAAATGCAAGGACAAATTGAATTTAGAGTAGAGGATGGAACCTGTTGGGATATAAGTATACCAATGAAAAGGAGCTGAAATAAGTGATTCGAGTAATGATTATTGAAGATGACCCTATGGTACGGGATATCAATACGAAATTTTTGCAAAGGGTGGATGGCTTCCAGTTAATTAAGGCCACGAGTAATCTTACAGAAGCACAAAGCTTTATGGAAAAACAAAAACCGGATTTAATTTTGCTTGATATCTACCTTCCAAAGGAAAATGGAATTGACTTTTTAAAGTGGCTTCGAGCCGAAGAAATAAAAGTGGATGTTATTTTAATTACTGCTGATAAGACTATTAATAGAATTCAAGAGGCTTTTCGGTATGGAGCTAGGGACTATTTAATCAAACCCTTTACCTTGGAGAGATTTGAAGAATCACTTCTTAAATTTAAAGATAGATTTTATAACTTCAAAAATGGAAATGAAATTGAACAAAAGGAATTGGACAAATATATCTCAAGTGGCAAAGATCTTACGGAAGAAGAAAATACTAATAACTTAGATTTAACAAAGGGACTAAATAGATATACTTATGATACCGTATGGCAACAAGTTCAGCAAATAGGAGAAAATTATACTACGCCAGAAGAACTAGGCGAAATTTTAGGAATTGCAAGGGTCACTTGCAGAAAATATTTAGAATATATGAGCACGGAAGGCAAAGTACAAATGTTAATTGAGTATGGTAAAATAGGAAGACCACAGCACAAATATAAGATAACTCATATTACTTAAGTATCCATTATTTAATTAAAGGCAAAAAAAAAATCACCATAGTAGCTTAAAATCTAAGTCGCTATAGTGATTATATTTATAGTGTTCTTTATTCAGCATCAGATTTTGCTAGCTTTATCATAGCACTTATAGCTATATCAATAGTCTTTCTTTCTGCTTCCCAATATAATTTATCTTTTTCTTCTAATGTTAGCTGATGTTTTTTTATAATGTTAGAATCTGTACCAACTATTGCACCTGTTCTAAGACCTCTTTTAGATGCTACTATGAACACTGTTGCACATTCCATTTCAGAAATTGCTACATCAGTTTCAAGTAAACTTTCATTTAATTCACTATTTTGCACATAGTATGCATCTCTTGTAAAGCTTGTACCCACGTAATAATTTTCATCACCTAAATATTCCTTTGAAGCTTGCATTAAAGCAATAGTAACCTCAATATTTGCTACAGCTGGATATATAACAGGAAGGTATTCTTTGCTTGTTCCGTCTCCCCTTACAGCTGCATTTACAACAACAACACTTCCTACTGGTATATTTTCTTTTCTTCCACCAGCTGAACCTACTCTTATAAATGTATGTGCGCCTACTTTTGAAAGTTCTTCCATAGCAATTGCAGTGGATGGACCTCCAATTCCTGTTGAGCAAACACTTAATCTAACTCCATCTTTTATGCCTGTGTACACTACATATTCTCTATTCTCTGAAATTTTCTCAAAAGAGTCAAATTTCTCTGCTATTCTTTTAGCTCTTGCAGGATCGCCTGGTATTAAAACATAGTTAGCTACATCTCCCTGCTTACATCGAATATGCTTTTGTAATGTTACCTCATATGTCATTATTATACCTCCACAAAAATATCTACTATTTTATTCTCACTTAATTTTATTAAACCCTTATCTGTTATTTTTAATAGTGGACTAACTGGCAATCCATTTGTACTAAAGGACATTATAGGACTGTAGTGCTTGTAGCCTATATATTTCATTGCAGCTTTAACTTCTGATAATTCTTTTCCTATACTTGGCATATCTTTTTCAGAAAGTATCCCGCCAACAGAAAGTTCCATGCCGGCGAGTATTTTATTATTTTCTACTACATAATAACCACCTTGACTATCAATAACTGAATTTACTGCCTTAACTATATCAGAAGAATTCTTTCCTACCACCAGAATATTATGATGATCGTGTGCATAAGAAGCCGCAACTGCACCTTTTTTAATTGTATCTCCTGTAGCTAGTCCATAACCTATATTCCCATTTTTTCCATGTCTCTCAAATACCGCTATTAAACAAAAGGGTGAGTTTTCCCATTGGAGATAGCCTTCTTTAACATTCACGTATTCAAAAATTTCATCAGTGAATGTACTTCCATCTTCTATCTTCATTATTCTGCATAAAGCCTTGCCATTATTTATATTTGCTTTAATTTTAAGTTTACTTTCATCTATATGTTTAAGCTTTATACTATTGTAAAAATGTGGTGAGAATGTTTTGTTGCTTTTAAATTCATTATATTCTTTATCACTATTGAAAATTTCTTTTCCATTTTTATAAACTTCATGTATTTTAAAAATATTACTATCATCTAATAATAAAAAATCAGCTATCTTTCCCGTTGAAATGCTACCTCTATCATTTAAATTCATTCTTCTAGCGGGAGTATAAGTTGAACAATATACTGCATTTTCTATACTCATACCCATAGCTACAGCTTTTCTAACTAATTTATTAATATGCCCTTCATTAACAAAACTATCCGCCATAACATCATCAGTAACAAAAGAAAAATGTTCATATAAATTGTTTTTTATTAGATAATCTATAATTGGCTGAGTCATTGATTTTTCTTGAATTTCAATAAACATTCCATTTTTAATTCTAGCTTCAATACCTTCCACTGTTTGTTGAGTATGATCGGAAGTAACCCCAGCCCATACAAATTTTGAAAGTTCAAGACCCATTAGTCTAGGGCAATGCCCTTCAATTGGTATATTGGCATGATTTTCAGTATAATACTTTAATATCTTATTTATCTTTTTATCAGAACTATTAATTACATCATAATAGTTCATCACTTCTCCCAAGCATATAACTTTTTCATTTTTCATAAGTTCATTAATTTCATTTAGATCTATTTCTCCACCTGTAGTTTCATATTCTATAGATGTTGAAGGTACAGAGCTTGGTACTCCATAATAAATATCTATCTCTGCATCCTCTCCGAGTTTTATCATCTCTTTAATTCCATCTATGCCAAAAACATTTGCCATTTCGTGTGGTTCAGATACTATAGTTGTTACTCCATTTTTAACAAGCTCATGTGAAAAAGCTAAAGGAGTTGCCATTGAGCTTTCTATATGCATGTGTATATCAATTAAACCTGGTATAACGTATTTACCTTGGGCATTTACTATCTTTTCACAAGAAAAATCTTTTTCACTTATTTGTCCAACATAAAATATTTTTCCATTTAAAACCGCAATATCTTCCTGGAAAAAATTTTTAAAGTAAGAATTAAAAACCTTTGCTCCTTTGATAATTAAGTCTATTTTCATTGAATCACCTTCATTTTCAAAAATTAGTTTGATATTTCTTTGTTCCATTTATCTATCCACTTTGTTTTAACACTATTAATATAGTTCAAATCTAAAGTTTTTAAACCTGCTATTATTTCTTTCCCATAGGTTAAACCTTCTGCTTCTTTTTCAGTTAAAATAACATTAACATTTACTGGTGAATCAATTTTATCAAGAGCATTAGCCTTCTGAACTTTCTCACTTAAACTCCAATCAATAAACTTTTCTGCAAGTTCTTTATTTTTCGAGCCTTTAACAATATTTATTGTATTTAGATTAGCATAAGCGCCTTCTTTAGGATCTAACCATTTTGCACTTGGCAGCGCAGCTTTAATTTGTCCGAAAGCAAAATCCTGCGCTACTCCAGCCACAATTTCTCCTTGAGTAAACATATTTACGAGGTCTGAGGATTTACTATAAGTTTTAACAATATTAGGTTTTAATTTCACCATTTCTACAAATGCCTTATTGTAATCTTTCTCTATTGTTGTTCCTGCAATATTTGCTGCTGCGGCAATTAATGCTGGCCCAGCTGTGGAAGTTATTTCTGAAACTGTTATTTTGCCTTTTAATTCAGCCTGCCATAAATCTTTCCAAGATTCTAGTGGTTTACTTACAGCTTTTGAATCATAAATTATACCGGTTCTATTTATTGTATATGCTGGACCATATCCATCAGCACTTGTTGCTTTTGCTACATCATAGATATTTTTAAGATTAGGTATATTGTCTTTATTAATTTTCTCAAATAACCCAGCCTTTACACCTTCCATTGAAAATGAATCAGCTAAAAAAATAATATCTATTTTGCTATTACTCATATTTTTTATTTTATTTAATCTTTCAGCGTTATTCCCAACTTCAAGAACGATTTTAACATTGTTTGCTTTTTCGAAAGGTTCAAAAACATTTTTTCTTAACTTATCTTCGTTATATCCCCAAGTTGATATAACTAATGTTCTTGGTTCTTTGTTTTGATCAACTACTTTGCTTTGGGTATTGCTTTTATTTCCACATCCTGTAAACACAACTCCAGCTGTCAAAATTGCTGTTAATATTAAAGATATTTTTTTCATTAATACTCCCCCTAAATTATACTAAAATAATTTTTTCTTTTGGTAGATGTAGTAGTACCTTATCCTTTACATCAAATCTACTATTAGCATCACCATTAACTAATAATTTACCTAATTCAGTATCAACAACATATTGATACTGTTTGCCTAAAAATGTACTTATTCCTATTGTTCCAGAAATCATATTAGTTTTTTCTTTACCTCCCTCCTTAATTATTTCTATATCATCGGGTCTTACTGCCCCCTTATATATGCTCATTTCTTTTGAAATACTTTCATTTCTTACTTCAAATACCTTATCTTCGTTAGTCCTAAATATTTTCTTTTCTTCTGTTCTGTTTAAGTAATTGAGATTAATAAAATTTTCGAAACCTACAAAGCTAGCAACAAACTCAGTTGAAGGATTTTTGTAAATGGTTTGAGGACTATCTAGCTGTTCTATAACACCCTTATTCATTACTGCAACCTTATCTGATATTGAAAAACATTCCTCTTGGTCATGTGTTACATATACAGTTGTTATCTTTAATTCCTGTTGTATTTTTCTTATTTCAACTCTCATCTTAACTCTTAATTTTGCATCTAAATTACTTAAAGGTTCATCAAATAAAAGCAAATCAGGTTTTATAACTAATGCTCTAGCTAGAGCAACCCTTTGTCTTTGACCTCCCGATAATTCCTTTGGCAGTCTTTTAGCATAAGCTACAAGATCTACTACCTCCAAAATTTCATTAACTCTTTTATCAATTTCTTTATTAGCAATTTTTCTAAGCTTCAAACCAAAAGCTATATTGTCAAAAACACTTAAGTGAGGGAATAATGCATAGCTTTGAAAAACAAATCCAAAATTCCTTTTATGAGCAGGTATTTTTGTATAGTCTTTACCGTTAAATATAAATTCACCTGCGTTTGCCTCAATAAAACCTGCAATGGTTCGCAGTGTTGTAGTTTTTCCACAGCCACTTGGTCCTAAAAGAGAAATCAGGTCTCCTTTCTCAACTTCTAGATTTAAATCTTTTAAAATAGTATTTTTTCCATATGCTACCGTTAAATTTTTCAAGTTTAGTAAACTCATTTTTTCATCCTCCTGATAAATGCGTATATAGGTTATTTNGCAAAATAGGTTAAACCTAAGGTTTTTTCCACTATAAACATTAGTACTGCTGTCATTGCCATAAGTATTACTGATAAAGCTGCTACTGTAGGATCAAAATAATATTCTACATAACTCATCATCTGTATTGGCAATGTACTAATACCAGGTCCAGTAAGAAATATTGATATAGGTACATTATTAAAAGAATTAATAAATGCAAGTATAAATGCTGCAATAACTCCTGAAGTTACATTGGGAAGAACAATAATAAAAAATGTTTTTAATCTGCTAGCACCTAAGCTTACAGCCGATTCTTCTATAGAAAAATCAAAATTTTCTAAACTAGAAGAAATAACTCTTATTATATAAGGCAGTATTATTACAGTATGTCCTAATAGTAAGCTGGTAAATACAGGTAAGTCATTATTTATAATTAAGAATTTTAATAATGAAAAACCTAATACTATACCAGGAACTATTACAGGTGAAAGAAATAAACCTTGTAAAAATTTTTTACCTTTAAACTTATATCTACTTAATACGTAAGCAACAGGTATTCCAATAATTAAAGCTAAAGTAGTTCCCAGCACTGCTACTTCCATACTTATTTTAAAAGTCTTCATAAACATTTCAACTTTGAAAATATTTTCTATCCATTTTAGTGAAAATCCACTAGGTGGAAATTTCAAATATGAATCACTGCCAAATGCAGTTACAGTAATTATTACTAAAGGAGCTAAAAGAAACATATATACCAATAATGAAAATATAGTCAAAAACTTATTTTGCTTTTTCATTTATGCTTCACCTCTTCCCTGTAGCGTCGCTGCAAATTTACTGATTATACTACTAATAGCAATAGTAGTTACTATCATAATGGTGGCGATTACTGCAGTAGTATTCCAATCCGATAAGGACATTGCATTTTGATATAATAGTGTTGCTAACACTTTAGATTTGTTACCTCCAAGAAGTTGAGGAGTAGTATAAGCGGTTAAACTTCCAGTAAAAACAAGTATGGAGCCAACTATTAAACCAGGCATACTTAATGGAAATATAACTTTCATAAAAGCAGTGAATTTTGAGGCTCCTAAACTTTCGGCCGCTTCGATCAAATCATCATCTATGTTGTCCATGACACCAATTAAGGACATTATCATAAGTGGTAAAAATAAGTAGATAAAACCTATAACAATAGAGAATTCATTAAATAAAAGAGTTAATGGTTTTTCTACAATTTTAAAATATATTAGTAAATTGTTTATTATTCCTTTTTTCCCCAATATAACCATCCAGCTAAAGCTTCTAACTACAGGACTTGTTAATAGTGGGAAAACGGCAAACATAATATATAATCCTTTTATATTTTTATTAGTTTTAGATATATAATAAGATGTTGGAAATCCTAACAAAATACAAAATATAGTAGCTATAACCGAAAGCCTCAGCGTTCTTAAATAAACACTCATGTTATAACTATCAGAAAAAAAATCAAAGTATCTGGCTAAAGTAAAACCCTGTTCACCTTTAAACGTCACTAAAATTGTTGAGAATAAAGGCACTATTAAAAACAAGGTTATTAATAGTATCCCTGGTAACAAAATTAGGTAGATCGCTTTTTTTCTCATTTTATCTCCTCTTTCCATTATTCTCTTTCATAACTACTACTTTCTCGTTCTATAAGCTTAGGCAAAAGTGTTACCAATTCAATATTTTTATCTTTATCCTTAATTTGTCCAATAATTAAATCAAAAACAATCTCGCTTAATCTTTCTATAGGATACTCTACAGTAGATAATGAAGGAACCATATTACTTGAAAGTTCAATATTATCAAAGCCTACGACAGATATATCCTTAGGTACATTTATTCCATGTTTATGCAAATAATTTAGAGCTCCTATTGCCATTAAATCATTTGCTGCTAGAACGGCTGTTATTTCAGGATTATCTTTAAATAATTTTTCCATACATTCAAAACCACTCTGCATTTTGTAATTTCCATAAGATATGTAATTTTCATTTATTGGCATATTATTTTCTTTCATAGCCCTAATGTAGCCTTCTTTTCTTTTGTTGCTTATTTCCATGTCAACTGCCCCACCAATATATGCTATGTGTTTATTTCCTTGTTTAATTAAGTGTTCTGTTGCTATAAAAGCGCCATAATTATTATTTATAGCTACTGAATTTATTTCACCATTCTTTATTTCTCTATCAAGTACAACAATAGGAATGTTTTTACTTTTAGCTGCATTAATAACATATTTACATCTATGAGAAGATGCATAAATTAATCCATCAACCCTATTTTCAATTAAATCCATTAAATAAATATCTTTTTTGTTTTCTGCTGCTTCAAAATTAAATAAAAGAATATTATAATTGAATTTATTAGCAATTTTACTTATATATCTTGCGATTTTTCCAAAGAAAGGATTTTCAATATCGGGTACGATAAGTCCTATAATCTTAGTGTCTTTAGACATTATACTTCTTTCAAGAGGTCTATAACCTAACTCCTTTATCGACTCTAGTACTCTTTCTTTGGTTTCTTGCTTTACATATCCAGTATTATTAATAACCCTTGATACTGTTGTTATTGACGTATTTGCTAGTTTAGCCACTTCTTTTATATTAACCATATTACCTCCTTGTATGAAAACATTTTCATATAATTATATTTAAAAAGTTATATATTGCCTCATAGTAAGTATGAAAATATTTTCATACTTTCATACCTCTTTTATTCTACATATCTTTCATAATTCCTTTTTAATTTTCTAAATTATCAAATTTTTTTATAATAGTATAGTAGCAAAAACTGATACTCGAAGTGTAACAGTGCAAATAATAGAGAATACAAATAAATGCAGCCACATCAAATTATTGATATGGCTGCATTTCTGATTTTTCGAATATACTTTTTTTGTTTAATTGCAGTTCACTTGATGTCAGCTGAATAATTAATTCCTCAATTGCTGATATGCTTGCCACAACACAAATTATATACATCAACACAGTTGTATGAATATAGGGAAGCAATATTGGAAATATGAATAAAACTAATCCGGTGATTTTATTTCCATAAGTGTGAATACCTGCAAAGGTTTTATATTTTTTCAGGGCTACAGCCATGGATGCTAATCTGATAATACCAATTGAAATAATCCAAATGATGATGACCGTTGCAGGATCTACGATTGGATAAATCACAAGTAATAATACACCCGCCATTACCATGTCAGCCATGGAATCAAGCTTTGCGCCAAGTATGCTGTTTGTCCCTGTCTTTCTGGCAATCAACCCATCCAAAACATCACTAAATCCACAAATAATATATATTGCGTAAAAGGCTACGCTTAATGGCTTAATAAAAATCAAAATCAAAGATAAAATTATTCTACTAAACGATATACAATTTGGTATTGCTTTCACCTCTCTGGCCCCCGATATTTTTATTTGAATTGTAGATATTTAAACCCCATTTATAATAAGATTTTTTTTATACAATCTTCAAGCCAGCATATGTAAGCTTTTTCTCTCATAATTGCACCATTTAAAACAATATAATCTCCAAACTCAGGAGAAGATACTTTAGATATATCTTTTTTCTTTAAACGCTCTTCCATGGTATTTTCTAGATATTCTAATCTTTCGGAATGTTTGGTTAATGCACTTTGAAATTGTGCTAATAAAGTGTCATTAGGTATTTCATCACAAAAATATGCTTTAAGCCTAAAAATATCTTTAGGGGTATGTTCTAAAGGTTCATCTTTTAAAAGCCATTTTTGCAAAGAATTCTTTCCTTTTTCAGTTATGGTATATAATTTTTTTTCTAGTTTTTCCCCTTGGATAATTGTTTCGTATGAAACTAGACATTCGTCAGTTAGTTTCTTTAATTCAAGATAAATTTGACTATGGTTAGTATACCAAAAATCTACTAATCCACTATTAAATTCTTTCATCATATCATATCCAGTTAATGGCTTTCTATTAATCAATCCTAAAATTGCATATTTTAATGTTCTCATATAGTAGCACCTCATTCTTTCTTATTATTATTTTACCATAATTTAAGGAGAAATAAAATACAACGTAAAATAATAAACATGTTAGTATTGACATGTTTATTATAAAAGAACATACTATTATTAATAGCGTTATAAGCTATTTTAAAATACATAATTATATAATAATTTAAATATTGATTATCATTTAAATTTGGGAGGGTATATATGAACAAGTATAAAAAGTTGTTTGAACCAATTAAAATTGGTAAATGCGAACTAAAAAACCGTTTTGCATTAGCACCAATGGGGCCACTGGGACTAGCTGACAGTGAAGGTGGATTTAATCAAAGAGGAATTGATTATTATACAGAAAGAGCAAAAGGAGGTACAGGGCTAATTATTACAGGAGTTACTTTTGTTGATAATGAAGTCGAAGAACATGGTATGCCGAATTGTCCATGCTCTACATATAATCCAGTTCAATTTGTTAGAACAGGAAAAGAAATGACTGAAAGAATACATGCATATAATGCAAAGGTGTTTCTACAAATGTCAGGTGGTTTTGGTAGAGTTACTATTCCTACTAACCTTGGAGAATTTCCACCAGTTGCACCATCACCAATTCAGCACAGATGGCTAGATAAAACTTGCCGTGAAATTACAATTGATGAGATTAAGTCTATAGTTAAGAAATTTGGAGATGGAGCTTATAATGCAAATAGAGCTGGTTTTGATGGAGTAGAAATTCATGCTGTTCATGAAGGATATCTTATAGACCAATTTGCCATGTCATTATTTAATCATAGAACTGATGAATATGGTGGAAGCTTAGATAATAGACTTCGTTTTGCCCGTGAAATAGTTGAAGAAATTAAAAAGAGATGTGGAGAAGATTTTCCCGTAGTTCTTAGATATTCACCAAAGAGCTTTATTAAAGATCTTAGAGACGGAGCACTTCCGGGGGAAGTATTTGTTGAAAAAGGTAGAGACCTTGAAGAAGGAATTGAAGCTGCTAAACTACTTGTATCCTATGGATATGATTCATTAGACACAGATGTTGGATCTTACGATTCATGGTGGTGGAGTCACCCACCAATGTATCAAGCAAAGGGATTATATAGACCATATGCTAAATTAATGAAAGAAACAGTAGATGTACCTGTTATGTGTGCAGGAAGAATGGACAATCCAGATATGGCCCTGGAGGCTATTGAAAATGGAACATGTGATATTATAAGTCTAGGGAGACCATTACTTGCAGATCCTGATTATGTAAATAAATTAAGAAGTAATAATTGTAAATCAATTAGACCTTGCATATCATGTCAAGAAGGATGTATGGGACGTATTCAACATTACTCAATGATTAACTGTGCTGTAAATCCTCAGGCATGTAAGGAAAAAGATAATGCACTTATACCAATATTAAAGAAGAAAAAAGTTTTAATAGTTGGCGGTGGAGTAGCCGGATGTGAAGCAGCAAGAGTTTTAAAACTTAGAGGCCATGAACCCGTTATTTGTGAAAAAAATGATAGATTAGGCGGAAATCTTATACCCGGAGGAGCACCAGACTTTAAAGAAGACGATATTGCTTTAGCTAATTGGTATAAGCACACATTAAAAGAATTACAGGTTCAAGTTAATTTAAATAGTGAAGTTACAAAAGAACAAATTTTAAATGCTAATTTTGATAGCGTAATAATTGCCACAGGATCTACTCCAAAAGTATTTCCACTTGGAGATGACGAAAAAGTATTTACTGCAGTAGATATTTTATTGGAAAAGAAAGACTGCAAAGATACAACTGTTATAGTTGGTGGAGGACTAGTTGGATGTGAGCTTGCACTTCATCTTGCTAAAAAAGGAAAAAAGGTAACTATAGTAGAAGCCTTAGACAAGATACTTGCATTAAATGGACCTTTATGTTCTGCAAATAGTGAAATGCTTGAGAGATTAATTCCATTTAATAATATAGATGTAAAAACAAATTCAAAGGTTAAAGCATATAAAGATGGAATTCTTGAAATGGAAACAGAAAGTGGAATAGAAAAGATGAAATGTGATTCAGTAATACTTTCCGTAGGATATAAAGAGGAAAATTCACTATATAAAGAATTAGAATTTGAAGTTCCAGAAATTTATCTATTAGGAGATGCCCGAAAGGTTTCTAATATTATGTATGGTATTTGGGATGCTTATGAAGTCGCAAATCATATATAATTAAAGAGTTTTTAATAGTTAAAAGAAGTAAGGTTCTTAGGGGGGAATAACCGAAAGGCCCCCCCTTATATTTTACCTTTTTCTTAATTCTACTAAGGTACATCCCTCTATTGCTAAAATTCCATTTTCTCTACAAAAGTCAAGTATTTCAGAACTTTCAGCACCTGGTTGAATAAGTATTTTATCTATGTTTAACTGGCGAGCTTCCTGAAGTATTTTAATACCTTTAGTTGGATTAATACATAAATTTAAAACTTCTATCTTGTATGGTATATCACTTAAATTGTTATATGCCTCTCCATTTTTAACAGATGGATTTAAACCTACTACATTAAACCCAGCTTCTTTCAAGGAATTCAATATTTTATGAGCATATTTCAAACGATTTAATACATCGCCAACCACAACCCAGTCTTTATACTCTAAAAATTCACTAGCCTTCAATATTATCATCTCCTAATAAAAAATTTTATTATTTTCTAATGTTAATGTTTACACTATTAGTTTTCCATCAATTACTCTTTTCAATGCATGTTTTACTGAGAGTTACATAAAGCTGCTCCGAAAGATTTTTTATATAATCATGCTTAGCTATAATAGAAATCCATTCTTTAGGAATACTTTCATAACCATAATATAGCCCTGCAAGCCCTCCTGCAACCGCCGCAACAGTATCTGTATCTTCACCAAGATTGACAGCCAAAAGAACGCATTCTTTATAGTCTTTTGTATTCAACAAACACCAAATAGCCGCTTCAAGTGTATCAACCACATATCCACTACTTTTGATATCTTTAACTGGTGTTTTAGAAAATGTTTTATTACTGAGCCGTTTATAATGATGCAGTTCATCTACAAACTCATCATGTTTTTTGTAATATTCTAGCGCACTATAAATACCACTCTCTACCGCTATGGAAAGCTGCATATCTCCTATTAGCTTACTCGCAATAGAAATGTATATTCCACAGGCAATTAAGCTACGTTTATGTGCATGTGTAAGTGCTGAAACATTATGAATTATGTTCATTGCCTCATCATTTTCAGTTAACTCTGTTCCATAAATGGATTGAAGATAAAACAAAATAGGCAAAATTCTCATAAGAGACCCATTGCCGTTATCATTATCGCTCAGGCCACCACAATCTAATGGGTCTATTCCATCTGCAAACCGCATCAAAGCTTTTCTTGTTGCATTACCTACGTCAAAAACCTCGACATAGGGAGTATAGTCTCCTGTGTTAATCCACTTCATAAAATTCGTCATTATATCATTATAGTCAAGCCCCTTAGAAAGGCTATCTACAAGACATAATGTCATGCTTGTATCATCAGACCATGTCCCCGCTTTCTGGTTATAGGTACCATAGGAACGCATATCAATTACGGGGTTTTCTCTAAGCCTTTCTCTGTTTACAAATTCAACTGGCACACCTAAAGCATCAGCGATACATGAGCCCATTATACTATTTAATATAGCGCTTGCCATTTTCTCACACCTTTCATATATTCGTTTATAAAATTCAATTTTTATAATTTATTTATATAATTCGATATTAGTTTATTATTATCCTTCAATATTTGTAGATTACTGCAATTTCATAATCCCTCTTTATTAAGATTAAGTCCATTAACTATAATAATAATCTTCTATAATACATATCATTATATCCCATATATAATAAAAGAGAATTCAAGAACAGCAATACTGTCCTTTGAACTCTCTTATATTTATTCTAATTCATTTTTTTCCATATGATCAAAAACTACTTTTGCACTTTCTTCATGGCCATGCTTAATATTCTTTTTCTTAAAGTTATTATCTTCTTTCTTATTATTCTTAGTTGTTTTCATTTTATTGTCCATAAACACTTCTCCTATCTTCAATATTTTATTTGTTAAATAATTAGTATTTTATTATTTTCTATTACTCATGGTGTTTTTATACCTTTAATTTTTATATTTAAATAACAAATGCTTAGAATTTTTATATAAATCTATTTAAACTTAATAAATTGATTATATTTGCTTGAACTAGCTTTTAATTGTCTTATAGGCTTTTCATGGATTTTACTAGTAATAATAGGGCTTTACTTAACTAATATATATTTTTATTAATTTTTACTAATTTTCCTGTTCCATTCTCTGTATAACTTAGTATACCTCTCTTTATATCTAATCCTACTATTTCCGTTATTACTTTTATTTCTTTTGAGTGATATACACCTCTATTTACATGTTTTTTATTGTAATCCATTCCTTTATTAAAAATATTAATCTTATTGCTATGTCTTAAATTATAACTGTTATTTTCTTTAATATTTTTTAAGCCTTTATCTTTAGGTTTAATAGATGTTAACACTTCTCCTATTATGTCAAATATAATTTCAAATACACCATCAAGCATTATTACTACCTCCTATTTACTATGCCTCTTTATCCCCTATAAGTATTCTTTTATCTTCACTTATTACAAATGTATTACACATGTTGCATTGATAACTACTTGTTATAATTTTAAAAATCTTGCCTTCATCATTTTTCTCATTTCTTTCTGTTTTAGTCAGTGTCATGCTTGTCAATGCATGGCATTTAGAGCAATAATCATTAATTATAATACTCACATCCCTTAATAATATATATTTAATAGTATACTCTTAATTTATTTAGCCTTATAATCTTCTCCAAGCATTATTGTCATATCAAAGTTTGCTTTTTTTGATACCCTTTCAATATTATTTATTCCAAATTCACTTTTAATTATTGAATCATATTTACTATCTACTCCATAGGTAACAATCTTTGATTTTAGTAATTTCCCACCATTTCCAGTTTCAACCTTCTTATATCCCTTTTTACCAATCGCAGTGGAATAATTTGCTGCAAGACCTGTTCTAGGAGTACAATTTAGCACCTGCAAATTTAAACCACCTTTGTCTAAGGTAACATTTTTTTCTGGACTTGTTACAATATCTACTGGATGTAATATTTTATATAGTTCTAAATTTTTCTTTTGATCATAAACAAAATAAGAAATTTTATCAATATACTTTGGTGTACCTTGAAGCATTGATGTTTTTATATTAGTGTTATCTGTGTTTGTAAAAATAAAGCCATAGCTTAATATATCAGAAGGCGTCATATTAGTTTCAGCATACTTAGATATAACCTGCATAATTCCTATTAATTTTGTTATTATGCTAGGATTTTTAATTTTTTCTAAAACCTTCCCTATAAACAATTGTTGATTTTCTATTCTTCCTATATCACCATTATTTTTCGGATCAAACTCATTGTTTTTTCTCCATCTAAAAAATTCCATTGCCTTTTGTCCATTTAAATGAACGGTTTCACCCTTTTTAAAATCAATATGAAGATTTTGAGATTCATCATCATACTTCATAGTATTATTTATTTTCATATCAATGCCACCAATAGCATTAATAAGTTCTATAAATCCATTATAATTAACCTTTCCATAATAATTAACATTAATATCCAGGAGATTTTCTACTGCATCAGTAAGATATCTCACTCCATTTCCGGGACCGGATACAACACCAAAGGCATGAGCTTCATTCATTTTTCTCTTTTTACCATTTATGTAAATTAAGGTATCCCTAGGTATTGATACAATATTAATAGCTTTATTTTTAGGATTATAATTTATTAAGATTATAGTATCTGTTCTTTGAGCATTGTCTTTACTAGAGTCTCCTAAGGTACCAACATCCACTCCCATTACCAAAATATTTACAGGCTCATCCTTTTTAGCTTCAACAAGGTTGATATTATTTTTCTTTGAATTGACACTAAAGTTCTGCAAGTAAAAATACATATATACACCAGCACCCAGTATAAATAATAATAGCAAAAGAAAGAAAACCCTTATAAAAAGCTTTTTTTTCTTATTTTTACTACTTTTAATATTGTCCATAGCTCTCACCTACACTCTTTTAATTATTAATTTTATTATACTACCATATTTCTACACTCCCCCACCATTCCCCTTCTAAATTTACATAAAAAAAGTAAAAACCCCCGAAATTTTACTCTGACAGTTACCTTACCCAATTTAATACTACAAAAACGCAAAAATAACACCGTAACTAATCCGATGTTATTTGTAAATATCTAAATCATAGGTAATAATAGACCTGCAAATCCAATCATTGTAATCACCCTACTCCTCAATAATTAGGACAAACCCAGCATTACCATCTACCCTAATTTTCTGTCCTGTCTTAATTATCTTCGTGGCATCCGTAATTCCCACTACTGCAGGCATTCCATATTCTCTGGCAACTACTGTTCCGTGAGTTAAGAGACCTCCAATTTCCATTACTAGACCTGCTGCATTAATAAATAGCGGTGTCCAACCTGGGTCTGTAAAGGGCGCTACCAGTATTTCACCTTTATTTATAAACGCCTTTGAAGGGTCGGTGATTACTCTTGCTATTCCTTCTATGACCCCTGAAGATACAGGCATGCCTGCCAATGCACCCTCTGGTAGATTATCTCTTTTATAGCCTGCTTTGATTTCTTCACCGTCGCTTGTTAGAACACGTGGAGCACTTAATTTTTTAAAGTGCTGGTATTCCTCTTTCCTAAGCTTAATAAGCTCTATAAGGCTCTCATTGTTTTCAACTGCTTTATATAATTCCCAAAAGCTTACATAGAATATATCTTTTTCTTCCTCAAGATGACCTTTCTGCACCAGTACCTTTGCTTCTTCAAGAAAGGCCTTCTTGAAAATTAGAATGAGCTTCATTATAAGATATTTTGGATGCTCTCGAACTGGCAAAAAGTTTCTCAAAACCCGAATGAGTCTTCTTACTATATTGGCTTTTATCTTCCCATGCGACCTAGTTACTTCTTCTATGAGCTCTTTTGCAGCTTGCTTTGCCCTTTCTATGGTCTCCTTATAGTCTTTTCTGTGTATGCCCTCTTCTGAGGTATTCACAATGGCTATTATTGATTTTGCTAGAGGCTCAGGATTTTCTATCCACCTATCTTTAGCCATGTCTATTTCTCCGGCAGCTCTCATATCATATTTATCCATAAAGGTATTGAACTTATTCTTAAACTCTTCATGACCTTTAAGTTTATTAATTCTATAATGCAAAGTTAAATAGTCTTCATTCTCAAACTCCTTCACCAAATCCGTTGACTTCCGCGTTAGGTCGGCTAGATCACCAACCAAAAGTCCCATTTCAGTAGTTATATTACCTTCCAAACCTTTAACTATCATATCAACATATTTGCTTGTTCCTATCAGCTTTTGCTCAAGTCCTTGAAGAGCCTTAAAGCTTATTATTCCTGGAGCCATCATTGGAAGAATTACTCTGAAATCCTTATAAAAACTTGCGGCTTCGTATATGGCTTCCAGTTTTTCTATTCCCTGTTTTGAATTATTGACTACTTCTGCTGTACTTTTCAAACGCTTTTCTATATAACCATTTAATAATTCTATATTGCCTTCTGGTTTCCTGTATGTCACATTTTTTATGGCCTTTATGAATATAGGGATAATGAATTTTCTGAATGCTTTTCCAGTTTCCTTGTCCTTTTTTATTCGCATTTCGAAGTCAGGCCTGTTTATAAGTTCTACTAAAGCTTCTGAAAGTAGTGCGTCCACATTTTTCATAAATAGAGGTATTCCCTTTCTAAGCTTTTTGTACTGTAATAGCAAACTTAAATCAATATAAATCCTGCCTGCTGCAGATTTAAGAAATTTATATTCTTTGGCACTTCTAGCTCCTTTGTCAAAAGACATAATTATTCTCAGCATGTCTATTCCAAGTGGCGAAATAGGATCCGTCATAACCTGAAAATGGTTAAAGGAAACATAAGCATGCAGTGCAACATCCTGCGGAATTGGCAAAGGCATAGGGAACAATGAAGTAATTGCACGACTCTGAACTACATAAATTTTACCGTTTTCCATGCACCACTCAATATCCTGTGGGCAACCGTAGTGTTTTTCTATTGCCACTCCAAGCTCAGCAAGGCTTTTTATCTGGGAGTCTTCCATAACTTGACTAGTTGACTTCTCACCTGTTATTTCTTCCTTTTTTGTACCGCCGCCCTCAACTGGCATAATTGCAAGTTTCTTTTCAGCTATTGTTTTACTATCTATGTGAGAGCTACTTTTCTTGAATTTGTATAAATCAGGGGATACGAGACCTGAGACAAGTGCTTCACCCAAGCCATAGCTGGCATCTATGGATATAATGCCCCTGTGACCCGATACCGGGTCAGCTGTGAACATAATACCGGATACTTCTGGTAGTACCATCTTTTGTACTACAACTGACATATATACCTTCTCATGCTCTATTTTGTTTTGTATTCTATATAATATGGCTCTATCTGTAAATAATGAGGCCCAGCAGTCTTTAACAGAATTAAGCAGAGATTTTTCTCCCTTTATATTGAGATAGGTATCCTGCTGGCCTGCAAATGAAGCAAAAGCCAAGTCCTCTGCTGTAGCACTTGATCTTACTGCATAGTAACCATCTACCCCTATTTTATTAACTGCTCTGACTATTTCCTGCTCTACTTGACTAGGCATTTCAGACTGAATTATCTTCTTTCTAATTTCCTCCCCTACATGATTTATATTATTAAGGTTTGCATCTTTGATAATCTTTGATATAAAACCCGACAGATTGTTTTTCTCAATGAACTCCTTATAGCTTTCGGTAGTTACACAAAATCCATAAGGCACAGTGAAGCCTGCCTTTGTCATTTCACCCAGATTTGCGCCTTTTCCGCCGACCAGCGGCAAATCTCTTTTGTCCGTTTCATCGAAAAATAGTGTATACCTCTTATTCATAACTTTCCCCACCTAATAAATATAATTTTGCATCATTTAGAAAGAGTCCAATCAATTGATCCTTTATAATATCTATTTCGTCAATTATTCATCGCTACATTAACTTCTTTTAAATGTTTTCTGATTTCCAAATGTTGAGGACATAATGTTTCGCATTTACCACATTCTACGCAAGAAACTGCCCTTTGCTTTAATGTTAAGTCCTTATTATAAGCATGGGACTGCGTGTCATATTCATTATACATAGAGGCTTCGTTTAATAGTGCAAAGTTCTTTGGTATGTCCACACCAACTGGGCATGGCATACAATAGTTACATGCAGTACATTGAACCTTTATTAATTCGTTATATTGCAGTTTAACATTTTGAATTAATGCTAAGTCTTTTGCTGATAATGAATTTGCAATTGCAGTATCAGCTGTTTTCATATTCTCTATTATCTGCTCCATTGAATTCATACCACTAAGAACAGTAGTAACTTCAGGATGATTCCAAACCCATCTCAAAGCCCACTCAGCAGGAGTTTTCTCGACTTCCGTTTTGCTCCATTGCTTTTTTACAAAAATCGGTGGTGTTTTAGCTAATCTACCACCTTTCAATGGCTCCATAATTACAACAGCCATACCTTTTTTTGCTGCATATTCTAATCCTTCAGTACCAGCCTGATAATTATCATCGAGAAAATTATATTGTATTTGACAAAAATCCCAATCATATGCATCTACAATTTCTTTGAAAGTATCAAGTTTATCATGAAATGAAAATCCTATTTGCTTAATTCTACCATCACTTAAAGCACTTTTTACGAATTTAAAAATGTCTAATTCTAATAACTTATCCCATCTTTCTTTATCTAAAGCATGAAGTAAGTACACATCTATATGATTTGTTTGAAGTTTTTCCAATTGCTCGTCTAAATACTTATCAAAGTCTCCATATGAATTTGTAAGCCATGTAGGCAATTTAGTAGCTAATTTCACTTTTTCTCTGTAACCATCTTTGAGAGCTTTTCCAACAACGAGTTCGCTACTACCCTTATGATATGGATATGCAGTATCAATATAAGTCACTCCGTTATCTATTGCATATCTTATTAATGAGATAGCTTTCTCCTCATCAATTTGCTTTTCATCAGTATTTATTATTGGTAATCGCATACATCCAAAACCAAGTGCTGAAACTTTAAAATCACATTTTCCAAATCCTCTATATTTCATTTAATACTCCTTTCAAATCAGCTAAATTAATTAGATTGAATGTCCCACTCCTCGTTTAATATAGCATAAATACAATCATCAAGCCACACACCACTCATTTTTATGCTTTTTATAAAGTGTGCTTCTTTTCTCATTCCTAATTTGTCTAAAAGCTTGACTGATTTTATATTATTGGGGTCAACTGATGCAATAATTCTATGCTTTCTTAAATCAGTAAATAAATAATTGATAACTGCCCTCAAAGCTTCTATAGCATATCCCTGACCTTGAAAATCAGGTGCTATTGTATATCCAATCTCAATCTGATCATTATCCTCTAAAAAATGAATTCCGATATCCCCGATTAACTTATTATTATTATTATTAATGCAAACAGCTAATTGAAACCATGTATTTGGAATATTCGGATATTCCGAAACGCTGCTAATAAATCCATCAGCTTCTTTTGTGTCTAGAGGCTTAAACGTTTGATACTCATAAACCTCTGGTAATGAACGGTATTCAAAAAAAGCATTTTTATAAGTTGTATCAAGTCTTCTTATTAGCAATCTATCAGTTGATATCGAATTAAAAATGTTCATACTATCCATTTTCTCCTTTCTGTACTTATTAATTTTATACTGGTCCATATCACAACATTTTTCATATGAATAAAAAAAATTTATCATCTTTAAACAGATTTCTACTCATTCTATCTATATTCTACACGAATAAGTGGTATCCTTTACTAATAAACCGAAATTAATAAACATGTACAAATTATATAATATTTAAAACTAATATAATGATATAACAATATACAAAAATTTCGACTATTTTAATTGGAGGTGTTGTTCATGATGAGTGTTTCAATGGAAGACTATGAAAAAAAAATCAAAAGCACTCTAGAAGATTTAATTTCAATACAAAGCGATACAGGAACATTGCTTGAGAAAGACATTGAAAAATATCTCTATAGCTGGTTACAAGAATTAGACTATTTTCAAATTAACACAAATAACTTAGGGAGCTATCCGCTTAAGAACGATTCATTAGACCGGGCTGTTATCTGGGGGTTGATTAAAGGCAATGGAAGAAAAACCGTTATCCTTCTCAATCATCATGATGCTGTAGATACTTATGATTATCAAACCTTAAGAGATTATGCTTACCGTCCCGAATTATTGAGAGAAATGCTAGAAAATGTTGAATTGGAAAAGGATGCGATGGATGATTTAAAAAGCGGAGAATGGATTTTCGCAAGAGGAGCTGCGGACATGAAGGCTGGTATAGCAATTCAGTTGTCACTTGTTGAACAGTTTTCAAAGCAGGAAAGTTTTAACGGCAACATACTCTTTGTGTCAGTTGCTGATGAGGAATCTCTGTCACTCGGGATGAGGAGTAGCGCAGAAATGTTGGAAAAAATTAAGAATAAGTTTGATTTAGAATATACAATTTTGATTGATTCAGAGCCGCACCAGAAAACGGAGAATAATACTGGTGTTTTTCATACAGGATCTGTTGGTAAATTAATGCCCATCGTATATGTAAAAGGTAAAAAGACGCATATCGGTGATATTTTTCAAGGATTTAACCCAACTCTGTTATTATCGCAAATCGTAAGTTTAACAGAGCTTAATACAGATTTCTCTGATGTTGTAGACGATGAAGTATCACCCCCACCTTCATGGAGTTTCTTTAGAGATGGAAAAAAATGTTACGATGCGTCTATACCTGAATCTGCCGGTGGATATTTTAGTATCTTAACCTTGAAACGAACACCAAAGATAATACTTGACCAATTACTAGAGATTTCTAAGCAAGCCTTTGAAAACGTCATATGTCAAATGAATAAAAACTACGGTAATTATTTACGTAAAAAAAATGAAGTCCAACATAACCTGCCATGGAAACCCAATGTTAAATCTTTTTTGCAAATATATAATGAAGCTATCTCACAGTCTGGTGAGGAATTCCTAGAAGATTATCGCGCGACTATTAATAAGTTAAAAGTGGACATAAAAAATAATATCATTAGTATTCCAGAATGTAACTTAGCAATAATTGATAAAACATTGGAATATATTGCGGATAAAACACCTATAGTAATCATAGCATTTTCTCCACCTTATTATCCCCATGTATCTATTAATGATTTTAAAGAAATAGATAAGAGTGTAGAAGACATAGGCAACGTTATAGTTCGCATTGCCAATCAAGCATGCAACGAAACCTATAGTAAAAAAAACTACTTTATGGGTATTTCTGACATGAGCTATGCTGCCTTGAATGAAAGTGAAAATATAATACCTCATATACAATTCAATATGCCTCTTTGGGAAAACATGTATGAAATCCCCTTTGAAACAATAAAAAGATTAGCCATTCCAAGTGTAAATATAGGACCCTATGGAAAAGACCTACATAAATTCACAGAACGGGTTTTTGAGAAAGATGTAATAAGACAAACCCCAAAATTAATATCAGGTGTAATTGAGTATATATTAAAGCTAGATTAATTATTCTTTTAAGTCCTTAATATCTACTGACATAAGTTTATCTGTTTTTAAGTCCTTTACTTGTATAACTCCATCTTTGTCAGTACTAATACTTTCAAGCCATACAGGATTATTTTTATATGTAACATTTATAACACCATTAGATTCCAGTATTTCTCCTAGTCTTTTTTTGTCCAAACTTATCATCTCCTTATGACTATAGCATTAGAAATAATTGATATTTTATACTACCAAAATAAATTATTTAATAACTGAACGTTTGTCTGACAGAGTTCAACACTATAACAGTTAAAGAAAAACCCAGTAATCTCTATAATACTGGGTTTTTCTTTTTTTTATTTATTAAAACTAAGACTAATATATATAATGTTTTTTATTAAAGCAATTTATTTTTCTTTAGCCTAGAATATATATAGCATAAGCAATCCTTTACTAGATATATATTGTCTTTGAACTGATGGAACTCTATCGGCAAGTCACATATATCTATATATTCAATTTTGTTTGTGCCTTTTAATGTCTTTATCTTTGAATTGTATTCAGTACCAAATAAATATTCCAATGCATAACGTGGTCCCGCATGCACGAATACTTTATCAGGCAATAAATTTAAATAAATACCCATTGCCAAAGCCTTGTCATACTGCGTTAATTCGTCGAAATTTTTTATTTTAGCTTTATTCAAAAAACTAATAATCTCATCAAAACTTATACAATTATTTATTTCATTTTCATTAGCTTTTACATATAATGCAACTGATTTAAAAGCATTTCCTAACCCAAATGACTCTACAAACCACATGTGGTCAGGGCTAAAAACTATAGCATATTCCACAAAATCTTCATAATTAAGTTCTTCACTTTTTATTTTATAAAGCTTTACATAATTAATATCTTCTTGCATTTTAAGATTAATATAATCGTCAACCATATTCTTAAGCGATGTGCTCATTTATGTTTCTCCCTTCTAATATCATTATTTTACAATTATATTTACCTTATTTGAAAGATAGAACCAAAGTCAAGAGTTCCTATTATTTGTACACAAGTCATTTCTTTGATGTTTCATCTTAAATCAATATATACTCAAAATCCACCTATATTTAGTTCTTCTGTATTTCAGGTAATTTTGCCCATAAATAACATGCATATGCAATGATAATAACCGATTGAACCGAAATTATAACCACTTCTGTTAATCCCTCTGTGAGAGAAACCCAATTTACAAAATCATATAGTATATGCCATAAAATTAAAGGAATAATGCTTTCTGTTATAACCAAAAGTTCAGCAGCAGTAATTCCAAAAATCAACGCATTTATAATAGTTAACACAACCATTATCATACCTGTACCCGAAAATGCCTGAGAAGCATGAGCTATCGAAAAAATAATGCAGAAATGATAACTGATTGCTTTATAGTAAAACTATCTAATAATCTTTTTAGTATAATCCCTCTAAAATAGATTTCCTCTGAGACTCCAATTGCAATTGTAAAGTATACCAGCGCTACAATTTTATCTGCATCATTTTCAATACCATAGAATAGAAATGGGATCTTAATAATCACTAAGGGCAAAAAATATAAAACCATCTTGGCACTTTCTCTTTTTATTCCTCGAAAGCCAATCTGCTTAAAGTTGATTTTCGCCGCTTTAATATAAATCACAGGCACGATTATGGACAATGTCATAAAAAGCCCCTGCAACCAATAGCCTTGTATCGTATTTAAGATCCTAATTACTATAATAACACCAGATGTAACTGGAAAAACCATCATTGCTATTGTTAATATCAATGACAGTATTGTAATCCACGTCTTTGGATGTTTCTTGACAAATGATTCCTTTTTCATTCTTTACTCCTAACTGTACATAAATAATCTGTGTTGCAAGAACTAGTGTGCAATGTCACCTGGCTATTCATAAAATATAGACGTATTCCCGACATTGATGTCGGGTATTATAACTCTAGCTGATTTAATAACCTTACTTTTATTTATAAGATCGACATATCCACAGCTATTATTTAACAGAGAAATTATCGGAACACGCACTTGAAACTCAAATATTATCTCCATGACCATTATCTAATATACCCTCTTAAAAATATTTAATAGCTTTCCAGTCTGTAAATAACTCTTTTAACTCATTATCCACAAATCCCGATACCCAAGTTCCTATCTTATCAAAGAAAATCCCTCCTTAAATGAGCTCTTATATAGATCACTTCAACCTTTAAGAAAGTTGCGTCATATTTTATTTTAAAAGTTCTCATATTTTTTTAGTTATGTACAAAGAAAAGTTAAACAATGTGCTGACATATCCGTCATAGTTATTGATAACTTTCTCGATTTCACTATCCATATTTTCAATAATATTATCATCTAAACCATCAAGTATAGAAGCAAATGCTGGTACTGATTTTATAACCTTTAAGTACTGATTAGAATTATTCCTTGTTTCTTGTGTATATACGATTTTTTCAACTAACTCAAATAAACCTGTTGATTCTATTTCTGCTTTTCTTTCATCTTCTTCAGATACTCCATCATGTGCACGTCTTTCAGGTTTTCCCTTATCAATAAAATAATTAGAAACGTATTTTTCAACTATCCTTTTAACCTTTAATTCTATTTCTTTTGTTTCAGGTAACTTATCATTACATGGATTATACCAAAACAAAACAAGATAACATCCAATGAAATGCCTGAGCAGAATAAATCATGCCATATTTTTGATTGTTAGAACAATTCCATTCCTCAAAGGATGCTACATCCACTGAAACCTTTGGGTGGTTAGCACACTTATCTTTTAATATTTCCGCCATATCTTCCCCTAATTCTATTGCATGGACTGTAAATCCTTTTTCTGCAAATTGTATAGTTGCTTTCCCAGTTCCTGCTCCAATTTCCAATAACCTATCCTTCAATTTTAAATCAGCCTTAGAGATTATATCCTGAATTAATTTTTCTGGATAAGAAGGTCTTATTTCATCATATATAACCGCAATTCCCTTATAAGGTTCAATTTTCTTTACCATGGTTTATCCTCCTTTAATATTGATACGTAATAAATTACAAGTCTGTCTTAACTTTATACTTCATTTTCTTCTGAATTTCCTAACTCTGTTATTTGTATCGGATAAAGATCTTTATAACAAATAATCTAATAACTATTACAGTTCGTTATGACGAACTTTAATAAAAGTGTGAAATTTACCATTTTTTATTTAAGCTATGTTAGACAATATTAAGGATTTCTTCTAATAACCATGTATATATGCATTACTAACTTTCCAAGTGTCATTAATCTTAGATATAGTTATTTGCTTTTTATCCTTAATACTTTTTACTTGGTTTCCCGATATAGATGTTTGTATTAATTCTATATCATAGTAATATACCTTAGTTAGATTTGCCTTATCTTCTGAATCTTTTTCAAGTTTTATACTTTTTATTGCTACATAATATTTTTTTTCACTGGCCTCTTTACATCTCATATATGCCATTCTCGATAATACAAGATTTTCATATGCTTTAGTGGTCATTAGTCCTTTAAATTCACCCTCAATAATATTTGTATCATGTGCAAGTACTGTAGCATCTTTATTACCTGCAACTATTTTTTTATACAAAGCTATATCATACTTATCAATTTGATAGTATAAATTTGTATAATATTTTATAGCTTCTTCAACGTGTTCGTTTTCGTCGTCTGCTCCTGACTTTATGGGTTTAGAAAGTAACCAAGTATCATTTGTCTTACATGCTATTAATCCCTGTTTAATAGTTATATTTTTTACTTTATTATCATTTAGAGAAGTTTGAATCAAATCTATAATACAATCATATGTTTTTATATCTCTATACTTGTCTTTAATCTCACTAAACTGTTGAAGTTTTATACTTTTTACTGCTACAAAGTAACTGTCTTTACTAGCATCTTTAATTCTCCCATAAGACTCTCCTGTACCTACAAGCCCCTCATAATAAGTACTTGTTAGTAAAGGCTTGAATCTAAGTGAAGCATCATTAATAGCCTTAGTCCAGTCAGCTTTAGTATTTGTATTATTGTTTGCCTTTATTTTTTTATAAAGGTCTATATCATCTTTAGATATTGTGTAATATGTTTTTATATACTCGTTTATAGCACTTTCAGCACTAGGATAGATTACATTCTTTGGAGTACACCCAACAAAACTTAGCACACTAAAACTTACTAAAAGTAAACAACAAATATTAGTTAGTATTTTCATAAATACTCTCCCCCTAAATTATTATTGTTAATGAATAATATTTTACAAGTTCTACATATCCAAGTTATTCTTTTTCCCCGCACTCATCAATTAAGTATTCATTTTTCCAGTTTCCCATTATAGAGACATAACCTGTCCAATTTATAAGATTTCTTTAGTAATTCTTTTAGTCGTTTATGATGAATTTTAAGAAGAAATCGAAGCAATTCTGTTTGTATATTATGCTCCTAAATAGAGTTTAATTTACTCTACTTTTAATGAAGAGATAGTAGGTAATATCGAGCGTCCATTCCATACATCTTCAAGCCCCAATTCCTTTGGTGAAATATTCTGGTAATGTCCATTCATACCTTGTATCTCAATACCACCATTTTCGGTAATTGTGATAATACTATATAACCCTTCTCGATATAGAACCAAATCCTTCAAAAATGGGTATTGTTTATGTATTTCATCAGAGTAACAAAAATGATCAAATTGAGGTCCAAACCATATATATGACATTGAATTCAATCCAAAATAATATGTTTGTTCAATTTTTTTAAGAGAATCTCCATGGTCATGTCCATTGATACATAAAAGAACTTTATTCCCTGTAAGATTTACTCTATTAATCAAATTTCTAACTGACTCCCGATTATTTACGCCTCTTTTAGCAAACTCATTTTCAAAACTATGATGTGAAAAAATAACATAATACTCACTGTCATCATTTAATTGATATTCCAACCACTTAATTTCATAATCTGGAAGAATAGGATATATACCTTTTATCTTTTCATAATTTCTTTTACAATACGGCTCGTATGCGTTATCTGTCTTGATGAAGCAGGTAT